>PPFU01002953.1_pt1 | contig 54340 bp, 46 predicted proteins | sample 1535991 | NCBI WGS metagenome assembly PPFU01 (sample SAMN04901290, study PRJNA319586) | Hypolithon metagenome, whole genome shotgun sequencing project. | isolation source: Antarctic Hypolithon | place: Antarctica: Miers Valley | collected 2014
GCGGCGGGCGGCGAGCGTCTCGGCCAGCGCCTCGGCCGTGGCGGGGCCGCCGGGACGAGAGGTGAGCAGCGGGCGGGCGAAGGGTTGCTCCGGCTCGGAAGCTAGGGCGGCGGAGAGGCGCTCCACCAGCGCCGCGCGCCGCTGAGCCAGCGCCGCTCCCGCTTCGGCCAACTGCTTCTCGCCCGAGAGGAACCAGGCGGCATCGGTGCCGGGCTCGGCTAGTAGGCGATTGCGCTCGCGCAGCGCCCGCTCGAAGCGCGCGGCGATGGTGGCATGATCGGGAAACAGCGCTACCGCCAAACGGTCGAGATAGCGCCGCCGTGCGCCCGCACTATCGGTGAACAGGCCGTCCATCGCCGGAGTCAGCCAGCCGATCGCCAGCCATTCGGCGAGGCTGGCGGCGCTCGCCTCGGCGCCGTTGACCTGCACCAGCCGGCGGCCCGGCCGCTCGGGCGCGGTGCCGGTACCCAGCACCACCGGCTCGCCGCCATCGCCGGGATCAAGCCGTGCGCTGATCGCGAAACCGGCGCTGCTCTCCGGGCGCTCGGCGGGCTCCGCCAGCGCAATCTCGGCCAGTTGCGCGCGACGCAGGCCCCGCCCGGGGGCAAACAGCGAGAGCGCCTCCAGCACGTTGGTCTTGCCCGCGCCGTTTTCGCCCACCAGCAGGTTCAGCCGGCCGGCGCCTTCTAGCGTGGTTGAACCATGATTGCGGAAGCTGGCAAGGGTGATCCGGTCGAGCGTCATGGGTCCTGAAGCGGGGAGTGCGAAGCGTGCCGGTTTAGGCGATCGGCCAGCCGGCGGCAAAGCGCAAAGGTGGATGCCACAGGTTGGCGGATCTTGCCAAGTCTCGGCGAAGCGTGCGCGGCGCGCGACGAGCTGTTTTGGCTAAACCCCTGATTAACTTGGCCTTTCGCAAACTGGCACGCCCCCTGCAACACATTGGACATCCGGGCGGACAGGCTGCCCGGCAAGAAGGGAACACCATCATGAGCAACATTTCGCACTTCGTCCGTCACGCGTTCGCCGGCCTGAGCGCCGCCGCCCTCACCGCCACGCTGCTGATTGCGAGCTTCTCCACCGGCCCGCAGATGAGCGCCGTTTCCGGGCTGATCGCATGAGCGATCATAACCGCCGGAGCGACCTCGTCCGGCCAGCGGACGAGGCGCCGGGCAAGTTCCGGCTGGACAAGCCCAACGGCAAGCTGCTGGGCGTCTGCTCGGGGATGGCGCGGCACTTCGGCTGGGACCCGCTGACCGTGCGGATCGTCTTCGTGCTCGGCGCGGTGCTGGGCATCGGCAGCTTCATTCTCCTCTATCTCGCGATCGCGCTGCTGGCGGATTGATCCGCCGGCGCGCGGTCGCGCCCCCTTACTCGCCGGCCGGGGCACCGCCGTTGGAGCGGGCGAAGGGCGAGAAATCCGTATCCGCGTCGAACACCTCGACCCCCTCGCGCCGCTTGAGGAAGCCCACGACGCCGTAGGTGACGGGGGTGAGCAGCGCCTCCCACGCGGTCTTGATCAGCCATTGCGAGAGGACCACCTGCAGCATCAGCTCGGGCGGCCAACCGGCGAGCCCCCAAAAGGCCAGCGGGTAGAAGATCGCGCTGTCGAGCCCCTGGCCAACGAAGGTGGAGCCAATCGTGCGCAGCCACAGGAACCGGCCGTTGGTCGCCACCTTCAGCCTTGCGAGGACGAAGGCGTTGACGAATTCGCCGACCCAGAAGGCCAGGATTGAGGCGCCGACGATCCGCCAGCTGTTGCCGAACACGAATTCATAGGCCTCCTGGCCCGGCCAGCCCTCGGCCGGGGGCAGCGCGACCACCACCGCGGCCATGAAACCCATGAAGATGAGCGCGGCAAAGCCCGTCCAGATCACCCGCCGCGCCTGCGCATAGCCATACACCTCGGTCAGCACGTCGCCGATGATGTAGCTGATCGGGAAGAACAGCACCCCCGCGCCGAACGACCATTCGGCGCCCGAGGGCAGCACGATGTAGCTGGGCTTGGCCGCGCCGATGATGTTGGAGAGCAGCAGGATGGCGACGAAGGCGGCCATCAGATAATCGAGATAGCGAAAGCGCATGCCCGCGCCCTGGGCGCCGTCCAGCCGTGCCGGTTCGCCCGTCATGCCTCGTGTTTAGCGTCGATTTGCGGTTCGGGTAAAGCGCGCTATGTCGCGCCGCGGCGCGCCCTTAGCTCAGCTGGATAGAGCACGGGACTTCTAATCCTGAGGCCGGTGGTTCGAGTCCACCAGGGCGCACCAGTTTCAGGTTCGACAGTGTTGGCGAATGCACAAACGGGTATCGTCGATCCTGCGGTCGAAAGCAGCCGCGGCGGCGCGCACGTCGTCGATGGTGATCAAATCGGGAGTCACAAAAACAGCTCCGCGGCGGCGTCCAGGATGGCGCGGGCGTCCAGTCGGTACTCCCGGTAGAGATCGGGAAGATCGCCTGTCTGTCCAAATCGGTCGGTGCCCAGGGGAGACACACGGTTCCCGCGCACCCCTCCGATCCATGAGAGCGTCGCGGGACTGCCGTCGATCACCGTTACGAGGCCGGCTGTCGGTGACAGCGAGCCGAGGAGGGTTGCGATCTGGGCCGGTTCGCCCGGCCCCTCGTTCCAACGGGCGGCACGCGCGTCGGACCACCCCCGATGGAGCAGATCGGGCGAGGTGACTGCCATCAGGCCCATCCCAGGAATATCATCCTGCAATTGCTCCCACGCCTCAAGTGCCTCGGGGAGAATTGCGCCGGTTACCACAATTGCGGCTTCTGATCCCGGAGCGGGCTGCTTCAGCCAGTAACCGCCCTTGACGGCGCCGCTCTGCCAATGATCGCCTTCGCGCTCAATTTGCTCAATGCTCCGCGTCGACAGCCGCAGGTAGACGGAACCTCCCCCGGGTGCCTGGATGTGGTTGAAAGAGTGCTGCATTAGAAGCGCAAGCTCGTCGGCGTAAGCCGGCTCGTAATAGGTGAGCCCGGGTTGGCCGATACCGATCAGCGGGGAATTGATCGATTGATGGGCGCCGCCCTCCGGACCCAGCGTGAGACCCGAAGGCGTGGCGACGAGGAGGAACCGACTGTCCATGTAGCAGCCGTAGTTGAGCGCATCGAGGCCTCGGGCGATGAACGGGTCGTAGACCGTGCCCACGGGAAACAGGCGCGTGCCGAACAGAGGTCCGGCGATCCCCGCGGCCGCGAGCAGGAGGAAGAGGTTGCTCTCGGCAATTCCCAGTTCGATGTGCTGGCCGGCGGGGCGAGCCGCCCACTTCTGGGCCGAGGGTATGCGTGCGGCGGCGAAGACGTCCACTGTGTCCTGCCGCCGATAGAGCCCACGCTGGTTGACCCATGCACCAAGGTTGGTGGAGACCGTGACGTCGGGCGAGGTGGTCACGAGGTGGGCGGCAAGTGGATGGTTCGACTTGGCGAGATCGAGGAGGATCTTGCCGAATGCGGTCTGGGTCGATTGCTCGGATCCTTCGGGGACCGGGAGTTGGTCCGGGATCGGGACCATTGTGCAATCGCGATCGCCCAGCTTTCGCTTGAGCCGCGAGCCATCGACGTATGCCGCAAGCCTCGCCTCTTTATTGGCGCCCAGCCCGGCCCAGGGCTTCCATTCATCACCAGGGGCAATTCCCATCTGGTCCCGCAGCGCCTCGATCTGGCTGGGATTCATCAGGCCCGCGTGATTGTCCTTGTGCCCGGCAAAGGGCAGGCCGTAGCCCTTGATCGTATAGACAATGAAGCAGGTTGGCCGGTCGTCGTCGGCCTCCGCGAAGGCATCCAGCAGCGTTTCGATGCAATGACCGCCGAGGTTGGTCATCAGGCGAGCGAGCGCTGCATCGTCGTGGCCTGCGAGCAGATCGGACACACCGTCGCGGTTGCCGATGTCGCGCGTCAATCGTTCGCGCCAGGCCGCTCCCCCGCTATATGTCAGCGCGGCGAAGTCGGCATTGGGACATCTGTCGATCCAATCCTGCAGGCTCGAACCGCCGGGCTGTTGGAACGCTGCCCGTTGCAGTTTACCGTGCTTCAGCGTCAGCACCCGCCAGCCGCAGGTTTCGAAAATGTCGCCGAACCGGTCGAACATCCTGTCTGCGGTCGTCGCGTCGAGACTTTGGCGATTGTAATCGACGATCCACCAGCAATTGCGGATGTCGTGCTTGTAGGCCTCGATGAGGCATTCGTAGATATTGCCCTCGTCGAGCTCGGCATCGCCCAACAAGGCGATCATCCGCCCGGTGTCTTCGGGCGCCAGCATGTTGTGTGCGACAAGGTACTCCTGCACGAGCGAGGCAAACGCCGTGACCGCAACTCCAAGACCGACCGAGCCCGTCGAGAAGTCGACCGGGATAAGGTCCTTGGTCCGGCTGGGATAGCTCTGCATGCCGTTGAACCCGCGGAACGCCTTGAGCTGTTCCAGGCTCTGGGTGCCCAGCAGGTAATGGATCGCGTGCAGGATCGGCCCGGCGTGGGGCTTCACGGCAATGCGATCGTTGGGGCCGATTGCCTCGAAGTACAATGCCGTCATGATCGTGGAAATCGAGGCGCACGACGCCTGATGACCGCCGACCTTGAGCCCATCGCGGCTTTCGCGCAGATGATTGGCGTTGTGGATCGTCCACGAGGCCAACCATCGCAGCCGCGCGTCGATCGTCTCCAGCAGCGCCAGCCGATCGGACTGGATCGCCTGCGGACTTTCCGCCTTGGAGGTTCTGGTGCGCGAGGTCATTGGCTCAGCGCCCCATGTGAGTTGCCATTAGAGGTGAGTCCGCGGGACCGCTGACCCTGCCCACCGCGTCGATCAGCCATGAAATCCGGCCTCCGCCCTCGCGGCGCGCGCGCCGTTTCGCAGGAACACGTGGTCGGACCCTTGTAGGAGTAAGGTCGCCCCGAGCTTGCGCCATTGCGGGACAAGCGCACAATTCAGCTTCTTCTTCAACGAGACTACCCATCAGCCACAGGAACGAGCAAGCGGTGTTGAAATGTACGCCAGCCAGCAGGTTGCGCCGCCCGATCGGTACTTTCAAATTTGCGATTGCGGATTTTAGCCCAAACACACCCTTTCAGAGGGTAATGGCTTTCACCGCCATCGCAATGGCCAACGCGGCGGAGGCACCGTTTGGCGTCCACGACATTGACACGAAGCCACATGATTTTGCAGGGCTCTAGCTCAGAATGGCGGAACTTCAGGAGAGCACGTCAGGGGGGGCGCATTGGCTTCGCGATCCGGCATTGTGTCGGCTCCACCCACTCTGGCCGCCCAGCGCCGTCTAACATCTGACGCGAGTGGATGGGGAAACTGAGAATGTCGTTTCAAGCTTATCTGAAAACCATCGAACGGCAGACTGGGCTGGATGGATCCGGCCTTAAGGCTGCGTCGGATGCAAAGGGATACTCGGAGCAAGGCCGCTTGAAGCCCGGGATCAAGGCTGGGCAGGTTACAGACTGGTTGAAGGGCGAGTACTCTCTTGGTCATGGCCACGCTATGGCCGTTTACGCTCTTCTGTCCGGAAAGCGCAGCGAGAGCGACTAGCAGGCGTGCGATCGAGCCGAGCGGCTGCAGCATCGAGTCGCCCGCCACATCGCGGGGAGGGCGGCGGCGCCTGGCAGGACCACGCCGTTCTCCCGCGCATGAAAGCGCGCGAGCAACTCGCAATGATTCCTTGGCCACTGGGATCGGCTGTCGGCCATATCGACGAAATGGACTGCCCCACGCCGGTCGAGCCGTCGCCCCAGGCCAAACTCCCTGCGACAAAGCGGGCGTTCCTTCTGCTGCACCTGCCGCGCTAGGCCAGTTGCGTGATCGCCACGACGAGGATCACCGTGTAGAGCAGGATCGCGATAATCAGGAACACCGGATTGACCCGCTCCGGCAGGCTGGCCTGTGCCAGTTCGCGGAAGCGCCCCAGCAATTCGGGCCAGGTGTAGGAGACAAAATCTCCCTGCGTCATCACCGCCACCAGCTGCCCGTCATGATCGACGATGGGGAGCCGCCGGAAGCGTTCGTTCGACATCATTCGCAACCAGTCGACCAGTTCGTCATCGGCTTTGGCGGTTCGCACCGGTTTGGTCATGATCCGCTCGACCGTGGTGGTCTTCGGATCGAGTTCCGCCGCGATCAGCCGGCGGAATATATCGCGCTCGGTCATCATTCCGATGACGCGATTTGCCTGGTCGACCACGATTATCGAGCCGAAGTTCTTTTCAGCCATCGCAGTGACCGCGTCGAACACGGATTGCGATGGAGGGCAGGTGAGCGGCTTGGCTTTCTGGAAAAGCTCTTTTCGGTCACTGATTTTCACTGCCGCACATCCTCCCAGCTATGGTTCACAAATGTCTTCGGCGCGCCGGCGGATCGACGCGCCTCTCGGCGTTTGCCTCAGTTGTTCTGAAGCTTGCTGGCGACAAATCGAAGATGTACTTCCGTGTAGCGAAGGCGCTCATTCGCGGGGGTACGGATCGTCGCATTCTGCGCTGCACGTTCACAGATCGATCCGTGCGGCCTCGTAGAGTTTGCTGATCCGCGAGACCTCGTCGGCAGAGCCCAGAATCACGCTGACCCGCTGATGCAGGCCGATAGGCTGGACGTCCAGGATGCGCTGATCCCCCGTGATCGCCCCACCCCCGGCCTGCTCGATCAGCATCGCCATCGGGTTCGCTTCGTAAAGCAGCCGAAGCTTGCCCTCGGTGACTGAAGGGCGCGAGTCCGAAGGATAGAGGAAGACCCCGCCGCGGGTCAGGATGCGATGCACATCCGCCACCATCGATGCCGTCCAGCGCATGTTGAAGTCGGATTCGCGCCCGCCGTCGGTGCCCGCGAGGCAATCCTCGATATATTGGCGAACCGGTTCATCCCAATGCCGGGCGTTCGAGGCATTGATGGCGTATTCGGTCGTCTTGGTCGGTACTCGCATGTCGGGATGGGTCAGCCGCCAGCTGCCCATTTCGCGATCGAGAGTGAAGCCGAACACGCCTCTGCCGAGCGTGATAACGAGTTGGGTCTGGGGGCCATAAATGGCGTAGCCGGCAGCAACCTGGCGATTGCCCGGCTGGAGAAAATCCGCTTCGGATGCATCGCGCCCCGAAATGTCGTCAGGGGCCTTGAGCACCGAGAAGATGGTTCCGACCGAGAGGTTCACGTCCACATTGCTCGAACCGTCGATTGGATCGAACAGGATCAGATATTCACCTTTGGGGTAGCGATTGGGAACAGGGTGGATGGTTTCCATTTCCTCCGAGGCGAGCGCGGCTAGGTGCCCACCCCATTCATTTGCCTCGAGAAAAATCTCGTTGGCGATGACGTCGAGCTTCTTCTGCACCTCGCCCTGCACGTTCTCGCTCTCCAGGCTTCCCAGCACATCGCCAAGAGCACCCTTGCTGATCACATGGCCGATGCGCTTGCAGGCCCGCGCAACCAGCTCGACCAGCAGCCGCAGCTCCGGCTCGATCAGCTGCTCGCTGCGCTGTTGCTCGATCAGGAACTGGGTCAGTGAGTTCTGCATGGTCAGTATCCTAGCATTGAAGGCATCAGGTCGGCCCTGCACAACCCACCGCGTAGCTGACGCCCAAGCAAGGCGATTCGAGCCTTGATAGAACACAACCACCATGAATGGCTGTCATTGGATGCGAGGGCGGGCAAGCGGCAGTCCGACGAAGGGGTTCCGAGGGTGAAAACAGGGCGAGTGAGGCCACCGGCCCACCGAGGAACTTCAATATGCCATTTCACCGGGCGCGGCGACAGGGAGATGAGGAAAGCGAGCGAGGCCATCCGAGCACCGGCAACATTCCGGTTGAGGTCTGCAGTTGCGAACAGCGATTACCGCACGGCAGGCGTGAGCCTGGATCGGGCAGACAGCCGGGCTTTTCAGCCGTTGTACCCTATCGGCATGGCGCGAGCGGCTATGCAGATGATGCGCGGGGTGCACGCTGCCGCCGCATCATCCCTCCAAGAACACCGAAGCCCACCACCAACAAGAGCCAGGTCTCGGGTTCGGGAATGGCGCTAATGGTGGGGCCGGCATAGTTCACATCGTAGGTGATGGGCGGAATGATCGAAGTCGGAAATGGCGGTGGGGAGGAGCCAACTTCGACAAATCGGTAGAACACCTGGAAGGGATCGTAGATCGAGCCGACGGCCGGGTTGGGCGACTGCCCAATCGTCAGCGGGCCATCCAGAAAGGATGTGAAGGACGCAAGCGAAGCAGCCTGCATGACCCCGCCCGTGTTCCGGGGATCGCCGAAAGCAACCTGGAAGCTTTCGCAGAGTTGCGGGTTTCCACAATCCACCTGGCTGGTCGAGATCCGCAAGGTCGAAGAATAAAGAAGACTGGTCGTCTGTCCCGGGTCAAGCGTCCTGAGGTTGACACTGATGTTGGTCGCGCTCCAGTCGGCCACCGTCCACTCGGGCGCATTGTCCTGAATATTGAAGCCGTTGAAGACAGACATGTCGCTCGTTTGCACCTCCGGAGGAGACTGCGCCGCGCTGCCGCTTGTCCGATAGAGCGCGCCTTGCCCGAAGCCTGGGGGCTGAAAAATCGAGAAGACGAAATTCGCCTGCGATCCTCCTCCAGGATTAAGGAAAGAATTCGCCAGATGACCGGGCGTGATCTGGGAGTCAAACCGCAGATCCACCGGTGAGGGACCGCTGTTGAACAGCGTGAAGTTGATGTTCGTGGTAATGGTCAGCGAACAATTGCCGACACATTGGCCGTTGTGAAGGAAGAAAAAGCTGCCGTTGTCCAGTGTTCCAGTCAGCGATAAGCCCACTTCGGATATGCCGGTCTCGGTGGTTTTCCGTTCGAATATAGCCTCCGACCCGCCAGAGTTGAAGCCGGATCCTTGCTGCCCTGCTAGGTCGTACCAGAAGCTGTTCTGGATGGTTGAAGTCTCCACGACCTGCCCCAGAGCAGTTGACGGAGCCAAAAAGAAAATCAGCCCGAAAGGAGCAAATCCTTGAAACAGATCGAATTTGCGCATCGGTTCAGTCCTTTCGTCTCCCGTTCTTCAAAAAAACGGTGATTTGGATCACTATCCTAGTGCAGAATACAGCAACTAAGTCAATTCATTACATTGTTTCTCCAAATTACCGATCACGTTTGGTTTGTTTTCGATCTTGCGCTGAAGAGCCATGGCGCTGCGGCACCGCTGCCGGGCTGCCGCCCCATTCCCCGCCATCCAATCGATGCGGGAACGAAGCAACAGCAGGGCAACCTGATCCGGATCGTCTGCGCCATAATGAAGATCATAGATCCGCTTCACATTGGCCGCGAGGGACTTTGCTTTGTCGAAGCGTCCGCCCCTTGCTTCCGCCTCGGCCGCGTAGAAGTCGACATCTCCCAAGGCCGGATTGTCAGCACCATACAGGCTCGCGAAGATCTGCCGCGCCTGGCTGAAACTTGCCGAAGCCTCTTCGTGCCGGCCTTGCCCCGATAATATGCGTCCCATCAGCAAGTGGGCCGCAGCGAAATTGGGGTGGCGCGGCTCCAATACACGTTGGTAAATTCTCAAGGCTCTTGTCATCTCGGCCACGGCTGCATCGGGCTGGTTGGCGGACAGGTTCGCAAGGGCCTGGTTGTGAAACGACCGGGCCGTGCGCACGTCGCGCACGCCGAACTTGGCGACGAAGACGTCGCGCGCCTGCTCGTAAAGCCTGTCGACTTGGGTAAAATCGTTGGCCTGGACCAGCGAGTGGGCCTGGTTCATCAGGTTCTCGCCGATCTTGCCGCGATGATCGCCCGGCAGTTGCTGATAGCGAACCACTGCCGCGGCGTAGCGCTCGGCAGCCAGCGGGTACTCCGCTTTCAGATGAGCGATGTGCGCTTCCTGTTCGGCCACCATCGCCTCGATCTCAGCACTTCGCGAATTTTCCCCGTCGTGCGCCGCCACCGCTTGTTCGATAAGGCTTTCCACGGCGTCCACATCGCCGCGGCTTTTCGCGACAGATGCCAGTTTGAGGAGCGTTGTCGCGCGTCCCGCTCCAGCGGAAGGCTCCAGCTTCAGGGCAGTCAGAAGGGCACGTTCGGATTCCTGCGGCAGCCCGAGATTGTAATAGATGTCTCCGGTGGCTCGCAGGAGCCGGGCTGCAACCTGCGGTTGCTGCCTGAACTCGACAACGGCCCGTTCGCTCGCCCGGTCGAGAAAGGTTAGGGCGGTGATCGTTCGCGGGTTTTCCGTCGCCGGGTTCGCGACCTCGAACGTGCCGATTAGAAACTCGAGACTGCTCTCCGCCAGATCGCGCTGTTCGACCGCGACTCTTCGCTGCCCTTCGGCGTAAACGGCAAGGCCGAGGGTGAACAGGGCAACCATTGATGCTGCCGCGGTCGTGAACATCAGTTGCCGTTGGCGACGAACGGTATCGCGCCGCACGAGGACATCGAGGCGAACCCCGGAGAGGCCGGCCAGCAGTTTTCGGGACGCGAGCCGTTTGCCATCCTTTCCGGGCCTGATGTCGGCAGCGATCGGTTCCGCCGGCTCGCCAGACGGCGCCCCATCGGGGCCGAGCCGAAACCGCAATGCCTCGGGAAAGCATTCGAGGGCGCCGCCAACGTTCGGTTCGCCCGACGCGATCAGAGCCAAGCACCGGTTTTCGCCATGTTGCCGCTTGAAGGCGAGGATCTCCTCGTTAACCCAGTGAGACTGTGCCGAGCGAGGGCTGCAGATCACGATCAGGAAGCGCGAGCACGCCAGCGCCTGTCGCAATTCGGCACCCAGATCACCGCTGGCCGCCAGTTCTTCACGGTCGCGGAAGACCGGCGGCAGCCGTCCGGGAACTGCGCCAAACTGACCCTCCAGCCCGACGATGCCGCGAGGAAAGCGGTAGGTTTCGATCGCGCGATGAAGCCAGCGGGCGATCGGCTCATCGCTGTGACTATAGCTGATGAAAGCGGAGAAACGCTCGGTCACACGGAAACACCCGTGCTTCTAGCGTACCGCTTTCGGGAAGCTGGCGCCATGATCGACTCTCATGCTGGTAGACGAATGCCCCGCTTGTACACCATCTTTGTCATCACGAGGAGGGAGATGGACGATGGCGCATCGATTGCTCGCGTAATTCTATGGATCAGTTGAGAAAAGAGACCCAACCCGCCCCCCGAGACGCCCACGAAACCGCCGTAATTGGGTGAAGGATGAGGTCCATTAAAAGGTGAAACATACGGAGCTGTACTGATCGGCGGGGCAAGAGATCGGGTGTCGCGGCCATTTCACTGAGGGGAGTGGCAGGGGCGATCCGGAGCTGATCTTGTGACCCGGAGCGAAAAGCCATATTCCTTTCAGAGTTCGGGGGAAGGGAGCGTTCGCTGATGGTCGGGCCGGCGGCAGTGCAACCAGCGCCTTCGACCGAGCCCACCGTGTTCGTCAGCTATTCGAGCACCGATCGCAAGGCGCTGCCGCCGCTGCTTGAAGCTCTGGAACGGGCGGGCTATTCGGTCTGGTGGGATGGTATGATCGGCGGGGGCGAGGTGTTCGCCAGCTCGATCGAGGCTCCGCTTTCCAGCGCGCGCGCAGTCATCGTCCTGTGGTCCAAAAGCGCGGTGGCATCGCACTGGGTGCGCGACGAGGCGGGGGTGGCGCGTGACAGCCAGCGCCTCGTACCACTCACGCTCGATGGCACCCCGCCGCCGCTCGGCTTCCGCCAAGTCCAGACGATCGATTTCTCGCACGGCCGCGCGGAGGCGATCGCGGCCATGCTCCGCGCTGTCGCGGCGCTACACGATGGGGAGCGCCTGCCGACCCCCGCAGCAGCAGCACCGGCGCGGGGCGCATTATTGTCCCGCCGCACCGCGCTCATCGGCGGAATTGCCGCCGTAGGCGCAGCCGGGGCGGCGGGTGCCTGGCACTGGGACCTGCTGGACTGGAACCGGCCGGGCGGGGCGGCGGAGACCGACAACAGCCTCGCGGTCCTGCCGTTCGACAATCTGAGCGGCTCGGCCGAGCAGGCCTATTTCTCCGATGGGCTGGCAGCGGAACTGCGCACCGAACTCGCGGCCAATCCGCTGCTCAGGGTCGTCGCGCAAACCTCCTCCAACAGCTTCCGCGACAGCACCGAGGATGCCCGCACCATTACCCGCGCCTTGGGCGTGCGGTTCCTGCTCGATGGCAGCGTGCGCCGGGCGGGAGACCGCATGCGCGTCTCGGCCGAACTCATCGAGGGCGCTACGGGCTTCAGCCGCTGGTCGCAAACCTTTGAGCGGCCGGTCGACAATGTCTTCGCGGTGCAGAGCGAGATCGCCGGCACCGTCACTCTCGAACTCACCCGCAGCCTCGTCGACAATGGCGCCGGCCCGCAGGTCGGCACCGATGATCTGCAGGCCTATGATTTCTACCTGCGCGGCCGGGACCTCTACAATCGCGCGGCGGAGCAGGAAGACGACATGGCGGCGCTCGCGATGTTCGATCGCGCGATCGAGGCCGATCCGTCCTATGCCGCGGCCCATGCGGCGCGCGCGCGTTCGCTGACGGTGATCGGCAACCAGTACGACCAGGGCGCAACTCGCCGGGCCCGCTACGAAACCGCCATCGCCGCGGCGCGTCGCGCTGTCGCCCTGCGGGCAGACAGCGCGGAGACGCAATCCGCGCTCGGCTTCGCGCTGTTCAACGGCACAATCGACGCACAGGCGGCCCGCGTGCCGTTCGAGCGCTCGCGCGATCTTGGGCAAGGGAATGCCGACGTGCTGGCCCGCTACGCTCTCTACAGCGCGCGCTGCGGCCGGGCAACGGAGGCGCGCTCCGCCATCGCCAAGGCCGTCGCGCTCGATCCGCTCAATGCCCGCGTCTTTCGGCAGAAGGGCGATATCGAATATGCCGCGCGCGCCTATGCCGCTTCGATTCCGCCGCTGGAACAGGCGCTCGCACTCAATCCGCAGCTCTCGGTCGTGCATGCCGCCATCGGTTCCAGCCAGCTTATGCTGGGCGAACCGGCGGCCGCGCGCGCGGCCTTCGCGCGCGAGCCGAGCAGCCTGTTCGGCCTCACCGGCCTCGCCATCATCGATGCGCGGCTCGGCGGTACAGCGCGTCGAGATAGACCTGCAGATAGGTCAGCTGAACGCCGACGCGCTGATCATCGAGCTGGTCGACGATCAGCTGCGCGGTCGCCTCGCCATGTTCGAGCGTGATACCAGCGGCCGCGGTCATGCCCATGATCGCCTCGATCACACAGCGCGGGCGCATCGTCTCCACCCGCAGCCGCGCATCGAACAACCGTGGGACGACCGCCTCGAACGGGGTCAGCGCGGCGAGATATTCCTCGCGCAGGCTGATGATGATCCGGCAGCTCACCTCCCCCGCCAGGATCTCGGAGACAGTGGTGTAGAACCGCTCCTGCTCGGCCTCGCTGCCGAGCACGTAGATTTCCTCGAATTGGTCGAGCACGAGGTAGAGCGGCCGCTGTATGTCGAGGTAAAGCGAGCGCAGCGCCTCCCTTGTCGGGGCGTCCGGGGGGATCGGCGTGCGGCCCTGCGCGCGCAGCGCGCGGTCGAGCGCAACATTGAGATCGTCGCCGCGCCGTACGAAGATCGGGTGCCAGTTGGTCGAGGGGAACCGGTTAGCGAGGCCGCACTGGATGATGCTGGTCTTGCCCGTCCCGGACGTGCCGAACACCAGCGTCAGCTCGCTTTCAAGCACCAGCGCGTAGAGCTCCTCGACCTCGCGTTCGCGGCCGAAGAAGCTGTCACGGTCCTCGGCCTCGAACGCATCGAGGAACTTGAACGGCCGGTTCACGGGCGCGCCACCACCCGCCGGAACTCGCTCAGCTGCTCGCGGATCGGCGCGAACAGCGCCGAGTCCCGATCAGGCGAGGTTCCCGAAACGACCAGCGTGACCGTGGGGTCGACCACCAGATGGTAAGTCGCCTCCTGCTGCTCGGCGCTCCAGGATCGCAGGAAGAACAGCTGTGCACCCGGCCGGTTGCGGATCGCCAGCGGGTCCAGCAGAAACGGGGTGAGGTTGAGGAACACGTCCGGATGGGCGAGCGAGCGGAACAGCAGCACCGCCTGGTTGTCGCTGAAGCCGCTGGCCTCCCGGCTCACATCGGCGAACATGTTGAGCGAGATCTGGTCGAGCTCCACCCGCGTCTGGCGGTATGTTGCGGGCCGGTTGCGAGCCTTTGTAATGGCGATCTGCTTGACCACCGCCAGCTTGTACCCGGCGATGAAGGCCATTTCCGCCAGCAGCGCCGCGAGGTGGCGTTCGCCATCGAAACACAGCCGCTCCACCTCATGCACTGGCGGATCGCCCGCCGCCAGCTGCTCGCGCAGTTCCTTCAGAAAAGCACGCGCCTCGGCCGGCTCCTGGGCCAGCAGTGCGGCCGGCAAGCCGGCGCTTTCGGCCATGAAGGGGAACACCCCGTTTTCCTCCAGCCCTGCGATCAGCGCCAGCGCGAGGCCGAGATGATCGAAACTTGCCTCCGCCGCGGGGTCGAGCGCGTGGAACGCGTCGAGCTGCTCCCACGCGATGTCCGACAGCGCGAAGCCGGGCTGCGCCAGTCGCGCATTCCAGATTTGCGAAGCCAGCGCGAACGCCAGAAATTTGGCCGCGATCTCGTAGGTGCGGGCCAGCTGCCGCAGCCGCTGCAGGTCCGGTTCGGCTAGCGAGAACAGCATGCGGATATGCTCGCCCACGGGCGCGGGGATGTTGTCGTAGATCGAGGCGGGGATCACGCGCACGTCGTCGATGGAATTGTCGCGCGCCTGCTCCAGCCGCCGGAACACCGTCTCGTTGTGGCGGGCAACCGCGTTGAACAGCGTCTGACGCAGCACCGCATTGGGCTCGGCCGCCGGCGCGCCAAATCCGCCGTGGGTGGCCCCGATCACCACTTCTGTCTCGGCGACCTGCGGCAGCGTCCAGCCGAGCGCCGCATCGCCCGCATCGTCGGGCCTTGTATAGAGGCCCCAGGTCAGCGCATCGCTGCCCGGCGCAGATTCCTCGCCGTCCACATCCATCGCGCGAAAGGCGTCGATCGTGCGCCTCTCGCCCTCGCGGGTGGCAAGCCCCGCGCGGGCGGCGGCGAAGGACTCGGCGATCGTGCGCCCCTCGCCCAGCCGGGCATAAAGCTGCGCGGCAAAGCTGCTGGCTGCGCTGTCGTCGATCTTGGCCGAGGTGGCGATCACCGCCGGCACACCGGCTTCGAGTAGCCGTTTCACCTGGTCGCGCGTGGCGCAGCCGTTGAGGAACACCAGCTTCAGCGCGCGCAATTGCCCGAGGATCTGCGCGAGCCCGCCGGCATGGGCCGTCTCATTGGCACCGCCGTTCGCCTCGAGCCGCAGAGCCGAGCCGTTCGCATGGCCGCCATAATGGAAGATCGCCAACTGGTTGGCGAAGCGGCCGAACAAAGCGAACAGATCGTCGATCCCCGCATTGGGCTCGACATGGACGCGCAGGTAGCGCTGGTCCTCGAACTGCTGGAGACCCTCCGCGATCGCCTTTCGCTCGCGCACCAGGTTCTCGAGATAGCTGCCCTGGTCGTTGGCAAAGGCCAGCAGGACGACCGGCGCAAAGGCGCTTACCGCACTCATTCGATGGCCCTCAACGCCCCCAGTGCCTCCGGCGCGCTGAAATAGCCGAGGTGATGGCAGGCGATGTCTCGCCGCTCCGCCCCGGCAAGCGCCCGCGCCCCGGCGCCGTGCGCGCTTTCCCGCGCGACCGCGATGTCGTTCGCCTCGCCGCTGAACAGGCTGCCCACCAGCGATCCCTGGCCCACCGCCAGCAGCGCTTCGCTCAGGCCACTGCCCGATTGCGCCTCGTAGTCGCAGGCATCGCCGGCCACGATGGTGTAGCGCGTGCCGGCGGGCCGTTCGCTCAGCGCAAGAGCCTTCATCAGCGAGGAATTGGCGGCGGTCTGCTCCAGGCTCGGCGTCAGCTTCGAGGAATAGCCGAGCACCGCCAGCACTGGCCCGCAAACCGGCATGCCCATCGTCAGCCCCAGCGTCGCCAGCATCTGCGCGACGCTGCGCGCCTGCCCCACCCGGCCGAGCGGCGAGCCCGCATTGGGCGTACCGCACAGCACCACATGATCGATGAACGCAGCCCCGCCCTCGCGCTCCACCAGCCAACGCGCGACGAGCCCGCCGGTCGAATGGGCCAGGATCGTCAGCCGCTTGCCGCTGCCATCCTGCAGACCCACCCCGGCCAGGGCGGCCTTCAGCAATCGCGCGGTGTCCTCGATCGGCGTCGACAGGCTCTCGTAATCATAGGCCAGCACGCAGCCGAATTGCCCGTCCAGCCCCGCCGCATGGACTCCCGCGGCCATCGGCTCGCTGCCACCAGCAATGCCGTGGAGCAGCAGCAGGACACGGTCGGCAGCGGCGACCGCCTCGACGATCCCCGAGCGGCGCCATTCCGGTCGGCTCGCTTCCGAAAACACCACCTGCCGCAGCAGGTCGACATCGCCGGCATTCAGCACCGCCTTGAACAGGAACAGCTTGGCGGTCTGGACGAGATTGCGCTCGTCACCGCCATTGGGAAGGTGCGCGATCCGCAGCTGAGTCGCCCCGTCCTCATCGCGCCAGGTCTCGCCGGCGACGATCATCCGCCCACCGGCCTGGAACAGCGGAACCAGCACCTCCCGCTCGCCCAGCGGCACATCGAGCCGCAGCGCCAGCGGCTCGTCCTCCAGCGCCTCGGCATGGACGATATCGCCAAGCACCAGCACGGCTGCGCCCTCGGTATCTCGGCTGCCGCCGTCGAGCGAAGCCGGCAGGAGGCCGGAGGCGAGCAGCAGCCGCGCGGCGGCACCCTCGGCGCCCGCGCTGCGTGAACCGCCGCCGGCGGTGCTGGTCAGGGCGACTGTCGCGCTCAGCGAAGCGTGCGGCGCGATGGTGATGCGCCCCCCTGCCAGCGTCGTCGGCGCAGCGCCGATCCGGGTCTCGCCGCGCACCACCTGAACGGTCAGATCGCGGGTGAACCAATCGTCGGTGACCGGCTTCTTCGCCTCGCCGGGCTCGTCCACGTCCATGTCGCGATCATTGCGCAGCGGCGGCAGGACCAGCAGGAAATCGTCGATCGGCTCGGTGCTGCAGATCAATTTCAGCCGCTCGGTCGCGCTCGTGCCCTGCGGGATCGAGAAGCGCGGCTCCAGGATCGTCATCGCCTCTTTGCCGCTGACGATCTGGCCATTGTTGTGGAGCTTGACCGCATGCTCGCCAGTGAAGTGGAACAGCGCGAAATGCAGCAGCTGCCCGGTGCGGTTGCGCAGCTGCAGGCGCGACTTGACCTGCGGCCCCTTGGGCCCGGTCTCGGTGGCCACCAGCGTCACCGCCGGTCCAGCATGAAGCTGGTCCGGGGCGCCGGGCCGCCGCTCGGTGACGAGCAGATCGACCTGTTCGGGATCAAGCTGCGGGTGCGGGTTGCGCAGCGCCAGGCTGCGCCGCCATTGCGCGAGATGCGCCAGCGCGGCGATCAGCGGCGCGGCCCAGCCGGTACCGTCCTCGCTTACCGGGACCTGCCGGATCGTCCCGTCTCGTCCGCGCTCGGTCAGCCGCACGACTCCGTTGCCGGCGGTGAGGACGAAGTCATCATCAGCATCATCCCCGTCGCCCAGCATGGCGGTGCCGGCCGGATCGGCCCGCAGCGCTGCCTCGATAGGCGGGCGAAGCGCCTCATCGCCGGCGAAGCCGACGATCAGCGGTGGCTGGGGAATGCTGATCGCCTCCGCCTGGTAGCGCACAGCGGGGTCGGCGGCGAAATCGAGCGCGACGGCACTGGTCTGTGCGCCGACGCTGACGACACGGGCCGTGCCCAGCCGTTCGCCCTCGTCACCCTCGGCGGAAATGGCAAAGGCAGCGGCGCGCGCCGGGTCGGTGGAAAGGCCCTGCACCGCGCCGCATTCGACCCGCCAGCCTTGCCCGGCGTCCACCAGCATGTAGCGGCGCCGCGCCTTCGCTGCGTCGCTGCTGAGAAATCCCGCATAGGCATCGAAGCCGCCGATCGCCTCGAATTGCGGGTCCTGATCGCTCTTGCCCAGTTCGCGCACCAGCTGCCGCACCGCCGCGCGGGCGCGCACGAACAGCTCGGCGTAGCTCACCGTGCCGCCGGACTTGCGCAGCACGTCGTAGAACGAGGTCGTGTAGAAGCCGCGATGCTCGACGACGCTCTCCTTGGCGGTTTGGGAGCGGTCGCAGGCGGCCAGCAGCATGTGCGGCGCAATGGGGATCGCCAGCTCGCCGCGCGCGTGCAGGGCGCTGTATTGCCCTTCGAGGTAGGTCTCGAGCGGGCGGGGCGGGAATTGGGAAGGGCGGGCAGTGCGGACGTTGACGCCCTCGTCCGCCTCGTCGCTGCGGGTGCCGGAACCCGCATGGCAGCAATCGAACATCAGCGAGATGTGCGGGCCACGCCGCGCCAGCTCGTCAATCAGCAGCGCCAGCTCCTTATCCGCCAAGTCGAAGGTCTGGTCGCTTCGGCGACTGTCGTAGAGGACTAGGCCGGTGTCGCGCCGCTCGAGGTCGAATTCGCCGAACTCGGGCGCGGATCGCGAGCGGGCTCCGTGGCCGCAGAACTGGAGATAGGCCACGTCGCCGGGACCGGCTTGGGCCAGGTGCCGGCGAATGCCCTCGATCACGTTGACCCGGGTCGCCTCGGCATCCTTGAGCACCAGGATAGCCGGGTCCCGGCATTGTTCGTTCAAATATTCGCTAGCATTATCAATGTCATTGAGGCAGCCATGCAACTTGCTGACACCGTCAACATAGTCGTTGATGCCGACCAGGAGCGCATAAACCCGCGACATCCCCACTCTCCCACCCTAATCTGTTGGTCTCCCACAGACAGTCTGGCGCGTAAATCAAGCAAATGCGAAGGTTCTTGGCGTTCAAAGTGCGAACATACCAAGCGTATTCAATAGAATGGTACAAGGTTCGCGCGCCGTGGATCTGTCGCCGCTCTCACCAGCGACCCATCTGCGAAGCTCCTCCGCCGACACGGTAGCCGGTGATCTCAGGCGGAGGGTTCTATCCGGAGCGCGAGCCGGCAGCTGCCACCCGGCTCCAGCCGCTCCGAGGAGCGCTGATCGCGGAAGCTGTCCGGCCGGTGGGTGACCGGCTCGATGCAGAAGAAATCCTTGCCCAGCGGCACGTAGCAATGCCAGCCCGCCAGCGGACCGCTCGCGGCCAGCCGCACCGAGCCCGGCCCATCCTCAAAGGCGATCGCGTCGCCACCCCCGAGCAGGAGATTGTCGAGCCCCTCCAGCGCAGCCAACGAGCGGGGGCCGGGCTCGAATGCGGCTTCGCCATCGGGGATGTCGTCCGGCCCGGTAGTCACCATCCGGTGCGCGGTGGTGACGATCGCAGTCTCGAGCCCGCGCGGGAAGAAGGGATGCAGCCCGAGGCCAGCGGGCATCACGCGATGGTCCCGGTTGGCTAATTCGAGCGTCAGCGAAATGCCGGTCTCGTCCAGCAGGATCGTCTGCGTCGCCTCGTAGCGCCAGGGCCAGTCGCCCGGCGCATGCGCGAAGACCAGCGTGGCACAGTCCTCCGTTTGCCGGGCAATCTGCCATGCCCCGCGCCAGCCCTGCCCGTGATGGGCATGGGGCAGCGCGGCAGGGTCGGGCGGCAGCACGATGTTCTCGCCCTCGAAGCGGAAGCGGCCATGGGCGATGCGGTTGGCGAAGGGCACCAGCGGAAAGCAGGCCGCCTCCAGCACATTGGTCGTCCCGGCCGGCGCCTGACGCAGCAGGTCTTGGCCCCGTTGCGTGAGCGAGAGGAGCGAGCCGCCGAGCGCGGGCTCAACCTCGCAGGCGAACGCGCCCGCTCGCAGCGTGATGGTCATGGGCGCCGGCTCACGATCGAAGCACCGTCGCAGGCGGTCTCGATGTAGATGTCGGGCATTGCGCCCGCCGGCGTGCGGTAGCCATCGAGCACGGCGGCACACACCGCCTCCACGTTCTCCTCCGGCAACACCGCGACCACCGCGCCGCCGAACCCACCGCCCGTCTGCCGCGCGCCACCTGCGCCGCCGGCAATGTCGGCGATCGCCTGGTTCACAAGCCCAGCCAGCCGGTCGGTATCGTCCACGGTAATCCCGAAATCGTCCCGCTGCGAGGCATGGCTTTCCACCATCAACCGCCCCATCAGCGCCAGGTCACCCGCTTCCAGCGCCTCGGTGGCGAGCAGCGTGCGCGCATTGTCGGTGATGACGTGCCGGGCGCGGCGGAACACCACATCGGGCATCCGGTCGCGCGCGGCCTCCAGCATCGGCAGGTCGGCATCGCGCAGCGCCGGAACGCCGAGCACCGCCGCAGCCTCTTCGCACTCGCGCCGCCGATTGTTGTATTCCCCGTCGAGCAAGCCGCGCACCACGCCCGATTGCAGGATCACCACCGCGGTCCCCTCGGGCAGCGGCACGGGGCGCAGCTCCAGGCTGCGGCAATCGATCAGCAGCGCGTGGCCCCGCACGGTGGCCGCGGCGGAAAGCTGGTCGAGATTGCCGCATTTCACGCCGACGAACTCGTTCTCCGCCCGCTGCGCCCACAGCGCCACCTGCCACCGGTCCTCACTGCGGCCGAGCGTGGCCAGCACCGCTGTCGTCACCGCCACCTCCAGCGAGGCCGAGGAGGAAAGGCCGGTACCGCGGGGGATGTCACCCGCGATCGCCATCTCGCCGCCCGGCATCTCGTGGCCCGCCCCGGCCAGCACCGCGATGGTGCCGCGCACATAATCGCGCCAGCCACCCGCTTCGCTGTGGGCGACGTTGGCCGCGGGTTGGAACACGTCGCGCTCGGCTTCGAAATCCAGCGCCACCACCTCCAGCAGGCTATCGCCCGAGGGACGGAAGGCGACCTGCGTCTCCGCCCCGATCGCCACCGGCAGGGCGAAGCCATCGTTGTAATCGGTGTGCTCGCCAATCAGGTTCACCCGCCCCGGGGCACGCACCACCAACTCGGGCGATCCGCCGAATGCAGCCTCGAAGCCTGCCTGCAGGCGCTCGTTCAATGTGTCCGTCAACGCAGTTCTTCCATCAGTTCGGGGCTCATGTCTCGCAGCCGCTGGGCAGCCTGTTCGGCGGTCAGGTCGCGCTGCGGCTCGGCCAGCAGCTCGAAGCCGACCATGAACTTGCGCACCGTCGCGGAGCGCAGCAGCGGCGGGTAGAAATGCGCGTGCAGCCGCCAGCCCTCGGGCGAAGCGCTGCCGGCGGGGTGCTGGTGCCAACCCATCGAATAGGGAAAGCCCGTGGCGAACAGATTGTCGTAGCGGGCGGTAAGGCGGCGCAGGATCTCTGCCAGCAGATCGCTCGCCTCCGCGTCCAGCTGGTCGATGCGGCTCACCGGATCGCGCGCGATCAGCAGCGTTTCGAACGGCCAGGCCGCCCACCACGGTACGATCGCCAGCCAACGCGCATTGCTGTCCACCACCCGCTCGCCCGTTGCATCCTCGCGCTCGATCACCGATTGCAGCAGCGGCGTGCCAGTGCGGGCCAGCCAGGCGGCCTGCTGCGCATCTTCCTTGACAATTTCGGTGGGCCAGTAATCGGTCGCCCAGATCTGGCCATGCGGGTGCGGGCTGGAGCAGCCCATCATCGCGCCCTTGTTCTCGAACAGCTGCACGAAAGCGTATTTCTCGAACAGCTCGCGCGAGATCTGCTTCCATGCATCGACGACCGCGCGCACCTCGGGCGCGCTCAGCTGCGGCAGGCTGCGCGAGTGGTCGGGCGAAAAGCACAGCACATGCGCCTCCCCCCGGGCCGCCGTCTGCACCAGCAATTCGTCATCGCCGGGCGGGGCAGGGGTGTCGGGCATCAGGGCGGCGAAGTCGTTCGCGAACAGGAAGGGCGCGCGATAGTGCGGATTCACCGCTCCGTTGGCGCGCTGGTTGCCGGGGCACAGGTAGCAGCTCGGCTCGTAGCTTGGCGCCGTTTCATCGCCCGCCGGAGCGCTTTCCCCCTGCCACGGCCGCCGGGCGCGGTGCGGCGAGACGAGCACCCACTCCCCGGTCAGCGCGTTCAGCCGCCGATGGGGATGGTTCGATGCGTCGAAGGTCAAGCGGCTCACCCTGGCTGGCCTGCGAAGACCCGGCCTTCGCCACTTGCGGGCAGAAGGGCCGGGCCGGCTGCGGGCGACGATGCTGTGCGGTGCTCCCTATCAAATGCCGCGCCCGAGATGAAGGCCTGCATCGGCGAGCCCGGCACTTGGCCCGGCGACACGCTGCCGATCGATCGCCGGCCCAGCGATGCCGGCGCCGACCAGCCTTGGCGCCAGGCCTCGTCCGGCCGATGGTCTCGGAGAAGCGCAAAACAGGCGGGCGGCGTACGGCAGCGGTTTCACCGCGCCTGGACGGACCCGTCTGGGAGATCTATCGGCGGAACGCGAGCAGAGGCAACCCCCGATGGGGATGACGCCTCCGCCTACCAGCCGGCGCCGCTCTCAGTCGCCCCGCCGATGCTGGCTCAGCCGGTGCTCCAGCCGCTCCTGCTGGCGCAGCAGCGCGGGCGGCAGCGCCTCGCCGAAGCTTTCGAGATAGGCCCGGTTGCGCGCCGCCTCGTCGGTCCAAACCACGGGATCGACCGAGAGCAGCGTGTCGAACGCAGCCTGCTCCAGCGCCAGCCCTTCTACATCCAGCGCGCCCCGTGCGGGCACCCGGCCGATCGGCGTTTCGACCGCATCGGCATCGCCCTCGATCCGCTCGGCGATCCACTTCAGCACGCGGGCATTGTCGCCGAAGCCCGGCCACAGGAAGCGCCCCTCTGCATCCTTGCGGAACCAGTTCACCAGATACAGGCCCGGCAATTCAGCGCCCTGGGTGGCGCCGATCCGCAGCCAATGGGCGAAATAATCGGCCATGTGGTAGCCGCAGAACGGCAGCATCGCGAACGGGTCGCGGCGCAATTCGCCCACCGCGGTCTCGGCCGCGGCGGTGCCCTCGCTGGCGATATTGGCGGCCAGGTACACGCCCTGCTCCCAGTCGAGCGCCTCGGCCACCAGCGGCACTGCGCTGGCGCGGCGCCCGCCGAACAGGATCGCAGAGATCGGCACGCCCTCGGGCGAATCCCATTCGGGCGCGATCGAGGGGCATTGCGCGGCGGGTACCGCGAAGCGAGCATTGGGGTGCGCTGCGGGAGTGGCGGAAGCAGGCGTCCACTCCTCGCCGCGCCAGTCGGTCAGGCGCTCGGGCGCGGGCGTGCTCAGCCCCTCCCACCACACGTCGCCCTCGGGGGTCAGCGCGGTGTTGGTGAAGATGGCATTGCCCCACAGCGTCTCCACCGCATTGCGATTGGTGTCGACGCCCGTGCCCGGCGCCACGCCGAAGAAGCCGGCCTCCGGGTTGATCGCATACAGCCGCCCGTCCTGGCCGAACCGCATCCAGGCGATATCGTCCCCCACCGTCTCGGCCTTCCAGCCGGTGATGGTGGGCTCCAGCATGGCAAGGTTGGTCTTGCCGCAGGCGCTGGGAAAGGCTGCGGCGAGATAATGCACCGCGCCCTTAGGGCTGGTCAGCTTGAGGATCAGCATGTGCTCGGCCAGCCAGCCATCGTCGCGCGCCATCACGCTCGCGATGCGCAGGGCGAGGCATTTCTTGCCGAGCAGCGCATTGCCGCCATAGCCCGATCCGTACGACCAGATCTCGCGCGTCTCGGGGAAATGGACGATCCACTTCTCCAAGTTGCACGGCCACGGCACATCCGCCTGCCCTGCCGCAAGCGGCATGCCGACAGAGTGGACGCAAGGCACGAAAAAGCCGTCCTCCCCCAGCGCTTCGAGCGCGGGTGTACCCATCCGCGCCATAATCCGCATGGAAAGCACCACATAGGCGCTGTCGGTGATCTCCACCCCGATCACGCTCTTGTCCGAACCCAGCGGACCCATGCAAAAAGGCACGACATACATCGTGCGCCCCGCCATGCAGCTGGCGAACAGGCCCTCCAGCCGCTCCCGCATCGCTCCTGGATCGACCCAATTGTTGGTCGGCCCGGCATCCGCCTCTTCTTGCGAGCAGATGAAGGTGCGGCTTTCCACCCGGGCCACATCGCCGGGTTCGGAGCGGGCGTAGAAGCTATTGGGCCGCAGCGCAGGGTTCAACCGCTCCAGCGTGCCGGCGGCGACCAGCTGTTCGCTGAGCGCATCCCACTCGGTTTCGGAGCCATCGCACCATTGCACGGCATCGGGGCGAGCCAGTTCAGCGATCCGCCCGACCCATTCGAGCAGCGCGCGATGGCGGGTGGGGGCGGGCGCATCGGCCTGCAAATTGGGCTGGACGAGCATTTCGTGTTCTCTCCCGGAACGGCATCTTCTCACGATCGCGCTATGCCCGCTCCTGCTTGGGCGCAATTTCGAATAGCGGAAGGTCATAAGCTGATGTTAAACAGGGGGCATGGACCGGGTCTATGAACTCAACCTGCGGCACCTGCGCTTGCTGGGCACCGTTGTCGGCCACGGCAGCCTGAGCACCGCCGCGCGGGAGGAGGGGATCTCGCAGCCCGCGCTCACCCAGGCGCTGGCCAAGCTGGAGGTCGCCTTCGCGCTCCAGCTGTTCGAGCGCACGCCGATGGGGGTCGCCCCCACGCCGGCCGGGCGCCGCGTGCTGCGGCGGATTGCACGGGCGATGCAACGGCTCGCAACCGCCTTGCGAGCGGCCGGCACCGGCTCACACCGAAGCACGCCCGAACGCGCTCTGACCAGTGCGCATGTCCGCGGCCTGCTGGGCGTGAGCGAAGCGGGCAGCTTCATGCATGCAGCCAGCCTCGCGGGCGTATCGGTGCCCGCGCTGCATCGCTCGGTGCGTGATCTGGAGCAATTGTGCGGCACGCCGCTGGTGGAGCGGCGCGGGCGGGGCGTCGGCCTCACTCGTGCCGGGGCGAGGCTGGCGAGCGGCTTCATGCTGGGCATGGCCGAGCTGACCACCGCGCTGGACGAGAGCACCCATGGCGGCCGGCGGCTGGCGGTGGGGGCGATGGCGCTGTCCCGCTCGCACCTGCTCCCGGCCACCCTGGCCGACCTGCTGCGAGCCGCGCCCGATGCGCAGGTGGACGTGGTGGAGGGCTCATACCTCGAACTGGTCGAGTTCCTGCGCTCCGGGCGGATCGACGTGATGGTCGGCGCGCTGCGCGAGCATCCGACGCGCGATCTTCAGCAGGAGCCGCTGTTTGCCGACTGGCTGACCGTCATCGGCCGCGCCGGCCATCCGCTGGCCGCCGCCACCGCCAGCTTCGCGCAACTGGCCGATTACCCTTGGATCGTCGCGCGCCGCGCCTCCAACCTGCTCGAACGCTGGCAGAGCCTGTTCGACGAGGCGGGCGTGCCCCGACCCGAAGCGCCGATCCGCTGTGGATCGGTGGCGATGATCCGCAGCCTGCTGGTGCGCAGCGATTTCCTCACCCTGCTCTCGCCCGACCAGGTGGGGGCGGAAATCGCGGCCGGCACGTTGATCCGCATCCGATCTGTGGTGCCCGATACCAGCCGCACGATCGGCGCGATCACCCGGCGCGACTGGTACCCCACGCCGCTGCAGGAGGCCTTCATGGCCGCGCTGCGGGCAACCGCGGCAATGATGGTGCAGCAATCGTCCGCGCCGGTGACGCGGATGGGTGACGCTGAAGAGGTGAACCAGAATGGGTCAGGGCCAGTTCCGCGCTTGTAGTCCGGCGGCGGGCGTTGCAGCGATGCAACGAAACGGAGGATATGTGGGTAAAAACTAGGTACTATCCTTGAGCAGATGCGAAAGGCTCTTGCGTGGCACCGTTGCAATTGGGTAGTGGCAACGGCGTAACAACCGCTGGAGAAGCAAATGCGTAAGTTCATCGTCGGCGCTGCCGCAGCAGCCCTGGTTGCCAGTGGCACCGTCGCGCAGGCCGCTCCGGTTGCCCGCACCGCCACTCCGGTCGATCAGTCCGAAGGCCTGTTCGGCGGCACCATCTTCCTCGGCCTGCTGGGCGCCATCGTCCTCGGCCTGATCATCTGGCAGATCAGCGAAGACAATGACGAGGATCTGCCGACCAGCCCGTAAGGCGGTCCTGATCACAGATTTCGGCAAGGCCGTCGGTAGCAATGCCGGCGGCCTTTTCGGTTGAGGATCAAGGCGTTCGCCTTCCCGAAGGGCGAGCCCGCTTCCCGTGCCTGCCGCGGCATGCGGCGCTTGCTTCACCCTTGGCGATTGACGGGGGTGGTGCGCGGGCTATCCCGCCGTGATGGCCAAAACCCACTCTCTCGCATCGCCCCCAACCTTGCAGGAATTGTGCGCCGCCGGGCCGCTTTCGCTGTTCCTCGACTTCGACGGCACGCTGGTGGAGATCGCCGCCACGCCCGATGGCATTGCCGTGCCCGAACGACTGGGCGATGCGCTGTTCGCGCTCGCCACGCGGATGGAAGGGCGGCTGGCGCTGGTCAGCGGCCGAGCCATCCCTGATATCGAGCGGCACCTGGGACCCTTGCGCGTCGCCCGCGCCGGATCGCACGGCATCGCCCGCGAACTGGCCGACGGTACGCCAATCGGCGAACTGGCAGAGGCGCTGCCGGAGGACGCGGCCGGGGCGCTGCGGGCCTTTGCCGCCGAGCGCGGCTTCGCGCTGGAGGAAAAGCAGCACGGCGCCGCGCTGCACTTCCGCGCCGCGCCTGAGCTGGAGCCGCACGGCCTCACCTTTGCCGAGCAGCTGGCGCGCACCCATGGGCTGGAGGTCAAGCGCGGCAAGTCTGTCATCGAGCTGGTCCGCCCCGGCGCCAGCAAGGCGGGCGCTGTGCGCGCCTTCATGGAACTGCCACCCTTCGCCGGCTCGCGCCCGGTGTTCGTGGGCGACGACATCACCGACGAGGATGGCTTCGCCGCCACCGCCGCAATGGGCGGTTTCGGCATATTGGTGGGCGAGCGCAGCCCCACCGCCGCAAGCTACCAGCTGGCGGGCCCCGCCGCCGTCCACGACTGGCTCGCGCTTTGAGCGATTCTGAGGGGCAGGGGCCCGTGGACGCCGCTCCAGCGGCGCACGGATAGCCCGCCAGCCCCGTGCAACCCGCCAGTCCCGTTCAGCCCGCCAGCCTCGATCTGTGGCCAATCGGCAACTGTCAGGTGTCCGGCCTGGTCGACGAGCGCGCGGCGCTGGTGTGGGGCTGCGTGCCGCGAGTCGATGGCGACCCGACCTTCTGCGCGCTGCTGAACCATGATCGGGCGGACGAAGGTCTGTGGCGCTTCGAGCTGGAGGGCCAGGTCCGCTCCAGCCAGCATTACGAGCACAACACGCCGATTCTCGTCACGCGGCTGGAGGCGGGGGATGGCAGCGCGGTGGAGATCACCGATTTCTGTCCGCGCTACGAGGGGGCGGGGCGGATGTACCGCCCGGTCGCCTTTGCCCGCATCGTTCGCCCGGTGGCCGGCGTCCCCCGGCTGACCGTAACGCTCTCGCCGATGGTGCATTACGGCGAGCGCATGGCCGAAACCACCCGCGGCACCAACCACATCCGCTACCTGCTGGGCGAACAGGCGCTGCGCCTCTCCACCGATGCGCCCATCGGCTACATCCTCGAACGGCGCACCTACCGGGTGGAGAGCGACCAGCACTTCTTCCTCGGCCCGGACGAGCCGTTCACCGGCAATCTGCGCTCCGAAGTGCGGCGGATGGAGGCGCAGACCCGCAAATACTGGCGGCTGTGGGTGCGCAGCCTGGCCACCCCGTTCGAATGGCAGGAGGAGGTGATCCGCTGCGCCATCACGCTCAAGCTGTGCCAGCACGAGGAGACCGGCGCGATCGTCGCCGCGCTGACCACCTCGATCCCCGAAGCGCCCCATTCGATGCGCAACTGGGACTATCGCTACTGCTGGATCCGCGATTCCTACTATACGGTGCAGGCGCTCAACCGGCTGGGCGCGCTCGACGTGCTGGAGAAGTATCTCGCGTACTTGCGCAACATCGTCGACGATGCGCGCGGCGGGCAGATCCAGCCGCTCTATTCGGTGATGGGCGTGGCCGAACTGGAAGAGGGCACCGCGCCGCATCTCCCCGGCTATCGCGGTATGGGCCCGGTGCGCGTGGGCAATGCCGCCTACCGCCAAGTGCAGCACGATTGCTACGGCCAGATCGTGCTGCCCACCGCGCAGGGCTTCTTCGACAAGCGACTGCTGCGCATGGCCGACGAGGGCGATCTCGCCAGCCTCGAACAGGTGGGCGAGATGGCCTGGAAAATGCACGACCAGCCCGATGCCGGCCTGTGGGAGTTCCGCACCCGCGCCGAGGTGCACACCTATTCGGCAGTGATGAGCTGGGCGGCCTGCGACCGCCTGGCGAACGTGGCCGAGCATCTGGGCAAGCCCGATCGCGCCGCCTTCTGGCGCGACCGCGCGGCGCGCATCCGTACCCGCATCGAGCACGAGGCGCTGGTGGCGGAGGAGGGCGACGATGGCGGGACGATCACCCGCTTCAAGGCCAGCTTCGAAACCGATTATCTCGATGCCAGCCTGCTCCAGCTGCTCGAACTGCGCTTCTGCGAGGCCGACGATCCGCGCTTCGTCGCCACCTTCGAGGCGGTGCAGCAGGCGCTGCGCCGCGGCGAGCACATGCTGCGCTACGCTGCGGAAGACGATTTCGGCCTGCCCGAAACCGCCTTCAACTTTTGCACCTTCTGGCTAATCGACGCGCTCGCGCGGATGGGCCGCAACGAGGAGGCGCGCGCGCTGTTCGGCACCATGCTCGGCCATCGCACCCGTTCGGGCCTGCTCTCGGAAGATATCGACATCGCCACCGGCGAGCTTTGGGGGAACTTCCCGCAAACCTACTCGCTGGTGGGAGTGATCAATTGTGCAAGCCTGCTGTCCAAAAGCTGGAGCACCGTTCGGTGAGCCGTCTGATCGTCATCTCGAACCGCGTAGCCGTCCCCAAGGCGCGCGGCGCCGCCGGCGCACAAGGCGGGCTGGCCGGCGCGCTCAATGCCGCGCTGAAGGCCAATGGCGGCATCTGGTTCGGCTGGTCCGGGCAGGAAACCGCCCGCTTCACCGGCAGCCTCAACGTCGACCGGCACGAGGGCGTCACCACCGCCACGATCGATCTCGAACAGCAGGACGTCGACGAATATTACAACGGCTATGCCAATTCGACGCTGTGGCCGCTGTTTCACTACCGGATCGACCTCACCGAATACGAACAGGAATTCGGCAAGGGCTACGAACGGGTGAACGAGCGCTTCGCGGAATCCGTGATGCCGCTGATCGAGCCCGAAGACACCATCTGGGTGCACGATTACCACCTCATGCCGCTGGGCGAACGGCTGCGCTCGCGCGGCCTCAAGAACCGCATGGGCTTCTTCCTCCACACCCCCTGGCCGCCGACCCGGCTGTTCGTCTCGCTGCCGTTTCACGAGCGGCTGGTGCGCGCGCTGCTGCATTACGACGTACTGGGCTTCCAGACCGAGGAATGGCTCGAAAGCTTTCTGCATTATTGCCGCAAGGAACTCGGCGCCACGGTCGACGAGGAGAACTGCACGGTCGAACTGGACGGGCGCCGCACGCTGGCGCGCGCCTATCCCATCGGCATCGATTACGATCACTTCATGTCGCACGGAGACAGCGTGGAGGCCCGCCAGGCTTTCCGCCGCCTCGCCAGCAGCACCCGCAACCGCACTGCGATGCTGGGCGTGGACCGGCTCGATTATTCCAAGGGCCTCCCCGAGCGGCTGGACGGAATCGGACGGTTCTTCGATTCCTATCCCGAGCGGGTGAAGGACCTCGTGTTCATCCAGATCGCCCCGCCCAGCCGGGCGGATATCGGCTCCTACCAGACCATCCGCGCCGCGCTCGAACAGAAGACCGGGCAGATCAACGGCGAGCGCTCCGATATCGATCTGGTGCCCATCCGCTACGTCAACAAGGGCTACAACACCGCCGAGCTGTTCGGCTTCTACCGCGCCGCCAAGATCGGCCTCGTCACGCCTTTGCGCGACGGGATGAACCTGGTGGCCAAGGAGTATGTCGCCGCGCAGGACCCGGAAGATCCCGGCGTGCTGATCCTCTCGCGCTTCGCAGGCGCCGCGCTGCAGCTGACCGATGCGCTGCTGGTCAATCCGCACAGCCCGGACGATGTGGCCCACCACATCCGCCAGGCGCTCGACATGCCGCTGGAAGAACGCCGCGCCCGCTGGGAAAAGCTGATCGTCACCGTGCGTGAAGACAATGTGCAGCGCTGGACGCAGAACATCATCAATGATCTGGAGGGCATCCTCCCCGAACCCAGCACGGCCGAATAGCGCCGCGCTCGCTCAGGCCCCGAGAGTCAGCACCAGCGCCCGAACCGCCATCGCCACCAGCACCAGTGTCGCCAAACCGAACAGCGCCGCGCGCACCGGCACGGTGTTGACCAGCCCCTGCCATAGCGAGTGGCCCACCCGCAGCACCACATAGGTCCAGGCCAAGATCGCATCGAGTGTGCCGCCGCCGGCCAGCGCCAGAACCACCGCCAGCGGGTAGAACAGCGTCGGCTGCTCCATGAGGTGCACGTAATTGTGCGCCATCCAGTGCGCCTTTCCAGGCGAGAGCTTCTCCAGATCCTGCCCGCGCGCGCCGGCCGGCACGTTCTCGAGGTTGATCCCGGCCGAGCGGAAGGCGGGCAGCCGCCGCACCGCCATCCATACCAGCACCACCAGCGACCATGCCGCCAGAGCGGCCGCGGGCGCCAGCAGCGCGAGATTGACGGCGATCATGCTTGTCTCCTGCTCAGGCCGCCGAGAGTGCCGCCGGCCAACGCGAAGATCAACCCGCCTCGGCCAGCACCGCGGCATAGCTCTCCGCATCGGTGTTGCCGCCGGTCAGCAGCACCGCGGTGCGGCCATCCGCCGCCACCTTGCCCGACAGCAGCGCCGCCAAAGCCGCCGCGCCGCCCGGCTCCAGCACCAGCCGAAGCTGCGCAAAGGCGAAGCGCTGCGCCGCGCGCACCTCGGCCTCGCTCACCGCCACGCCGCGCGCACGCCCGTTCAGCACCGCGAAGTTGATCGGCCAGGTGGCAGGCGTTTGCAGCGCATCGCAGGCGGTCGGCGGAGGGTTGGGGCCGACGCTTTGGATCGTGCCGCTGGCGAGGCTGCGGGCGACGTCGTCCCACCCCTCGGGCTCCACCGTGATCAGCTCGGCATCGGGGCAGGCGAGCGCCAGCCCGGCCGCCAGCCCGCCACCGCCGCAGCAGGTCACGATCCGCTCCGGCGGGCCACCGGCCCCCAAGCCCTCCAGCACCTCCAACTGCGCCGCCAGCTCGATTCCTGCGCTGCCCTGTCCCTCGATCACCCAGGGGTCGCCATAGGGGTGCACCAGTGTCGCGCCGCGCTCCTCCGCCAGCGCGCGGGCGATCGCATCGCGGTCCTCGCCCGGCCGCTCGTACAGCACGATCTCGGCGCCCATCGCGCGCACCCGCTCGAGCTTTACGCGCGGCGCATCGCGCGGCATCACGATCGCGGCCTTGATCCCCAGCCGCCGCGCCGCCCAGGCCACCCCTTGCGCATGGTTGCCGCTGGAAACGCCGATCACCCCGCGCGCCCGCTCCTTCTCGCTCAGATCGCTCAGCCGGTGCCACGCCCCGCGGATCTTGAACACGCCGATGGGCTGCAAACACTCGGCCTTGGCCCATACAATCTGCCCACCGATCTCCACCGGCAGCACCGGCGTGGGCGGCAGCAGCGCGGCGATCTTTTCCGCCGCGCGCAGCACGCCTTCGCGGGTGGGTTCGCGCATTTCACCCTGAGTCATCGTGGGGCTGTCATCTTGTTGTTGTCATCTTGTTGTTCCTGGGCGTTTGCCTAAAGCGGGCGCATTCCCGGCCACCCGGCCGGCCATGCGCCAGCGCATGATCGTTTGCTATTCAAAACGGGGGAGCCCCATGTCCACAATCCTGGTGATCGGCGCGGGCGGCGTCAGCTCGGTCGCGGTCCACAAGATGGCGATGAACCCCGCCATCTTCTCGAACATCCACCTCGCCAGCCGCACGCAATCCAAATGCGATGCCATCGCTGCCAGCGTGCAGCAGCGCACCGGCCAAACGGTCTCCACTTACGAGATCGACGCCGAGGAGGTGCCCGCGATGGTCAACCTCATCCGCCGCGTGCAGCCCAAGCTGGTGGTCAATCTGGCGCTCCCATATCAGGACCTGCCGATCATGGACGCCTGCCTCGAAGCGGGCGTCGACTATCTCGACACCGCCAATTACGAGCCGCGCGATCAGGCCAAGTTCGAATATCATTGGCAATGGGCCTATCACGATCGCTTCCGCGAGGCGGGGCTGATGGCGCTGCTGGGCAGCGGCTTCGATCCGGGCGTCACCAGCGTGTTCGCCATGTGGCTGAAGAAGCACCGGCTGGAGACGCTGCGCCAGCTGGACATCCTCGATTGCAACGGCGGCGATCACGGCCAGGCCTTCGCCACCAATTTCAACCCCGAGATCAACATCCGCGAAGTCACCGCGCCCGCTCGCCACTGGGAAAATGGCGAATGGGTGGAGACCCCGGCGATGAGCGTGCGCCAGAACTTCGATTTCGAGGCCGTTGGCGAGCGGAACATGTACCTGATGTACCACGAGGAGCTGGAGAGCCTGGCGAAGTTCGTGCCCGAGCTGGAACGCGCCCGCTTCTGGATGACCTTCGGCGATGAGTACATCAAGCACCTGACCGTGCTGCAGAATGTCGGCATGACGCGGATCGACCCGGTGATCTACGAAGGACGCCCGATCGTCCCGCTGCAATTCCTCAAGGCCGTGCTGCCCGAGCCTTCCAGCCTCGGCTCGCTGACCAAGGGCAAGACCAACATCGGCGTCATCGCCACGGGCGAGGCCAAGGATGGATCGGGCGAAAAGACGTTCTACATCAAGAACATCTGCGATCACGAAGAGGCCTATGGCGAAACCGGCAACCAGGCGGTCAGCTACACCACCGGCGTCCCCGCAATGATCGGCGCGGCAATGATGCTGACCGGCGAGTGGACCGGAAAAGGCGTGTTCAACATGGAACAGTTCGATCCCGATCCGTTCATGGACATGCTGAACAGCCAGGGCCTCCCGTGGAGCGTCGAAGAGCTTGAAGGGCCGCTCGGGTTCTAGGGGAGCGCACGATGCCCGAGTACAAGCCGGCCGGCTATCCGTCCCTCTCGCCCTACCTTGTGCTGAGCGATCCGGAGCCATCGCTCGCCTTTATCGAGCGGATGTTCGGCGGGCACCGGCTGCGCGTCCAGCGGGAGGAAGACGGCCGCATCATGCACGCCGAAATTCGCATCGGCGAGGCCGTGCTGATGATGGGGCAGGCCATGCCCCACTGGCCCGCCGGCCAGCCCCATTTCCACCTCTACGTCGAGGATGTGGACGCGGTTTATCGCCGCGCGCTGGAACGGGGCGCAGAGCCGGTGCAGGAACCGGTGCAGAAGGACGATGAAGACCGGCGCGGCGGCTTCCGCGATCCCGGCGGCATCACCTGGTGGATCGCCACGCAGACGGGTGCCGCCTGATGGAAACCCGTGCCGGAGACCCGGGTGCCTTTGCCCGCTTCGACCTCCATCGCGTCGATTCGCCCGCCTTCGTGGTCGATGCGGCCAAGCTGCGCGCGAATCTGCAGGTGCTCGCCGGCATCCGGGATGCGGCCGGGATCAAGGTACTCGCCGCGCTCAAGGCCTTCTCGATGTGGAGCACCGCGCCCATCATCGGCGAATATCTCGACGGCGTGTGCACCTCGGGCCTGTGGGAAGCGCGGCTGGCGAGCGAGTTCTACGATGGCGAAATCGCCACCTATTGCGCCGCCTACAAGCCGGACGACCTGCCCGAGATCTGCCGCCTGTCGGACCATCTGATCTTCAATTCCCCCGCGCAGATCGAACGCGCCCGCCTGATCATCGAGCAGGCCCGCGCCGCTGGCGGCAGCTTCGATATTGGCCTCAGGATCAACCCGCTCCACCCCGAAGGCGAGGTGCCGCGCTACGACCCCTGCGCCCCCCACTCGCGGCTCGGCTTCCCGATCGACCAGCTGCGCGAGGAGCATCTGGAGCTGGTCGACGGCATCCATTTCCACACCCTTTGCGAGCAGGATCTGGGCCCGTTGCAACGCACCTGGGACCAGTTGTTCGACCAGTTGGAGCCTCATTTCGGCCGCTTCAAATGGCTCAATTTCGGCGGTGGCCACCACATCACCCGCGCCGATTACCAGCGCGAGGAGCTGGTCGAATTCCTGCGCGACGCGAAGGACGACACCGGCGCCGAGCTGTACCTCGAGCCCGGCGAGGCGGTGGCGCTCGACGCCGGGATCCTGGTCGGCACCATTCTCGACAGCCACTGGAACGGCATGCCGCTGGCGATCACCGATGTTTCGGCCACATGCCACATGCCCGATGTGATCGAGGCGCCCTACCGCCCCGCCATGCTGCACGAGGAGGAACGGGGGTCAATTGAAAGCGGCGGCGCGCTGGTGCGCCTCGGTGGCCCCTCCTGCCTCGCGGGCGACGTGATCGGCGATTACCGCCTGCCGGTGCCCTGCCGGCCGGGCGAGCGCTTTGCCTTTCTCGACCAGGCGCATTATTCGATGGTCAAGACCAGCACTTTCAACGGCGTCCCGCTGCCCTCGATCTGGCTGTGGGATTCGGAGACGGACTCGCTGGAATGCATCCGCCGCTTCGATTACGAAGACTTCCGCAACCGGCTGGGCTGATCGCGGCAGCCCGCGAAGGAACGTCCTGAGTTCAAGAGGTTGCCCAAGCGGCCGCTCGGTTCGTCGTACCCCCGGCCGCTTGCCCCCAATTCAGCTTGCGTTGTGGAACAGGGGCCCTATATGCGCCCTCCGCTGCCCCATGGGGACTTCCTAACCGCAAGGCAGCTTGTTCAAACAAACGTTTGGGGGTCCCTTGAATTGCACATCTATCCTGACGCACGGTCTGTAGTCCGCGACCTCGTTCCGGACGAACCGGTGATGATCAACCGCCCGCATGCCGCGGCGCGGGCTGCGCAATTCTTTGCGCAGCGCTTCCCCGGGACCAGTATGTATGCGGTGAAGGCCAATCCCTCGCCGGAGCTGATCCAGCTCTTGTGGGAGAACGGCATCACCCATTTCGACGTCGCCTCGATTGCCGAGGTGCGGCTGGTGCGCTCGCTCCTGCCCGCGGCAACGCTGTGCTTCATGCACCCGGTGAAGACCCCGCGCGCCATCGCCGAGGCCTATCACAGCCATGGCGTGCGCACCTTCAGCCTCGATACCCTCGAGGAGCTGAAGAAGATCGTCGAGGCCACTGCGGCGGCTGACGGGGCATCGGCGGTGGACCTGAACCTGCTGGTGCGGCTGCGCGTCTCGTCCGAGCATTCGGAGCTGTCGCTGGCGGCCAAGTTCGGCGTCGATCTGGTCGATGCCGCGCCACTGCTGCAGGCCACCCGCCAGCATTGCGATGCGCTGGGGATCTGCTTCCACGTCGGCAGCCAGGCGATGACGCCGTTCGCCTATGTTCAGGCGCTCGACCGGGTGCGCGCGGCAATCGCGCAGGCGGCGGTAACGGTCGACATCGTGGACGTGGGCGGCGGATTTCCCAGCTCCTACCCCGGCATGGAGCCGCCGCCGCTGGAGGATTATTTCGCCATCATCCACCGCCATTTCGAGGCCCTGCCGATCGCCTACAACGCGGAGTTGTGGGCCGAGCCCGGCCGTGCTCTGTGCGCCGAATATTCGTCCGTCATCGTGCGCGTGGAAAAGCGCCGCGGCGAGGAATTGTACATCAACGATGGCGCCTATGGCGCGCTGTTCGATGCCGCGCATATCGACTGGCGCTTCCCGGTGAATGCGCTGGAGGACGATCTGACGAAGCCGCTGGCCGAATTCGCCTTCTACGGCCCGACTTGCGACGATGCCGATTATATGAAGGGCCCGTTTGAACTGCCGGCCGATATCCAGGCCGGCGACTATATCGAGATCGGGATGCTGGGCGCCTACGGCGCGGCGATGAAGACCGGCTTCAACGGCTTTGGCGCAGCGGTGGCGGTGGTGGCCGGGGACGAGCCGATGACGAGCCTTTACACCGGCGAGCGCAAGGACCAGCGCCGCAGCGACAATGTGGTGAGCCTGCGCTGAGACCAGGCGGGGGCATGGCTTGACGGGGCGCGGCGCGCGGGGGAGGCATGGCCCATGCGCGTGCCCGTCTTCGGAGCCAGGGGGTGGCGGGCGTGGTCGGCACCGGGCGGATTGGCGCGCTGGTGGCGAAGGTCCTGCGCTGCGGTTTTGGCTGCGAGGTGCTCGCCTGCGACCCGCAGCCTGATCCCGAGGTGGCGGCGATGGGAGTCCGCTACGTGCCGCCGGAAGAGCTGCTGGCGACCAGCGAGATCGTGACGCTGCACTGCCCGCTGACGCCCGAGGCTCACCATCTGATCGATGCCGCGATGCTCGAACGGGCGCGGCCGGGGCTGGTGCTGGTCAACACGGCGCGCTGGTGGATACGCCGGCGCTGATCGCCGCGCTCAAGAGCCGGCAGGTGCGCGGCGTGGCGCTCGACGTCTACAAGCAGGAGGGCGACTTGTTCTTCCGCGACCTTTCGGGCGAGATCATCGACGACGAGGTGTTCGCCCGGCTGATGACCTTCCCCAACGTCCTCGTCACGGGCCACGAGGCCTTCCTGACCGAGGAGGCGTTGGCTGCCATTGCCGAGACGACGCTGGCCAGCATCTCGGCCGCCGAGCAGGGGCGCGAACTAATGCACCGGCTCTCGACCGGGCTGGTGCGCCAACCTTTAATCCGTGACGTCGATCTCGGTCCTGCGCCGCTCAACCTCGATCTCGTTCTCGCCTTCCTCGCGCGTTCGGCGCAAGTGGATCTCCTCAATGAGGACAAGGTCCATCACGATCCGCGGCCGCTCCTCGACCACGGGGATGATAGTGAGGTCACCCTCCGTACGCATGGGCGGCACACCATTCACTTGCCGGTCGACAGGCACCCGCTCGATGGTGACCCGCTCGCGGGCGAAGGGCGCGGCCAGCCTCACCGTTTCGGCAACGGTGTGCGCTCTGACGCTGACGGTACGGCCCTCGCGCACGCGCTTTTCGAGGTGGACGCGCTCCTCGACGATGGGGATCACCTCTTCTTCGACGATTTGTCCGGGTTTCTGGTCATTGGGGTTGTTCATCGGTGCTGTCCTCGCATGAATGGAAACAGGCCGGAGGCATGCTGCCCCGGCCTGTCTCGTTTGTGCCTGTCGTGAAGATCAGGTGCGGCGATTGCGCGTGCCATCGTCCACATCGACCGTGGTCTTGCGGACGGTTTCCTCGACCCGCTCGACGCGGTCGCCGGCCGACTTCTGGATCACCACCTCGTCGGTAACGACGGCGTCCTTGGCGACAACGGCTTCCTCGTCACGCTCGGTCATGCTGATTGTGCGGTCACCACCCTTTAGCAGGCTCTCGGCCTCGGCGGAACTGACCTTGCGGTCGACCGACCGGGTGTCGACGCTGACGGTCTCGTCGCGCAAATGCACATCTTCCGAGACGCGCTCCGACACCACGCCGGTGGTCACGCGGACGTCGCGGCCATGCTCGGATACGCGCTTGCCGATGGCGACGCGCTCCTCAACCACGGGAACCACCTCTTCCTCGACCACATGGCCTTGGCTGACGCCTTCCTGGGCATGGGCCTGAGCGGCTGCGCCATAGACCACGGCATTGTCGTGGATCTCAAGCGGCTCAATTGCGGTGGTGCGGCCGTCCTCCAGACGGACGGCGGCAACGCGGCCCTTCTTCTGGTCGACCAGCAGGTCCTTGATGATGCCGTAGCGTTCGCCATTGGCATTCACCAGTGGCCGGCCACGAATATCCTGCGAGTCATCTTCCAGCTTCCAGTCACCGAGGGTTTCCAGATTGTCATATCGTTTGTCGTTTCGCATAATGTAATCCTTAGATTTTAGAGTTGTTGTCAGGCCGCGAGGCTCGCTCAGTTCACCATCTCGAGGCTTTCCGCCCAGATATAGTTCTGCGAGGGGCCGAGGATCGAGGGGTCGGCATTTGCCGGCAGCCCATCGGTCGCCGCGCGGACTTCCCCGTCAATATTCACGACCGAGCCGGGATTGATGTCATACCGGCCTTCAGTGGCGGTGCCGGGGGTCGGCACCTGATCGAAGAACACGGGCACGCGCTCGCCGTTCATGTCGATATAGAATGCCATATCACCCGCGAGCGACGTGACCTCCACATTGTCCAAGTCGATTTGCTGGCCCACGGTTAGTGCGCCAGCCATCGGGGCGGCGGCCACTGTGTCGGTTTGGGTGTAATCCACCGTGTCGGTATCATCGTCACTCAGCAGCCACCAGGCGAGCAGCGCAACGAGCAGCAGCGCCAGGAGGATCCAGAGCCAGTTGTTCGAAGACCGTTTTTCAACGGGAATCTCTGCCATTTCCGTCCTTTCCATTTTGATTTTGCGACGTCGGTGCCGCACTTAAGCAATGGATGGGCAGTGGCAGTGTTCCGAGAAAGATCACCTGATCCTTAATTGATGATGAATGATCTAAGTTGGTGGTTTGAAGCTAAGGTAAGTAGATCAAAATTGAATTATATCATGTCGTGGAGAAAACCGGTCAAAGAGAGATGCATCAACTATGCTTTGCACGACGTCCCGCGGGCAGATTCTATTAGTCCGACCGTCGCAGCATTGAGAGCGCAAGGCGTGGATTGCCCGGTGAGGCTGAGTGCACGCCTGCCCAGCGCTAGGGACGTATAAAATCGAGAGCTTGGCGAGATCAGACCTGCATAACAGGGTGGCCTTTTTCGCCGGGCACCAGCAAGGCGATCAACGGCGGCCACGCCAGCCACGCCTCGCGCGTCGCTGACCGGCATCAGCACCAGCATCGCCACCCGACAGAGCGCGAAGACGACAGGGACCGAGAGTGGGACGCCGTGCTCGCTGCGCTCCGCAGCATCGAGCATCAGCTCGGTCACCAGCAGCACGGACGCGAAGGATGATCCAGCGCCCCGTCTAGCGGCGGGTCAGGCCGCCTGTTTGAGCTCCAGCTCCAGCCGGTCCCAGATTTCGATCAGCGCGCCGGTCAGCTCTTCCATCATCGGCTCGGTGTGGGCCGGGCCAGGGGTGAAGCGCAGCCGCTCGGAGCCGCGCGGCACGGTGGGGTAATTGATCGGCTGCACATAGACGCCGTATTCGGCCAGCAGGATGTCGCTGATCCGCTTGGCGCGCACCGGGTCACCCACCATTAGCGGCACGATATGCGTGGTCGAATCCATCACCGGCAGGCCGGCATGCCGGAACAGGCGCTTCAGCGTGGCGGCGGCGGCCTGCTGCGCTTCGCGCTCCTCGCTCGATTGCTTGAGGTGGCGCACCGCGGCCAGCACGCCCGCCACCAGCACCGGCGAGAGTGAGGTGGTGAAGATGAAGCCCGGCGCATAGGAGCGCACGCAATCCACGATCCGCTGGTCTGCCGCGATATAGCCGCCCATCACGCCGAAGGCCTTGCCCAGCGTGCCCTCGATAATGTCGATCCGGTGCGCCGCCTCATCCCGCTCGGAAATGCCGCCGCCGCGCGCGCCATACATGCCCACGGCGTGCACCTCGTCGCAATAGGTCAGCGCGTTGTACTTGGCGGCGAGGTCGCACAGAGCGTGCAGCGGGGCCACGTCGCCATCCATCGAATAGACGCTCTCGAAGGCGATCAGCTTGGGCAGGCGCGGGTCCTCGGCGGCGATCAGTTCTTCCAGATGCGCCATATCATTATGGCGGAAGATGCGCTTCTCGCAGCCGGAATTGCGGATGCCGGCGATCATGCTGGCATGGTTCAGTTCGTCCGAGAAGATCACGCAACCCGGCAGCAGGCGGGCGATGGTGGAGAGCGTGGCGTCGTTCGAGACATAGCCGCTGGTGAACAGCAGCGCGCCGTCCTTGCCATGCAGATCCGCCAGCTCGCGCTCCAGCTGGATATGGTAATGCGTGTTGCCGCCGATATTGCGCGTGCCGCCGCTGCCCGCGCCGACATCATGCAGCGCCTCCTCCATCGCCGCGACCACCTTGGGGTGCTGGCCCATCGCAAGATAATCGTTGGAGCACCAAACGGTGATCGGCTTGGGGCCGTTGTGCCCGGCAAAACAGCGCGCGTTGGGATAGGCGCCCTTGTTGCGCAGAATATCGATGAAGACGCGATATCGCCCCTCGGAATGGAGGCGGTCGATCGCCTGGTCGAAAATCTGGTCGTAGTTCAGCGGACCTGCCCCAAACGGCGCCGCGCAGATTGCCCGGCCTGTGTCTGACGCGCACTTAATCGCTCCGCTGCTCCGATTAAAGCACTCACTTTGCGAGTGATTCGCATCAAACCGCACCACAATGCTCCAGCCCATAGTGGGCGAGCGCCGGGGCCAGCGCGGCGGTGCTCTCCGGCGACCCCGTGAACACCGCACAATCAGGCACTTGGCGCTCGAAATTCTGCCCGGCGGTGAGATGGGCGATGCGCCTGGCGATGCCTGCTGCGCCGTCGACGAAGCGCACGCCCGGGCCGAAAGCCCCGGCGAGTTCGGGCTCGAGCAGCGGGAAATGGGTGCAGGCGAGCACGATTGTGTCGATCGCTTCGCCGCCCGGCTGGTCGCGCAGGCCTCGGGCGGCCGCGGCAATCGCTTCGGGCGCCACTGCCTCGCCGCGCAGCTTGCGCTCGGCCGCGCCCACCAGTTCGGGCGCGGCATGGCGCAGCAGCCGCCTGCCGGTGGCGAACTCGGCCTCTAGCCGGTCGACATAGGCCTGCCGCACCGTCGCCGCGGTGCCGAGCAGGCCGATCGTGCCGCTGCGCGTCATCTTAGCGGCAGGCTTGATCGCGGGCACGGTGCCGACCACCGGCACGCGCAGCACCTCGCGCACCATGCCCAGCGCGATGGTGGAGGCGGTGTTGCAGGCGATGCAGATGAGCCGCGGATGGTAGCGCTCCGCCAGCAGCCCGAGCAGCCCGGCCACCCGCGCGGCGATCTCGGCCTCGCTCTTCTCGCCATAGGGCAGCCCCGCATGATCGGCCGCGTAGATCACCGGCGCTTGCGGCAGCAGCTTGCGCAGCTCGGCCAGCACGGTGAGGCCGCCGATGCCGGAATCGAACAGCAGGATGGGGGCGGCGGCACGGGACTGCCGTGGTTCGTCAACCATGGTGGCCCTCGCGCTAATTTTCCCCCTCCCGAAATGCAAGCGAGCGGCTATGGCGGGGGCCAAGGGGAAGGACATGCCCATCGCTCCAGACGCGCTCTACGCCCTCCTGCTGGGCTATGCCATCGGCTCGATCCCGTTCGGCCTGCTGCTCGCGGCGGCGGCGGGCAAGGGTGACATCCGCTCCATCGGCAGCGGCAATATCGGCGCCACCAACGTGCTGCGCACCGGCAGCAAATGGCTGGCGGCCGCGACGCTGCTGCTGGACATGGCGAAGGGGCTGGCACCGGTGCTGCTCGCGCGCGCGCTGTTCGACCAAGAGGGGGCGGCGAGTGCCATCGGCCCGGTCCCGGCCGCGGCGCTGGGGGCGGTGCTGGGCCATTGCTTCCCCGTGTGGCTGGGCTTCAGGGGCGGCAAGGGTGTGGCGACCAACGCGGGGGTGAGCTTCGGCCTCGCCTGGCCGATCGGGCTCGCCTATGCGGCAGTGTGGCTGGCGCTGCTAGCGCTGATGCGGATCAGCTCGGTGGCCGGGATGAGCGCGGTGGTCGCGGCAGCCCTTGCGGCGGCGCTGCTGGGCTACGGCGCCTACGTGCCCGTGCTGGCGGTGATCGCAGCGCTGGTGGTGTGGCTGCACCGCGCCAATCTCCAGCGATTGGCCAGCGGAACGGAGCCGCGCCTCGGCCGCACGAAGTGAGCGCGCCGATCCACCTCAGTCAGGAGGAGGCCTTCGCCCGCATCCGCCTGCTGCGCTCGCCCAACATCGGGCCGATCTCCTATTTCCAGCTGCTGCGGCGCTTCGCCACGGCCTCGGCGGCGATCGAGGCGCTGCCCGATCTTGCCCGGCGCGGCGGCCGTCCTTACAGCGCGGCGCCGGTGGAGCGGATCGAGCGCGAGATCCTCGCTGCACGGGCAGCCGGCGCGCGCTACCTGTTCCACGATTCGCCGCACTATCCCGAACTGCTTGGCCAGCTCGAAAGCGCGCCGCCAGTGCTCACCTTCCGCGGCGACCTCGCGCTGGCGAGCCGCCCTTGCGTGGCGCTGGTGGGCGCGCGCAACGCCTCGGCTGTGGCGGTGAAACTAGCGCGCGAGTTCGCGGCCGCGCTGGCGGAGCAGGGCTTTGTCGTCGTATCGGGCCTCGCCCGCGGGATCGACGGTGCGGTGCACCAGGGCGCGCTTTCCGCGGGCAAGGGCGGTGGTGGGGGCGGCACGATCGGGGTGATCGCCAGCGGCATCGAGATCGCCTATCCACCGCAGCACGCCGGCCTGCAGGAGCGCATCGCCAGCGAGGCGCTGCTGCTGGCCGAGCAGCCCCCCGGCACCGAGCCGCGCGCCAGCCACTTTCCTAGCCGTAACCGGATCATCGCCGGCCTTTCGCTGGGCACGCTGGTGATCGAGGCGGCGCCCAGATCGGGCTCGCTGATCACTGCCCGGCTGGCGGGTGAGGCGGGGCGCGAGGTGATGGCGATTCCCGGCAGCCCGCTGGAGCCGCGCAGCCACGGCTGCAACCAGCTGATCCGCGATGGCGCGGTGCTGGTCCAGTCGCCGGCCGAAGTGGTCGAGCTGCTGGAAGGCTTCACCGGCCACCCCCGCTCAACCGTCAGCGAGGCCCACCCGCATGTCTTGCCTCTTGGCGACGGGCCAACCGAGAACGAATGGCCCGCCGATCCGGCGGACATCGCCGCCCTGCTGACCACCGCGCCCATCGGCGTCGACGAGCTGATCCGGCAGACCGGCCAGCCTGCGGGCGCGGTTCAGACCGCGCTGCTGGAGCTGGAGATCGCTGGGCTGCTGGTGCGCCACGCGGGGGGCCGGGTGAGCCTAGCGGGATGAAGCCGAGCTACGGCTGTCGGGAGGCCATGCGCGGAGGCGGATTTTTCGGTCGACGGCCGATCCGAGCGGCGCCGCGCTCACGGCCTCTCGCCGAACAGGGCCTCGTGCATCAGGTAGAAGATCGTGTGCTGCTCAATGGTGCCGCGAAACAGCTGGGCGCCGGCGCCCGATGCCTTGACCACCACGTCTTCGCCGGCATGCGTTTCCGAGCCGAGCGGCACCGTGGCCTGCTGCCGGTAATCGTGCGCAACGGCTTCCTCGGGCGCCAAATCGGGCCGCCCGCCCGCGCCGATGGCCCCGGGGCCGTTGGCATAGCCCAGCGTTGTGTAGGCCTTGCCGTCGAGCGCCAGGACGGGCCGATTTTCGCCGAAAGCGACCGTGCCGAGGATAGGATTGCCGCGCTCGGGATAGCCGCTGATGGTCAACACATGGCTATGGTCGGCGGTGCTGACGATCAGCGTTTCGTCCGGGTCCACCAGTTCGACCGCCCTCGCAATCGCGGCATCGAACGCCACGGCGTCGGTGAGCGCGCGATAGGCATTCCCCGCGTGGTGCGCATGATCGATGCGTCCGCCTTCCACCAGCAGGACATAGCCCTGATCCCCATGCGACAGGCGGGCAATGGCGAGCGCGACCATGTCCGCCAGCGACGGTTCGCCGGCCGCGTCTTTCGCGCGATCGGCCTCAAATTGCATGTGCCCTGGCTCGAACAAGCCCAACAGGCGGGTGCCGGCTGCCTGGTCCAGTTCGGCGAACTGCGCCGCATTCCAGACGAACGCGGACCCCGGATTGGCGGCGCGCCATTCGGCGATGAGATCGCGGCCATCCTTTCGCTCGCCGGTCTGGTCGGGATATTCGGGATCCGGCGCACTGGCCGGCAGGAACGCGCGTCGCCCGCCGCCGAACATGACCTCGAGCTTTGAGCCGACCGGGCCCTCGATCAGCTGGCGAGCGATATCCTGGCAGCCCTGCGCCAGCGCCTCGGCCGGCATGTCGGCGTCCGCCTCCCAATTGCGTTGCGGCGTATGCGCATAGGCCGCCGCCGGCGTGGCGTGGGTGATGCCGGTGGTGGTGACCACCCCGGTCGCGAGACCGGCCTCCTGGGCCATTGCGAAGAGTGAGGGGACCCGGTTCGCCAACATGGTGGCACAATCGTCCAGCATTGTTTCAGGGCCGGCGCCGATCACGCCGCTGCGGGTCTTCACGCCAGCCAGGATCGCGGTCGCGGTGGATGCGCTGTCGGACACCTGGGCGTTGTGCGAGTAGGTTTTGACCAGCGCCGCGTGGTCCAGCCGGTCCATCGCGGTGACGAAGGATTCACCGTCCACACCGGCAGCCTCTCCGGCCAGGATCCGGGCCGCTGTCAGCGTCGAGATCCCCATGCCGTCGCCGATGAAAATGATCACGTTGCGCGCGTGGGCCGGCCGCTCGGCGGCATTCTTGCGAACTTCCAGCTCCGCTTGCGCCTGCTGGCGATATTGCTGCGTGGTGGATTGCGCCGGATCGGCCAGCGCCGGGGTTCCGAGCAGCGCCGAACCGAGCGCGAGGATCAGCATGTAGCGATGGGGCAAGCGAGGTTCCTTCAGTTCATTCCGATTGGTTTCGAACAATCGATTTGACGGGCGGTAGCACCCGTTGATGACAGAAAGGCGCATGGAGACCCCGGCATCGGGCGGCAGCCGGCCCATGCGCTTCCCCAGCCTTTATGGCATCGGCATAACCAAGCAACAGCCGCTTGACGAACCCGCCACCCCGTCAGCACTCTCGCGCGTACACACACGCAAGGACCACCGCACCCGCCTATGCAGCTTGTTATCGTGGAATCCCCCGCCAAGGCCAAGACCATCGAGGGCTATCTCGGCAAGGACTTCAAGGTCCTCGCCTCCTACGGCCACGTCCGTGATCTGCCGCCCAAGGATGGCAGCGTGCGGCCGGACGAAGGCTTCGAAATGGATTGGGAGGTTTATGCCGACAAGCGCAACCGCGACCAGGTGAAAGCCATCGCCGATAGCGCCAAGAAGGCCACTCGCCTGATCCTCGCCACCGACCCCGATCGGGAGGGCGAGGCGATCAGCTGGCACGTGCTGGAGCTGCTCAAGAAGCGCAAGGCGCTGCCCGCCGAGGTGGACCGGGTCACCTTCAACGCCATCACCAAGCAGGCGGTGACCGAGGCAATGAAGACACCCCGCCAGCTCGATACCGATCTGATCGACGCCTATCTCGCCCGCCGCGCGCTCGATTATCTGTTTGGCTTCACCCTCTCGCCCGTGCTGTGGCGCAAGCTGCCGGGCGCGAAGAGCGCGGGCCGCGTGCAATCGGTGGCATTGCGGTTGATCGTCAGCCGCGAGCGCGAGATCGAGGCCTTCGTCGCGCAGGAATATTGGTCGGTCGTCGCCCGCATGGAGCAGGACGGCACCGAGTTCGCCGCCCGGCTCGTCAGCTTCGATGGCGAGAGGCTGGACCGCCTCTCCATCGGCGACGGCGCCACCGCTGAACGTGCGCGCGCCGCGGTGGAGGCTTCGCGCTTCACGGTGGAAGAGGTCGAGACCAAGCCGTTCAAGCGCAACCCCGCGCCGCCCTTCACCACCTCCACGCTGCAGCAGGAGGCCGCGCGCAAGCTCGGCTATTCCGCCGCGCACACTATGAGGCTGGCGCAATCGCTCTACGAGGCCGGCGCGATCACCTATATGCGGACTGATGGCGTGCAGATGGACGGCAGCGCCATTAGCGCCTGCCGCAAGGCCATCACCGAGCGCTACGACGGGCACTACCTCCCCGAGAAGGCGCGCATTTACCAGAGCAAGGCCAAGAACGCGCAGGAAGCGCACGAGGCGATCCGCCCGACTGAGTTCACCCGCGACCGTGCGGGCAGCGGCGACGAGGGCCGGCTGTATGAGCTGATCTTCAAGCGCGCGATGGCGAGCCAGATGGCCGCGGCCAGCCTGGAGCGCACCACCGTCACCCTGCGCGATCCCACCGGACGCCACAGCTTGCGCGCCACCGGCCAGGTGGTGAAGTTCCCCGGCTTCCTGGCGATCTACGAGGAAGGGCGCGACCAGAAGGACGAGGACGAGGAGGACAGTCTGCTTCCGCTGATGCGCAAGGGCGATGCGCCCGCCAAGCTGGGCGTTGCCGCCACGCAGCATTTCACCCAGCCGCCGGCGCGCTTCTCCGAGGCCAGCCTGGTCAAGCGGCTGGAGGAGCTGGGAATCGGCCGCCCCTCCACCTACGCCTCCACCATCCAGACGCTGCGCGATCGCGCCTATGTGCGGATGGAGAAGAACCGCTTCTTCGCCGAGGAATCGGGGCGCCTGCTGACTGCTTTCCTCGAACGCTTCTTCGAGCGCTACGTCGCCTACGATTTCACCGCCGGCATGGAGGAGGAGCTTGACGATGTCTCCGGCGGGCGCGCGGCATGGAAGGCGGTGCTCGAAGCCTTCTGGCGCGATTTCAAGCCCAAGAGCGATGAGGTGATGGAGCGCCAGCCCTCCGAGGTCACCGAGGTGCTGGACGAGTTCCTCTCGGACTACCTGTTCCCCCCGCAGGCCGATGGCGCCGATCCGCGCGCCTGCCCCAAATGTGTGGCCGAAGGGCGCGACGGCGGACGGCTTTCGCTGCGCGGCGGCAAGTTCGGAGCCTTTATCGCTTGCGGCAATTACCCCGAATGCACCTTCCGCCGTCGCTTCGGCCAGCCGGGCGGCGAGGATGGCGCGGGCGAGGACGAGTCGATGGGTACCGACCCTGAGAGCGGCCTGCCGGTAGAGCGCAAAGTCGGCCGGTTCGGTCCCTACATCCAGCTGGGCGAGGGCAAGGAGGCCAAGCGCGCCTCGATCCCCAAGGATCTGCCGGATTTCAACCTCGAATGGGCGCTCAGGCTGCTCAGCCTGCCGCGCATCGTAGGCCAGCACCCCGATACAGGCGAGCCGATCGAGGCCGCCATCGGCCGCTACGGGCCCTACCTGAGACACGCCGGCAAGTACGCCAAGCTTTCCTCCACGCAGGACGTGTTCGAAACCGGCATGAACGCCGCGGTGGCGCTGCTCGCGGAGGCGGCCAACCGCAAGAGCGGGGAAGGGCGGGGCAAGGCCGAGCCGATCAAGGTGTTGGCCGTGCACCCCACCAGCGGCGCGGAGATGCGCGTGATGCCGGGCCGCTACGGCGCCTACGTCACCGACGGCACCACCAACGCCACTATTCCCAAGGACATGAAGCCCGAGGACATGACCGACGAACAGGCGATTGCCCTGATCGATGAGCGCGCGGCCAAGGCCCCGGCCAAGAAGGGCGGGCGCAAGAAAGCCCCGGCTAAAAAGACAGCGGCCAAGAAGGTCCCGGCCAAGAAGGAGGCGCCTGCCAGCAAGGCGGCCGCGAAGAAGGAGGCAAGCTGATGGCCAAGGAGTTCTTCGAGCGCCATAAGCAGCCGTGGAACAGCGAGGAAGCCGGCAAACTGCGCAACCTCGCCGCCAAGGGTCACGGCCTCCAAGCCATCGCCAAGGCCCTCGGCCGCAGCGAGGAATCAACCAAGGATTTTGCCAAAAAGAACAAGATCGAGATCTTGAAGAAGCGCTAGGTGGGGAACGCTGAGCGCTGCCCTCATTCGCCCGCTATCGGCACCCCTTCTTTGGTCAAGCTACGCCTTGACCTTCTCGCCAAAACCCTTGCGCAGCTTCATCAGCTTGGGCGGGATCGTCGCCTGGCAATAGGGGTTTCGCTGGCCTTCGCCTGCCCAATATTCCTGATGGTAATCCTCGGCCGGGTACCATTGCGCCGGGCCCTCGATGGTGGTCACCGCATTGGCACCGTGCTCGGCATTCCAGTGGTCGATGGCCGCTTCCGCCTCCGCGCGCTGGGCGTCGCTCAGCGGGAAGATCGCGCTGCGATACTGCGTGCCGACATCTCCCCCCTGCCGGTTCAGCTGTGTCGGATCGTGCGTGCCCATGAAAACGTCGAGCAGATCGGAATAGCCGATTGCATCGGGGTCGAAAGTGAGCCGCACCGCCTCCGCATGGCCGGTGCTGCCGCTGCACACCTGCTTATAAGTGGGGTGCTCCACGGTGCCGCCGATATAGCCGCTCTCGACCTCCTCTATCCCTGTGCACATGCGGAACACCGCCTCGGTGCACCAAAAGCAGCCGCCCGCCACGATCGCCGTTTCGCTTGCCATTATGCGCATCTCCTTGCTGCAGGGCAGATAGGAAGCGCCGCCCCGCTTGTCATCTCCGCGTGCTCGCCTAGGCTGGGCCTGACTTGCCTCTGGGAGAGAATCGACGATGCGCACCATTCTGGCCACCCTTGCTGCAGCAGGGCTTGCACTCGCCGCCACCGCACCTGCCGCGGCCCACAATCACACGATCAGCGCCGAGGGGCAGGCCGCGCTGCAGGCCGCGGTCGCCAACCCGAACCGGGCGGCGGACCAGCCGCGCGACGCACACCGGCACCCGGCCGAAACGCTCGCCTTCTTCGGCATCGAGCCGGACATGAAGGTGGGCGAATATGCGCCGGGCGGCGGATGGTACTCGCGGGTGCTGGGTAACTATCTGAGCCCACAGGGCCAGTTGGTGGGCTTGTATTTCACGCCCGATAACGGCCCGTTCAGCGAGGAGGCGCAGGCCGGCATTCGCAAGGGTGCCGAGGATTTCCCGGGCAAGGTCGCAGAATGGACCGGGCGCGATCAGGCGGGCACCGCGGGGCTGACGCTCGATGCGGTGAGCGATGCGGACAAGGGCACCTTCGACCGCATCGTGGTCATCCGCATGATGCACAACATGATGCGCTGGAACTTCGCCGATAGCGAGTTGAAAGCCATGCGCGACCTGCTCAAGCCGGGCGGCATGCTCGGCATCGTCCAGCACCGCGCCAAGGCCGATGCGCCCGCCAGCTATGCGGGCGGCCCGATGGGCTATGTGCGCGAGAAGGACGTGATCGGCCTGGTCGAAGCGATGGGCTTCGAACTGGCTGGCCAGAGCGAGATCAACGCCAATCCGCAGGACAGTGCCGATCATCCCGAGGGCGTGTGGGAGGTCTCCCCCTCATGGCGCACCCAGCGCGCGGAATTGCGCGACATCGGCGAGAGCGACCGGATGACGCTGCTGTTCCGCAAGCGCGACTGATCGGCAGGGCAACCGCAGTTCGGCGGCGGGGCCCGATATGCCCGTGACGACGCGCGCGGCATCGTGGCGCCTGCGCCGAACGCGACGATCGGACCAGGTTGCGCGGGTTTCCCGCTTGTTCACGGCCGGGAGTGGACCTACCTCACCCCGGCCATGACCAGGATCACCGTCGCCGCGCTGCAGCTTTCGCTCGATCTGGAGGCGGAGCAGGACAACATCGCAGCGGTCAGCGCGCTGGTGGAGCAGGCAGCAGGGCAGGGTGCGCGGATTGTGCTGCCGCCAGAGCTGTTTTCCGGCGGCTATTTCTGCCGCGAGGAGGATGAGCGCTTCTTTGCCCTCGCTCGCCCCACCGCAGAGCATCCGGCGGTGCTGGCGATGCAGCAGCTGGCCGCACGGCTCAGGGTGGCAATCCCAACAAGCTTCTTCGAACGCGACGGCCACCATTATTATAACACGCTGGCGATGATCGACGAGCACGGGGAGGTGCTCGGCACCTATCGCAAGAGCCATATTCCCGATGGGCCGGGCTATGAGGAGAAATATTATTTCCGTCCGGGCAATACCGGCTTCAGGGTGTGGGACGTCGCGGGAACGCGCATCGGCGTGGGCATTTGCTGGGACCAATGGTATCCCGAAACCGCCCGGGCGATGGCTTTGATGGGGGCCGAGCTGCTGTTCTACCCCACCGCCATCGGCTCCGAGCCCTACGACGCCAGTTTCGATACCAGCCGGATGTGGCGCCGGGCGATGGTGGGCCATGCAGTGAGCAACTGCATGCCGGTGGTCGCTGCCAACCGCATCGGCTGCGAAGCAGGGCAGACCTTCTACGGCCACAGCTTCATTACCAACGAATGGGGCGATCTGGTGGCCGAAGCCGCGCGCGAGGATACCGGGGCGCTTGTCGCGGAGCTGGACCTTGCCGAGGCGGCGCGGCACCGGGCGGGAATGGGCTTTTTCCGCGATCGGCGCCCGCAGCTCTACGGGCGGCTTTGCGAGGATATCTGAGCGGCGGGGCGCAGCAGCGCTATCTGATTGCGCTGGGCTCCAATCGGCGGCACCATCGCTACGGACCGCCGATGCGGGTGCTGGAGGCGGCGCTCGTACGACTGGAGGCGGAGGGGCTGGCGGTGCGCGCGCGTTCGGCGGTGATCGGGAGTGCTCCGCTCGGCCCGTCTATCCGGCGCTATGCCAATGCGGCGGCAGTGGTGGAGACGGCGCTCGCTCCCGTTCCGCTGCTTGCGTTGCTGAAGCGGATCGAGAGCGCGTTCGGCCGCCGGCAGGGTGGACGGCGTTGGGGGGCGCGGGTGCTCGATCTCGATATCGTGCTGTGGAGCGGCGGACGCTGGGCCTCGCCCGGGCTGACGCTGCCGCACAGGGCGTTTCGCGAGCGGCTGTTCGTGCTCGGCCCGGCCGCCGAGATCGCACCGCATTGGCGCGACCCCGCTCCGGGGCGAACGCGGGGCCACACCCTGCGCCAGCTCGCCGCACGCTTGACCCGCCCGGGGCGCCTGCCTAGGTGACCGCTCGCGCCCGCGCGGCGCGGTGGGGCCCTTAGCTCAGTCGGCAGAGCAACTGACTTTTAATCAGTAGGTCGCTGGTTCGAACCCAGCAGGGCTCACCATAAATCAACAATTTTGCTGCACCTTGCCGCTCGGCCGCCCTGGTTCTTCTCGGCTAGCAAATAGGAGGTAATCATTCGTTCGAATTAAGATCGGCAGGCTTCGTGCGCGTTCACATCGACGCGAGGCTGCGCACTGCGGCAACCGCCGTCTGGCTCCGGCGCGGTGATGCCCGAAAGGCGGATGCGAGGCGCTTCTTCACACCGCAGCGGCCCGCACCAGACGTGCCTTGGCGTGCAGGAGAGGGCCCGCCGTGCCGGGACGATCACGGAATCGGCGACAAGACGCGCCGATCCAATGGATGACCAATCCGGTATCCGTAAGCTTTTCGGGGAGGCGCTTGTGGACACACGCAATCCTTGAGGGCACTGGCCGCTTAGGTTCAGGGAGCGTCGGTCCCACGGGCCTGCAATCCCCGGTGAGCAGCTTGACGCGAGACAACCGAACGTACTGCCCAGTTCAGGCGACCCACCCACCATAGGTCAAAGCCTGAAGCGACCAAAGCCAAGGCCCCCGTCGCCGCTGCTGTCGCGAGGCCTGCCACGATGACGCTCAGCCAACCATACCCCAGCCAATAGACTATTCCGCTCGCTAGCGAGCTTATCACCGGCACGTGCAAGACATACACCGCAAAGGATAGCCGTCCCAGCAAGCGAGCCGCCGGCCAGTCCGGTACCGAGGCACGACGCCAGCAGTGGACGCCGAGAAAGATCATAATTCCGCCCACCCCGTGGATAAGCCAATCCATCCGAATGACATGGTGACCAATGTCCGGATCCATGGCCATGGATTCCGGAAAGGGCTTATAGGTACTTCCTATAAGCAGGCCGCACACGATCAGCACCATCGCCCTTCTGGGGGCAAACGTTACGTTCGAGTTGCGAAGGTACTTCGTCAGCAGCACCGTGGCGACACAGATTGCGCACAGTGCATGAACCTTGAGCGCTGCCATCGCGAGCAAGACGGTGATCGCCAAGTCTAGCAGCGGCTTCCGCGGGCCCGCAATGACCAGAGCGGTGAACAGAGCCGCCAGGCTGCCAAGCAGCTCGTAACGCATTGTCCAAAGAACCGAGTTGTATGGGCTCCAGCCACGGTCGAACAATTGCACACTGTCGAACAGCGCCCCGGCAATCCATGGGGCGTTCTCGCTGGGATGAATCCCGCCATGGAGTCGAAGCCATTCTGAGCCTGTCAGTGGCGCAACTTCATCGTTGAACAGCCAGCCTATCGCAAACAGCGCGGCAGGAATGACCGTGCCAATCAGGGTGAGTGGCAAAAGGCGGGGAAACCGTTTGGTGATCGCCGTCAGGACGGCTCCTGGGGCGCGTTTCTCTACCAGCTTGAGGGTGAGCGCGTAGCTCGACAACACGAAGAAGATCGTGACCATAAAGGGCCCGTTGACGGGCGCGAGCAAGAACGGTCGCTCGACTGTCAAGCCCAGGGCAGCCACAAGGGGCAATGCCTTGTGATGGGGCAAGAAGGCTTGCAGGAAATGGTACACGACTACTGCGAGTGCGGCGATTCCCCGAAGCAGTTCCAGATCATCGTAGCGCGCGGATTTGTTCATTCGTCATCCCAAGCCGCGTGGCAATAGGAGTCGGGGGCTGTATGAACCGCCTAGCGATTGCAAGTACTTAATGGGTTTAGTTGCAAACTGAGACGCCAGCCAGTGTTGCCTGCGGGGCTAATGTCGCAGTGGTGCGTCATGCGATCGAGCGGCGCTCCTCTCTACGGCCACAAGGTGGGCCCCAGGCCGCCGCCCGAGCCTGCCTCCTCATTTCGGTTCGGCACCACCGATGGCCCGGTACAGTTCGATCCGGGCACGCGACGTCTGGCCCGCAGCTTCGATCGCCGCATTGCGGGAGCTGTTGGCGCTGCGCTCGGCATCGAGGACGGTCAGGAATGTGTCAAGCCCGCGCCGGTAGCGTTCGCGCGCCAGAGCGGTGGCATCCTGGTCGAGCAGCGCCTGTCGTTCGAGCAGCGCCAGCCGGGCGTCGGCCGCATTGATCGCGCCCAGCCCGGCTTCGGTCTCGCCCAGCGCGGTGAACACCGCGCCGCGATAAAGCGCGAAGGCCTCACGCGCTTCGGCCTGGCGCTGGTCGATCCGCGCGCCCACCCGCCCGAAATCGAGCAGCGGCCCTGCCAGCCCCGCGCCAACCGATCCGATCAGCGACGCTTCGTCGAACACATCGCCCAAGGCGAGCGCAAACAGGCCCAGCGTGGCCGTGATGCTCAGCCGGGGGAAGCGCTCTGCGGCAGCAGCGGCGATCTCGGCATCGGCAGCGAGCAGGCGACGTTCGGCGGCAATGATGTCGGGTCGCCCACGCAGCAGAACCGAAGGCACTGCCAGCGCGGGGAGCGCGCGCATCGGCGGGGCGGGCGGCAGTTCCATCGCCGCCTGGATCTCGGTTGCGGGAATGGCCGTGAGCGTGACGAGGCGACCCAGGGCCGCCGCCTGCTCGGACCGAATCGGCTCCAGCCGCGCCCGCGCATCGGCCTCCAGCGATTGTGCCCGAACCAGGTCGAAGCCCGGCACGAGGCCGGCGCGGCTGCGCACCTGGGTGATCTGCACGAGATCGGCGGCGCTGGCGATGTCGGCGCGCACCACCTCGGCCTGCGCGGCGAGCGTGCGCGCATCGATCACCGTGGCGGCAATATCGGCGGTCAGCGATAGGCGCACAGCCGCGGCATCGGCGCCGGCCGCGCCGATCCGCGCCGCCGCGGCCCGCTCGCTGGCGCGCAGGCGCCCGAACAGATCGGCGTCCCAGCTTGCCGATAGGCCCAGGTCGAAGGTCGTGCGGTTCGGCTCGACCGGAGCGCCGGCGGGGATCGCACCGCCGAACTGCGCCGGATTGACCCGCTGCCGCGCGATCGCGCCGCTTGCGTCGAGCGCCGGCAAGCGTGCCGCACGGCTGGCCCGCAGGCCGGCCCGCGCGATGTCGATCCGCGCCACGGCCGCGGCAAGCGTCGGTGCATCGGCCAGCGCGCGGGCATGGAGTGCCGCGAAGGCCGGGTCGCCATGCGGCAGCAGATCGCTCACCGCCCCGTCGTTCGCCCGCTCACGATCAAGCAGCGCGAAAGCGTCGGGGAGCACCACCCCGGCAGCCGGCGGCGCCCGATCGACTGCGGCACAGCCCGCAAGCAGCACCGTCAGGAGCAGTACCCGCTTCATTGCCCAGGGCCGGCCGGCACGAAGCCGTCGACCTGCTGGCCGACGAAGAACCCTGCATCGGCCGGCAGCGCATAGATCAGCTGCAGCACGCGCACGTCGACCCGCTCGGTCGCCGAATTGGTCAGCGATCGCTTGGGCACGATCAGCGGCTCGGCCCGCACGAAGCCGGCGCGCACCCGGCGATCGGCGGCACCGCGCGCGCTGACGATCGCCGGCCGGCCCAGCGCCACGCGCGCGATTTCGTTCTCGTCGATATCGATGCGGACATGCAGCGGCCGGGTGACACCCAGCGTCATCAGCGGCTCGCTATTATTGCCCTGCGCCCGGCCGGCGGTGGCATATTCACCTTCGCGGGTGCGAACCTGCAGCACCTGAGCCGCCAGCGGCGCGCGGATGGTGAGCCGATCGAGCGTGACCCGCGCAGCGGCGGCCGCAGCCTGCGCCTCGCGGATCTCGGCGCGCGCCACCGCCAGCCGTGCGGCAGCGTCGTCAGCGACCCCTTCTCGCTCAATCACCTCTTGCCGGCTGATGGCGCGCGCATCCTCGACGTCGCGATACAGCGCCAGTTGCCGCCGGGCCACGTCGAGCGCCACCTGCGCCGCCACTGCTCCCT
>PPFU01004786.1_pt1 | contig 53051 bp, 53 predicted proteins | sample 1535991 | NCBI WGS metagenome assembly PPFU01 (sample SAMN04901290, study PRJNA319586) | Hypolithon metagenome, whole genome shotgun sequencing project. | isolation source: Antarctic Hypolithon | place: Antarctica: Miers Valley | collected 2014
CGCCGAGCCGCTTCCGCGCGGCCCCCTGCCGCGCATGGTGCCGGCGAGCCTCCGCGTCGCGCGAGCGCAGCCGCGCAGCCCGGCGCTCCAGCCGCACAATCTCGGCCTCGTGCTCCGGCACCTTCCGCCGCAGCTCGGCGAACGCTTTTTCCGCCGAAGCTTCGGAGGCTAGCGCGGTGCGCGACGTTCCGGAGAGGTAGGGAATCGCCATCTTGCGGAGGAAAGTCAGCATCGCCTCCGAGCCACCCTCGGCCGCGAGCTGCTCCTCGAGTTGCGCGTTCCGCTCCAGCTCGTGCCTTTGGGCGGGGAGCGCCGGGTAGTAATGCGCCGCGACCTCTCGGTCGGCAAAATAGGGAAGCACTTCGTTGTCCAAGAGTCGCCCGAGCACCGCGACGGAGAGATGAATCTCCAGCACCCGCACCAGCTCGCGCACCTCGCTCGCGCCGCGGCTCCCCTCGCCGAGCCTGGGCAGCAGTTGCTGGCTGAGGAAATCGTGCAGCGCGCCCGCGTCCCGCCGATCAACCGCCTGCCAATCCTCCCGGATCGCCTCCCACTCGGCGCTGTCGCCCCGCAGGCCGAGCAACTCATCGACGGCCGCGCCGGTTTCACTCAGCCCGCCGGTGCCGGATTGGATGAGCGCCTCCAACGCGAGGGTCTCCTCGGCCAGCGTGCGCTGATACAGGCTCCCAGTTCCTTTTTCACCGGAAAGAAACTCGCGCAAGATCAGCAGGCTCTCGAAGTGCTGGCGGATGACGTGCGGGATCTGCGCGAACACGACATCCACGGGCAGCCGGTTTTTCATGAGGCGCGGCAGGACGTGCTGGAGCGCCAGACCCGCGAAGCCGCTGAGCATGACCAGCGCGTAAAGACCCACGAGCGCCTGCGTCATCGGCCCGCCGATGTGGAAGCCGCCGTGAAGCAAGATCAGCGGAATGGTCAGGATCGACAGCCAGATGTGGGCGCGCATCCAAGTGGTCGCGCGGGCGAGGCGGCCGAGACTTTTTCGCCGCATCCCGAGCGCGGCGAGAAAGAGGAAGATCGCCGCCGCCGCGATGCCAAAGGTCAGCCCGAGCGGTGTGCCTCCGACACCGCCCGGCCCGACACGATTCGCGCCGAGCACGACGAAATAGAGCGCGCCGCACCCCGCGGTCGCGGCTGTGACGACGCACACCCAGGGAATATGAGATCGATCGATGAGCACCGGAAGCCGCGGGCAAATCCGCCCGGACGTTTCTTTAGCGCCCGATGCGCGGGAGTGGCAAAAGGTAATTCTCCCCGCGGCACGATAAAGCCTGCGTGATACTGCCCACGGCGAAATCGCCGTCGGTTGCCTACTGTCCGACCTGGTCGCTCGTGTCCTTTTTCCGCTCCACGCTGTAGCCGGTGAAGTTCTTGAAGTTCGCGAACTCGGTCTTCGCGTTTTTCACGAAATCCGTGTGGCCATGCTCAAACAACACGACGAACGAGAACGTCGCCGCGAGGAAGAGCGCGAGCCAGAAGAGTTTCCGGAGAAGGGCCATGTCTGCGGGAGATAAAGCACGCTGCGTGCTCAGTCAACGGCAAGCTCACGGGTTCCGCTCCGCCGCAGCCTTCCCGTTGATCGACTCGACCCAGTGCGCGAGGAAGAACTTCTTCTCCGTGGGCAGGAACGTGCCGGACTTCGCGATGATCGGGCGCAGCGCCGTCATCATCTGCAGACAGACGAGCACGAAGATCATCATCCAGACGCGCAGATGCCCGCCGTCGGGCACGTTCAAGAAGCGGCTCAGAATCCCGAACAGCCGCAGCCCGAAGAAGACGCCGATGATCCAAAACAGCAGATGCAGCGCGCCCATGAACGGGACGCTGTCGGTCGATTGGGAAAAAATCCAGGCGACCGGCGCGAAGCCGATGAGCAGCAGCGACATGACGCAGACGGCGGCGAAAAAGACGCCGGCGACCGTGGAGATGCGCGTCTCGGCCCCGCTCAGGCAGGTGAAAATGTAGAGGCTCGGCAGACAGATGAGCACTGAGACGAGCAGGCCGAGGCTGACTTTCACCGGCGCGACCCAGAGCTGCTCGCCGCCGGAGAATGTGCCGACGACAAGGCCGTAGATTGCCGCGAAAAAGATCGCACAAACGAGCAGCCAAAGTGCGCTGGCGGCGCGCTTTTCATGATGCTGCAGATGGTAGATCAACTGCCCGGGGCGCTTGAGCAGCGTCTCGAGGAGGCTGATGGGCGTTGGATCTTCGGGCAGATGCTCGAAAACGATCTCGGGTTTCGGCGACGGGACGGGTGGTGGTGTGTTCATGATATTTTAGGTCAGTAGATTGAGGAGCGAGCTCCAGACGGCCTCGTAGAAATTCCCGCGCATCGGTTCGTCGCGGAGAAACTGGATCGGCAGGCCGGGGCTGCCGATGAACGGCCGCAGCACCCACGAGAGCTGCGCGCCGAGGAAGAGATTGCCCGCGAGCCAGCTCAGAAAAAGCGCCACCGCCACGCGCGGGCTCAGGTGGCGCAAGAGGCGCAGCAGGCGGTGGTTCGCCACGATCCCGGCGTAGGCGATGAGGCCGACGTGCAGCAGCAGGGTGACGCTGTGGCCGGTCGAGGCGGTGCCCGGCGCGAGCGGCGGCGTATTGTAGAGAAAGAAGAGCGTGACCGGGCTGAGCGCGCCGAGGATGACGGCGGCGATGGTAAAGCTCATGAGGATCGCGAGTGAGGTCTGGCGCAGGGAAAGGCCCGCGCCGAGCAGGAGCGCGAGCAGGCCATTCAGCAGGGCGTTCCCCCCGCAGGTGAGGAGAATCAGGAGCGGGAATTTCACCGCGGTGAAGAGCGACTGGAGCGGCGAGCGCCAGAGCCCGACGGTGAATCCGTAAATGCCGCAGCCGACCGCGATGACGGCGCAGCATTGCGCGACGGCGCGCCAGCCGGGCTCGGCCAGCCAGGCGGCGATGCGATCGGCGTCGCCCCGGCAAAGAGCAAGCACGCGCTGCCGGGTGGTCGTCATGCGGCGGCGAACTCCATCAGGCGTTTGTGCACGGCGGCGACGGTTTCTTTCAAAGTGGAAGTCCCAGCCGTGACGCCGACGTGCCCGACGCCCCGGAACCAGGCGGGATCGAGATCCTCGGGCCGCTCGATGTGATGCGCCACGCGCCCGGCGGCGCGCGCGGTCTGGGCGAGCTGGCGGGTGTTGTTGCTGTTCTGGCCGCCGACGACCACGACGACTTCAACCGCGTCGATGAGGCGGCGGAGGGCGGTCTGGCGGTCTTTCGTCGGGCGGCAGACGGTGTCGCGGAAGACGACTTCGGCCTGTGGCCGCGCGGCGCGGATCGCCTCGACCAGGCTCGTAACATGATCGAGCGGCTGGGTGGTTTGGGAGATGACGCCGAAGCGATCGGATTCGGGAAGTGTGCCGATGTCTTCGAGATTCTCGATGACGCATGCGCCGGGGAAGTCACCGATGAGTCCCTGGACTTCGACATGGCCGCGCTGGCCGATCACGACCGGGAGAAAGCCCGCGGCGACCAGCGCGCGGAGCTGATTGTGCGCGTGCTTCACGAGCGGGCAGGCTCCGTCGGCGACCGCGAAACCGGCGGCGCGCCACTGCTCGCGCGCGCGGTCGGAGGCGCCGTGGGCGGTGATCATTACTTGGTTCGTCGGAGCCTCGGGGCCTTCGTCGAGCCGGCCCTCGCGGACGCCCTGCCGCGCCAGTCTTTCCCGCACGATCGGATTGTGGACGAGCTCGCCGAGGATGGTGAGTGGGCCGGAGATGGCAAGTTTCTCGGCCTGCGCGAGCGCGTCGCGCACGCCGAAGCACATGCCGTAGTGGTCTGCGATGGTGATTTTCATAACTGCTTTGTCTGGCAAAGTTTCATGGCAAAAAAACTCACTCCTGCCCGGCTTTCACGATCTGCTCGAGCACTAGCAGATATTCCTGGAACGCGGTGCGGCCTCGCGCGGTCAGCGCGTAGCTCGTCTGCGGGCGGTCGATGATTTCCTTCGTCACCGAGACCAGACCCGCGTCGTGCAAGGTGCGCAGGTGGGTGGCGAGATTTCCGTCGCTCATCTTGAGTTCCGCTTTCAGGTCCTGGTACGGCCAGTTTGGCCGGGTCGCGAGCAGAGTCATGATGCCGAGGCGTCCCCGTTCGTGGATCGTCTTGTCGAGTTTGTCGAAGTCCAGCATCCGCTCATTGGGCCTCCGGCTGCTCGCCGCCCCGCGGCCAGGCCGCGATGGCGTAGATGATGTGAAAGAGCCCGAAGGTCGCGCCCATAATGAGGCAGCCGGTAACATCGGAGGTGATGGGCGGGTCGATGATCTCGACCACGGGCGTAAGCAGGCCGACGAGTCCGCTGATCAGAAAGGCCCAGCCAAGCACGCGCAACGAGCGGGGAGAAAAGTGGGCGGTGGCGAGCAGTGCGAGGCCGTAGAGCAGCATCCAGAGGATGCTCAGGAACCAGGGCGTAGGTTGCAGAAAGGTCAGGACTCCCGCGGTGAGGAGCACCGGAAATACTGCCCGCAGCGCAAGCCGCATGGCGGGTGAAATCATGGAAGCGCCACGCTCCCGCGCCTCGCGCCAGACGAAGAAAGTGTTCACCGCGAGAGTAAGCGCCAGCACGCCAAGCCAGAGCGCAGTGAAGTGCCACGAGCGCAGATCGCGGAACTCGCCGAACCGCAGCCAGGCGATGGCCCCGGCGCTGGCTACGAGGGCGAGCAGGCCGCCGATGAGGGCGGTGGGAGCGGAAATGGCGCGGTAGATGGTGGCGCGCTCCATGAGAGTGCGGATGACGCGGAGGTGCTCTTCGGCTTCGGCGCGCGGGGTCATGGGAAGCTTTGTAATACAAAGTGGATGGTGAGGCAAGGGGTTTTTTGGTGCGCGGTGATCGAGTTCCGCCGCTATCAAAGGTCAACTCCCATCATCTATCGTCCGCACTGACCGCATCTTGAACCCGCTCGTGGGAGAACTCGCTCGCGAGGGTGAGTGCGATCTACCCGGCGACTTCCTTTGAATGAGCACGCGCGCGCTTTCCCGGAGCTGCCCGGGAATTTTCTTCTAGTCCCGCCGCAGCCTCCGTAGCCTCCGCCGCATGGCCGCAAAAACCGAAGAAGAAGCCCCGCCGGAAAACAAGCTCACCGCCGCGCGCAACAAAAACCTCGACCTCGCCATCCAGCAGATCGCGAAGGATTTCGGCGAAGGCGCGATCATGAAACTCGGCGACGCGCAGATCGTCGATATCGAGGTGATCCCCACGGGCAACATCCTCATCGACCGCGCGCTCGGCGTCGGCGGGTTCCCGCGCGGGCGGGTCGTGGAAATTTACGGGCCTGAGAGTTCGGGCAAGACGACCCTTACGCTTACGGTCATTGCGCAGGCGCAGCGGCGCGGCGGGCTGGCGGCCTTCATCGACGTGGAACACGCGCTCGACGCACAATACGCCCGCAAGCTCGGCGTGAACCTCGACGACCTGCTCGTCTCCCAGCCGAGTTCCGGCGAGGAGGCGCTGCGCATCTGCGAGACGCTCGTGCGGTCAAACGCGCTCGACGTCATCGTTCTCGATTCCGTCGCCGCGCTCGTGACGAAAGCCGAGCTCGAGGGCGAGATCGGCGACACGACCGTGGGCGCGCAAGCCCGGCTCATGAGCGCCGCGCTGCGGAAGCTCACGGCGCTCATCTCGAAAGCACGGACGACATGTATTTTCACAAATCAGATCCGCGAAAAAATCGGCGTGATGTTCGGCAATCCCGAGACGACGCCCGGCGGCAAAGCGCTGAAGTTTTACGCGAGCGTCCGGTGCGACATCCGGCGTATCGGCGCGATCAAGCAGACCGACGGCACGGTCACGGGCAACCGCACCCGCCTGAAAGTTGTGAAGAACAAAGTCGCGCCGCCGTTCACCGAGGCGGAGTTCGACATCATGTATAACGAGGGGATCTCGACCACCGGATCGCTGCTCGATCTGGCTTTGGAAAAAGGGATCGTCGAGAAACGCGGGAGCTGGCTCAGCTACAACGGCACCCAGCTCGCGCAAGGCCGCGACGCCGGTAAGGAAGCGCTCAAGGCTGACCGCGCGCTCTACGAAGAGATCGAGGCGAAGGTGAAGGCGAAGCTCGACGAGGAGAAAAAGTAGGGCGGCAATCAGGCGCACGCGGGTTTATCGTGCCGCAATTACAGTTCCACGTTTCACCGCATGAATTGGACTCAACACATCACGGTCGAACCGGCGTCTGCCACGGCAAAGCCTGCATTCGTGACACACGCGTCATGGTCTCGGTGATCCTCGATAACCTCGCCGCCGGACTCAGCCCTGGAGAGATCGTGCGCAGCTACCCTTCGCTCCGGGCTGAAGATGTGGCTGCGGCGATCTCCTACGCCGCCGAGCTGGCACGTGAGCGCGTCGTCGCCACACCGCTCGGAGTGGCGGCGTGAAGTTTAAGTTCGACGAGAATCTTCCGTCAGAATCGGGCGCAGTGCTTCGCGCAGGGGGACACGACGCGCACTCAGTCCTCGAGGAGAATTTGCGCGGCACAGCCGACTCAGTCATCGCGAGGGTGTGCCGGGACGAGGAGCGGATCCTCGTCACGCTCGACCTCGACTTCCCGCAGATCCAGAACTACCCGCCGCGCAATTTCTCCGGGATCATCGTCCTCCGGCTTGCGCGACAGGATCGCGACAGCGTGCTCGCCATCATTCCTCGCATCCTCGCCATGCTGGAGACTGAATCCGTCGCGCAGCGCTCTGGATTGTTGACGAACAGCGCACACGGATCAGGGGCGGGAGCTGACGTCGCCGAGACACGCCCGCACATTCCACCCCGCTCGCTCCAGCCGCGCACGCGCTTCCTCGTAGCTCCAGCCCCGCGCCGCCATCGCCAGACGCGCGGCCCGGTCGCGCAGCTTTGCGTTCGAGGCGTTCAGGTCGATCATCAGGTTCCCCTTCACTTTCCCCAGCCGCACCATCGCGCAGGTCGAGAGGATGTTCAGCGTCACCTTCGTCGCCGTGCCCGCTTTCAAACGCGTCGAGCCGGTGACCAATTCCGGGCCGGTCGGCAGGTCGATCTCCACGTCCCACGGCTCCGCGCTCGCGCGCCGGGCCGGGTTACAGGTGAGTAAAATTGTTCGCGCCCCGGCTTCGCGAGCGCTGCGGAGTGCGCCGAGGACGAAAGGCGTGCGCCCGCTCGCCGCGATCCCGCAGAGCACATCGCCCGCGCGCACCCCCCGCTCGACCACATTCCACACCCCGCGATCCGCCTGATCCTCCGCCCCCTCCACCGCCTTGTGCAAAGCATCCGCGCCCCCCGCGATGATCCCCTGCACCAGTTCGGGCGGCGCGCCGAAGGTCGGCGGAATCTCGCTCGCATCGAGCACGCCGAGCCGCCCGCTCGTCCCTGCGCCCGCGTAGAAAAGCCGTCCGCCGCCTTGCAGCGCCTCCGCGATCACATCGACCGCCGCCGCAATTTGCACCCGACACGCTCGCAAAGCCTCCTCAACCTGCGCCTCTTCGCTCACGAAAAGATCGACCATCTCCGCTGTCGGCAGCTCGTCGAGACGCTCCGAGCGCGGGTTGCGCGCCTCGGTCAGCGCGGCGGAAAGTTCCGCCCGATCCGGCTCCGGTTCGACCGCCTCACCCGGCGCGACGGCGAGTTGGCCCGCGAGCCACGCCGCGCCAATCGCACCCGACTCCATGCACAGCCCGACGCGCGCCTCCGGCAGCGCGAGGTGCTTTTCATAAAGGCTCACATACAACGCGTGATGACCGAACAACCCGCCCATCAGCTTGATCTCCGGCGCGTCAGACTCCAGCCGGCGCGCCACCGCCCGCGTGAAATCCGCCAGCACCCGCGCCCCTTCGTCGATCACCCCGAGCATCCCCGCGTCGCCCCGCCCCGCCGCCGCAAAAATGACTGGCGCGAGCTTCGCGACCGACATTTTGTCCGCGTTTTTCGCCCAATCAACCAGCTCATCGAGCCCACCTAGCGCCAGCGCCTGGAGGATGCGCTCTGCCAGCGGCGTGATCCGCTGCTCGAGATCGTAGGTCGTCAGCACATGCCGCAGCCCCTGCATCGCTATAGTGTAGCCGCCGCCGCGGTCGCCGAGGAGCTGCCCCCAGCCGCCCGCGCGTTCCAGCCGTCCGTCTCGCCGGCCATGCACCGCTGAGCCCGTGCCTGCGATGACCACGATCCCATCCTCATCGCGAAAAGCAGTCGCCAACCCCGACGCGCGGTCGCTCCCCACCGCGACATGCGCGCCCGGCCACACCTCGGCGGCGAGCGCGCGCAGCCGCACGCGATCCATCTCCGTGCCGCACCCGGCGAGGAAAGCGCCGACATGAGTTACATCCCGCGGCAGCACGCCGAAAAGCCGCACGAGCGCGCTGTCCGAGATCGCCTTGATGTTCGCCGCCGGCAGATTTCCCTGCCCTAGGATCGTCGTGTGTGCGCCGTCGCTCGCGAGGTGGAGCCACTCGGTTTTCGTCCCGCCGCCTTCGATCCCAAGGACGCGCTGGCGGGCGGTGTTGTGAGTTGTCATCGCGCGAAAAGCTGGCGCATCTTCCGCGCCGTGAATCGAATCGTCCAGAAGTCCCGCCGCGCGCTTTCGGCGCTCTTCGGCGCGCAGGCGCGGCCCGGCGTCCGGCGGTTTTGGTGGGCGATGTTTTGGTGCTGGATGGCGGCCGTTTTCACCATCTCCAGCCTCAGTTCACAGCAGCTCGATCCGGTGTTCATGCCGATCATGGGGTGGGATAAAGTGCTCCACTTCGTTGCGTTCGCGTGCGGCGGCGCCGTGCTCGCCTTTGCCCTGCGACTGAGCACCCGCCTTGCCTGGCGGCGCATCCTCCTGCTCGCCGTGCTGATCGTCTCGCTCTACGGCGCGCTCGACGAGTACCACCAGCTCTACACCCCGAGCCGCTCCGGCGGCGACGTGGGCGACTGGATTGCCGACACGCTCGGCGCGATCGCGGGCGCATTCGCCGCGCGCTGGTTTTATGTCCGACGAAGCAAAACGAATCCCCCAGCTCCGGCGCGAGATTGAGGAGCACAACCGCCGCTACTACGAGGCGGCCGCGCCGGTCATCACCGACCGAGAATACGACGCGCTCTATCGCGAACTCGTTGAACTGGAAACAAACAATCCAAGGCTCGTCTCTCCAGTCTCACCGACTCAGCGCGTCGGCGGGAGTCCGCAGAAAGGCTTCCGTCAAATCCGGCATCGCACGCCGATGCTCAGTCTCGACAACACTTATTCAGAGGGCGAAGTCGCCGCTTTTTTCACCCGGCTGGAAAAGCTCCTGGCCGGGCAGAAGATCGACACCGTCATCGAGCCGAAAATCGACGGCGTCGCCATCTCGCTCCTCTACGAGAAAGGCGAGCTGAAGCACGCGGTCACCCGCGGCGACGGCACCGTCGGCGACGACGTGACGGAAAACATCCGCACGATCCGCGGCCTGCCCGCAAAGATGAAAGGCAAAGCACCCGCGCTGCTCGAGGTGCGCGGCGAGATTTTCCTCGCCCGCAGCGGCTTCCGGCAAATGAACGACGAACGCATCGCCGCCGGCGAGCCGCCTTTCGCCAACCCGCGTAATGCGACCGCCGGATCGCTGAAGCAGCTCGACGCGGAACTCGTCCGGCAGCGCCCCCTGCGCGCGCTCCTCTACGGCACCGGCGAGGTCGAGGGCGTCGAGATTTCCACCCACCGCGAGATGCTCGCCCTGCTCGCGCGCCTCGGCCTGCCGACCCACGAGAATCCGCGTGTCGCCAGCTCCGTGAGCGAAGTCCTCGACGCCATCCGCGCGCTCGACGCCGAGCGGCGCGGCTACGACTACGAGACCGACGGCGCGGTCGTGAAAGTCGATCGCTTCGCCCAGCGCCGCAGTGCCGGTTTCACGTCGAAAGCCCCGCGCTGGGCCATCGCCTACAAATACGAAGCCGAGCGCGCCGAGACGCGCCTCATCGACATCCAGGTGCAGGTCGGCCGCACCGGCGCACTCACGCCCGTCGCACTTCTTGAGCCCGTGTTCGTGAGCGGCTCGACCGTCGCCCGCGCCACGCTGCACAACGAAGAAGAAATCGCCCGTAAAGACATCCGCATCGGCGACATCGTCGTCATCGAGAAGGCCGGCGAGGTCATTCCTGCCGTCGTCGAGGTGAAAAAAGATCGCCGCACCGGAGACGAGCGCGTTTTCAAAATGCCCGACAAATGCCCCGCATGTGGCCACGGAGTCGCGCGCGATCCCGAGCAGGTCGCCGTCCGCTGCGTGAATGCAAGCTGCCCCGCGCAGCTCCGGCGGCGGATCGAGCACTTCGCGTCGCGCGGCGCGATGGACATCGAAGGCCTCGGCGAGGCGATGGTCGGGCTGCTCGTCGAGCACGGCTTCACCAAAAGCATCGCCGACATCTACACGCTCACCGCAGAGCAAATCGCGGCCATCCCGCGCACCGGAGTAAAAAGCGTCACGAACCTCCTCGCCGGAATCGAGCAGAGCAAGACGCGTCCTTTGTGGAAGCTGCTCTTCGGCCTCGGCATCCTACACGTCGGGGTGAGCGCCGCCCGCTCCCTGGCCGATCATTTTCACACCATCGACCGCCTCGCCGCCGCGAACGCCGAAGAGCTCGAGGCGATCCCCGACATCGGCGAAATCTTGGGTCAAAGCGTGCATCGCTGGTTTGAGGAAAGCGCGAACCGCGAGATCATTGCCCGTCTACACGCCGTCGGCTTGAACCTCGGCGAACGCGACGAGCGCACCGCCCCCGCCGACGCGACCCTGGCCGGCACGACTTGGGTCATCACCGGCACCCTCTCCCAGCCGCGCGATGAAATCGCCGATCAAATCCGCGCCCGCGGAGGAACCGTCACAACCGCCGTGAGCAAAAAAACCACCTACCTCCTCGCCGGCGAAGAAGCCGGCAGCAAACTGGAGAAGGCTCAGCGCCTCGGCATCGAGATTTTGGACGAGGCGCATTTTCGCGATATCCTGGGCGACCGGGCCTAGCCCTGCCACGCGCTCCAAGATCACCGTTTGCTGGTGCTGCGATTCAGGGGCTTCGCGAGCGAAGCGAAGGCGCGCAACACCGAACAAAACCATTCAGCGTCTTCCAGTTGCTCGGAATCAGCACGCTGTATCACTACGCATTCCATCTCAACATCCCGGTCACGCCGAGTGCGATTCTCAAACCGAGAACGCATTGCCTTCTCAAGGCTTCGGACTAGTTCCGGACGGCAATACAGCCAGACTTCTGCTTGGACACGGTTGCTCGTGTCGGAAATGTAGCCATACCACGCAACTCGCTCACTCGTGACGTTTGCAAGGGTGCCCAATTGCTGTTGCACTTCACTCTTCAGATGCTGGGAAGCCGGGAGTTTCTCTACGGATACTCCAATGCAGCACGAGCCTTTGTCCACCCGTCCAGCGTCCCACTCACAGCGCTTCTCAACGAATCCCAAATGTTCTTTGACCGCTTGGAGGACCTCCCAGGCGGCGCCGACATGTTGAATTCCTGTTTTGATGGTAATGCTATCCACTGTGCGCATACGAAAGCCTCCAATTCCCAACTCGCCAAGGGAATCCAAAAGATCACCGACGAGCGACGACGACTCCTTGCCAGGATCGATTGCCCTCCATTGATGCTCGACGAGGGCAATCTTTAGCGTGGGATGGGTTGCGGGCAAGTTCAACTTTCCACTAAGCCCGAGGACGATGTAGTGATATGTTAAGCCCGCGCCGGGCGTCTCTAGCAGCTTCTGCCCATAGCCATCTGGATCCTCAAAACGCTTATGACTCGGATTTTGATGATCCTGCAACTTGGCTCCCGCCTTGAACTCGATCGCAAACACATGCTCCTGTCGATTTTCTCGACAGCGGATTCGAACGTCAGCGGAATGCGAAGGTTCGACTTCAATCGCCACGTTCTGCGCTCCTTTGATCTGACATACCTCCCTCATGAAGTGCGCGCAAAACGCGGTATCGTGCTGGCAACAAAACGCAACTGCTGAGGCCGCGAAGCGCTCGCGTTGCAGGTGCTTCCGCCGTTGAGCACCTTGAGTCTCTTCGTCATCGTTCTCAGCATCCACGGGTGAAGCTGAGGAAAACCGGCTCCGCTCAAATAGCGCACGGAATGATGGCTTCATTTGCGTCGGTAGGAAACGCCAGAGAGCGAGGGGGTGGCAAGCGACGATTGCCTTGCTGGCGTCTGCTATTGCTCCCCTGCCAACACTGCAAGCACCCGCTGTATGTCCTTGCGAGCACGCTCGATTCGCTCAACGGCCGCCCGGAAGCGGGACGGCGCCAAAACTCGACACGGAGGCGGGACGCATTGGGCTCCGCGGAGCGGATCGGCTCTCGCATGTCTTCGCCGGTCTGGGCTGGCACCCGGACACCGATCCCAAACGCGTGCGGCAGCAGCTCAAGAAGTTTCCGTGACACCAGCCGGGTTTTGCAAGGGCCGCTGAACAGCCCATGCGCCGCCTTTGTGGAAGCTGCTCTTCGGCCTCGGAATCCTGCATGTCGGCGCGAGCGCCGCCCGCTTCCTGGCCGATCATTTTCACACCATCGAGCGCCTCGCCGTCGCGACTGCCGAAGAGTGCAGTGCGGGCCGAAGCCCCAGCGTCAAACCTGCACAAGGGGCGCGATCCGCACGGCTAAAATAGAAAATACCGCTGCGCCATCGGCAGCACACTGGCCGGTTCGCACGTCAATACACGCCCGTCGGCCTTGACAGTATAGGTCTCGGGATCGACTTCGATGTGCGGCAGCGCGTCGTTCCAGAGCAGGTCGCGCTTTGTTATGTTGCGCGTGTTGCGCACGGCGACGAGCCGTTTCCCGAGACCGAGCGAGCGCACGGTGTCGAGCCCGGCGGCGCTCACGAACGTAACAGAAGTCGAATATTTCGCCCGTCCATGCGCGGCAAACTGAGGCCGGTAATACGTCGGCTGCGGCGTCGGGATCGAAGCGTTCGGATCGCCCATGTTCGCACAAGCGATCAGTCCGCCTTTCAAGACCAGCTCAGGCTTCACGCCAAAAAACGCCGGTTTCCATATGACCAGATCGGCCAGTTTTCCGACTTCGATCGACCCGACTTCGTGCGCGATGCCGTGGGTGATCGCGGGATTGATCGTGTATTTCGCGAGAAAGCGCAGCGCCCGGAAGTTGTCGGACGGAAGGGTGAACCGCCAAGGCGCCAAGACGCCAAGGTTTGAAGAAAACGAAGAAAGTATTCCTTTCTCTCGGAACTTGGCGTCTTGGCGACTTGGCGGTTCAAGTCTCCCAAATTGCGTCTTCATCTTATGCGCCGTCTGCCAGGTGCGCAGGATCACCTCCCCCACCCGCCCCATCGCCTGCGAGTCGCTCGACATCATCGAGAACGCCCCGAGATCGTGCAGCAAATCCTCCGCCGCGATCGTCTCGGGTCGGATGCGCGATTCGGCAAAAGCCACATCCTCCGGGATCTTCGAGTCGAGATGATGGCAGACCATGAGCATGTCGAGATGCTCATCGATGGTGTTGACCGTGAAAGGCCGCGTCGGATTCGTGCTCGAGGGCAGCACATTCGCCTCGCCGCACACTCGGATGATGTCCGGCGCATGCCCGCCGCCCGCGCCTTCGGAATGATAGGTATGAATCGTCCGCCCCTTGAACGCGCGAATCGTGTCATCGAGGAAACCCGATTCATTCAACGTGTCCGTGTGGATGGCGACCTGCACATCGAGTTCGTCGGCGACGCCGAGGCAGGTGTCGATGGCCGCGGGCGTCGTCCCCCAATCCTCGTGCAGCTTCAGCCCGATAGCGCCGGCCAGCACTTGCTCGCGCAGCGGCTCGGGTGTGGAGCAGTTGCCTTTCCCGAGGAAGCCAAGGTTCATCGGATACTCGTCCGCCGCCTCGAGCATGCGGTGAAGATTCCACCGCCCTGGTGTGCAAGTCGTAGCGTTCGTGCCTGTCGCCGGGCCGGTGCCGCCGCCGAGCATCGTCGTGATGCCGCTGCTCAAAGCCTCGTCGATCTGCTGCGGGCAAATGAAATGGATGTGCGAATCGATCCCGCCCGCCGTGACGATGCACCCCTCCGCCGCGATCACTTCGGTCGCCGCGCCGATGGTCATCGTGATGCCGTTTTGGATCAGCGGATTCCCCGCATGCCCGATGCCCACGATGCGCCCGCCTTTCACGCCGATGTCAGCTTTGATCACGCCCTGCACTGGATCGAGGATCGTCGCGTTTGTTAAAACTAGATCCAGCGAGTCCGCATCGAGCGCGAGCGGCGACTGCCCCATCCCGTCGCGGATCACCTTGCCGCCACCAAATTTCACCTCGTTCCCATAGCCGCCATTCTCCGCGATGAGATCGCGCTCCACCTCGATGAAAAGCTCCGTATCCGCCAGCCGCACCCGATCCCCCACGGTCGGCCCGAACATCTCGGCATATTGTCTGCGGGATAAGTTCATTGGATTAACCACCAAGGCACCAAGACACCAAGGTCAGAGAATGATGCGACGGAGACCTTCTTTGATCGTCGGGACATTGAAGTTGATGAGTAGGCCCAGCCGATGATGAGCCAGCTTGAGGTAAGTGAGGACTTGAGCCTTGTGGACTGACAGGAGCGTTTCGACCGCCTTGACCTCGACGATCACGCAGTTAGCCACGAGTAGATCGAGCCTGAGTCCCGCCTCGACCCGGACTCCTCGATACACCACAGGCAATGCGATCTGTCGCTCGACAGACAATCCGCGACTACGCAGCTCATGCGCCAGACATACTTCGTAAACTCCCTCGAGCAGTCCTGGCCCCAACGCCGAATGAATAGTGAACGCCGCGTCAACCACCTGACGCGCGACCGCATCTACCTCATTCGACACTCCTCTTGGTGCCTTGGTGTCTTGGTGGTGAATCATTCCAAAAAGCCGTCGATTTTATTGTTCAGCCCATAAACCTTCCGCTCTCCCGCCAACGCCACGACTTCGACATCTTTAGTGTCGCCGGGCTCGAAGCGCACCGCCGTCCCAGCCGGGATGTTGAGCCGAAAACCGCGCGCGCTCTCGCGGTCGAAGTCGAGCGCGGTATTTACCTCGTAGAAATGAAAATGACTTCCGACCTGAATCGGTCGGTCGCCGGTGTTCGACACCCGCAAAGCCTTCGTCTCCAGCCCAACATTCGCCTCGAGCGGCTCCGCTTCGGCGACGATGATTTCTCCGGGGATCATCGGATCGGATTGTGGACAGTCACCAGCTTCGTCCCGTCGGGGAAAGTCGCCTCGACCTGCACGTTGTGAATCATCTCGGCAATGCCTTCCATCACGTCGCTTCGCTTCAAAATCGTCGTCCCATGGCTCATTAGCTCCGCCACCGACTTCCCATCCCGCGCGCCCTCCAAGATTTCGTAGCTAATGATCGCGATGGATTCTGGGTGATTGAGTTTCAAGCCACGCGCCTGCCGCCGCCGCGCCAGATCGGCGGCGACGACGATCATCAACTTCTCCTGTTCGCGCGGCGTCAGGTGCATGCGAGCTTACATTACCAACCAGGCTGCCCCGACGACAATGGCCGCGCTCGCGGAGGCAATCATCATTCCGCGCAGAGCACGCGTCGCGCTCATCGCGAATCGCTCAGCCAATGCTCCCACCGCGAAGGAAAACACGACCATCGCCACGACCGTGCCAACTGTATAGGCCACTAGATAGATAACTGCCTGTGTAACGGAAGGCAGCGCCAGCGCGGGGAGGACACCAAGAAAATGGGAGCTGCCCGCGAGCCCGTGGAGCGTGCCGATGCCGAAGGCGGCGTGCGTGTGCGCATGCGCGGGCGGCGCGGAGTGCTCGCGCGCGCCGTGCATGTGGATGTGCTCATGTCCCTCGCCGTCGTGCTCGTGCGGGTGCGAGTGGATTTGCAAAGCCCGCCGCAGCGCCCACAGGCCGATGCCGATGAGCAGCACGCCGACGAACCTTTCGCTCCAGCCGGAGATCGCCCCGAGCGGCAACCACCCGCGCAGCACCAGCGAGAGAATACCTACCACCGCGACGCCGGCCGAGTGCCCGATGCCCCAACGCAGTCCGGCCCGCCAGGCGTGCCGTCGTCCATCGGTCGCCAGCGGCGCGACCGCGGCGAGATGATCCGGGCCGGAGAGGACGTGAAGGAAACCGGCGACGAGGCCGGCGAAAGCAACAATCATGGAGCGAATGTCTCAGACGCTGCGCCCTTGGGCAGCATCTTTACGCGTACCCGAGGCGAAAAATGACGCCTCTGGCTCCGGTCAGCGGCTTGTGCTCTTCAGTTTCCGAGGTTTTTCAGGCGGTCTTTCCACGCCGGGTCGCCGGCGTCGGCATCGTACGCCGCCTGGCGGCGAGCGAGGGCGGGACGGATGATCTCAGCACGCACGTCGATCTTGTCGTGGAAAATTTCGTCCCACAGCACCTGCGTTTGCGTGAGATAATCTGAGCCGCGCTCTTCGTCGAAATTGGGCCGGAAAAGATCGACGGCGAGCTGCATATGCTTGGCAAACTCGGCGGCGGTTGGATGGCCGGTCTTGCGAATGACGAGGCGAAAGGCTTCGAGATCCTTTTCCTCCAGACGCCCGACTTTCGCCACGAGGATGTCCCACGGATGCGGGAAGACGAACGAATGAGCGCCGCGCTGTTCGGTGCGCGCACGCTCTTCCCAGCCGAGCGCGGTGCGAAAGACGAGGCGGTCGCAGACTTGGAAGGCCAGATCAGTTCGCTCGTCAATGATGCGCAATCCGTCCGCTACTTTCGCGATCACTTCGTCGCCAATCACATCCACATCGTGGCTCAAAAACTTCGGCTCAATAAGCATCTGCAACACACCGCTCCCGAAGACGACGATACGCCTTGGTGGGGCGGCGGGAAGCGCCTCCGCAAGCTGGTCAAGCAGCTTGCCGGCGGCGGTTTCCCAGTTTGCGGGATTCGTAGGATTGAATTCCATCGAGTGCTTGTTTGAGGAGGCGTGGCGTGACGCCGCGGTCGTGCCCGAGCACGCGCCCGACGCGGATGTCGCGTGGCGTAAGCTGCCCGCGCTCCTCGCGCAAGAGGATGCGCGCGGCGATGCGCGACTTGCGCCAGCACTTGGCGATCTTTTTGGCTTCGGCGGGAATCACAACGGCGACCGTAGCTCTCGCTTCGGCAAACCGCAATGGCGCTCCATCAGACGGTCAGGTGGAGCTTCACCACTTCGTCGCTCAACTCGCAGATTGGCCCCTGCGAGACGACGGTCCCGCGATCCATGATGCAAAAGCGGTCGCCGAGTTCCTTGGCGAAATCGAGATACTGCTCGACGAGGAGAATCGACATTTTCCCCTCCTCGCGGAGCGAACGAATCGCGTCGCCGATCTGGTCGATGATCGACGGCTGGATGCCTTCGGTCGGCTCGTCGAGGATGAGGAGCTTTGGCTCGGTGAGGAGCGCGCGCCCGATGGCGAGCTGCTGCTGCTGGCCGCCGCTCAGGACGCCCCCTTTGCGCGTGAGCATCTCTTTGAGCACGGGGAAAAGCTGGAAGACGCGGTCGAGCTGGCCGTTGGCTTTCGCGCCCCGGACGACAAGGCCGATTCGCAGGTTTTCCCAGACCGTGAGATGGGGAAATATGTCGCGCCCCTGCGGAACGTAGCCGAGCCCGGCGCGGCCGCGGCGGTCGGCGTTGAAGCGGTCGATGGGCGCGCCATCGAGCGTGATGTGGCCGGTATCGGGTTTCACCAGGCCCATGATGGCCTTGAGCGTGGTGCTTTTGCCGACTCCGTTGCGGCCCATGAGGCAGAGGACTTGCGCCCGCGGCACCTCGAAGCTGACGCCACGGAGGACGCGTGATCCATCGTAGGAAACTGTAAGGTCTTCCAGCTTCAGCACGGCTAGTGTTTCTTCCTCCCGAGATAGACTTCACGGACGCGGGCATCGTTCTGAACGTCATCGACCGAGCCTTCGCAGAGAACGGTGCCTTGATGCAGGACTGTTACTTTCGTCGCGATTTGCCGGACGAACACCATGTCGTGTTCGATGACGATGATGCTGTGTTTTCCCGCCAGTTGGAGGAGAAGCTCGCCGGTGCGCGCCGTTTCTTCGTCGGTCATCCCGGCAGCCGGCTCATCGACAAGCAACAGCTCGGCGTTTTGGGCGAGGAGCATGCCGATCTCGAGCCATTGCTTTTGGCCATGGGCGAGCGCGCCAGCTTTCGTCTGCGCTTTGGGCTCGAGGTTGATCGTTTTCAGGACGTCGTGGATGCGCTCGCGCTGCTCCGCCGAGGTGCGGGCGAAAAGAGTCGCGAAGACGCCGCGTTTCCCCTGGAGCGAGAGCAGGATGTTCTCAAAAACTGTATGGTCGCCATACACACTCGGTGTCTGGAATTTTCGGCCGATGCCGAGACGATAGATTTGATACTCGCTCAACGCGGTCACGTCGTGCTGCTCGCCGAATTCGATTTTGCCGGTGTCGGGTTTGGTGCGACCGGTGATGAGATCCAGAAAGGTGGTCTTGCCCGCGCCATTTGGGCCGATGACTGTGCGCAGCTCGCCGCGATCCAGGTAGAAGTTGAGGTCGGAGATCGCTTTGAAGCCGTCGAATGTTTTGTTCACGCCTTCGGCGCTGAGAATGAATTCGGTCTTCATTCCGGCTGCGTTTCCACAGGGCTGATCGGGTGGGCCACTCCGGGATCGGGTTCCGGCCGCTGGCGTTGCTGCCAGCGCTGCCAGACGCCGCGCAGCTGCGCCGGCAATCCGACGATTCCCTTTGGTATGAAGAGCACGACAAGAATGAACAGCGTGCCCATGATGATCGACCACCACGCCGGGAACTCCTGGCTGGCCCAGCTCTTGAGCCAGTTCACGCCGACCGCGCCGATGATCGGGCCGATGAGTGAGCCGCGTCCGCCGACGGCAACCCAGACGACGGCTTCCAATGATTTGGCTGGCTCCATCTGGCTTGGGTTGATGATGCCAACCTGCGGGACGTATAGCGCGCCGGCGAGTCCGGCGATCATGGCGGCGACGACAAAGACGAAGAGTTTGAAGTTCGCGGCAGCATAGCCGGAGAAAAGGACGCGGTTTTCGCTGTCGCGAACGGCGCGCTGGACCTTGCCGAAGCGCGTGAGGGTGAGCCAGCGACAGAAAACATAGACAAACGAAAGGGAGACCGCGGTGGCGATATAGAGGCCGCGCTGTGTCGCCGGTTCCCAGATTCTTTGGCCGAGGATGGTTTTGAAATCGGTGAAGCCGTTGTTGCCGCCGAAGGTGAGTTCGTTTCTGAAAAACAACAGACACGCGCCATAAGTCAGCGCCTGGGTCAGAATCGAAAAATAGACGCCACGAATGCGCGAACGGAAGGCGAGAAATCCGAACACCAACGCCAGCAATCCGGGAACCCAAAAGACCGCCGCAGCCGCAAAGGCGAAACTATAGAACGGCTCCCAATGCGGCGGCAGCTTGTAATAGCCGAGAAACACCATGAAGTCGGGCAAGTCGCTTTTGTATTGCCCGAGTTTTCCAATCATCAGCATGAGGTGCATGCCGAGCGCATAGCCGCCGAGGGCGAAGAAGAGCATCTGCCCGAGACTCAGCAAGCCGGTATAGCCCCAGAGCAGATCGACGCTGATGGCGAGGATCGCCAGGCAGAGATATTGGCCCCAGATGTTGATGGAAAAGTCGCTGACGTGCAGGGCCGATGCTTCGGGAACGTAAGCATTCAGACACGGGATCAGCACGACGACGAGGAACGCGATCAACCCGCCGATGATCAGTTCGCGTTTGGAAATCTCGCGCGTGATCACGATTCGAGGCCGCGGCTGCGGGTGGCGAAGAGACCCTGTGGTCGCCATTGCAGGAATAGGATGATCGCGCCGAGGACTAACACTTTTCCAATGACCGGGTTGCGCAGGAGCGTCTGGAGAATCTGATCGACCGCGCCGATGCCAAGCGCAGAGATGACTGTGCCGATGATGTTCCCCACGCCGCCAACGACGACGACCATGAATGAATCGACGATATAGGTCTGGCCGGTGCTGGGACCGATGTTGCCAATTTGTGAGAGGAACGCGCCGGCCACCCCGGCGAGGCCGGAGCCGAAAGCGAAAGTGAGCATGTTAACGCGCTCGGTGCGGACGCCCATGCAGGCGGCCATCGAGCGGTTTTGCATGACGGCGCGAATGAGCAGGCCAAGTGGGGTTTTCGCCAGCATGAGAGCGGTGCCGACGACGACGAAGATGGCGAATCCGATCACAAACACGCGGTTGTAGTTCATCGTCACGTCATGCACGACGAAGCTGCCGAGCAGCCAATTCGGTGAATAGACGGGGACGTTCGCCGGGCCGAAGACGAAGCGGAAGAGTTGTTGTAACACGAGCGACACGCCCCAAGTGGCGAGGAGGGATTCGAGCGGGCGGCGGTAGAGGAATTGGATGATCCCGCGCTCCAGCACGAGACCCACCAGCGCGGCACTGAGGAAAGCGACCGGGAGCGCGGCGATGAAATACCACTGGTAGGCGGCGGAGCCGGCATCGAATCCGATGCCGGGAATGGTCATGTCCCATCCGAACGGAGATAGGCTCGTGCCGTAGCCGAAGATCGACTGGACGAGATACGTCGCGTAGCCGCCCACGACCATGATCTCGCCGTGCGCCATATTGATGACGCCCATGAGGCCGAACGTGATGGCGAGCCCGAGCGCGACGACGAGCAGGACAGAGCCGAGGCTGATGCCGCGGAAGATGGTGCCGTTGAAATCGACCCAGAACAAATGGTTGTTCAGCGTAGCCAAGGTCAATTGGGCGGCATTGCGAACGTCGGCAGGAGCTGTTTCATCGGCAGCGATCTTGCTGACGAGGGATTTGCTGGGGAGCGAAGTGATGGACTGGAGCTTTTGCAAAGAGGCGATCTTTGCCTGTTGATCGGTGGAGATCAGATTGGTCAGCGCGATGGCTTCCTCCAGCGAGCGCCGGACAGAGCTGTTAGTTTCCTTGGCCAGCCGATTCTCGAGCAACGGGAGGTTGGCGGGCTTCTGTTGCATGCCGAGCTTGAGGATAGCGCTGCGGCGGGCCTTTGGATCGGGATCGGCGAGGGCGAGGAGGTCGGTGGTCCCCTTGATCGCTTTGCGCAGCTTCGCGGAGGTGTCGAGCGGCTCGAGTTTGTCTTCGTCAAAAGTGAGGGCCGCGCCGTCGGTGCCTTTCAACAACTCGCCGGTGTCGATGCGGGTCGCCGCTGCGTTCTGTGAGGATTGTGCGGTGTCGAGAATGAAAGGAACGCGCTCTTCTCCGTTTCCTTTGTAGATATAGATGCCGCCGCGCTGCCATGCATCGAGCGTCTCGCGCGTCACGGCGGCGGGATATTCGTCAAGTCCCTCGACCAGCGCCGCCTGCTCATCCTCGGGCGCGAGCAGAGCCCTGGTCACAGCCTCGCGCGCGGCTGCGTCGGCTTTCTCATCGGCCCAGACGAAACCCGGAAAGGCGAAGAGGGCAAGAAGGCAGACTAAGGTTGAGGGAGGCATGGACTCTGATTCCAAACAAAAGGAAGGGGCGGTGTGATCCGCCCCTTCCTGTAGTTAGATTTGGCGGTGAATTACTTCTTCATGAACGTCCCTTTGAGGAACGGCTCGGGCTTCACCTGCTCGAAGTTCTCCACGATCTTGAACTGTCCGTTCGCCCTGGTCTCGCCGACATAGACGTTCTTGGTCGTGTGATGGTTCTTCTCGACGGTGTTCAACCCATTCGGCCCGGTGAACTTGATCTCGCCGGACTCCAGCGCTTCGCGAACTTTATCCACTTCGAAGCTGCCGGCTTTTTCCACCGCTGCTTTCCAGAGATAGACGCCATCGTAGGAAAGGACCATCGGCGAGCAAGTCACGCGGTTCTTTTTCTCGATGCCGGAAACTTCGGCGGTTTTCAGCCAGTTCTGGAAGTTGTCGATGAACTTCTTGTTCTCCGGCGAGTCAATGGACATGAAATAAGCCCACGCGCCGAGATGGCCGACGAGATCCTTGGTCGGCAGGCTGCGCAGTTCATCCTCGGAGAGGCTCAGCGAGGCGACGGGGCACTCCGCGGAGGTCAGGCCGGAAGCGGCGAATTCCTTGAAAAACGGGACGTTTGAATCGCCGTTGATCGTATTGATGACGCAGGCGTCGCCCGTGGCGGCGAACTGTTTGATCTCGGAGACGATCTGTTGGTAGTCGGTGTGGCCGAACGGCGTATATTTGCCGGCGGAGATGACCGTTCCCTTGTCGTCCTTGCGGAGACCACCGCCGATGTTCTCGGGCGGGACCCCTTTGGAAAGAAGATACTCCAGGAGCACCAGGTTGGTGGTTTGCGGATAAACGTAGTCGGTGCCGATGAGGTAGAATTTCTTCCGGTCTAGCTCCTTGAGCATGTAATCGACCGCGGGGATCGCCTGCTGATTCACGGCCTCGGCGGTGTAGAAGATGTTCTTCGACAGCTCCTCGCCCTCGTATTGGACCGGATAGAAAAGGAGACCGTTATCTTTCTCGAACACGGGCAGGACGGACTTCCGGCTCACGGAGGTCCAGCAGCCGAAGACGACGGCGACTTTATCGACCTCGAGGAGCTGCTTGGCTTTCTCGGCGAAGAGCGGCCAGTTCGAGGCGCCATCGACGACGACGGGCTCGATCTTTTTACCCATCACGCCGCCAGCGGCGTTGATTTCATCGAAGGCGAAGAGCAGCACGTCGCGCAGCGAAGTCTCGCTGATCGCCATGGTGCCGCTGAGAGAATGCAGGACGCCGACTTTGACGGTGTCGTCGGCGGCGTGAGCAGTAAGCCCGAGGGCGCAAGCGCTGGCGAGCAGGAGTGTTCCGAATTGTTTGGTTAGTTTGCTGAGTTTGATCATCTGGATGGTTGTTGTTTTTGTTAGGTTGCGCGGGGAGAGAAGAATGAGACAGGGAAAGCCCTGGCTCCGGGCTCCTCCGCGCGGGCTGCGCGCGGAGGAGGTGCCGGAGCGTTAACCGAGCTGGCGGATTAGAATGCGACGCCGATACCGCCGGAGAACACATACTCGTGCTCGTTCTCGTCGCGGACGTTCGGGTTGTTGAAGTCGTTGAGTGCGTCGCCCAGGTAGTAGTAGGTGGCGCCCGCGGTCAGCGTGTATTCGCCGAATTCCTTCGGAATGAAGGTCAGCCCGTAGCTCGCGGCGAGGCCGGCGGAGGCGAACCCGAAGGTCTCGTCGTCGGCGTAGAACTCGTCTGAGCCGAGCCCCACGGCGACCGGCAGGCTGATGCCCACGGGGCCGAGCTCGAAGCCGGGAGAGAGCCCGAGTTCGTAGTAGCTGCCTTGGTCGCTGCCGTTGCCGGCCTTGCCCTCGAACTCACGATAGTAGGTGAAATAAGGGTTAAGCGCGAATTTGCCGCCCCAGAACTCCGAATCGTCGAAGGCGAGTTTGATGTTCAACGCACGAACGGGATCGAATCCGTCGTTCGGGCTGACGAACTCGAAGTAGCTCGGGGTGATGCTGAAGTACTTCGCGAAGCCAAAGGAAACTCCGACGGTATAGTCGAATTCATACCACGCCGGCAGGCTCGAGTTCCCACCCGAAACGGCACCCGCGTCGGTGTGACGCGAGTGCAAGCTCGACCAGATGCCGAGATTAAGGGTGACGCTGGTCAGGAAACCTTCGCCCTCGTAGAGGTTGAGGTAGAGATCGGCGTAGGGCTGCACGATGGCACCGTCATTTTCGAAAATGAGGCCGCGCGAGATGTATTGCGAAACGACGGTGACGCCGAGGTCGCCGCTCCAGCGGGACTTCGGTTCCACCGGATCCATTTCGACCATGGGTTTGCCCATGGATTTCGAGTCGGAGTAGGTCGTCTGCCCGGCGGTCGCGAGGGAGGCGAAGGTCAGCAGGCTGCCGACAGCAACGCCAGCGCAGAGCGCGGATGTTGCGATACGTGATGTGTGGATCATTTGTTTGTTACTATTGGCTTGGTTGTTTTTTTTGGGTTGTGAATGCGGGGTCGTCCCCCGTGTCGCGGCGGTCTCTAGCAAACCCCTTGCCAGGAGGCGGAGAAAACTTGTTAGTCAATCACAAGACCCGCGCTTACAGAGCCTTACGTTATTGAAAAATCTCACCACTCGGTTTCTCAAGCCCGCATTTTGGCCACCCATGCGCAAAACAAGACAGTGCTGCGGCGGGCGTGGGTGAAACTAAACAGCGCTGAGGCGGATGGGAATTGTGAGGTCGACCGCCGCCGCGCAGGCCGCCGCGCGCCGCAGGAGTTGCAGCTTTTTACGCCTACAGTGCGGCCCACAGTCGCCTATGCCGCGCAGGCGTGGCAGTCTGCCGCTCTCAATGAAAGTTACCGCCATCCTTCGCCACGGCTGCGCTCGCTGGCGCGCAAGCTCCAGGGATTTCCCCATTCGCTCCGGTCGATCACTCCGGCCCGATCCGACTCGTGGCCGCGGGATCATCGTCATCGCGGGTGATGCTGTCGAGTCGTCGAAGGCGGGCGGGGAAGACTCGCCGGAGTTCACTTACGTGACGGCGCTGCTCGATCCGATTCAGCCGCAGTTTGGAGGCGGAAAAAAGGATGGCTGGTTCGCCAGTTTGAGGGCCAGCCGATGAAGGCGCTGGCTGCTTCTTTGTCTGCCGCGCTGATTGTCTCCGCGGGCGCGGGTGAGGTGCGAGTCACCGGTCAGCTTCGCTCGGTCAACGGCGCGACCGAAGTTCCCATCGGCCTCTTCGGCGTGCATGCGACGCCGGTCACCGCGGAGATGGCGGCGGATTGGGGCATCGAATCGGTGCGGCTGATCGATCAGCGCCCAAGCGGCAAGCCTGTCGTCGCCGGCGCGCACGAGCGAGTGCCCGCGGGCATCCGGCATATCGTCGAGTGCTTTTACGACCGCTACCAACCGGCGCTCGTGCTCACGGAGCGGGACTGGAAAAAGAACCTCGAGACCCTGGCGCGCACGTATGGGGAAAACGCGAAGACGGCGGGCGGTCGGCATTACGTCGAGTTTTGGAACGAGCCGTATCTCAACTGGGCGAAAAAGCCGGGCGTGAATTACGACGGCGCGTTCTACGAGCAGGCAGACATGACGCCCGGCACGCCGATGACGATCCAGGGCTGGGATCGACCGCTCGACTCGCTCATCTGGGATCGGCAGGTCGTCGCGGTCGATGCGGAGGGGCAGGTCGATTATCTCGCCTCGTCGTATGCGCTGCCGCTGGTGTGGCGGGGCGAGCTGCACGCGGGCGACACGTATGTGTTCCGAGAAACGAAAACGCTCACGATGAAGGAAATGCCGTGGGGGCGCGATCCGGCCCAGCAGTCATTCTATTCCGGGCCGCAAAATTCGCAGTTCTACCGCTGGATGTTCATTCCCTTCGCGCGGGCGCTGAAAGCCGCAAACCCCGATGTGCAGGTGATCGGCGGGTGGGGCATGCATTTCAACCAGAACGGCTGGGCGGCGTGGGACACCTTGTTCAAGCCGCTGATCGACGAGTCGATCCAGTGGCTCGACGGGCTCGACGAGCATCACTACGGCGGCGACACGCGGATGATCGCGGGCAACTACGAGACCGTCGCCGCGTATGCCGCCACGGTGCATGGGAAGCGGCTGCAGTTTTATAACACGGAAGCCGGCGGCCAACTCGACCCCGAGCGGCCGGCGAATGCGGCGCTGCCGAAGTTCCACCCGACGACCGGCGCGGAGCGGCTGGCGGGCGCGACGTACATGCTGCGCGACATCATCCACCTCGTGGATGTGTGCCCGGACAAGGCCGCGGCGCGCGCTTCGCACGAGGCGACGGCGAGTGGGGAGGAGAGCGCGTTCCGCCTGCTGAAGCCGCTGCGCGGAAAGCTGATGGCCGCGGAGTCGGGCGAGCCGAAAATCTGGTGCGTCGCGAGCCTCGCGGGGAACCGGCTGAGCGTCGTCGTTTTCAACGACAACAACGGCCCGCGGAAATTTCCGCTGACGGTGAAGGCGCCGGGCGGCGGGACTTTCACCGGCGGGAGCATGGCGCGGATCGCGCTGCGCGAGGGCGAGCCGGCGATCGTGGAGTCGGCTGTGGAGGCCGGCGGCGGTGAGTGGTCGGCGACGGTCGAGCTGGGGGCGAAGTCGGCGATGCGCTGGACTTTCGACTGCGCGCCCGGCGGGGAAATCGCGACGGTGGAGGAGACGCAGTTTTTCGCGAAGGGTGTGATCAACAAGGTGGAGCCGGGGCAGCCGGTGGAGCTGGAGGTCGCGCTGCCGGAAGTCGGCGTCCGGGAGGCGCGTTTGAGGATCGTGCAAGTGGGCTGGGATAACGGAACATCGGTCTGCGAACTGAACGGGAAGGAAATCCCGGTGCAGGTCACCGCCAGCTATCTCCACGAGCAGCCGCTCGATGCGAGCACACTGCAGCCGGTGAATACGCTGGTATTCAAGACTCGCGACGGGGCGAAAAAAGGCTTCGCGATCGACATGGCGAGCATCGTCCTGCGCGGCGGCGGGAGGTGATCAGCGCGCCTCGCGGCTCCGCACGGTCGCGCCCTCGACCCAGGTGCCCTCGATCATCGTCACTTTCGGGTGGGCGGGGATGCCGCGTTCGTTCCGGTTGAGCTGCGCCACCACCGAATCGACGGCCGCCGCGCCGACCATGTGGGAGTTCTGATCCACCCCCGCGCAATTCTCCATCGAGGGCGTCCAGTCGAGATGCACGAACGCCGCATCCTCCGGCAGACGGCAGCCGAGTTCTTTCATCCAGTTGGGCACTTTCTCGTGAATGGCGACGACGGCATCCGGCGTGTGTTTCTCGAACCAAGCCGCGAACGGTTCCTTTTCCAGCCGCTCTTTCACGAAAAGTGGCACGCGCTGCCGGTTCGGGACGGTGTGCTGGTAGCCGAGAAATCCGGTGACCCAGTTGCCATCGGAGCGCTGATTCATGAATGCCGGGAGGGCCAGCCCGATGCGCCGGTAGCCGCGCCGCTTTAGCTCGCGCAGGGCGAGGCGGATGGTGTGGAGCTGGTGGTTGACCACCCGGTGCAGGTCCGGCTTGCGCAGGCTGTAGCCCATCGCGGCCACGGCGAACTCCGACCAATCGAGGCTCAGATGCCCGGTCGCCTGCGGGAGGCCGGGGATCACGAGGCCATGGATGCCCCGCGCGCGCAGGATCTCGGTGATGCGCCGCGAAGTCATGCCCGGCTCTTTCACCCACACCTCGTCGATCGCGTAACCGAGCTGCCCGGCGCGCGCGCGGACACCCTCGGCCGCCAGCCGCGCTGGGCCCTCGCGCGCCCAGTTATCCCGCGTCTCGAAGGCGGTGACGAGCCCGAGGGTCGCCTGATATTTCGTGGCGCGCGTGTTGCGCACGTAGCTCATGAGGGTCGAGACGAGTGGGTTCGGCCGGTAGCCCATTTCCTCCGCGACGGCGCGGATGCGCTCACGCGTGGCAGGCGGGAGACTGGCGTGATTCCGCAGCGCGAGCGACACGCTCATGGCGGAGACGCCGGCGCGGGCGGCGATCTCCTTGTAGGTCGGGGGCTTGCCCTGCATGCGGGCACTAGAGCGCGCTTTACGGCGAAAGCCAGGGCCGAGCCAGTGACCCATGCACACGATTTGCAACGACAGCGAAATCGCGGCGCGCGAGGCGGGCGTGCGTTTGCTCATGCTGGAAACTTTCGCGCCCCGGCCGAGTCTGCGTTCCGCGGGACGGGCGCGAATCTGCCTGGAAGCCGGCAGGGAGACCGCGCGGAGTAACCCGGAGATCCTCCAAGCGATGAGCCTCGCGGAGCATCCGTGCCTTTCCTGAGCACATTAGAGAAGGGAGCCTCGCCCAAATCGCCTCTCGACACCCCCGCGCCGCCTCGCCGACCTTCCACGCCTCCATGAAAAGCATGACCGGCTATGGCCGGGGCCAGAGCGGCCACGATGGCGCGAGCTACAGCGTCGAAGTCAACTCGGTGAATCGCAAACAAAGCGACGTCACCGTGAGCCTCCCGCGCGAACTCGCCGAACTCGAGCCGCGCCTGCGCGACCTCATCAACTCCCACATCGCCCGCGGCCGCCTCAATGTCGTCGTCGCCCACCACAGCACCTCGGCCACCGCGCCCGCGCTCGCCCTCGATGCCAATCTTGCGCGCACCTATTACCAGGCCATGCTCGATCTCCAGCGCGAGCTGAATGCCGCCGGCGAGATCACCATCGAGACCGTCCTGCGCGCCCCCGGCGTCCTCCGCGCGCTCGAGCCCGCGCTGGCTCCCGAGGCGGCGTGGCCGCACATCGAGGCCGCCGCGCGCGAGGCCATGGGCGCTCTCATCAAGATGCGCGAGCGCGAGGGGAAACATCTCGCGAAAGACCTCATCGGGCGGCTCAAAGTCGTCCGCCAGTCTCTCCGCCAGATCGTCGCGCTGCGTCCCGCCGTCATCAAAAAACACCGCGAGTCGCTGCATGACCGCATCCAGAAAGCCGGGGTCGATCTCCCCATCGACGACGAGCGCCTCATCAAGGAAGTCATCTTTTTCGCCGACAAATCCGAGATTGCCGAGGAGGTGACCCGGCTCGAGAGCCACTTCGCGCAGTTCGCCCATACGTTGCGGAAAAGCGAGCCCGTGGGGCGCACGCTCGATTTCATGACCCAAGAGATCTCCCGCGAGCTGAACACCCTCGGCGCGAAAGCCAACGACGCCGGCATTTCCCAGCTCGTCGTCCTTTGCAAAGCCGAGGTGGAAAAAATCCGCGAGCAGGTGCAAAACATCGAATGAGCGACCGCGACCACCGCCGCCAGGGCATCCTTTTCGTCGTCTCCGCCCCCTCCGGCGCGGGCAAGACCACCCTCTGCGACGCCCTGCGCCAGACTCGCGATTTCATCTACTCCGTCTCCTGCACCACGCGCGCGCCGCGCCCCGGCGAGATTGATGGCGAAGACTACGTTTTCCTCTCGCACGACGAATTCGAGCGGCGGATTGCGACAGGCGACTTCCTCGAGCACGCGACCGTGCATGGAAACCACTACGGCACCCTCCGCGGCCCGATCCTCGAGCATGTCGCGCAGGGCATCGACGTGCTCATCGACGTCGATACCCAGGGCGCCCGCAGCATCCGCGCGTGCGAGCGCGTCGCCAGAGCCCTCGCCGACGTTTTCATCATGCCGCCCAGCCTCGACGAACTCGAGCGCCGCCTCGTCAAGCGCGCCAGCGAGACCCCCGAGCAGATCGTCGTGCGCGTGAAGAACGCCGCCGCCGAGATGGCCTGCTGGCAGGACTACCGCTACACGATCATCAGCGGGTCCGTGGAGGAGGACCTGGGAAAATTTCGCGCCATCATGCGCGCCGAGCGCTACCTCAGCCGGCGGCTCGTGATCGACAACATCGCCTCCGCCGCATGAGCACCATCATCCTCGGCGTCTGCGGCTCCATCGCGGCGTATAAAGCCGCCGACCTCGCCAGCCAGCTCGTGAAGCGCGGCCACGACCTCCACGTCGTCCTCACCCCCGGCGCGCGCGAGTTCGTGACCCCCCTCACCTTTCAGACCCTCTCGCGCAACCCCGTCCTCACCAGCGTCTTTGCCGAAAAAGAAGGCTGGCAGCCCGGCCACATCGCCCTCGCCGACCGCGCCGACTTGCTCCTCGTCGCCCCCGCGAGCGCCAACACCATCGCCTGCCTCGCCCACGGCTTTGCCGACAACCCGCTCACCGAGATTGCGCTCGCCACCCTCGCCCCCGTCCTCATCGCCCCCGCGATGAACGGCAAGATGTGGCAGCACCCCGCCACCCAGCAAAACGTCGAGACCCTCCGAGCCCGCGGCGTGCATTTAATCGGCCCCGAAGCCGGCATGCTCGCCTGCGGCTACGAAGGCCTTGGCCGCCTCTGGCCCGTCGCCGACATCCTCACCCGAGCCGAGTCCCTGCTCCCGACCGGCTGACTCCACGCACGGCGGGCGAATCCGACCGCACCGCCGAGGGCGAGCAAGGCGGCGAGCGCTTGATAGCCTGAAAAGCCATCGACGAGCTTCGGCGTGGCGCGGAGGCTCTCGTGCGCGAGCCGGAAAAGTCCGTAGCTAATCATGTAGAGGTGAAAATGCTGTCCCGTTAGGTTTCCCCGCCAGCGCAGCAGGGCGAAAAGGGCGGCGGCGGCGAGGTTGAAGCCGATCTCGACTGGGACGGCGGGCCAGCGCGCGACTCCCGCCGCGTCGCGCAGCGTCCACCAGCCCGGCTCACACACCGCGCCGAGGCAGCAGCCGTGCAGCAGGCAGCCGACGCGCCCCAGCGCGATGGAGAGCGGGGCGATCGTCGCGAACCAATCGCCGGTCGCCGCCCGGTAGCCGACCACTTTTTTCCCGATCTCCACGCCGAGGTAGCCACCGAGCAGTGCGCCGAGGATCGACTTCCCGGTCGCGAGTTGGAGCCACATGTCGGGCGCACCGAAGTGCAGCCAGCCCTCCGCGGCAACGTAGGAGAGTTTCGCGCCGAGGAAAGCGCCGACGAGCGCCGCGACATACACGGCGAGCAGCCGGTCGTCGCGACGCGCGAGCCGCGTCCAGAAGAGGATGCTCAGCCCGATCCCCGCCAGCATGAGCCAGCCGTAGGGCGAGGCGCTCACGCCGGCGCGGCGGCGCAGTCAGCGAAGCCGGAGTAGTAGCGGCAGAACGAATCGAGCTGGCCATCGGGCCGGATGACGTGGGTGCAGCAGCGGTCGATGCGATCCTCGTCCCACGTCGCGGCGTCCATGAAGGGCTTGATGAACAGGCGGAAGGTGCTCGTCTCGTCGAGTTCGAGCTGGTGGAGCAGTGCGCCGAGCGGCTCGCTCTCGCAGCCGCATTGCGCGAGGTCGTCGAGGCTGTAGCGGATCTTGTCGCGGAGGAAACCCTGCACATCGGCGAAGTCGATGAAGTCGCTGATGGAGCGCGTGCCTGCCTCCGTCTTGAGGAGGTAGCCGATGGTCGCGCAGTTTGGATCGCCGCACGGGAGCGGCGTGAAATCCTCGCACCGCAACCGCCCGCCTGACTGCCCGACAGCGCCGAGGATGATGTCCGCCGTGTTGAGCCGGCGCTCCTTTTTCACCGCGAACCGGCCGCTGCCGAACATCGGCTGGAACGCGATCCCGCGGACGTGCGGGAACTCGAGGCCGAACTCCACGGCGGCCCAGAGGTGCGGGAGATTGTCGGGCGTCACGGTCATGGCGAGGGTCACGGGGAGGTTCATCGCGCCGCAGCGCTCGAGGGCGCGCCGGCGCGTCTCGCGCAGGTCGCCGCCGCGCAGGGCGCGCTGGCCCTCGAGCTGGACGCCGTCGAATTGCAGATACATCTGCAGGCCGCCGTAGCGAAACGTCGCGGCCAGTTCATCGGCAAAAGCCGCGTCGTTTGCGATGCGGACGCCGTTCGTATTCAGCAGCAGATAGTCGATCCCCGCGTGCTCCTGCGCCCAGCGCACCAGCGCGAAGAACTCCGGGTGGAGCGTCGGCTCGCCACCCGAGAGCTGGAGAATCTCGATCTGCCCCTTGCGAGCAATCACGCCCTGGATGCGGTTTTTCAACTCCGCCAGCGGCACGGCATCGAGCGCGCCCGTCGGCGAATCGGCGTAACAAGTCGGGCAGGCGAGATTGCACGAGCGGACGATCTCGATGAGCGCGAGGCAGGTGGAGAGCCGCTCGAAAGGCGCGTCGGAGCGGCCCGCGGCGTTGCGCCCGAGCGTGCCGGGCGCGCCCGCGTCATCGGCGCAGCAGGCCGTGCCGCCGCAGCAGGCATTCTCCGGGTCGCCCTGCGCGAGCCAGTAAAAGCGGGCGTCGGAGCTGATGCAGACCGACGCGAGTCCGTGCGCGGGGCAGGAGCGCTCGAGGTGGATTTCCGCGCCCACGCGCACGACCTCGCCGGGACATGGCGCGTGGCAAACCGGGCAGCGGCTGGTGGTGTGCTTGAGGGCCTGACGGTCGGTCGTGAGCATCGTGTGAGCTAGCTAGTGCGAGACGGTTGTTCCCACCACCAAGCAACCGCCAAATGCGATGGCTCCATTGACGACCAGTAAGCATACCCCGTAGAGCGTGCCCACCCACCACTTTTGCGAAGTACTGGAACAGTGCCGTGCAAGCCACGCGCCCAAGAAAATGCATCCCACAGCGGCGATTCCCAAGACAACGTAAAAACCGGTGAAAATTTCCTCCAGGGTGCTGAAATCCAACCCGACAAGTGGATACAGCAGGCACAGGAGCGCCGGGGTAAATAGCATTAGCCACTCGCCCGCGTGCTTTGGTTTGGTCCACGTCATGTGCGGATCATATGAACGCCCCGCTGGCCCCGACGATCAACGCGCAGCCGCCAAAGACCACGCAGAAATTCAGCACGCCGAGGTAGACGATGCAGACCAGCGCTGAAACGAGCTTCGTTGCGAGCGTGGGGTTGGTCCGCGCGAGCCAGCAGCCGAGAGCGCCGCACATCAACGCCGCAATGCCGAGAGCGGTGGCGAAATAGTTCAGATACGCGTAGCTGTGACCCGGCTGGAGGATGCGCATCGCGATGGGCGGCCCCGCCAGCGTGACCACCGCCGGGCTCAGGAGCAGTAGCCATTGCCAGAGGCTCGTCGGCTTTTTCCAAGTCATGGCCGCAAATCATCCGCGCCACCCGTCGCCACGGCAAGCAACGACACCGTCGCGCGATCCTCATTTTTGGGCCGCCGCCACCCAATCCTCCTCCTTGTAGGACAAGGTCGCCACCGCCTGCACAGTACGCCCTCTCACGAACTTCACCGGCGCGATGAACAACAGTTCGTCACGGCCCGGGATTTTCTCGATCGCGGCATCACGCAGCGCCTCCGGCAGAGCGGTGATCGGCAGGCACTCCTTCACTGCGCCGTGCCATCGGCTGACCAGGTGCGCCACCCCGGGCGTCTCGAGCAGAGGAGCCCACGCCTCCCAACCACGCATCGGCTCGCTCCCAGAGCCATCCGGCAGCAATTTGTAAGTAACCTTGCGCGCTGCCAGTTCCTCCGGCTCTGGAGCGGAGGGAAGGCTTTTCCGACGTGTCGGGTCGAGCGGCTCGATGCCCCCGGTGGCGGGGTCGTAACGCAGCGGGCGTTTGCCTTCGAGCACGATCCGACCGTCTCCCCCGGCAGTGATGTTAGTGGGTTTTTTCGTCCCGACATCCGGCAGCCCATCGCGGCCTCCGGAGTGGGTGAGCAGGCGCCACTCGCCGTTCATGAGATCGATGACGAGGTGCCCCCACGCTTCCTTCGACCCGCGGTCTTCGTAGATGGCGTAAAGGAGGTCGCCGACCAACACTTCGTCGTCGAAATCCGGGACGCCGCGGATTTTCCGCCATGTCCCCGCCGGCCAGTCGCTCACGAGCAGCGCCCAATCCACCGTGCGCCCCGGTGGCCGCAGCAGCAGCCAGTGGTTGCCCGAGCGCGCCCGCCCATTGCGCGGCCGGACCATGGTGAGCCGCTGATACGCCTCGCGATCCGCCGGCGTCTCGCGCTCGGGCAGCGCCATTTCGCTGGCCGTCCCATGGTTGCAATCGACCAGCGTCAGGGCCGTCCGCGGCTGGCGGATCAACACCCGCCCCGCCACGTCCCCTGGGTGCGGGCCGAGCAGGAAATGGATCTGCCGCGTCCCCGCCGGATCAGGCGCTTCCCACACGAGACGAGTTTTGCGTGTCTCGCGCACCGCCTGGGCGTCAAGCTGTGGGGCTGGCACCGTGGTGACGAAAAGTTCGGGCATCCCTCCCGGCACGCGAGTGAGCAGCTTCACCAGTTCGTCATAAAATCCGCCCTGTTCCACCAGGCGCCCGTGGCGGTCGGTGATGCCGGGGGGAAGCGCCCGATGCGCGGGATGATCGGGCGCGCGCAGTTGCTGCATCGCGGCGGCGAAGCGCCGCGCTTCCTCTGCCGTGGGCGCGCAATCATTCAGCGCCGTGAGGAGCAGCTCGAAGGGAGCCGTCCAACTCAATATCGACGCCTGGCGATCCTTAATCGCCGCGAATTTTTCCGCGTAATCCACGAGCATCGACGCCGTCGCACGGGGATCGAACGCGCGCGCCGCGTCGATCAGCGTCACACGCGGCTCCTCCCGCAGACGCGTCTCCGCCCGGCTGCCCGGCGTCTCCAGCGCCCATGCCAGCAGCGGGAGGATGGCACGCCGCTCCTCCGCCGTGAGCTGATCCCGCTGGTAGAGGTGTCGAAAAGCGACGAGCCCCTCGTAGTCATTCTCAGAGCCGGCGAGACGGACGTGCGCCTCAGCGTCGAGCAACGGCTGGAAACCCTCGCCGCCCTCGCCGGTCGCCGCGACGAAATGGATCGTCTGCTCCCGCGGCTGCGGCAGCGCGCCGCGCCGGGTGCCGACCGCCCCGGTCGAAAACGACGGGGGCGCGCCGAAAAACACATCAAGCGCGCCTACGTCCTGGGGCGCGAGCTTCCGATAGTCCGCGAGGGCGTCTTTTTGCAGCGCGAAGACCTCCGCCACCGAGTCCGCCCAGTATCCCGCACCCAGCAGCATCAGCGCGGCCATGTCAGCACCGCCGTCCGCATCTCGCTCCGGCTGCACCACGGCGGAGCAGAGCCGCCGCAACGCCTGCCGCAGCGCCGCGATCTCCCCGGCGGAAGTTTTCCCAGTCGGACCCCCGACGGCAGCGCGGAGCAGGGCGTGCGCGATCACCGCATGCTGCGCCACCCAGAGCTTGCCGAAAACGCGCGCGCCTTTGCTCCCGCCGAAATCGGGGAGATGCCCCGCGTAAACATTCATCGCCTCCGTGGCGAGCCCCAGTGCCTCCGGCAGCCGCTCCGGATGCAGCGCTACCTCGCGCCACACGCCATCGAGCACCCCGGCCGGCACGAAACTGTTCACCGGGTCGCGAAAGTTCCCCTGAATGAACACGCGAAGTCCGCAGGCGCGCCGCAGCAGCGACATCGCCCGGAGCGAGACAGTCGCGTGCGACCGATCGCCGAGGAAGAAAGCGCCCGCGCTCAGTTCATCGACGTAACGCCAGTCCGCCAGCCGCTCCTCCGCATCCAGCGCCGCGCGAGACATCAGCCGCGCCTCCGCCGTCACATCCGCCTCTCCAGCCCCTTTTATCTCCGGAAAAAGCACCACCGCCAGTCGCGTGCCGAGCTCCCCCGCAGCATCGCGCCGTCCTTCCAGCACGACCAGCCGCCCCGCGCCCGAGGCCGTGACCTCCAGCTCCCCGGGCCGCCCCGGCGGATGGCTGAGCTGGCAGGCGATCACCGCATCCAGCCTCCGCGAAATGAAGTCACCGCCCTCCAGCGCGCCTTCCCAGGCCAGCGCCTCGATCCGCTGCCGCTCCAGGACCCACACCCCCGGCTGCGCCGCGAGCCGGTGCAGGAGAGCGCGATGGAATTCCTGCCCGCGCCGCACCGCGTCACCGCCCGCAAATCCCACCGCCGGGGCGGGCACGGACACGATCACTCCCGGCACCCGAGCCCCCGCCAGGGTGGAAGCGAGGCGCTCAGCCACCAGCGCGGCCACTGCTTCTGGCGCGGTCTTCGCGGCGAGGAAATGCTGCCAGGCGATCACGCCCGGACTCGTGCGCACACACCGCAGGACGAGACTTTCCCCCGCCTCCAGCCGCTCCCGCGCGACGATCAGCAGTATCTCAGCCCGGCTCAATCGCCCCGCCTCCACCGAGCCGCCCAGCGTAAGCCCCGCGACCGCCAGCCCCTGCTCCGCCAGCGCCGCGCTCAAATCACCACGCTCGACCAGCTCCACGCCCGGCAGCTTTTGCAGCTCCAGCTCGACCGCCTCGGCCACTTCCCGCGCCTCCGGTGCCGCGAGCACACCGACCGTCACGTTTTCCACCGCACCCAGCCGCGCCCCGCCCCAGGCCAGGCACAGGAGCAGCAGGTGGCGCGCGTTCATGGATACCTCCGCCGGAGTTCCTCCATCCGCTCCAGTTTCGCGCGGATCACCGCCGGCTGCGCGAGATTGCGGTTGCGCACATGCAGATAATTCTCGCGGACCACGACGACAAAGCGCAGTCCGCGGAGATGAACATCGCTGCCGAACTCGCCCAGATCGTCGTAGAGATCGTTTAGCGCGTTTGCAAACCGGCGCTTGGGTCCGAAAAGCTGCACCGCCAGGCCTTGGATTGCCTCCTCGACTCCCGCCCCGCCCTCCGCCAGCCCGATGGTCACATCGAAGAGCGCGTCGTCGATGAAGTGATAGACAATGACCGTGCGCCCCGGCGACCCAGCCAGCAGCTCACGGATGCGGGCCGGGACCTCCGCCGGAGTCGCCCGCACATCGCGCCCATCCTCACTCCGGTCAGTCACCGTCAGGCCGGGGAAATCCTTCACATGCGCTCCGTAGCGCGCCCCCAGGAAGCTGTTCGTCTCCTCCACCTCATCGAACAGGTCGCCGCCCAGCGCCCCCGCCGCCCCAGCCAGCAACACCCAGAGCAGGCGGCAGCCCGCAGCCGCACCTCCAAAGCTGGTAAACCCAAGCGTCATCGTGGGATTTCATAACGAACCGGCAAGCGCGCGGCAACCGCGCGCGTGCTCGCGAAGCCGGGAGACGAGCGAGGAGGTGATGCCGGCCCGGATCAAATCCGTCGCGCAGGGCCGCAGCCTTGCGCGTGCGATCCCGGAAGACCGAGGGGGCGGGCGTTGAAAATCCGCTCGACAGGCAATCGACGACGCGCCGATTATTTTCTCCGGTTATGCGACCCATCTCGACACCCCGCGCTCGAAGTGGCCGGCCAGCCCGAATGGCGGGAGGATCGCTTTTGATTCTTCGACGACGGCCCCGCCGGCAAATGGAGCGACATCCTGCGGGTAAACATCGGCACCTAACCCCGTGGTGGGGGTGATGTATTTTCCGATTTTGGTATAATCACTTGTTAGGCCCTTTCCCACCCTAACCCTATGGCCAGCAATTTCAGCAATCTCGGATTCCGCATTGAGAGCCCTCAGCAATTTCACGAACTCGCGACGAAGGCGGCAAGTAGCAGCACGCCGGTTCCCACGTTTGTCGGTGGCGCTTACTTGCACTTCTCGACACCCGAGGGCGTCGAACTCTGGATTCAGGTCTCGCCAGATAAGGAACTGATTGGTTGTAAGCCCCATTTTGCCGGTCGCACTCAGCCTCCGTCCGACGGTGGTTTTGCCGTCGAGATTACTCGCATCATCAGCGTTGACGGCGCGCCACTCGACGGCCGACTTGTTGGCACGATTACCAGCGAAGACGCTTCTGGCTGCCCAATCGTTTTCGACGTTCCAGATTTCCGCCAGTATGCTGCCCGATTGACACTCCCCACGCGAGCGAGAGTTCAGATTGCCGCTTTGCCGCATGAGTTCAGTGCCTCACCGACCGAAGACGCCTTTCTCACCGACCAAGCTTCCACGCTCGGCGGTCCCGGTATGGCTGCGGAGTCTTTCATCCCGAGCGGCACGTTCAAGCCAGGCGGAGAGGCTATCGAGCCGCCGGTTGCTCAAGCCGTGCTCACCGGACGCATTTTAGCCAGCGAGCGGCGCACGAACTCGTTTAGCGGGCTGCCCTTCTACGCCTTGACCGTCAGGACGCTTGGCGGTGTTATCGACATGGCCGTTGACCCAAGTTTGGTGTCCACCGAGCCGATTGTCGGAGGCGTTATCATTGGCAGTTTCTGGCTCAGCGGCAGACTACTTGAGCCGCTTCCGCCACCACCCACCGCGAAAGCGCCAGCCACACCACCACCCCTCCCAAAGACCTCCCCAGAAAAGAAACCGAAATGGAAGTTCTGGTAACTAGCCAAGGGCGCACACCATGCGCTGCAGCGAACAGCTCCGTGCGTCACGGCACCTGCTTCCACCGCCGCCTTTCCGCCCGCCATGCAGGTGCCGCGCCGCACTCCGCTGTCGCTGAGCTTGAGGTCGTTAGGTCTCATCTCGATGTCTGATGTCGCATTCTGGGAACACCGCTTCGTGGCTGATTATGTCGTCCCGGAGAAAAGGGAGCGATACCTGAGGAAGCTGAAACGCCCGAAACACCGCCAGGAGATTTTGGATCGTCTAAATCACTTGCTCGACTACCGTCGAGAGACAGCGACTCTTCTTTCGTCACAGCAACGAACAACCGCGGGCGTCTTGGATTTGCTTCGTCGTCATCGCGTTGCCGACACCTGCTACATCATGGCAGATGGGAACTTGCATGACGGTAGAGAGCTGTGAATTGAGCGCGCGGTGGAAGAGTTGCTCGGGCATCCGTTTGGGTTCGTCATGATTTGCCCGCCTCCCCGTTGCCTTATACAAGCAGGAAGACATCGGAGATATGTTTCTTTTGCAGCCCAGCAAGACCTAACCATACGATCCAGCGAACAGCGGACCGCCCCGCGATTTACCTTCCCATGATTTCCATCCTTCACCTGAGAGCAGCGCGTGCTCCCGTCCGCTGTCGCTGATCTTGTTCTCGTTCGACATATCGCAGTCTCAGCCTTTAGCTACGAACCCAACTGAAATCAAACATGAATACCGAAGAACCAACAATCCAAGCAGAACCAAACGGACACCTCCATGACGCAGAAGCGTTCGCTGAAACTCACGATGCAAAGTTGTTCTCAGAACAAGTCGAAGAGCTAAGAGCCACTCGTAGCTGGAGAGCGGGTGAATCTCTCCTCCGATTGAAGTCGCAGGTTAATGCGGCGTTTCCAAACCGCAGCACATCGCACGACGGGATGATTGGTAACTCTGCCCATTGTCCGGGCAGTTCAGACCACTGCGCAAATATTGTAGATGACGGAGTCGGGGTCGTGACCGCCTACGACATTACTCACGACCCAGGACACGGCTGTGACATGAATAACATTATGGAATCGATCAGGACGAGCAAGGACCGCCGTGTTAAATACGTCATTTGGAATCGACGAATGTATAGTTCTTACGATTATGGCAATGTATCTGCGTGGCAGTGGCGTCCATACTCAGGAAGCAATCCTCATAAAATTCACGCTCATGTCTCCGTATTGGGAAAGAAGTCCCAATATGACGATACTGCTGATTGGAAAATTGCTTAACTTTGTCGAACAAGCGAGTGCAGCTAATCGCTCCGGGCCGTCACGCCTCCTGCTCTCGCTTCGCTCGATTGCAGGAGCCGCGCAGTCCCTCCGCGATAGCTGACTTGCGACGTTAGGCGTTTACAGCCGCTCGAAAGTAATTATGCGCCCGTCCCGCTTGCATTGCCAGGATACTGATGAAAGAGTGCGGCATGTCTGTTCCAGAAGCTTGCACGGCCGAGCGCCTCGCCGAAGTGTTTGGACGCTGCCAGGAGGAAATCATCACCGAATGGCGGGTGGAGGCGGGTGAGCTCCTGCGCGCGCTGGAGCTGGATAAGCCCACGATCACGGATCATCTGCCGGACGTCATTGCCGAGATCACGCGCGATCTGGCGCTAAGCCGCGAGGGGATCCTGTCCGTTGAGCACCAGCGAGGGAGTCCGCCGGCACACGGCGTGCAGCGTTTTCACGATGGCTTGGACGTGGGCGAAGTAGTCGCGGAATACAATCTTCTCCGGGTGGCGTTCATCACGGTCGCGGAGCGCCATGGCCTCTACGTCGTAGGGGAAGCGGCGCGCATCATTAATCACCGGATCGACGAAGCCGTGCGGCTGGCAGTGATGTCTTTCGCAGCTCAGCAGGCCCTCATTCGTAAGGATCAGGAGGATGAGCATCTTGCTTTTATCGCCCACGATCTGCGCACCCCTCTCAACGCTGTCTCACTCCTGATCGATGTGCTCAAGGATGGTCTTGATGCCGAGGCGATCACTGAAGCCGGCGACCTTTTCGAGATCGTCACTCGAAATCTGAATCGCGTCGAAGATTACATCAAGAAAGTGTTGGACCTGAACCTTCAGCCTTCGGCCACCGGCAGTTCTTTCCGGCCGGAGTGCCGCACCTTCGAACTGTGGCCGCTCGTCCAGCGGCTCATTCTCGACCTGCGGTCCGTCTCTTCGAAGCACGGCATAGACGTTCTTAACGAGATCCCACGGCGGCTCACCATGCATGCGGATGCAGGGCTCATTTCACAGGTTTTTCAGAACTTGCTGGGGAACGCGTTCAAGTATGCGGCGAGCGGACGCGTGGTGGTGAGCGCTAAAGAAAATCGCGACGGCGTCAGTTGCGTCGTCCACGACAACGGTGCAGGCATTCCCTTGGAAATGCTCGCCAAGGTTTTTGAGCGGTCTGCCACCGACCCGGAGAAGGAAGGCACAGGTCTTGGTCTCGCTATCGTTAAACAAATTGTTGACGCGCACGATGGCAGCGTCACCGCCGAAAGCACTCACGGTGCGGGTGCGACGTTCAGTTTTACGATTCCGGCAGGTCCGGCTCGATCGGTGAGTTCCTGACCTTTTCTGCGAGAGTTTACCGATGCCGGGCGCCGCCGGCCGGCAGAAACTCCCGAAAGCGGCAGGAGGCTGCCACACGACCAGACGCTATTGCGAGTCATGCCGCCCACGCCGCCGGGCGGGTGTCTGACTCCCCAGAAACGCCAGCCCCTGCGCCGCCATGCTCTGCCGGAATGTCCGCAGCGCTCCCAGCACCGTGAAGACCGCGCGCGTCTCGGGCTCGCGGATTTTCAAGATGAGCAAGGTCGCCGAGAGCAGCCCGATGCTGCGCAGGAGAAATCCGCCCCGGTAGAAAAGCTCCACCTCCAGCCCGGCGCGCGCCGCCCAGCCGAGGAGGAGGCCCGCGATCACCGGCGCGGCGCCGGTCGCGAGCGAGGTCGCGCCGACATAAAGGCTCACACCCGCCGTGCGCCCCTCGCGGGAGACGAGTTTGAGCAGCAGGTCGAAGACGCCGAGGAAGAAGCCCGAGGAAGTGAGTCCGCCCCACAAAAACATTGGATACAGCAGCCACGCGAGCGACGGCGTCAGCACGACCCACAGCAAATTCTGCGTCTCCCACGCGACGAGGCAGACGAGCAGGATCGGGCGCGCGCCATGCCGGTCGATGAGCCGCCCCCACACCGGGATGGTGAAGGCTCCCGCGAGGGTGGCCAGGATCATGAGCAGATTCACGCGCGCCGGTGCCAGGTGCAGATGCTCGAACATGAAGACCGGGACGAACGGCCCCGTGAGCGCCATGAAGAAGCCAGTGACTGCGCCGAAGATCGTGAAGATCACAAACGGCCGGTCGCGCAGGAGGGCCCCGACCTGCCCGAGCCAGCGCGCGCCGGTTCCGGCGGCCTCCTCCACGGGTGCGACGATGCTTTGCGAGAGCCAGATGGAGAAAATCCGCAGCCCCAACGCGAGGGCGAACAGCGCCAGGTAAGCCGACACCTCCCCGCCGCGCCCCTGCAGCGCCGCCCAAGAGAGAAGGAGAAAGGCGACGGTGACCACGGACATGAGGCCATTCCGCTGGCCGAAATACTTCCCACGCAGGCGCGGCGGGGTCCATTCCTGCACCCAGGCCGTCCACCCGACGCCGATGAGCGCATGGGTCGCCGCCGCGAGCGAGAAGAAGACGAGGAACCAGCGCCCGGCGCGGGCCGGATCGTCGCGGGGGATGAAGGGCAGCGCCACGAGCAGCGCGATCCAGAGTGCGAAATTCGCCCACGAGAAGCCGATGGTCATCGCCTTGGGCCGCATCCAGCGGGCGAGGAGCGGCACGGCGAGGAGCTGCGCGGCATTTGCCCAGGCGGGCATGGAGGCGATGAGGCCGTAGGTGCTTTTGGAAAGGCCGAAGGACTGAGTGAGCAGCGCGGCGATGAGGAAATTCCCCGGCACGCTGAGGAAGACCCACGGCGTAGCGAGGAGCGCCTCCACCACGCCGAGGCGCAGGTTTCGCCGGAGAGATGCCGGGGAGCGGGATGGATCGGTGGCGGAGGACAAGCGGCGATGAGGGGTGACAGCTCGGCTGGCGGCAATCAAGGCCGGGTCGCCACAGCGCCTGCTGGCGATCTTGCCCGGGTGCAAGTCGGAGAGTAGCGTCGGCGTCATGGCCGCACTGCCAAAGAAAACTCTGACGCCCCAAAAGTATCTCGAGATCGAGCGGGCGGCGGAGTTTAAGAGCGAGTTTTACGACGGTGAAATGTTTGCCATGGCGGGGACGAATCGTCGGCACTCATTCATCGTGGGTGACTTCGGCGGTGCGTTGCGGACTCGCTTCAAAGGCGGGGTGTGCGAGGTGCATACGACCGAGATCCGGGTGCGCGTGAAGGAGGACGGCCTCTACACGTATCCCGATGTCGTCGCGGTCTGCGGCGAGCCCGAGTTCCTCGACGAAAACGAAGACACGCTCCTGAATCCGCAGCTCATCATCGAGGTGCTCTCAAAATCCACCGAGGACTACGACCGCGGGAAAAAGTTCCTGCTTTATCGCGGGCTCGAGAGCCTCCGGGAATACGTCCTCGTCTGGCCCGACGCCCCGCACATCGAGCAGTACCAAAAAGAGGACGCCTTCCGCTGGACGATGGTGGAAACCATCGGCCTCGACCGCACGATCCACCTCACCTCCGTCGGCTGCGAAATCCCGCTCACGGAAATCTACGAGCGGGTCGATTTTCCCGCAGGGGCATAAACCTGTGTCGATGGACGCTCGGTCCGCATCCTCCTTCGCCGTCAGCGCGGTGACACCCTCATGTTGACCTGCTTTCCCGAGGGAATCTGTTCGTGGGATTTCCGCGTCAGCGGCGCTGCGGGAGGCCCGGCGGCGCTCCAGTTCAACTTTTTCGCGGAGCAGGGAGGCATCTCGCTGGGACGCAACCGGTACGAGGTGCGCAAACATGGTGTTTTGAGCGGACGCTGGACGCTAGAGCAGGGCGGGGAAGCGGTGGCCGAGGCGAGAAAGCCCGATCCGTTTTTGCGGTCGTTCGAGCTGAGGATGGGCGCCAGCCGATTCACGGCACGGGCGCAGTCGCCGATCACGCGCTGCTACGACATCCTCGCGGGCGGGCACCCGGCGGGATTCATCCGCACGGCCCATCCGTTTACGCGCCGCGCAACCATCGAGTGTGCCCGCACGGTTCCCGAGCTGATCCAGTTATTTGCATTTTGGCTGGCAGTCATCACCTGGCGGCGCGCTGCCAGAAACAGGTCGGGTGGGGCCACTTCCTAGCCGACCGGCAGTTGGAAAAATACCGACCTTTTCTCTGCGAACGCTGGTGCGTAACTAACGTCCATGAACTTTCCCGAGAATCAGAACGAGCGCATTTGGGCGCCGTGGCGGGTGGAGTATTTCGCCGCGGATAAGTCGCGTGATTTTTTCGCTGAAGCGGCGGCGACTTCGGATGACGAGGCGCATCTCGTGGTCGCGCGGCGGAAAGGGGCGTTCCTCATCATGAACCGCTACCCGTATGCCGTCGGACACATGATGGCGGTGCCCTATAGAAAGGTCGCCGACCTCGCGGAGCTGACCGAGGGAGAGCGCGGTGAGCTGTGGGAGCTGGCGATGCTGGCGCAGCGGTTGTTGCGGGATGAATGCCGGGCGGAGGGCTTCAACATCGGGCTAAATCTCGGCGCGTGCGCCGGGGCGGGAGTGGCGGATCATTTGCATCTGCACATCGTGCCGCGCTGGGCGGGGGACAACAATTTCATGCCGGTGCTGGCGGACACGCGGGTGATGCCGCAGGCGCTCGGAGCGCTGTGTGCCGCCCTACGGAAGAGGATAGAGGATGGATGATAGAGGATAGTCTCTGCCCGCCCGCTCTAGCTTCTATCCTCCATCGTCTATTCTCGCTGCAAAGATGCCCGCTTCACTCTTGCTCCAGCGCATCACGGCCCTCGGTGAAAAAGCCGGCTTTGGGGCGGTGGCGTTCGCGCTCTACGATTACGAAACTTCACTGCAATTCTCCCACTGCGGCGACCGTTGGTTTCACGCGGCGAGCACGTTCAAGGCAGCTATTTTGCTCGCGCTGTATAAAGCAGCGGAAGAAGGCACGGCGCAACTGGACGACACGATCCACGTGCGGAACCGCTTCACCAGCATCGCCGATGGCTCGATCTATCGGGTCGGGGCGAGCCGGGATGGCGCGGCGGATGTTTACAAAAAACTCGGGCGCTGCATGAGCGTGGCCCATCTCGCCCGCGCGATGACGGTGCGCAGCAGCAATCTCGCGACGAATCTCTTGATCGACTACCTCGGCATCCCGCGCATCCAGGCGATGCTCGACGAGGCGCAGCTCACGGGCAGCATCCGCGTCGTGCGCGGAGTCGAGGATGAGCTGGCTTTTGACACAGGGCTCAACAACGAGGTCACAGCGGACGGCTTGGTGCGGCTGTTTCGTTTGTTATATCAGAGCGATTTTTTTACCGAAGGAACACGGAAGCAAGTGCTGGAAGTGCTGCTCGCGCAAGAATTCAACAGCATGATTCCGGCGAATCTCCCGGCCGAAGTGGAGGTCGCGCACAAGACGGGGGAAATTTCCACCGTGTGTCACGACGCGGGGATCGTCTTCATGCCGGAGCGGAAGCCTTACGTCATTGCGATCCTGACGGAGGCGGAGGGCGTGGTGGAGAGGCGAAAAAAAGCGGTCGCGAAAATGTCTGAGGCGATCTACGAATTTCTGACATCCGAAAGATCGATATGAGCGTGCCGCTGAAGATCGTGGATGGGCTGCAACTATCGGAAGCGCATCGCGCGGCATTGCGTCCGGGCGAGATATTGGATGGACGTTCGTTGCCGCGCTTTTTTTACGAAGTCGAGTCATGGGAGCAGGCGAAGGCAACACAGCTCACCGCGCACTTCGCGCTGTCGGAGCTGATGATCGTCGATTATCGCGAGTGCGATTTGTTGTTGCGGGAGTTCCCGCATTACGTGCCGTGCGCGGTGTCGATTCTGGCGCGTTATCTCGAGGAGCTGCGTCAGCGCGTGGAGGCACCGATCCACATCGCAGCCAATGGCGGCTACCGCTCGCCCGCGCACGCCATCGCCCCGGGCATCCACGCGTGGGCCACGGCGGCGGACATCTGCCGCATCGGGACGACTTGGATCGACACGCCGGCCGACATTGAAAAATACGGCGCGATCGCCGCGGCCATCGGCCAGGAAGTGTGGGTCTCGAGCCCGGCGGAAAGCGACGATCACTTGCACGTCGATTTGCGACATGTGGTGTGCGAGCCCGCACCGTAAGGTTCGCGCCTCAGTTCTCTCAACCCTCAATCCTCAACCTCCGTGTCCACCCCCTCGAAGCCAGCGTTCCCCAAGTCGCAGCCACGCCAGCCCGTCATCGGGCTGGAGTCCGAGTTCAGCCTCTACGTGCGGGATGAAAAGCGGAAGCCGGAGCACGTTTTCCAAAACCCGCAGCAAATCGTCCGCGCAAAAATGATGCGGCGCGAAGGGCGCAGCTATCATATGCCTTCCGGCGGCGCGGTTTACTTCGACACGGGGGTGATCGAGGTCGCGACGCCGATCATCGAGATCGAACCGGGATGCTGCATCCGCGGGGTGCGCTCGCTCTGGGAGCAGATCGAGTTTTTGCGGTCGGAGCTGGACGCATGGGAGGAGAAAAACGGCAGCGTCGTCCGGCTCGAAGGCTTCTCGACCCACTACAACATCTCACTGCCGCTCGAGCGCCCGCTCGATGTGCGCGCGGCGCATCTGTTCGCACTGTTGCTCACGTATATCGTCGCCGTGCCCGCGATGATCCTCACCGCCAATCGCCAGAGCACCGGCATCGGCGTCCGCCCGCGCGGCAACAGGATCGAAATTACCGCCGACTTCACGACTGACCCGGAACTCATGATGGCCGCCGCGGCGCTCATCGCCGGCATCACGCTCGGTGCCGTGCAGTGGCCCAGCCACCGCCTCGATGAATTGCGCCGCCGCGCGATCCCGGTGATCGCCGGGTTCCGCCCGCGCAAGCACACGTCGCGCAAAGGCTGGCTCGCACGCTTCGACTGCTTCCCGCGCAATCCTTTCACCGCCGACCTGAACGCCCCCGACTGGCTGCTTACCGATGGCCGCACGGTGAGCCTGCGCGCGATGGCGGCGGAGATTGTTGCGCCATTCCGGGAGAGCTTCCGCGCGGTGTCGGACGCGGCTTGTTACGAGCACTTTTTCGCGGTGCTCGATGGGCGGGCGCGTTCGCTGCTCGACTTCGAGGAGCGCCCGCGCCGCTACGAGGATGTCGGGCGGCGGATCGACTGGCATCGCCGCAGCACGCGTGTGCTGCCGCGGTCGGCGTATGAGAAAGTGATCCACCGCGTGCTAGAGGGCCGCCCGATGAAGATCGGGCGCGCCACTTATCGACCCGAGCGGATGCAGGGCTGGTACGAGATAGTCTTCCGCAATGTGCGCACGGGGCGGCGGCGGGTCTTCAATCTCGATGACCTGGCCGGAATGTCGGCGAAGCCAGCCGGGTAATGCGTGCGGCCTCGCGTGCTGGTTTTGGCATCCTCGCCGAAACAGCAAATCCAATGCGATAGCGTCTCACCAGCAGGTTGCGCTCCGGCTGCGGGCTAGGTTTTGGCGATCTGCCGGGTGATCGTCGGTTCGGTGATCCGTGCGTCAGCCGCGAGGAGGAACGCTTTGCTCAGGATCACCGAGAGCGTGCGGTCGCCCTCAAAGGGAAGGAACACCTTGCCCTCGGCGGCCTTCCCGACGCTGCCCGCGACGATGCAGAGATATTGGTCGTTCGGCGACATGAGGATGTTGCCGCTCCCGAGGTGAACTTTGTAGGTGCGCAGGTCGCCGCGGACGACGAGGAATTTCTCCGCGAAGGAGCAGCGCGCCGCGATCTTCAGCCGGGGCACGAGGCGCTGGAGCAGGTCGCGCCGGGTCTGCGCGGTGGCGGAAAGGTCGCCGAAGGAAAAGTGCGCCCACGCATCCCGCTCCGCCTCGCCGCGCCCACCATCAGCCCAGGCGGGATCGTTCCCCACGCTCGCCACGCCGACAAAAAGATCCACGTCGCGCATGATCTCGGAAAAAACGAGTGGCGGGATTTCCGCGAGTGGCAGCGGCTCGGATTCCGCCGGACGCCGGAGGCCGGAATATCCGCCTCCGCCCGCGTGCGCGGTGAGCTGCGCGTCGTCGATGCGGTAGAAGCGCACCTAGTCGGTCGAGAGGTAAAGGTACGTGCCGCTCTCGTTCGTATCGGTGCCGTATTCGGTGCCCGCGCCTTCGATCCAAAATTCCGCGCGCAGACCCCACTGCGGGAGCAGGCGCGAGGCGGGCGGGTATGTGTCATCGACCATGAGGCGCAGCTTGTTTTTCCAGCCGCGAGCGGCGCAGAGCGCGTGGAACTGGTGCTGCTTGAGGATGTGCGCGGCGAAGCGGTTCGAGTAGGTGCCCGTGCGCTCTTCGGCGGGGGTGAGTAGATAGACTTCGCGATGCGCCTGCTTGAAGGGCTGGACGATCTCCCACTCCTCCAAAAACCCGCGCCAGCCGAGGACGACGTCCGGCGGCTGATCGAGCGGATGCCAGAGCGCGACGCTAGTGCGCCCGGCGTCGAGCGGCACGGGATGGCCGAGACGGTCGGCGAGTTTTCCCTCGAGCCAGAGGCCGGGCGTCGTCGTGCCGCCGGTGGTGAAATTCCAGATGAGACGCCGCGCGAGCGTGCCGACGAGCGGGTGCCGCAGATAGCGCTCAAGCCACGTCTCCAGCGGCCAGCTTTTCTGCTCGAGAAAAAGCGCGTCGATCCGCTCCGCCTGCGCTGGGAGCATTTTCTCGATGTCCTTCTTGGCCGCGTTCAGCTCCTTGAGTTCTTCGGCAAATTCCTTCTTCACGGCCGCAGGCAGCGACTTCAGCACCTTGCCATCCGCGCGCCGCCAGACGACACCGACGCTCTTCGTCCCGGCGACTTGCAGCTCGCCCGTGAAATCGCCCAGCGTCTCCACGAGTCGCCCGACTTCCGTGAGCCCATAGGCCGGGACGCTCATCTCCTCGAGCTCCTCGCGCGGCATCGCCTCGCGCTCGGCCGCCGCGTTGAGAGCCTTGCCGATGGCGATTTGCGCGGTGCCAAATTTCACCTTCACCTTGAGCAGCGCGAGCTGCCCGACCGCGTCGAGCCCCGGCATCATCCCGAGTGCGGTGATGCTGGCGTTGCCCACGCGCGTCGCCCTCGGGCCGACCCCGGGGAGTTTCTTGAAAGCAGTGAGCGCCAGAGCGGTGAGCGCCCGCGCGAGTTCGCGATCCTCGCTCAGCCAGCACATCCACGCGAGGCCGCGCAGGATGTCCATGTGAGGATCGGTGATCACCATCATGCCTGCCCGGAAGTGTGGATTGTCACGCGAGCCGCCCGTCCGCGGCTCGCTCACTCGCGGCAGCCAGCGGAGCATCTGCGTGCGGAATTCCTGGTCCGTTCCGGTATTGATCAATGTTCGCGCGGCTTTCAGCCACTTCGTCGAGGGGCTTCCCGCGCGTGCGGTGGTGCAGTGCGCAAGCAGCGCGAACCAGTCGGAGCGACGGTGCGGGGCCATCGCCCCGAGGGCGGCGATTGCTTCGTCCGCCCATGCTTCCCCCTCCTCGATTGGCAGCGGTTGCTCGCCGCCGAGCAGCATCGCGACGCGAGTGGAGAGCCGGCGATCCGCGGCGTTTGCGATCCAGTCGAAGGAATCGCGGAAACGCTCCAGGAGAGGCCGCAGATGGTCGGGAGGCCCTTGATTTTTATAGGCGCGTTCGATGGCCTTCACCAGCGCGTCACCGAACGGAACCGTCCAAACCGACAGCCGCTCGATGCGGACCAGTTGCTCGAGCATGAATGTAAAATCATCCATCGAGAGATCGAGGCGCCGGCTGAGCAGGCGCTGTGCGACTACTTTTCCACCGACCGGATAACCCTTGACCTTGATGAGGTTCGCATACATCGAATCGAATCCTTCGGTCGCAGGGCCGAGCTTCTCGCTCAGTCTCCCAATGCGTTCGCAGACGGCGCGCACGACGGCGATGGCCACCGGCATTTCGGCGGCGAGAATCGCCTGCGTTTCTGGTCGATCGGCGATCTGTGCAAACCCCCATACCCACGAGCCCGCAGCTTGCTCGAGCGCATCAAGCAACCGATCTGCTTCAACCTCGGCGTCCGTCCGCGAACCCCGCGTAAACCTATCCATCCAGCCCACGCGCTATCCTCCCACCAGCGGCGTCAGCTTTACAAACTGCACCTCGGTCTCCACGCCGATGTCGAACTCCTCGTCCAGCGACTCGGCCTGACGGTCCTCGATCAGGACAAAGAATCCATTCGTCTCGAAGGCTTCGCACGCCCGGCGATATTGCGCCTCCCAGTCGATCAGGCGCGGCTCGCGCGGCTTCGCGCCATTGAGCATCCGCTCGGCACCGCTCGGCTGGACGAGGCCGCGGAAAACCTCACCTCGCTGCTGATTGTGATCCTGCACTTCCTGCCAGATGCGCGCCCGGATGATTTCGCGCACCGCCATTCGCTCGGAGAGATGATCGAGCGTGAAAGTGTGAAGTGTGGCACCCCCAGGCGTCGCGTCGGTGATGGTCATCTCGGCGGAAATTGTGGCCGAAAGACTCGCGGCGCGCACGCCGGAAAACCGACAAGTCACCGCAGCGTCGATTTTTTCAGCGCTGAGAGGAAGGGCTTGGAAGTTCAAGTCGTATGGCCGAAGCGCGGGCGGGCTTGCGCGGGGGCGGGTTTTCTGAATGCTCCGGCTCCGACCGCATGTCCCGCTCGTTCGCCGCGCTCGTCTATCTTTTCGCCGCCGCGTTTTTCGGCTGCTTCCTCGTCTGGCCCATCGCGCAGACGCTCCGTGGCGCTTTCCTCGATGCCGATGGCGCGGTCACGGTCGTGTTCGTGGCGGAGGTCTTCCGCAATCCGCTTTATCTCGAGGGGCTGCGCAACGCCTTCCTCCTCGCGGTGGCCAGCACGGTGCTCACGGCGATCATCGCGCTGCCTCTCGCGTTCGTCGCCGACCGGCTCGATTTTCCGGGGAAAAAGTGGTTCGCCGCGCTGATCCTGGTGCCGATGATTTTGCCGCCGTTTGTCGGCGCGATCGGGCTGAAGCAGATGCTCGGACAATACGGCGCGCTCAACGCGCTGCTCATCCATCTCGGCGCGCTCGGCGCGGGGGAGACGATCGACTGGCTGGGGCGCGGGCGCTTTTGGGGCGTGGCGATTCTGAACGCGCTCCACCTTTACCCGATCCTCTACCTGAACGTCGCGGCGGCGCTGGCGAACGTCGATCCGGCCATGGAGGAGGCGGCGGAAAACCTCGGCTGCACCGGCTTGCGGAAGCTGCGGAAAATCACGCTGCCGCTCATCATGCCGGGCTTGTTTGCCGGCGGGACGATTGTGTTCATCTGGGCGTTCACGGAGCTGGGGGTGCCGCTGATGTTCGACTACACGCGGGTGACGCCGGTGCAGATTTTCCGCGGGATCAAGGAGATCTCCGGCAATCCTTTCCCCTACGCGCTGGTGGTCGTGACGCTCGTCACGACGACGCTCCTCTATCTCACGAGCAAGCTGCTCTTTGGCCGCACGACGCACGCGGCGATGGCGAAAGCGACGACGGCCAGCGGGGCGCGGCGCGCGGGCGTGTGGGGCGGGCTCGGGGCGATGGCGCTTTTCGCGGGCGTCACGGCGGTGGCGCTGATCCCGCACGCGGGCGTGGTGCTCGTGTCGTTCGCCGGCGACTGGTATCGAAGCGTGCTGCCGCAGGAGTGGACGCTGCACCATTACGAAGCGGCGCTCGGGCACAGCCTCACGGTGCCGTCGATCATCAACAGCCTGAAATATTCCAGCCTCTCGACGCTGGTCGATCTGGTGCTCGGCGTCGCCATCGCCTACGTGATCGTGCGCACCACGCTGCCGGGCCGCGGGCTGCTCGACGCGCTCTCGATGTTGCCGCTGGCGGTGCCGGGGCTGGTGCTCGCGTTCGGGTACCTCGCGATGACACAGCCGGGGCGGCACTTCGATTTCCTCGATCCGTCGAAAGATCCCACCGCGCTGCTGGTGATCGCATACGCCGTGCGGCGGCTGCCTTACGTCGTGCGCGCGGCGGTCGCGGGATTGCAACAAACGAGTGTCACGCTCGAGGAGGCGGCGCAAAATCTCGGCGCGGGGCCTTTGACCGCGCTGCGGCGGATCACGCTCCCGCTGATCGCGGCGAACCTGCTCGCGGGCGGAATGCTGGCGTTTGCCTTTGCGATGCTGGAGGTGTCGGATTCGCTGCTGCTGGCGCAGAAGCAGGCGGACTTCCCGATCACGAAAGCGATCTACGAATTGTTCCAGCTCCTGGGCGAGGGGCGTTTCGTGGCGGCGGCGCTCGGGGTGTGGGCGATGCTTTTCCTCGCGATCACGATCCTGGCGATGAGCCGGATTCTCGGGAAAAAGATGGGCGCTCTCTTCCGGGTGTAGCTTTAAAAAAGCGGTGGACAACCGCGCGGAGACCGTGTTCCTTCGCCGCTCCCAAAGCGCAAAACTGAATTCGCCGTTGGTCCCTGGGCCGTGATCGCTTGATCACCGGCCACCAGCGCCAGGGGGAACCCGGCGATATAGAAAGAGAGAATCGGAAGAGGAAAAGGCCCGCCTTCGCGCGAGCCAATCCAAAATCCGAATTCCAAAATACCATCATGCCAGTCCGACTCGGTCGTTTCGAAATGCCCAAGTCCCTCACCCGGGACGAAAGCACTGCCACCCCCACCTACGCCAAGTTCGTCGCCGAGCCCTTCGAGGCCGGCTACGGGCACACCATCGGCAACTCGCTCCGGCGCGTCCTGCTTTCCTCGCTCGAGGGAGCTGCCGTTACCGCCGTTCGCCTCAATGGCGCCGAGCACGAGTTCGCCGTCCTGCCGCACGTCGTCGAGGACGTCACGGAGATCGTGCTGAACTTGAAGAAGATCAAATTCAAGGCGCACGACCACGAGATCCGCAACCTCACGATTTCGACAAACAAAGAAGGCGCGATCACCGCGGGCGACATTCAGGACTCGGCTCAGTGCGAGGTTTTGAACAAGGAGCAGCTCATCTGCACGCTCGACAAAAAGCAGAAGTTCGAAGCCGAACTCGAGGTGAAGGTCGGGCGCGGATTCGCCGTCGGCGACGAGAACAAGCACGCGGATCAGCCCATCGGGCTTATCGCGATCGACTCGATTTTTTCCCCCGTAACCCGGGTAAAATACGCGGTGGAAGCCACGCGCGTCGGGCAGCGGACCGACTACGACAAGCTGGTCCTCGAAGTCTGGACGGACGGGCGCATCCTCCCCGAGGAGGCTGTCCTGCAGGCGTCGGCGATCATGCGCAAACACCTCGATCCGTTCGTGAATTTCGACGAGAACGCGGTCGAGTTCGACCAGACGCCACAGGCCGTGAGCCAGGAAAACACGCGGCTCAAGAAACTGCTGAACATGAGCGTGAACGAGATCGAACTTTCGGTGCGCGCGGCGAATTGCCTGAACAACGCGAACATCACAACTGTCGGCCAGCTCGCGCTGAAGTCCGAGGCGGAGATGCTGAAGTATCGCAACTTCGGCAAGAAATCGCTCAACGAGATCAAGGACAAGCTGCAGCAGCTCGGGCTCGGGCTCGGGATGAATTTCGAGGCTGGCCTCGTCGAGACGCCGCCGTCTGGCGATCCCGCCGTGCCGGGTGAGGAAAAAGGCGACGACGACGAGGTGGATGAAGATGACGAGGCCGAGGAGGCCCCGGCCGACAAGGCCGTCAAGGCCCCGAAGGCCGCCAAGTAACCGGAGAACGAATCCATGCGCCACAAAGTCAAAACCGTAAAACTGGGCCGGTCTCAGGCGCATCGCGATGCGCTGCTGGCAAATCAAGTCTGCAGCCTCATCGAGCACAGCCGGATCAAGACGACGCTCGCGAAGGCCAAAGCCGTGCGTCCGCTGGCTGAGAAAATGGTCACGCTGGGCAAGAATGGCTCGCTGCATGCGCGGCGCACCGCGCTGGCGGTGCTGAATCAGCGCGTGGCGGTGAAGAAGCTGTTCGAGGAGATCGCGCCGCGTGCGGCGGGGCGGCAGGGAGGTTACACGCGGATCATCAAGCTCGGCCTGCGCAAGAGCGACGCGGCGCCGGTGGCGTTCATCGAGTGGGTGGATGCGGCGGTGGCCGAGGAGCCAGCCGAGATCACGCCGCCAGCGGCGAAGAAGGCCAAGGGTGGAACCGGAACGAAGGCCGACGTGCCGAAAAAAGCGCCAAAGAAGGCGCGCTCGACCAAGGCCGCGGCGGCACAGGAGGAGGGGACGGATAAGGGGAAGATGTAACCTCGGGCGGACATGCAGTTTGAAAAAGGCGGGCCGTGAGGCCCGCCTTTTTTCGTAGTCGCGGCCACGGATCGGGGAGCGCACCCGGCTCGGGTGCCG
>PPFU01003664.1_pt1 | contig 52856 bp, 47 predicted proteins | sample 1535991 | NCBI WGS metagenome assembly PPFU01 (sample SAMN04901290, study PRJNA319586) | Hypolithon metagenome, whole genome shotgun sequencing project. | isolation source: Antarctic Hypolithon | place: Antarctica: Miers Valley | collected 2014
CAACTGCCGCACGGCTATGACACCCAGGTGGGCACCAGGGCGCTGGCGCTATCGGGGGGGCAGCGGCAGCGCATCGGCCTGGCGCGGGCGCTGCTGCGTAAACCGGATCTCCTGATCCTGGACGAGGCGACCAGCGCCGTCGACGGCTTGTCCGAGGCCACGATCCTCAAGCTGCTGGTGGAAGCGAGCTGGTCGCGAACGACACTGGTCGTCAGTCACCATCCCTCCGCCCTCGAATTCTGCCAGGACGGGATCGTGGTGCGCGACGGAGCCGTGCTCGAAGCAGGCCCGCTCGCCGAGTTGCACGCGTACCGGCAGATGACCTTGGCGGCACCGGCCGGATGATCCGCAACCACCTCGAGCGCCTGGGCCTGGTTCGCCGGCGACCGCGCCCCTTCATCCTGATGTATCACCGGGTGGCGAGCCCGGCTTGCGATCCATGGGGGCTCGCCGTCAGTCCCGAGAACTTCGCCCTGCATCTGCAGCAGCTGAAGGACCGGCATACCGTGATGCCGATGGAGGAACTGGTCCAATGCCTGGCACGAGGGCGCCTGCCGGCCGATGCCGCAGCGATCACCTTCGATGACGGCTATCTCGACAACCTCGCGCAGGCGGCGCCGCTGCTGGCTCAAGCGTCGCTGCCCGCCACGCTCTTCCTGTCGACCGGCCCGAGCATGCGCGGCCAGGCGTATTGGTACGATGAACTTGCCGCCATGGTGCTCGACCAGGCAGACCCTGTCGATATTGCGATCGCCCTGCCCGATGGGCCGCTCGCGATCCGTCTGCCCCAACGCGAAGCCGCCGATACCGACCGGCGCGGATGGCGGGCCTGGCACGAGCCCCGCTCCGCGCGGGAGGCAGCGTATTTCAGCGTGTGGAAGCGGCTGCGGGCCGTGCCCCCCGGCGAGCAGCGCGAAGCCATTGCCAAGCTGCGCGACCTGCTACCCGCCGATCCGGTCGATTCGCGCCCGATGGACAGCGCCGACCTGCAGGCGCTGGTATCCACCGGCGCCTTCACGCTGGGTGGCCACACGTCCGACCATCCCGATCTTCCCACGCTGACGAGGAGCGAAGCGCGCGAGCAGATCGTCCGCGGCAAGGCCGAGATCGAAGCGCTTGGCCTGCAGGCGGTGGGGTTCGCCTATCCCTACGGCTCCTATAGCGACGAAGTGGCCGAACTGGTCCGCGAGGCCGGTTTCGGCTGGGCCTGCACCACCGATCCGGATCACCTCCGGCGGCGTGGAGCCGACTTGCTGCGCTTGCCCAGGTTTGCCGCGCCCGATCAGCCGCAGCTTTCCATCGGGTACTGAACGATCCGGCGGTGCCGCCACCGGACGGCCCGCACGATCTGAAGCCTCGCGCCAGACCGGCCTCGGCTCTTGCCTGGGCCGCGATCGTGCGCGCGCCGGGCTGATCCTGGCTCACTCGTGTCCTGCACCGAGCTGACGAACCGCCGGTCTTGGCGGATTTGTTCTGCGTAAACCAAATCGTAACCATTCGGACCGTATTCATCGGTCACCAGCTCAACAGAGACGGTCGGAATACTAATGCTTATAACCGGATCAGGATGTCTCATTTCGGGACGCTACCTTTGCGAAGAGATGATCAACTCGCCAGCATCTTTCCATCGATGTAAACGTTACGCAGTATACTCGCCGCCAAAACCAACTTACGGAAGAATTTGAATGTTGGCCGATGAGCAGCAGGACTTGGTGTCGGTCATAATTCCGGCACACAACGCCGAGGATACGCTCGGCGCGACCCTGCATTCGGTCTGCTCGCAGAGCTACAGGGCTCTGGAAATCATCGTCGTCGACGATGGCTCGTCCGACCGCACCGCCAAACTTGTCGAAGAGGCAAGATCGGTGGATGCAAGGATCAGGCTTCTTCGCCAGGAAAACCGCGGCGTGGCCGCCGCCCGCAATGCCGCAATAGCGATCGCCCGCGGCGGGTTTGTCGCGCCGGTCGATGCGGACGACCTCTGGCATCCCCGCAAGATCGAGCGCCAGATGCAGGTATTCCGCAAAAGTCGCGCACCGCTGGGGTTTGTCTATTCCTGGTCACGCCGGATCGATCAGCATGGCTGCGCCACCGCCGACCAGGGCGAGCCGCTCTTCGAGGGCAACGTCTTTGCCCAGCTGCTCGCGTATAATTTCCTCATGAACGCCAGCAACGCGGTGTTTCGCACCGGGTCGGTGCGCGCGAATGGCGGTTACGACACCACGCTGCGACACAACGGCGCACAGGGTGCCGAGGACCTGCGCCTCGCGCTGGCCATCGCCGAGAGCGAGCCGGTCGGACTGGCGCCGTCTTACCTTGTCGGATACCGCCAGCTCCCGGGCACGATGTCCGCCGACGGGCCCCGCATGCGCCGGTCGATGGAAATGGTGCTGGGCGCTATCGAAGCGCGGCGGCCCGATCTTCCTGCGCGTCTGTTCGAGCTCGGGCGGATGCATGCCGATCTCTACACTGCGGGTCTCGCGTTGAACCGTCGCGACTGGCCGACGTTCGCTCGGCTGCTGGCCCGGGGTGTTGGCCGGGTACCGGGCAGTGCGGCGCGCCTCCTGGGCTGCGCGCTGTTCTGGCGGCTGCGCGAGGCTATCCCCACAACCGGAACCGAGGTGGGTTTTTTCGCGCTCGATCCCCACGAGCGCCTGCCCGCGCTCCCGCTGCAAGGCTGGCTGGACGCAGAGCGGGCCCGCACCGTCCACAGCATTGTCGCGCCCCATGGCGAGCAGCTGGACTTTCTCGAACCGGTCCGCGTCCGATGAGCGCTGCGCTCGGCTTCGCCATCCGCCGCCGGTCCCTGCTCCCTGCCGCGCGACCCTCGCCCATGGCCGGGACGGGTGTTCAGGCTGGTCGAGTCCCAAACATCGCCACAGGGATCCCTGCGGAACGCAACGGGCTCGTGTGACGAAGCGGCTCGTCATCACCGGTAGCGCCGGTCTGGTCGGCCGTCGGCTCGTCGCCCGCTGCAGGTCGGAAGGGTACGAAGTGGTCGAGATCGACCTGCGCGGCCCGCCGGAACACCGCATGGATTTCGCTTCGCCAGAGGCATTGGCGCTGTGCGACGGGTCCGTTCACGGCGTCATTCATCTGGCGGCGGTATCACGCGTGGCCTGGGGGGAGCAAAACCCCGCTCTTTGTCGCGCGATCAACGTAGCGGACACCGCACGCCTCCTGAAGCATCTGCATCAATTTGCACCCGGCGCGTGGTTTCTGTTCGCCAGTTCACGCGAAGTCTATGGTGAGCCGCGGGACGGCCTCGTTCACGAGCACCACCCGCTGGCCCCCGTCAACGTCTACGGCAGCTCCAAGTTGGATGGCGAGGCGCTTGTTAGCAGGGCGCGCGATGCCGGCCGTGCCACGGCCACGATCAGGCTCAGCAACGTCTATGGCGGGCGGCACGACCATCCCGATCGCGCGGTCCCGGCGCTCGCCTGCCGTGCGGTGAGGCAGCAAAGCCTGCAGATAACGGGCGGCGACGTCTATTTCGATTTCGTGCATGTCAATGATGCTGTCGAAGGCCTACTTCGGGCGGCCGAGCTCCTGTCCGCCGGCGAGAACAACTTCCCTACGGTCCACCTGGCGACCGGACGCGCCACCAGCCTGCGCCGTCTGGCCAAACTCACGCTCGACCTTGCGGGTGGACCATCGCGGATCGAGGAGCAAGCGGCTCGCAGCTTCGATGTCTCGGGCTTTTGCGGCGCACCCGGCATGGCCGAGCGTGTCCTGGGCTGGAAAGCCGCGATCCCGCTCGAAACGGGGCTGAAACTGGTCCTCGAGGACTTCCGCAGGAATGGGCCGCTATCGCCCTTTCCGCTCGCTTCCCTGGAGCCCGGCCCAAGGTGTTCCAAAGCCGCGTAGGGCGAGCATCGCCGTGCAGCGGACTGTCTCGGTCGCGGAGCCTCGTACCGATGCGATTTGCTCGACGCGGGTTCAGCTTCAGCTCGCTGCCGGATCGGTTTAGGAAGACGAGGGGCGGGGACGAGAACCGGTGTCCGCGAACGATCGCGCGCCCGACACGTCTTTCGCGAACGTCCCGTTGCTGGCGCCCGACCATGCAACGGTGGGTCCTGGCGATCCGCCGCAGCCGGCCTTCCCTGTCGACCAGGCAGGCCTCGGCGCGACCGGAATGAGAGAGAAGTACCCGCATTTGCCTGTTGCGCGACTTGCAATGCAAAGGGCGCCGAAACCGGGGCAAGCGGCTCGCCCGCGCAGGAACGGGGGGACCCATCGAAACGCCGGGCCTCATGATCGGCTATCTCTGCCGCCTTGCCTCAACCCTTTCGAACTATCTCTCAGCCGAAGCCGATTGCCACCACAGGACCGGATCGGCCATTCCGGGTTTGCCTTGCCGTTGCGTCCGGCCGAGCGCGACCCTCCGAGGAACTGCTGCGTCTCCTCTGCTCACAAGGCCACGCGCGCGTCATAGCCCAGTCACATCCGCCCGGCAGGGTCGCCCGGGCGACAGGGACCAGCCGCGATGTATCGGGTCAGCATCCTCACCACCAACCGCACTGCTGCGCGCTTCGCCGATTTCGTCAGCGGGGACACGGTGTTCAGCTTCTCGCATCTGACCGCGCACGGGCCGCGCCAGCTGATCGACGGCCCTGCCCGCGTTTTCGTCGACTGGGTGATGGACGATCTCTCGGGCCTCGAGATGTGCCGGCGCCTGCGGGCGGACGCGCGGATGCGCGACGCGCACGTTACGATGGTGCTCGAGGCGGATGACGGCGAGGACCGGCGTCGCGCCTTGAAGGCGGGCGCGGACGATTACACGCTCGGGCCGCTCGACCGCCAGGCCATGCTCGATCGCGTGCTCGCCCTCCATGCGAGCGGCGCCGCGTCCGCCAGCGCCAGCCGCCTGATCGAGGTCGGCGACCTGTTGATCAACATCGCCGGCGAGCAGGTCCGATGGCAGGGCCGGCTGGTCTCGCTGCGCCCCAACGAGTTCCGCGTGCTGCGCTTCATGGCCGAAAATCCCAACCGCGTGCTCTCCCGCCAGGAACTGGTCGAGGCGCTGGGCAAGGCGGGCAACCCCGATTACCTGCGCACGGTCGATGTGTGGATCAAGCGCTTGCGCGCAGGGCTGCGGGCAGCGGGCGGCGGGCGGTTGCTGCGCACGGTCCACGGCAAAGGCTACGTGCTCGACCTGGCGTAAGGCCCGCTACCAACCTCTCACAGGGAGAGGTTGGAGGCGGGGCATCGCCGCCATCGAACGAAATAGGGTTGGCACGACCGCCCCACCCGAACCTCCCACTGCAGGGGGAGGGCAGGGCGCTTGGGGCTAGAACGTCAGCGACAGCGAAGCGGCGAAGCTTTGGCCGATGTCGTAGGAGTTGATCTCGATCCGCTCGTCGCCGATCGCCTGGAATTCCTCGTAATCGCGGCCGAAGATGTTGCGCGCCTCGAGCTTCAGCTCGGCTTCGGCGCCGCCAAGGTCGATACCCTGCCGCGCGACCAGATCGACCCGCAGGCCGGGGTCCGCGACCACGTCGGGTTGCGTCGCTTGCCCCGCGCGGCTCGTCACCCGCTCGCTCGCGTAGGAGAGCAGCAGCGTGAATTGCTGCAGCACCTCGGTATCCTCCAGGCTCAGCTGGAAGTTGACGAGGTGGTCCGATTGCCCCGTCAGCGGCCGCCCATCGATGAAGAAGATCGAAGCCGGCTGCTCGACCCGCTGAGTGCCGTCGAAAATGAAGGTGGTGTCCTCATCGCTCACCGACAGCTCGGACTGGGTATAGGTGTAGTTGGCGATCGCCACCAGCTGCTTGGTTTCCAACCAGCCGCCCACGTCGAACAGGTCGTAATTATAGGTCAGTTCGAACTCGCCGCCGTAAAGCCGCGCCGAGGGGGCGTTTGCATAGAGGATTGTCTGGTTGTTGTCGGTGAACTGCGAATAGGGCTCGATAGGGTTTTCGATGTCCTTGTAGAACCCCGCGAACGATATGCGGCTCGCGTTGGGCAGATAATATTCCGCCCGCGCTTCGGCGTTTATGAGCTCGGAATCCTGCAAAGCCGGGTTGCCGATGAACGAGCGCGTCGTCTCAGGGTCGGTATAAGGCTGGAAAATCAGCTCGCGGAACTGCGGCCGGGCGATTGTGCGCGAGCCGCTGAGCCGCAATTGCAGATCGGGAGTGACACGATAGGTCAAAGTCGCAGCCGGCAGGAAGTAGTCGTTGGTGATCTCGGTAGTCGCCGCCTGAATGACCGGCGTATTGAACAGGTCAACCGGCCTCACGGTCTGCTCGCCATCCTCGTAGCGCACGCCCAGATTGATCGTCAGGTCTTCGATCGGCTGGTAATCGACCTGTCCGTAGCCTGCATGGATGGTGAGCGCTGCATCAAACGCGGGGTTGGCCTGGGTCAGTTCGCGAGTGGTAATGGAGAACACCGGCAATTGCGGGTTGTTCGGATTGTTGGCGTTGTTGTCCTGAGCTGCTGCGCGATAGTCGAAATTGGCCGCCTGGAGCAGGAAACGCGGTTGCAACAGACCAATTCCTTGCAGGCTGCTGTTGGCAAGGCCACTGGAAAAGAACTGGAACTCGCGCCGCTCGGAATAGCGATCGGTGTCGGTATAAGCGTAACCCACCGTCGCGATCAGCTCGGGCGTCAGCTCATAGGACATATCGGCGCCGCCATACCACAACTCCTCGTTGAGGTCGGAGAACGCGACGCTCGCGAAGCCGCGGTTAACATCGAGAACGTTGATGAAGACATCGCCGAAAGGATCGGTCTCGATATTGGTGCGAACATAGGAGATGGAGTATTCGTAAGGCGCCTCGCGATCGGTGCGTGCGAAGCCGCCACGAAGGTCTACGCCCAGTAGGCCGAAATCGAGCTCGCCGACGATCTGCGTATCGATCAGCTGACGCTCGAACCAGGCGGTGTTCTGATTGAAGTCGGTGGCATCGTCGAGGCTGGAAGAAATAAAGCGCTGGTTCAGCTCGAGGCTGGTCTGCTTCTGCGTGTCGCGGATGAACAGATTGGTCCAGCGGAAACGGTGATCATCCACTTCCAAACCGAGGCCGAGCAGCGCGTTGACCGTCGCCCTGTTGTCGGTGACGAAATCGTCCGCATCGGCAATCAGGCGCACGGTGTCGTCGGGCTGGAAGAAACCCGACTGCCGGTCGATCGCCCGGTTGCGCCAGCGATTGCCGATCGACGCGGTGCCGATAATGCCGAGCCGCGCGTCGTCGCCGATATCGAATGACGTGCCGCCGCTGATTGCGGCGGAGAAATTCGCCGGCAGGTCGCCGATGCGCTGCACGGTGACGAAATTGGGATTGACGAGGCTCTTGCCGACGGTCTCGTTGTCGGTCGCCGAAAGTTCGTTGAGCCGTTCGCCGCTGGCGAAGAAATCGGTCAGCGCGGCGGGCAGGTCGCGCGAGCCATCATCGAATCCGGTCCAGTCGGTTTCGGAACCGTAATAGGCAAGGCCCGGCTGGAAGGTGGTCTCGGTATCGCCGCTGATGCCCGCGCTGATCGTCAGGAATGGCTCGTCGGGCACGGCGCGGGTGGTGAGATTGATCACGCCGCCGCCGAACTCGCCGGGGAAATTGGCCGAATAGGTCTTCTGCACCAGCGAAGAGGCGATGATGCTGGTCGGGAAGATGTCGAGCGGCACCACGCGGGAGAGGGGCTGCGGGCTGGGCAGCGGCAGGCCGTTGAGCAGCGCCAGCGAGTAGCGATCGCCCAGGCCGCGCACATAGACCAAGCCGTTGCCGACGATCGACAGGCCCGTCACCCGGCCGAGGGCGCCGGCGATGTCGCCCTCGCCAGTGCGCGCGATCTGCTCCGTCGAGAGCACGTTGATGACCTGCGACGAATTGCGCGTCGGATCGCGGCTGCGCCGGCCGGTGACGATGATGGCATTGCCGCCGGGGATCGAGATCTCGGGCTCCTCGGCCGCGCCGGCTTCGCCCGGCTGCGCATCGTCGACGCCTTCGATCGTCTCGAGCAGAGCATCCCGCTCCACTTCTTCCTCGGTCGGGGGGATGGTCGCGGGGCCGGCGCCTGCCTCGCCGGTGGTCCCCTGCGCGAACGCGGCGGCGGGCATGGTGATCGCGGTGGACAGCAGAAGCAGCCCCGCAAACCGCTTGCAGGTGGACATGGTTTCAATACCCCTCAATCGCGCAGTCACTGTATTTCGGCCGATCGCGGGGGCCGGGGGCGGCGGGTCATCGCACCGCGCTCCCGGCCCGCCGGATCAGTTGTAGACCGGCAGCGTGGTGCAGGCGCCGGTATTGTCGTCGCCGAAGCTCGCCGCCGCCGAGTTGCACGTCCAGCCTTGCGTCCAGTTGTTCTCGGCGTTGCGAACCGCGCCGATATAGTTGCCGCCCGTCGGGGTGACGAAGAAGCTCGACAAGGTGGTCGGGTCTGCGGCCGTGGCGCCATTCTCGCTCGCGCCGTTGATGTAGCCGTTCACCAGCGAATTGGTGAAGCTGGCGTTATTGTTAGGCCCGGAGGTGAAGATCTGCTCGGCCTGCGCCGCGGTCGCGCCGCCGCCATTGCCGTTCAGATAATCAGTCGCGCAGTCGAGCAGCACGGACCGGAAGATCGGCGCCCCGACCTCGTCCTGAGCCGCATCGGCCGCCTGGATCGTCGCCGCATCGTCGATCCGGATACAGCCAAAGCCGGCGCGGCTGACGATGATCGTGTTGATCAGCGCGTAATCGGTGCCGCCCCGGATCCGGAAGGGAGGCTCGCCCGCCGCATTGTTGTGCACAAAGGTCGCATTGGCGATCTGGGTGTTCTGACGCGGCAGGTCGCCGATGAGCGCATTGCTGCTGTCCGCCTCGATGATCGAATTGCCGATGCCGGGCCGCTGGATGGCGATGACAAATTGCAGGTTCGCCTTCACGCCGGTGTCGGTGTCGATCGAATCGTCCTCGGCGCCGACTACCACCAGGTAGCGCATGTTGATGCGGCCGCCGAAGAACTCGACGCCGTCATCCGAGCTGTTGTGGCTCTGGATGTACTCGAACGTCGTGCCCGAGCCGACGCCACCGGTGGTCAGCGATTGCAGCTCGTCATTGTTGGTGAGGACGAAGCCCGAATAGCGGATCTGCACATAGCGCAGCGTGCCCGAGTTGTCGGTCGGGGTCGCGCCGCCATAGAGCGGCGGGGTGATCGCCCCCTCGACCTGGCGCTGGCAATCGACAGTGCCCGGCACCGCCGCCTGGCCGAGGCAATCGGTCACCGGCGCACGGCCGTTCATAATCACGCCGCCCCACTGGCTCGAGGAGTTCTCGTTGTTGAGGCCGAGCACGTTGTCGCGGCTGGTGAAGACGATCGGCCGCTCCTCTGTGCCGACCGCGTTGAGGCGGTTGCCGCGGTTGACGTTCAGATAGTCCTGGCCGCTGGCGTAAACGATGACGCCGGGCTCGACCGTAAGCGTCACCGCGTTGTTCGTCGTGGCAGCGCCCTGGTCGGTACCGACATTGACCTGGCCGTCCATCGCGTAAAGCAGGCCCGGCACGTAGGGCAGCGTGCTCGAAGTGCCGAAGGTTCCGGGCAGCTGGCAGACGCGATAGGTTCCGGTGGGGCCGGTGATCGTGCCGCCGTCGGTCAGGCCGGGCGTTGCCGAGATCGTCGGGCAGCCCGCGGCCGGTGTCACCAACGTTGGGGCAGTCGGCGTGGGGGTCGGCGTCGGAGCCGGGGCGGGCGCCGGGTTGGTGATCGAGTTGTCGATGTTGATGGTGCCGCCGCCGGGCGAAGCGATTTCCTCGGGGCCGCAGGCAGCGAGCGCCAGCACGGAACAGCCGAGAACGAGCGAGCGAGTAAGGTGTGTCACGGTAAACGGTCCCCTCAAAAACCGAGAATCAGGATGAGCGAATTTCGGATGTCGCGAATCGCGGGCTAAGCCGTCGAAGTGACAGTTTGTTTGCAGCCGCGTGTTTTCCCGCACCGCAGCGAAGGATGGTGGCTTTCCGGTCCTCGCCGTGTCGGATTGCTACAGAGATATGACAGTATGACAGTTTTATTGCATTGGCTGCCGTTTGGGTGAATGATGCCATCCTCAAAAAGATAAAGAAGGATGTCAGGCATGATCACCGTAACCCTTGTCGCAAGCGCCCTCGCTTTCGCGCAGGCCGGGGCGAGTGGGCTTCCCCAGACCACCCTGCCCGATCCGATCGGCGTCGAGGACGTCGCCTACGAGGCGCTCGCCGACGGCCGCGCGGCTGAGGCCATCGCCCGCATCGAGGCGCTGCTGGCCGAACAGCCCGATGATCCGGCGCTGCTCATCAACCTGGCTGCGGCATATTGGCAACAGGGCGATTACGAAATGGCCGCCCAGGCCTATCGCCGCGCCGCCGAGACCGCCGAGCGCTACGACCTCGAACTCGCCGACGGCCGCTGGATGGATTCGCGCAGTGTCGCCCGCCAGGCACTCGCCCGGCTCGAAAGCACGCAGCTCGCGACCCGCTGAACCGTTCGGAACGGATGAACGTCGGGCCCGCGCAGGGCCGGGCCCGTCCAGGACAGTTCGACGGCTCGGTCTGCCGCTGGCAAGCCGCTAAACGTGTGGACTCTAACCAAGGGCGCGCCCGCATCAAGGACGCGGGCGACCGCCTCTCCGTTCACCCCGACGCGGCCGAAGCCCTTGCAGCCCGCGCCCGGAACAACGCCCCGACACGCGTGGACTCCTGCTCATCTCGCCCGGCCGCTTCCCGCGCACGACCGGGCCCCTCTCCATCCTCCGCCCGCCTACTGTCACGGCGCTGTCATTTGCTGTAAGCACTAGGCGCGAGCTTTGGAGGGTCGATGATTCTGAGCTCAATTCCGCATGCCGCCGGCAGGGCGATGGCGCTATCCGCCATCGTCGCCTTCGCCGCGTCCGCCGTTCCCGCGCACGCCGACGTGCTCGAGATTGACGCCGAGGGCGGGGCCGCACAGTGGGTTGCCGGCCCCGGCATTGCCGTGTCGGTCATGGAAAACAGCGCCATCCCGCTCGCCGAGATCCCCACCGAGATGCATCTGGTCGCCAATACCGCCGTCGCCGACATGGCCGATGACGGGCGCGCGGTCCCCGCTGGATACAGCGCCAAGGTTGCCGAGCTTTCCGCCCGCTACGACCTCAGCCCGGCATTGATCGAGGCGCTGGTCTGGCAGGAGAGCCGCTGGCGTGCCGATGCCGTTTCCCACGCCGGCGCTCGCGGCCTCGCCCAGCTGATGCCGGGCACCGCACGCGATCTCGGCGTCGATTCGAACGATCCCTTCGCCAATCTGGAAGGCGGGGCGCGTTACCTGCGCCAGCAGCTCGACCGCTTCGACGGCGATCTTGAAAAGGCGCTCGCCGCCTATAATGCGGGGCCCGGCCGGGTGATCCGTTCAGGCGGCATTCCGCGTATAGGAGAAACTAGAGCTTACGTCGCGGCGATCATGGGCCGCCTGTCCGACCATTCCCGGAGTGCCAAATAACAATGCCTTCGCCCATTCGTTCTCTTGGTGCCTTCGCCCTGCTGCTTACCCCCGCCGTGGCGCAGGCGCAGGACCCCGCAGGCTCGGGACCGATCGTCTCGGCGCTTGCCTGGATGCAGGACACGCTGCTGGGCAGCGTCGCCACCGCGGTTGCGGTCATGGCGGTCGCCGCGGTTGGCTTCCTGATGCTGACGGGCCGCATGAACTGGCGCTTCGGCGCCACCGTCATCATCGGCTGCTTCATCCTGTTCGGCGCGGCCTCGATCGTCGGTGGCATCCAGTCCGCCGCCGCGGTCAGCTAGAGGCCAGGCGCGATGCAGCTCACCCGCCACCCGGTCCATCGCGCGCTCACCCGCCCGCAGATGTTCGGCGGCGTGACCTACAATTTCTTCGTGATCAACGCCGCGGTGACGACCGAGCTGTTCCTCGTCACCGGCAGCTTCCTCGCCTTGCCCGCCGCGCTGGTGATGCACGGCGTTGGCTATTTCGCCTGCCTCCGCGAGCCGCGCATCTTCGACCTGTGGCTGACCAAGGTTTCCAAATGCCCGCGGGTCAAAAACTACCGGCGCTGGGGCTGCAACAGCTACGCCGCCTGAGCGGCATCGATACCGCCGCCGGCTGAGCCGGCCAGGAGCTTACGCATGAAGACGAAGTGGCTTGGAGCCGCCGCATGGAGCGCCAGGGAAGCGCATGCCGGCGACCGCCTCCCTTATCTGCGCCTCGTCGATGCCGGGCTGATCCTGCTGCGCGACGGTTCGCTGATGGGCGCGCTTCAGGTCCCCGGCCTGCTGTTCGAGACCGAGGACACCGATGCGCTGAACGCCCACGCCGCCACGCGCGAGGTGATGCTGCGCTCCAATCTCGATGCGCGTTTCGTGCTTTACCACCATGTCATCCGCCGCCGCGTCGCGGTCGAGCTGCCGGCCGAGTTCGACGATCCGCTCGCCGCCCATATCGACGACCGCTGGCGCGCCAAGCTCTCCTCGGGCTCGCTATTCGTCAACGACCAGTTCGTCACCCTCGTGCGCCGCCCCGCGCGCGGCAAGGCCGGCCTTGCCGAACGCGCCGGCAAGCTGTTCAGGAAGCGCGGCGACGACGGCGCGATCGAGGCCGATCCCAAGGACGTGCGCACGCTCCGGGCCGCGCTCCAGGCACTCGCGGCCTCGCTCGGAGATTACGGCGCGCAGCCGCTCGGCGATTATGCCGGCCCAAGCGGCGCAACCAACAACGAGCTGCTCGAACTGCTCAGCGCGCTCTATAACGGCGAGATGCGCCCCGTCCGCCGCCCCGACGAGGCGACCGACATCGGCCGCATGCTGCCCTATCGCCGCGCCAGCTTCGGCCTCGATGCGATGGAGCTGAACGGCGCCGGGCGGCCTGATTTCGCCGCCATCCTCAGCCTCAAGGACTATCCCGAGGCCACCTCCCCTGGCCTGCTCGACGCCATGCTGCGCCTGCCTTATGAGACGGTCGTCTCCGAAAGCTTTGCCCCGCAGGAGCGCCAGACCGCCCGCGAGCGTATCGACCTCGCCTTGCGCCGTCTGCGCTCGGCCGACGAGGAGGCCCAGGCCGAGCGGGCCGACATGCTCGGCGCGCGCGACGATCTCGGCTCGGGCTCGGTCGGCTTTGGCGATCATCACCTGTCGGTCCTGGTGCGCGAGAGCAATCTCGCCCGGCTCGACGATGCCGCCGCTTCCATCGCCGCCGCGCTGGCCGATACGGGCGCCGTCGCGGTGCGCGAGGACACCAATCTCGAGCCCGCCTTCTGGGGCCAGTTTCCCGGCAACGAGAACTTCCTCGTCCGCCGCGCGCTCATCTCCACCGCCAACATGGCGAGCTTCGGCAGCTTGCACGGCTTCGCGCTCGGCAGCGCCGAGAACAACCACTGGGGCGATGCGGTCACCCTGCTCGAGACCACCAGCGCGACGCCGTTCTTCTTCAATTTCCACCACGGCGACCTCGGCAATTTCTCGGTCATCGGCCCGTCGGGCTCGGGCAAGACGGTGGTGATGAACTTCCTCGCCGCGCAGGCGCAAAAGTTTTCCCCGCGCACCGTATTGTTCGACAAGGACCGCGGCGCCGAGCTGTTCATCCGCGGGATCGGCGGCACCTACGACCGGATCCGCGCGGGCGAGCCGACCGGCTTCAATCCCCTCGCCTTGTCCGACAATGCCGAGAACCGCGCGTTCCTGCGTGATTTCCTCGCCGTGCTCCTGAAGGCGGACGGCCCCGAGGAGTTCGCCACCATCGCCGCCGCGGTCGATGCGGCCTATGCCAATGACGCAAGCCTGAGGCGCCTGCGCCATTTCCGCGAGCTCGTTTCGGGCGCGAAGCGGCCCCAGTCCGGCGACCTCGCCGACCGCCTGTCCCCCTGGATCGAAGGCGGCGAGAATGCCTGGCTGTTCGACAATCCCGTCGACCGGCTCGACCTGACCAACCGCGTCATGGGCTTTGACATGACCGCGCTGCTCGACAATCCCAAGCTGCGTACCGCGACCATGATGTACCTGTTCCACCGCATCGACGAGCGGCTGGACGGGAAGCCGACGATGATCCTCATCGACGAGGGCTGGAAGGCGCTCGATGACGAGGTCTTCGCCCAGCGAATCCGCGACTGGTTGAAGACGCTGAGGAAGCGCAACGCCCTCGTCGGCTTCGCCACCCAGTCCGCCCGCGACGCGCTCGACAGCCGCATCTCCACCGCACTCGTGGAGCAGACCGCGACGATGATCTTCATGCCCAACGCCCGCGCGAGGGCTGAGGATTATTGCGACGGCTTCGGTCTCACCGAGCACGAACTCTCGCTGATCCGCTCGCTCCCCGCGCATTCCCGCGCCTTCCTGGTCAGACAGCCCGACGCCAGCGTGGTCGTCCGGCTCGACCTCTCGGGCGCGCCCGAAGTCCTCACCATCCTCTCGGGCCGCGAGAGCTCGGTGCGCCGGCTCGACCTGCTGCGCGAGGCGGTCGGCGACAACCCCGCCGACTGGTATCCCGCACTGACCAACAAGCCCTGGCCCGGCGCCCGCCCGGCGTCCGACGAGGATGGCTTCCCCGCCTGGGAGGCCGCCGAATGAACGCCGCCGGCATGACCACACGCGCCTGCCAGGAGGCGATGGACAATGTCGGTGGCGGCATCGGCGCCAGCCTGCGCGCCGTCGATTGCGCCGCGGGCCAGATGGCGCAGTCGATGTTCGGCCGGCTGGGCGAGGTGCTCGGCCCGTCCTTCACCATCCTCCTCACCTTGTTCATCGCGATCTTCGCCTTTGCCCTCATCACCGGTCGCACGCAGATCAGCCTGTCCTCGCTGACGCCGCGCATGTTCACGCTGGTGGGCGTGATCACCTTCGCCACCTCCTGGATCGCCTTCCAGTCGTTCTTCTACAACCTGCTGGCCCTCGGGCCGGAATGGCTCGGATCGCAGCTCATGCGCACCGATGGCTCGGCCACCAACGTCTTCGCCGACAAGATCGACGTCGTCCTCGGCGTGCTGGTCGAAGCCTCGGGCGGCGATGCGATGGAAGTTGCGACATCGGTCTTTTCCCCGCCCGGGCTGATGTGGCTGGGCGGCACGCTCCTTCTGCTGGGCACGGTCGGTATCCTCGCCACCTGCAAGATCGCGCTCGCGGTGCTGATGGCGCTCGGCCCGGTATTCATCGTGATGGCGCTGTTCGAGGGCACGCGGGGCCTGTTCGTGGGCTGGCTCAAGGGCCTGACCATGCTCGCCATTGCCCCGCTCTTTGCGGTACTCGGCGGTTCCCTGATGCTCGAGCTCGCGGTCCCGGTGATTGCCCAGCTCAGCCAGATTCCCGGCGAGATCGACGCCCGCGCGGCGATGGCCTTCTTCATGATCGGCGCGGTCCATTGCGCGCTCATGGTGATGGTCCTCAAGGTCGCGGCGACGATGGTCGCCGGCTGGACCGTGTTCGGCCTTGCCCGCTCGGCTCGCGAGGACGAGCGCGGCGCCGCCACCCTTGCCGCCTCCCCCCGCGCCCGCGCTGCCGCAGCGTACCAAGCCGCGGCCGCCACCCCGGGCCGCGTCGACCCGATCGCGCGCGCCGCCACGCCCGCTCCGGGCCGCGAGATCCGCGTTGCCGGCGCTGCCATGCCGATGGCCGCCAACGATACCGGCGGCGCAAGCGCCACGCGCGAGATCCGTACCACCCGCATCGTCGGCCCCGGTGCCTCGAACGGGTCCGAGACCGATCGCCCGCAAATCAGCCGTGCGCGCGGCATCGGCAGCCGCTTCAAGAGCGCCCCGCCGATCCCCGCCGCCCGCCCGATGGAGAACAAGTCATGATCCGCGCCGCACGCCATTTCGGCATCTGGGCCGCGCTGCTGTCGGCCGCGCTTGCCGCCGCCCCCGCCGCGGCCGATCCGCGTCTCGTCGACAGGCTTTACGATCCCGGCGAGGTGGTGCGCGTCGAAGGCCGGGTCAACGTCCAGACCACGATCAAGTTCGGCGAGAAGGAGCGGATCGAGAACGTCGCCATCGGTGACAGCTCGAAATGGCAGGTCACCCCCAACCGCCGGGCCAACCTCTTGTTTATCAAGCCGCTCGCCGCGACGGCCTCGACCAACATGACCGTCGTTACCAACAAGCGCACGTACCTGTTCGACCTTGTCGCCAGCAACAATCACCGCAGCCCGCTCTATGTCCTCTCCTTCGACTACCCGGTCGAGCTCGAGGTGCCCGACGAGGCCGAGCTCGCCGCGGCGCAGGCCAACCCCGCGGGCCCGCGGCCCAACGCGCTGGAGACCGCAGCGGCCAATGATGCCTATGCCGTGCTCGACCCCGCGGACCTCAATTTCGCCTGGACGCGCGAGGGCAATCGCCAGCTGCTGCCCGACCGCGTGTTCGACGATGGCGAGGCGACCTTCCTCGCCTGGCCGCTCGACACCCCGCTCCCGGCGATCCTCATCCGCGACGACGAGGGCACTGAAGGCCCGGTCAACTTCGCGGTGCGCGGCGATGTGATCGTCGTCGACGGCGTGCCGCGGGAGATCATCCTGCGCTCTGGCGAGCAAACCGCCAAGCTCATCAACGCGGGCCCCGTGCGCCCGCGCCCGTCCCCCCAATCCGCGCTCGCTCAGGCGGGTGCTTCCCCAGCGGAGGCCAAGTAGATGAAGCTCGCCATGCGCCTGCCCGAGAAAACCCGCGCCAGGGATGATGCGGGCCCCGCCAATGATGTCGATCCGCGCGAGACCGCATCTGCCGAGGTGATCGACCTTGCCAGCCGCACCGCCTATCCCACCGTCGCCAACCAGAAGGGCAAGTCGGATGCGCTCGGCCTTGCCGCGGGCGTCGGCTTCGTTGCCTTGCTCGGTGCGGCGACCCTGTGGGGCCTCAACGCCGGCCGCGTGGAGGAGCCGGTCGCCGCGCCGGTGCCCGAGACTTACGTGCCGGCCGACGAGAGCGCGGCCTATGTCGACTTGCCGCAACCGGTCGAGGACATCCCCAGCGCCAACGCCGTCCCCGGAATGGCCGCCGCTCCCGCCTCCTCGCCGGTTTACATGCCGAGCGGCGAGGTCGATCCGAACGTCGCCAACAATCCCTATTCTTCGCCCACCCTCGTGTTCGACGGAGCCCCCGTCGGCAACGCCACCGCCCCCGCCGCCGCACGCGCGGGCGATGCGGCGGGCACCGCGGGTGGCGCGGCGCCCGGCGCAGGCTCGGCAGGCGATTTCGCCGCTCGCGTCGGCGGTGTCGGCGGCAGCCGCACTTCCGCCAGCGCCGACATCAACCCGGCCACCACCGTCGCCGAGGGGACGATGATCCCCGCCGTCCTCGAGACGGCGATCAACACCGATGTGCCGGGCTATGTCCGCGCGGTCGTCAGCCAGGATGTGAGGAGCTTCGATGGCAGCCGCGTCCTCGTCCCGCGCGGCTCGAGCCTCGTCGGCCAGTACCAGTCCGGCCTCCAGCAAGGCCAGAAGCGCGCCTACGTCATCTGGACCCGCCTCATCCGGCGCGACGGAGTGACCGTGGCGCTCGCTTCGCCCGCCACCAGCTTCGACGGCACTTCAGGCGTTGCGGGCGAGGTCGACAGCCACTTCTTCAGCCGCTTCGGATCGGCGATGCTGCTCTCGGTGATCGGCGGCCTCACGACCGCGGCCACCGGCGGCGCCTCGGTGATCCTGGGCGGCGGGCAGAGCGCGGCCAACACCGCGCTCCAGCAGGACGGCCAGCGCCCGCCCACCGTGCGCGTGCGGATGGGCACGCCGGTGCGTGTCTATACCGCGCGCGACCTCGATTTCAGCCAAGCGCCGCGGGTCCGCTGAGAACCGGATGAGCGCCGAAATCCACAGGCTCGCAGGGGCGGACGGCGAAACTCCCTCGATCGCTGCCGATCCCGACATCGACCTGCCCGCAGCACCGGGCGGCAGCGTCTATCTCGACGCCTACCTCACCCCCTTCCGCCACTGGCTTGACCGCGACACCGTCACCGAAATTCTCGTTAACCAGCCGGGCGAGATCTGGATCGAGGACGCGGCCAGACCCGGCGGAATGCAGCGCATCGTAGCGCGCGAGATCGACGACCGGCTGATCCAGCGCCTCGCCGAGCAGGTGGCGCGCGTCTCGCATCAGGGGATCAACCGCGAGCACCCGCTGCTGGGCGCGGTCCTCCCCGACGGCGCGCGCGTCCAGTTCTGCGGCCCACCCGCCACGCGCAAGCACTGGGCGATGGCGATCCGCCGCCACCGCCGGCTCGACCTGCCGCTCGATGCCTACGACACCGGCCCGCTGGGGCAACGTGCGGAAGACCCCCTCCCCGATCCCAACGAGCAGCCGATCGCCTATCTGCGCGCCGCGATCGCCGCGAGAAAGACCGTGCTCATCTCGGGCGGCACCTCGACCGGCAAGACCACTTTCCTCAACGCCATGCTCGGCGAGATTCCGCGGGACGAGCGGGTCGTGCTGGTGGAAGACACCCCCGAACTGCGCCCGCCCGGCGCCAACGGCGTGGGCCTTATCGCGGTCAAGGGCGAACTGGGCGAGGCGCGCGTCACCGCCAACGAACTGCTCCAGGCCGCCCTGCGCCTGCGCCCCGACCGGATCGTGCTGGGCGAATTGCGCGGCGCGGAGAGCGTGAGCTTCCTGCGGGCGATCAACACCGGCCACCCCGGCAGCTTCTCGACGATCCATGCCAATTCGCTGCGCGGCGCGCTCGAACAACTTGCCCTGATGGTGATGCAGACGGGGATCGGCCTCTCCCGCACCGACACGATCGATTATGCCGCCAGTGTGATCGACGTCATCGTCCAGCTCGACCGGTCCGAGGGCAAGCGCGGGATCAACGCGATTGCGCGGCCAAGGGATTTGCTCTGACCGCTCTGCGTTAGGAGCATCGCTGGCAGAAACTTTGGCCGCCACCTCTGCTTGCCTCCCGCCGCCAATGCCGTAAATCTGGTCGGCGAGCCATGAGCACCGCGCCCGAACTCGTCGATCCCGCCGCCCTCTCCAGCGAGGAGCGCTATTTCAACCGGGAACTCTCCTGGCTCTCCTTCAACGAGCGCGTGCTCGCCGAGGCCTGCAACACCGCCTACCCGCTGCTCGAACGGCTCCGCTTCCTCTCGATCTCGGGCAGTAACCTCGATGAATTCATGATGATTCGCGTCGCCGGGCTCGCCGGCCAGGTGCGCGGCGGCGTTCCCAAGACCTCGATCGACGGCAAGACCCCAACCCAGCAGCTTGCCGCCATCAACTCCGTCGTCCGCCGCCTCCAGCGCGGTCAGCAAAAGGCGCTTAGCGACCTGCGCCCGCTGCTCGCCGCGCAGGGCGTGCACATCAAGGGCGAGGACCGGATCGACGCGGACGCCGAGAAATGGCTGCGGCGCTATTTCCTTGAGCACATCATGCCGGTCATCACCCCGCAGGCCATCGATCCCGCGCATCCGTTCCCGTTCGTCTCAAACGAAGGGATCGGCGCGCTGTTCAACATCGTGCGCAAGGCTGATAACAGCCGCCTGGTCGAGATGGTGCTGATCCCGCCGATGCTGCCGCGCTACATCCGAATTCCCGGCACCGACGCCACTTATGTGGCGATCGAGCGGCTGATCGTGCGCTATGCCGAGCTGCTCTTTCCCGGCTTCCGCATCGATGGCGATGGCGTGTTCCGCGTGCTGCGCGACAGCGACATCGAGGTGGAGGAGGAGGCCGAGGACCTGGTCCGCTTCTTCCGCACCGCCATCCAGCGCCGCCGCCGCGGCCGGGTCATCATGCTCGAGATCGACGAGACCTTCGACCCGCAAGCCGAGGAGCTCCTCCGTGAAAAGCTCGATCTCGAACAGGCGTTCATCGTCAAGACCCTCGGCATGACCGGCATCGCAGGTCTTGCCAAGGTGGTCGACGAGGACCGGCCGGACCTGAAGTTCACCCCCTACAGCCCACGCTACCCCGAGCGCATCGCCGAGCACGATGGCGATTGCTTCGCCGCCATCCGCGCCAAGGACATCATCATCCACCACCCGTACGAAAGCTTCGAGGTGGTGGTCGATTTCCTTCGTCAGGCGGCGAACGATCCGTGCGTCGTGTCGATCAAGCAGGCGCTCTACCGCGCGGGCGAGCAATCGCCGGTGATCAACGCGCTCACCGCCGCCGCCGAGGCCGGCAAGTCGGTCACCGCGGTGGTCGAATTGAAGGCCCGCTTCGATGAGGAGCAGAACCTCAAGTGGGCCGCCGAGCTTGAGCGCGCCGGCGTGCAGGTGGTCTACGGCTTCATCGAGTGGAAGACCCACGCCAAGATCAGCATGGTCGTGCGCCAGGAGGAGGGCGGCTATGCCACCTACTGCCACTTCGGCACCGGCAACTACCATCCGGTGACGACCAAGATCTACACCGACCTGTCTTATTTCACCGCCGACCCCCACCTTGGCCGCGACGCGGCGCGCCTGTTCAACTTCATCACCGGCTATGTCGAGCCGCAGGAGACCGAGGCCATCGCCATCTCCCCGCTCGATCTGCGCGAGCGGCTCTACGGTGACATCGACGCCGAGATCGCCCATGCCCGCGCCGGTCGCACCGCGACGATCTGGATGAAGATGAACTCGCTCACCGAGAAGGGGATGATCGACAAGCTTTACCAGGCGGGGCAGGCGGGGGTGCAGGTCGTGCTGGTGGTGCGCGGCATCTGCTGCCTGCGGCCCGGCGTGCCCGGCCTGTCCGACAACATCACCGTCAAGTCGATCATCGGCCGCTTTCTCGAGCACAGCCGCATCTACGCGTTCGGCAATGGCGAGCCGCTGCCCAGCGACCAGGCCAAGGTTTACATCTCCTCGGCCGACCTGATGAGCCGCAATCTCAACCGCCGGGTCGAAGCGCTGGTGCCGATCACCAACGAAACGGTCCACGACCAGGTGCTTGAACAGGTCCTGCTCGCCAACCTGCTCGATACCGAGCAGAGCTGGCTATTGGACGGCGAGACGGGCGATTACGAGCGGGTCGAGTTCGACGAGGATGCCCCCGATGGCGACGGCAATGGGGTGCCCGGCTTCAACCTCCACGATTATTTCATGACCAACCCCTCGCTCTCGGGCCGCGGCGGCGCGCTCAAGGAAAGCCGCGTGCCCAAGCTCACCCTGCGCAAGGGCGCGCTATGACCTTCGCCGCCGATAGCCTCGGCCCGCGTCCCCACAACGGTCGCCGGGCTGCCTTCGAGGGTCCCCAGCCCGATCGCGCGGTGATCGATATCGGCTCGAACACCGTGCGCATGGTGGTCTATTCGGGCAGCCTGCGCGCGCCCGACATCTGGCTCAACGAGAAGGTCACCGCCAAGCTCGGCCGCGAGCTTTCCGAAACCGGGCGGATGCCCGACAAGGCGATCGAGATGGCGCTCGCCGGCCTCGCGCGCTTCGCAACGCTCCTCACGGATATCGGCGTCACCGATATCAGCGTGGTTGCCACCGCCGCAGTGCGCGAGGCGGCGAACGGGCCTGAGTTTCTCGAACAGGTGCGCGAGCTCGGCCTCCAGCCGCGCCTGCTCAGCGGCGAGGAGGAAGCGCGCATCGCAGCGATGGGCGTCATCGGCGCCTTCCCCCGTGCGCGCGGCGTGGTGGCGGATCTGGGGGGCGGCAGCCTCGAGCTTGTCTCGGTCGAGCGCGGCGCCTGCCAGCACGGTGCCAGCCTGCCGCTCGGCACGCTGCGCCTCCCCGCCCTGCGTGACCGGGGCGTGGCCGCCTTCCGCAAGGCGGTGATCAAGGAGCTCGCACTGGCGGATTGGGCGCACAGCCACTTCGCCGCCAATCCCGGCCCGCTCTACATGGTCGGCGGCACCTGGCGCGCGCTCGCCGCCTTCGCGATGCACCGCGCCAGCCACCCGTTGAGCGATCCGCATGGTTTCACCCTGCCCGCCGCCGAGGCGGACAAGGTCGCCAAGCGGCTGATGCGGATGAGCCCCGCCGAACTCACCGCGATCAACGGCATCTCCACCTCGCGTGCCGCGGGCCTGCCCGACGCGGCGGCGATGCTGCGGGTGATCCTTGCCGAACTCGAGCCGTCCGGCCTCGCGTTCTCCGCCTGGGGCTTGCGCGAAGGCGTGCTGTTCGAGCGCCTGCCCGCCGCCGCGCGTGAGCAGGATCCGCTGCTCGCGGCAGTCACCGCTTTCGGCCTGCCGCGCGGCGCACCGCCGGCGATCGCGGCCATGATCGCGGGCTGGACCGCCGATGCCGCTTCGGGCGCGGGCGGCGGCGCGAATGGCGCCGAGCGGCTGCGCCTCGCTGCCATCATGCTGGCGCTCGCGGCGGTCCATATCGAGCCCAACATGCGCCTCGGCCACGCGACCGACTGGGCGCTCGACAAGCGCTGGGTCGCGCTCGACCACGAGGGCCGTGCGATCATCGCCGCCACCTTGCGCGGCGCTTGCGGCAAGCCCGACCTGCTCCCGCCGTTGCTGGCTCTTGCCGATGAGGAAAAGCTGCGCGAGGCGGCCGGCTGGGGGCTCGCGATCCGCCTCTGCCGCCGGATCGGCGCGGGCTCGCGCACCTCGCTCCTGTCCTCCCGGCTCACCCGCAAGGAAGGCTGTATCGTCCTGTGGATCGATGCCAGCCGCGCCCAACTCGCCGCCGAGACCGTCTTGGGAGACCTGCGCGCACTTGCCGCCTGGCTCGGGCTCGAGCACGAGCTGCGCATCGGCGAGCGGGAGGCGCAGGGTCATGCCGCCTGAAGTCCGTTCCACAAGGGCGTGACCGCGCCGGCAAGGCGGTCTAGGTAGCCCTCTCGAATCTCATCCCGGCCGATCCATGCTCCGCTTCGCCCTCCCCTGGGCCGTGCTCCTCGCGGCCATGCCCGCCTTCGCGCAATTGCCGCCCGAAGCGCCGGAAGACGTGATCATCGTCCTTGGCGAGGGCCTGCCCGAACCTCCCGCCGCCCCGGCCTACGCGACCATCGAGCTGACGCGCGAGCAGATCCTCACCACCGCCTCGGGCCGGATTGAGGATGTCCTAAGCAATGTCGCCGGTTTCCAACAATTCCGCCGATCGGACAGCCGTTCCTCCAACCCCAGCGCGCAAGGCGTCACCCTGCGCGCGCTGGGCGGCAACGCCACCTCCCGCGCGCTGGTCCTGCTCGATGGCGTGCCCGTCGCCGACCCGTTCTTCGGCTACATCCCGCTCTCTGCGCTCGCCCCCGAACGCCTCGCCTCGATCAGCGTCACAAGGGGCGGCGGCTCGGGTCCGTTCGGCGCGGGCGCGCTGTCCGGCACCATCCGGCTCGAAAGCGCCGACGCAGGCACGCTCGGCCCGTTAAGCGGGCAGGCGCTCGTCAACGGCCGCGCGGAGACCGAACTCGCCGCTACCCTGACCTCCGAGATCGGCGACGGGTTCGCGGTGCTCGGGGGCCGGTGGGATCGAGGTCGCGGATTCTTCACCACACCAGTGGACTCGCGCGTCCCCGCCACCGCCCGCGCCCGCTTCGATGCATGGTCGGCAAGCGCCCGTGTGGTCCAGCGGGTCGGCGAGGATATCGAACTCCAGGCCCGCGCGCTCGCCTTCGATGACCAGCGGACCTTGCGCTTTGAAGGCGCCGACAGCTCCAGCCAGGGCCGCGACGTCTCGCTGCGCCTCGTTACCCGCGGCCCCTGGCAGCTCGATGCGATCGCCTATGGCCAGTGGCGCAATTTCACCAACACCGTCATCTCCTCGACCCGCTTCGTGCGCGTGCTCGACCAGCGCGATACGCCGAGCGAGGGGCGTGGCGGCAAGCTCGAGCTGCGCCCGCCGCTGAGCGAGGATCACACCTTACGCCTTGGTGCCGATTTCCGCCGCGCTTCGGGCGAGCTTGCGGAAGACGCCTACAGCGCCTTTTCCGGAGCCCTGACGGAGCGGCGCGCGGCGGGCGGCGTCACCACCGATCTCGGCCTGTTCGTCGAGCACGATTGGTCGGCAAGCGAGCGGCTGGCTCTGACCGCGGGCCTCCGGGCGGACCGCATCCGCATCGCCGACGGCTTCTACCGCGCGACAGATGCGCAGACAGGCGCCGTCATCCGCGACGACGCCTTCCCCGCTCGCGCCGATTGGGAGGTCACGTACCGCGCCGGCGCGCTCTACCGCGCTACCGCAGCGCTGTCGCTGCGAGCGGCGGCCTATAGCGGCCTACGCCTGCCCACTCTCAACGAGCTCTACCGTCCGTTCGTCGTCTTTCCGGTGGTGACGCAAGCCAATGAGAACCTCGCTCCCGAGCGGCTCGAGGGGTTCGAGGCAGGTTTCGACTGGCGCCCTGCGCGAGGCATGACGCTTTCGTTGACCGCGTTTGACAATGATGTCGAGGGCGCCATCGCCAACGTCACCCTCGCCCCGAACCTGCGCCAACGCCGCAATCTCGAGGCAATCGAAGCGCGCGGGCTGGAGCTGGCCGCCAGCGTCGAGCGGGGACCGCTCAGCTTCCTTGGCACCCTGGCCTATACCGATGCGATCGCGACCGGCAGCGGCCCGGCGGCAGAGCTCGACGGCAACCGTCCGCCGCAAACCCCCGAAATCGCCGGCAGTGCCACTGTCACCTGGAACCTGCGGGAGGATACGCTGCTATCCGCTACCCTGCGCCACGTGGGCGCGCAATTCGAGAGCGACCAGGAAAGCGACGTCCTGCCCGCTGCAACCACCCTCGACATGTTCGGCCAGGTCCGCCTGATCGGCGAACTCTCCGCAGTTGCCCGCGTCGAAAACCTGTTCGACGAGGAGATCGTCACCCGCAATGATGGAGGCAGCCGCGATCTTGGGGTGCCGAGAACGATTTGGATTGGCCTGCGACACGCGATGTGACCCGCCGATAGAAGCGTTACCGCGGAGCCAGCACCCAGGCGAAGATCATGTCGGGCTCAACCGGGATCCGCTCGAGCCCCCGAGGGATCGGCCCCACCGCCGCCGAGGGATCGATGGTTGCCGCCAGCCGCTCGACCCACGCCTCGCCCGCGCGTTCCAGCATCCGCAAGACGGGGCGCCAGCTATCCTTGCACTGTACCCCAACGCACCGCTGCCCCCGCGCCTCCAGTGACGCCACGATCGCATAGCCGCTTTCCGAACCCGCTTCGGCGAACAGCAGCGCCTCGGCTCGGCGGCTCACCCCGACGATGAGCGCCGGTTTTCTGGCCATGATCGTGCGCGCCATGCGGATGGCGTCGCCCTCGAGCGCCGATGCCTTGCCGGCGGCCCGGGCAAAGCGGCGGCCCGCCTCGAGCGAGGCATCGTAGAGCCGCACCGCATCGCCACTCGGCAGCGAGCGGATCTGTCCCGCGGACGCGGCGGCCGGAATTGCCAAGGCACCGCACAGCGCCGCGCGTCTCGTCACCGTCAGCATCGCGCCAGCTCCGCTCACCCTTCGCCCGGCGCCCGGCGCCGGTCGCGGCCCCAGATTCCGCTCTTGCCGGGCGCGATCACTCCTGCCGGGTCGAGCGCGTCTTTCAGCCGCTCGTTCAGCCGCTGCAACGCGCCGCCGTTGAAATCGTAGCCCTGCGCGGCAAGGTCCATCATGGCAAGATGGGTGCGATAGGTGCCCATCCCGTGCTCCCGCGCATCCTCCATGGAGGCCCGCATCAGCGGTTCGACCCGGGCCATCATCGCCCGATCGTCGCGGTCGAAGCTGGCGACGCTCTCGTGAACCAGATGGCGCTCACCAAGGACGAAGGCGGCCTGATGATCGAACCCGTACGCGCGATGCTGCGCCTCGGCCCGGTCGAATGCGGCCAGCGCCTGCGCCCCGCTCTGCGCAAGCACGCTGGACCAGCGCGCCTGCCCTCCGCGTCCGCCCTGCCAGTTGACCGCCTGCAACGCGGTCGATCCGGGCGTTCCCGTCCACGCCGATTGCTCGAGCGGCTCGCCCTTGTGCCAGGCGATCTTGGTCAGCTGCATCGGTGAGAGCGAGGCGATCTCGCGCTCGACGACCGCCAGCGTCGCCTGGGTCACCTCCGCGCGGCCGTAGAGCCTGATCCCGGTCCGCCACCAGCCGACGCCGAGGCGCAGGCGGATCGTCTCGCTCACCTCCTCTCCGAGTGGGCCCGGCAAGCTGGTCCAGTCGGAGCGGTGACTGCGCAGCGCAGCGGCGGCGAGCCAGTTCTCGATTGCCGGATTATGCGCCAGCAGCCCCTCGCGCCGCAGCGGGGCGAGGGTGTTGACGATCGCCGCCAGATCCTTGCGCCTTGCGAACTCGCAATCGAGGCCGAGCACGGTGTCGGGCTCGGGCATCAGCCACAGGCTCATCCGGGTGACCACGCCGAAATTGGACTGGACGAACAGCTGATCCGCCGAGGGTCCGAAGCCGTCCGGCGCACTTGCCGGGCTCACCGCACCAGCCATTGCCGCCATGCCGGTGCGCACGACGTCGCCGTCTGCGAGGACCACCTCGAGGCCGCGAATGTTCTGCGTATGGTTGCCCAGAACCGTGGACCCGAGCCCCCGGTCGAGCGCATTGCCGATGACCGATCCCCATGCGTAGGCCGGAACGGAGAGCCAGAAGGGCAGGTCGTTAGCGCGCAGAAAATCTTGGAGGTCGTAGAAGCTGACGCCCGGCTCGACGGTCACCGCGCCCGCCGCCTCGTCGAACTCGATATGCCGCATTCGCGACAAGTCGAGGATCAACGTCCCGGCAAGCGCCGGCGCCGCCCCGCCGTGCCCGAGGTTCTTGCCCCGGCTGATCGGCCACAGCGGCACCCGATACTGGCTGGCGATGCGCAGCGCCGCGCCGACCTCCTCGCCATTCGCCGGCACGAGTGCGGCGATAACGCGCGGTGGCTCGGCTCCGAAGGCGAAGGGATCGCCATAAGCGCCGGTTTCCGCAGGCTCGACGAGAACCTTCTCCGGACCAAGAACGCGCTCGAAAGCGCGCATCGCTTCGGCCATCTTCATTATGCGCGGGTCGCGTGAGAAGGGTGGTTCATCGGCTCTGCTTGCTCGGGCTGTCATTCGCAAGCTACCGGGGGAAAGAAGAAAGGTCGATATAAAGCGCCCGGCACCTTGGCAAATGGACGGAAAACCGCGACGGGCTCGCCATGGCCGAGACGATCGACGGCCGCGCCTTGGCGCGGGGTATGGAAGAAGACATCCGCAACGAGGTCGCCGCCATGCGCGAGGCGGGCATGGCGCAGCCCGGCCTGGCGGTCATCCTGGTGGGTGAGGATGCCGCGAGCGCGGTTTATGTCGGGCAGAAGATCAAGGCCTGCGCCCGCACCGGCATCGCCTCGTTCGAGCATCGGTTGCCGGCGGAAACGGCCGAAGCCGAGCTTCTCGCGCTGATCGCGCGCCTGAATGCCGACGCGAGCGTCCATGGCATCCTGTGCCAGGTCCCCTTGCCCCGCCACATGGACGCGCGGCGCGTTCTCGAGGCGATATCGCCGGCCAAGGATGTCGACGGATTTCATCCGGTCAATGTCGGCTTGCTGGCGGTCGGCGCACCGGGACTGACGCCCTGCACCCCGACCGGCATCGTCCGCCTGCTCGAGACGCAGTTCGACGATCTTGCAGGGCTCGATGCGCTCGTGATCGGGCGCTCGAACATCGTGGGCAAGCCTGTCGCGCTGATGCTGATCGAGCGCGGCGCGACGGTGACCATCGGGCACAGCCGCACCCGCGATCTGGCCGAGCTCTCGCGCCGCTCGGACATCATCGTCGCGGCGGCCGGTGTGCCCGAGCTGGTGCGAGGAAACTGGGTCCGCGAGGGGGCGGTAATCGTCGATGTCGGCATCAGCCGCGTCACCAGCAGCGAGGGCAAGCAGCGTCTCGTCGGCGATGTCGCCTTTGCCGAAGTTCAGCATGCGCGCGCGGTGACGCCGGTGCCGGGGGGCGTCGGCCCGATGACGATCGCCTGCCTTCTCGCCAATACCGTCAAGGCCACGAAGGCGCTTTCCGAGCCTACCTAGTCGTTCGCAACGGACCACGGTTCACAAACCAGGCTAGCGCCCGTCGCAGCCATCCAGCCGCGCTATAGGAACGCTGCGGGGGCAGGCTGCCGATCCCGATGGATTACGGCAAAAAAAAGGGGCGGCTCACCGAAGTGGGCCGCCCCCAAGTATCCGGAGCTTTGGTAGAAGCCCCTCGGGTCGCAACCCCGCCATGACTCCATCGCGCAACAAAGCAAAGGGCGCGGTTTTCGATTTAACGCTACCCTCCTGCTTTTCACGATCTTTTCACGGTATATTCACGCTTGCAACCCACCCTCTCCCGCCTAATCAGGCCGAGTGACCGCGCGAATCTACACCGCCGCCCTGATCGTGATCGGGGACGAGATCCTCTCCGGCCGGACTCACGATAAGAACATCGCCCAGGTCGCGCGCTGGCTGCAGATCCAAGGCATTCGGCTCACCGAGGTTCGCGTCGTCTCCGACGTGCTCGAGCGGATCGGCGAGGCGGTCGAGGCGCTGCGCGAGTGCCATGACTACCTGTTCACCACCGGCGGGATCGGCCCGACGCATGACGACATCACCGTCGATGCGGTCGCTTCTGCACTCGGCCTGCCGGTGGTCGTTCACCCGAAGGCGCGGGCGATCCTGGAGGGTTATTACCGTGACAAGCCCGGCGGCCTGACCGAGGCGCGCCTGCGAATGGCGCGCGTGCCCGAAGGGGCGGATCTAATCGAGAACCGCCTGTCGGGCGCGCCGGGCATCCGCATCGGCAACATCTTTCTCATGGCGGGCGTCCCGCACATCACCGCGCAAATGCTCGATGCGCTGAACGGCACGCTCGAAGGCGGCGCGCCATTGTTGACCGAAACGATCGGTTGCTGGACCGCCGAGAGCGAGGTCGCCGAACTCTTGCGAGACATGGAGAGGGCCCACCCCGCCTGTCAGATCGGCAGCTATCCCTTCTTTCGCGAGGGACGGGTAGGCGCCAATTTCGTCGTCCGCTCGGTCGACCGCGATGCGCTTGGCCGCTGCGTCGCCGCGCTTGGCCGGGAACTTGCAGCGCTACCGGTCGAGTGCGTCCCCGGCGGGATCTGAGCGGTCAGTCTTCCCGATATTCCGGGTCCCGCCTGATCTCCTCGCGCAGCTCACGCGCCCCGCGTTCGGAACGGTTGAAACTGCCGCGCGAAGCATCACGGTTGCGGGCCTTGGCGAAATACATCGCCGCAATCAGCGCGAATGCGCCGATGGTGAGGACGATGAGCCAGAGTGTCGGCATGAAACTTCCTTCCGGGATTTCGGGGTTTCGTCATCAACGCGCGAACCGCCGGAATTCTCCGCTCACCACCTTACGGCAAATAGGCCGGGGCGCTCAGCCCCGGCCCTAAGCGGATCCCGAGAGGCTGATCAGGCTCCCTCGATCTCCGCGGTATCGAGCTTGAGGCCCGGCCCCATCGTCGAGGTGAGCGACACCTTCTTGAGGTATTTTCCCTTCGCCCCCGAAGGCCTGGCCTTGACCACCGCCTGCGTCAGCGCCTCGAAATTCGCCTTGAGCGCAGCCTCGTCGAAGGAGAGCTTGCCTATTCCCGAATGGATAAGGCCCATCTTCTCGACCCGGAACTCGACCTGGCCGCCCTTGGCGTCCTTCACCGCCTGCGCCACGTTGGGCGTGACTGTGCCGAGCTTGGGATTGGGCATCAGCCCCTTGGGGCCGAGCGTCTTGCCCAGCCGGCCGACCACGCCCATCATGTCGGGCGAGGCGATGACGCGATCATAATCGAGATTGCCCGCCTGCATGTCCTCCATCAGGTCCTCGGCGCCCACCTTGTCGGCGCCCGCCGCCTCGGCCTCGGCCGCCTTGTCGCCGCGCGCGAACACCGCGACCTTGACGCTCTTGCCGGTGCCCGACGGGAGCGAGACCATGCCGCGCACCATCTGGTCGGCATGGCGCGGATCGACGCCCAGGTTCATCGCCACCTCGACGGTCTCGTCGAACTTGGTCGAGGAGCCGAGCTCCTTCAGCAGCCCCAGCGCCTCGTCGAAGCCGTAGAGCTTCTCGCGGTCGATCTTGGCGGCGGTGGTCTTCTGCTTCTTCGTCTGCGTTGTCATCGGATCAGCCCTCCACCACTTCGAGGCCCATCGAGCGCGCCGAGCCCTCGATGATCTTGATCGCCTGCTCGATGTCGTTGGCGTTTAGGTCGGCCATCTTCGTCTCGGCGATCGCGGCGAGTTGCGAACGCTTGATCTTGCCCGCGCTCGCCTTACCCGGCTCCTTCGAACCGGACTTCAGGTTGATCGCCTTCTTGATCAGGTAGGATGCGGGCGGCGTCTTGGTGACGAAGGTGAAGCTGCGATCGCCATAGACGGTGATCGTCGTCGGGGTCGGGGCGCCCTTCTCGAGGTCCTGCGTGGCGGCGTTGAACGCCTTGCAGAACTCCATGATGTTGACGCCGCGCTGCCCCAGCGCCGGGCCGATCGGCGGCGAAGGATTGGCAGCGCCGGCGGGCACCTGCAGGTTGATATAGCCTTCGATCTTCTTGGCCATGACAGGCCTCCTTTCTCACTGTTGCCGCGCGCCAGGAAACGCGCAGCTCATGGTAAGCGGTCCTGACGGCGCAGCGCCCAAGGCGACCGGCCTCCCGCATGGAATTCCTGCGATTCGCGAGGAGCGGCGCACATAAGCGGGCGGACCGGCGATGGCAAGCCAACCCAGCGCCGGAGCCCTACGAGTCCACACGTTGCGGCCCCTGTTCTCCTGGGCCGGATCCTACAGCAAATCCTACAGCGCGCGGATGATCGCCGAAAAATCGAGCGCGGCATGGTCCTTGGCGAAGGACTCGTAGAGCTCGGCTGCATGACGACCGAGCGGGGTGGCCGCGCCCGCGGTTTCCGCGGCTTCCATCGCCAGCCTGAGGTCCTTCAGCATCAGCGCGGTGGCGAAGCCGCCCTGGTAGTCCCTGTCCGCCGGGCTCTCCTTGCCGACGCCCGGCAGCGGGGTGTATTCGTTGAGCGACCAGTTGTAGCCGCTCGAGCGCGAGCTGATCTCGTAGAACTTCTGCGGGTCGAGGCCGAGCTTCTGCGCCATCAGCATCGCCTCGCCGGTGCCGATCATGTGGATCGCGAGCAGCATGTTGTTGCAGATCTTCGCCGTCTGCCCGGCGCCCGCCTCGCCGGCATGGATCACCGCCTTGCCCATGTGTTGCAGGACCGGCTCGGCCTTGGCGAAAGCATCTTCGGTGCCGCCGACCATGAAGGTGAGCGTGCCGGCGTTGGCCGCAGCAATGCCGCCGGAAACAGGCGCATCGACCATGGCGTGCCCGGCCTCCTGCGCGGCCCCGGCGACTTCGCGCGCGGTGACGACGTCGATGGTCGAGCAATCGACCAGCACCGCTCCGGCGGTCGCGTGTCCGATGACGTGTTCGGCGTAGACCTGCCGCACGATCGCGCCGTTGGGCAGCATCGTCACGATCGCCTTGACGCCGGCGACGGCCTCCCGGGCTTGGGCGAAGGTGGTGCAGCCGGCCTCGTCAGCCGCTGCCCGGGCCTCCTCGCTGAGGTCCGAGGCGCGGACCTCGTGCCCTGCTTTCACCAGGTTGGCGGCCATCCCGCCGCCCATGTTGCCAAGGCCGATGAAGGCGATTTTCATTTTACCGCCCCTTCCATGCCGGATCGCGCTTCTCGACGAAGGCGCGCATGCCCTCGGCTTTGTCCTCACTCGCCGCCAGCACCTGGAAGATGCGGCGCTCGTGCTTGATCCCGTGTGCGAGGCCGGTCTCGAAGGCGGCGTCGACCAGCTCCTTGTTGGCGATGACCGCCATCGGCGCCATGCCCGCGATGGTCGCGGCAGTCTTGAGCGCGTCCTCGAGCAGCTCGGCATGGGGCACGATGCGCGACACCAGCCCCGCGCGCTCGGCCTCGGCGGCGTCCATCATCCGGCCGGTGAGGTGCATCTCCATCGCCTTGGCCTTGCCCACCGCGCGCGTCAGGCGCTGCGAGCCGCCCATGCCGGGCGCGACGCCCAGCTTGATCTCGGGCTGGCCGAACCTGGCCTTCTCGCTTGCGATGATGAAATCGGCCATCATCGCAAGTTCGCATCCGCCCCCCAGCGCAAAGCCGTTGACCGCGGCGATCCACGGCTTGCGGGTGGCGGCGACGAGCCTGTCGTTCCAGCCGGCGAAGAAATCCTCGAGGAAGAACTGCGCGCCCGGCTTGTCGACCATCTCCTTGATGTCGGCCCCGGCGGCGAAGGCCTTCTCGCCCGCGCCGGTCACGACCGCGCAGCGCTGCGAGGGATCGGCCTCGTAGGCCGCGAAAGCGTCGATCAGCTCGCCCAGCACCTCGGTATTGAGCGCGTTCAGCGCCTCCGGGCGGTTGAGCGTAACCAGCGTAACCGCCTCGCGCTGTTCGACGAGGATCGTGCGATAATCGGTCATGAATATCCTTCCAAACATCCATCCCCCCGCTCACTCTGAGCTTGTCGAAGGGTCCACATGGCAAGCGCGGTGCGAGCGTCCTTCGTCAGGCTAAGGACGAGCGGATTGGATTTCGGCGCTCAGCCCTAGGAGCATGCCCGGCGCGCGGCAAGCGGCGGAAAAGGCCGGCACGGGTTTCGCCGGACGGCAAGGAACGCTATGGTCGCACCGATTGTATGGCTTGGTAAGCGGCATTCCGGGGGCCTGGTAGAGCATTGTTTTCAGGCGAGACGGCGATACCCTATTGCGGCGCGGCACCGGCCCTAACGGACTGGCTTGCGCGCTGGAACCTCGACCCCGTGCTGCTTCTGGCGATGGCCGCGCTTACCGGGCTGTGGCTGGTGCGCCAGCGGCGCTTGAGCGGGGCGCAAGCGGGCGCGCTGGGCGTGTTCGCGCTGCTGTTCGTCTCGCCCTTCTGCGCGCTCGGCTCGGCCCTGTTCACCGCGCGGGCGGTGCATCACGTGGCGCTTGCCTCGTTGCTCGCGCCGCTGCTGGTCGAGGCGTTCGCCCTTCACCGGCGGCGGATCGCGCTCTCCCTGCCGGTCCTGGCCGCGATTCAAGCGCTTGTCTTCTGGGCCTGGCACGCGCCGCCGCTTTATGCCGCCGCCCTCGCCAGCGATGCGCTGTTCTGGGCGATGCAGGCGACCATCACGCTCACCGCCGCGCTGCTGTGGGCCAGGATCCGCCAGTCCGAGGCGGGGGCGGCGGTGATCTCGCTGCTGGCGACGATGGTTCAGATGGGTGCGCTTGGCGCCTTGCTCGTCTTCGCCGGCCGCGCGCTCTATGCGCCTCACGCCTTGACCACGCAAGCCTGGGGGCTGACCCCGCTCGAGGACCAGCAGATCGCCGGGCTGATCATGTGGGCCCCGGCTTCCGCGATCTACCTCCTCGCCGCGCTTGTCATCCTCTACCGCTCCTTGAAGACGCCTGCCGCCGCATGAGCCGGAGCCAATGAGCAAGGCTGGCGATACGATCCGCGAATGGTCGCAGTCCTATCGCGACCGGGGAAAGTACACGCCCGTCGGGGTCGCCTTCCATTGGACGATGGCGGCGCTGGTCATCTACCAGCTCTATTCGGGCTGGGCGATGCAGCGCTACCTCGTCGGGCCGGACAAGCTCGAAGCCTACGCGCTCCATACCGAGATCGGCCTGTCGATCCTTCTGGTCGGCCTGTGCAGGCTGGGGTGGCGGCTGATCGTGCCCGGACCCATCAACGATGCCGACAACCAGGGCTGGCGCTCCACCGTCGCGCACGCCATCCATGCCGGCTTCTACACGCTCTTCGCGCTGCTGCCCTTGAGCGGCTGGATCATGTGGTCGGCGATCCAGCCGGCGCGGCCGCTGGCGCTCGCCGGCCTGGTGCCGGTGCCCGACATGCCGTTCCACGACCTTTCGCCCGAATGGCAGCGATACCTCCTGCAAGCCTCCGAGGACGTGCACGTGTTCTGCGTGATCGTCATCGCGCTATTGGTCCCCGCGCATGCGGTGGCGGCGGTCAAGCACCACTTCTGGGATCGGGACGACGTAGTCGAGGGCATGCTTCCCGAGGTGCCGGATACGGATTGGCACCCGGGAGGGCCGCGATATAGTCGGCCAGGGGCGCAACCTCCTCGTCGGCAAGCAGGCGGCTGATCGCGAGCATGTTGCCATCCGTCGCGTAGCGTTCGCCTTGCCGCCATTTCCTGAGCTGCGCCGCGATATAGGGCGCGGGCTGAGCGGCGACCGCGGGGTTGCCGGCGCCCACGCCCATGCCGTCGTCGCCATGGCACGAGGCGCAGGAGGCCAGCCCGCGCGAAGGGTCGCCCTCGTGGTAGAGGCGGATGATGGCGGGCTCGCACGCCGCGCCGTCGGGCTCGAGGCCGGGTTCGGGGACGTTCCTGGGCCAGGGAAGCTCCTCGTAATAGATCGAGAGGCGCTGGCGGGCGGGCCAGTCGACATGGTCGGCGATCCACGTCATCTGCGGATGGCGGCGCAGACCTTCGGAATAATACTCCATCTGCCTCAGGAAATGACCGCGCTCCATGCCCGCGAGGCGGGGAACGAGATTGCCGTCGCCCTCGCCTGCGAGCCCGTGGCAGGTGATGCAGGCGGCCTGGGCGCCCGCATCCCCACCCGAATGCGCGATCAGCTCGCCGGTCACCTCGAACGGGCCGGAGAGCGTAGGCTCGGCCTCGTTGCAGGCGGCGACAAGCACGCAGGTCGCAGCGAGGAGGGCAGAGCGTAGGGATGCGCCATTCGCCAACCGGAACCGGCGCGGCGGCGGCGCGGTTCCCGCCAGCCTCGTCGCGCTGGCGCTGCTCGCCGGGTGCAAGGAGCCGGCACTGCCGCGCTACGATTTCGACAGCGCGGCGATGGAGCGCGGGCGCGAGGTGATCGAGCGCGTCGGCTGCGCGGCCTGCCACGAGATCCCCGGCATCGACTGGCCCAAGGGGCGGCTCGGCACGTCGCTGAAGGGGTTCGACGACATCGGCCTCATCGCCGGCGCGCTCCCCAATGATGCCGAGAACCTCGCCAGCTTCGTGCGCAATGCGCCTGCAACAAAACCGGGCTCGACCATGCCCGCAATGCCGATTACCGCCGAGGAGGCGCGCGATGTCGCCGCTTACTTGTACGGAATGAACGATGTTTGAGGCGATCTGGGGCTGGCCGCCGCCGGTGCTCGACCCGGCGGGGCCCTATGCCTCGAGCGTGACCGTCCTCGCCTGGGCGCTGATCGTGGGTGGCATCGTGGTGACCGCGATCATCGTCGCCGCTTTGTGGGTGGCGGCGAAGGGGCCGCAGAAATACCGCGACATGCTCGGCGGCGAGCGCGCGGTGTGGATCGGCGGGATCGCCTTCCCCGGCGTGGTGCTGACCGGGCTTCTTGTCTGGGGCCTGACGCTCACCGCCTCGCTCACCGATGACATAACTGGCGACGAGATGCGCGTGCGCGTCACCGGCTATATGTGGTGGTTCGAGGTCGAATACCTCGATGCGGACGGAGATGTCATCCTGCGCGATGCGAACGAGCTGCACCTGCCGGTCGACCAGCCGGTGGTGGTCGAGCTGCGAAGCGGGGACGTGATCCATAGCTTCTGGGTGCCGCATCTCTCGGGCAAGAAGGACATGGTTCCGGGGCGCACCAACCTGCTGCTGGTCGAGGCGAGCGAGGCGGGGCGCTTCGGCGGGGTTTGCGCCGAATATTGCGGCGGGCCGCATGCGCTGATGGGGTTCATCACCGTCGCCCATGCCGGCGACGACTGGCGCGAATGGTTGGCGGCGCGGCTGGCGCGCCAGGGTGCCGTCGCCGCCGCCGTGCTTCCCCCCACCCCGCCCGTCGCCGAGGAGATCGACGAGGAGGACCAGCCCGGTCTAGTCCCCCTGCGCCCCGCCGTCGCCGGAGACCAGACCACGCTCGACGGCTACGAGCTGTTCATGGACAGCGGCTGCGGCGCCTGCCACCGTGTTGCCGGCACCGAGGCCAACGGTCTGGCCGGGCCCGACCTCACCTATCTCGGCAGCCGCCTGTCGCTGGGCGCGGGTATCCTGCCCAACAACCGCGGCACGCTGATGGGCTGGATCGGCGACAGCCAGTCGATCAAGCCCGGCAACCGGATGCCGAGCTACGACATGCTTTCGGCCGACCAACTGCAAGCCATCGCCATCTGGCTCGAGCAGCAAAGGTGAGCACGCAGCCTTTCGACACGGAAGGGGCCGTCGACCAGACGCCGCTCGACGAGCGGGGGCCGGGCGCGATGACGGGGCGCAAGTCCGAAACCGGCTTCGACCACGAGCTCTACCGCCTGTTCCCCACGCACCACCCGCGCCCCGAGGGCGAGGTGGAGGAGCTGGAGCGGATCTGGGAAAACCCCAAGGGCTGGGGCCTGCTGACGGTCGTCAACAACAATTATATCGGCTTCTTCTACGTCGCCACGGCGTTCCTGTTTTTCCTCCTCGCCGGCATTCTCGCGCTCGGCATGCGCGTGCAGCTCGCCGCGCCGCTGATGGAGTTCCTGCCGCAGGAGACCTACAACCAGTTCTTCACCATGCACGGCACGGTGATGATGTTCCTGTTCGCGGTGCCGATGGTCGAGGCGATCGGGGTGATGCTGTTGCCGCAGATGCTGGCCGCGCGCGACCTGCCCTTCCCGCGCCTCTCCGCCTATGCGTTCTGGGCCTATTTCGTGGGCGGCCTGTGCTTCTTCGCCTCGCTGTTCGTCGGCCTGGCCCCGAACGGCGGCTGGTTCATGTATCCGCCGCTGACCTCGATCGCCTATTCACCCGAGATCAACACCGATTTCTGGCTGCTCGGCATCGGTTTTATCGAGATTTCCGCCATCGCCGGCGCCATCGAGATTATCGTCGGCGTGCTCAGGACCCGCGCCCCGGGCATGACGCTCGACCGGATGCCGATGTTCGCCTGGGCGATGCTGGTGTTTGCGGTGATGATCATCATCGCCTTCCCGAGCGTGATCCTGTGCACCCTGCTGCTGGAGATGGAGCGCGCCTTCAACTGGCCGTTCTTCGATCCCACGCGCGGCGGCGATCCGCTGTTGTGGCAGCACCTGTTCTGGTTCTTCGGCCACCCCGAGGTGTACATCATCTTCCTGCCCGCAGCCGGCCTCATGAGCATGATGGTGGCGAGCGTGGCGCGGACCAAGCTAGTCGGCTACCGCCTGAACGTGCTGGCGCTCGTCGCCACCGGCTTCATCAGCTTCGGCGTGTGGGCGCACCACATGTTCGCAACCGGCATGCCGCGCGTCTCCACGGGGTATTTCAGCGCCGCCTCGATGGCCGTCTCGCTCCCTGCCGGCATCCAGGTATTCTGCTGGATCGCCACGCTCGCCTCGGGCCGCATCCGCTGGTCGACGCCGGCTCTGTTCATCACCGGCTCGATCGTGATCTTCACCATGGGCGGGCTAACGGGCGTAATGGTCGCCATGGTGCCGTTCGACTGGCAGGCGCACGACACCTATTTCATCGTCGCCCACCTCCATTACGTACTGCTGGGCGGCATGGTGTTCCCGATGTTCGCCGCCTTCTACTACTGGGTGGGGATGACGTCCAAGAACGCGCTTTCCGAGCGGCTCGGCAAATGGGTGTTCTGGCTGATGTTCGCAGGGCTGCACGTCACCTTCCTGCCGATGCACCTGACCGGTTTGATGGGCATGCCGCGCCGGGTCTATACCTACCTCCCCGATCGCGGGCTCGACTGGCTGAACCTGACCTCGACTATCGGCGCCTTCATCCTCGCCGCCGGGATCATCCTGTTCCTCGTCGACCTCGCGCGCAGCTTCCGCTTCACCACCAGCGAGGATGCGGGCAACGTCTATGGCGGCGGCACGCTCGAATGGCTGCCGACGGGGATGTACTCGACCCGCTCGATCCCGCTCGTAAGGAGCCGCGAGCCTTTGTGGGACGACCCGAACATCGGCGAGGATGTCAAGCAAGGGCGCTACTTCCTGCCCAACTCGACCACGGGCCTGCGCGAAACGCTGATCACCTCGCCGATCAATGCCGAGCCGCAATATGTGCAATTGATGCCCGGCCCCTCGCCCTATCCGTTCGGCGCGGCGGTGTTCACCGCCTTTTTCTTCCTCGCGCTGACGATCCAGGCCTATGCCTTCAGCGCGTTTTCGGGCGTGGTCGCGGTGTTCTGCGTGCTCCGCTGGCTGTGGGAGACCGATCGGCCGATCCATCAGGACCATGCCGATATCGGCGGGGGGATCGTGGTGCCCATCGCCATCACCGGCCCCAAGAGCCACGGCTGGTGGGCCTTGAACACGCTGATGGTGGTGATGGGGATGATCGCCTTCATGGCGCTGTTCGCCTATCTCTACCTCTACGGCATCCACCCCGAGGTCTGGCTGTCGCCGCCGCCGCTGTGGGAAACCGGCGCGATCGCGGCATTGCTGGTGCTGGCGCTGGTCTGTGCCTGGGGTTCACGCAAGATCCTCGCCAGCTATCCTGCCGGGCAATATCCGAGCGAGGGCCCGTGGATGACCGCGGCACTCGGCGCGGCGCTGTTGGTGGGCGCGGTCTGGCTCGACTGGACCGGCTGGCAGGCGGCGGGGCTCGATCCGGTGGCCACCAGCCACGGCGCCATCGTCCACGCGCTGATGGCCTACCAGGGGATGTGCGTCGCCATTGCGGTGGTGATGGCGCTTTACCTGGGCTACCGCAGCGGGCGCGGGCTGCTGACGACGCCCTCCAACGTGACGCTCGACATCGTGGTGCGCTTCATCGGCTATTGCGCCTTGCAGGGCCTGGGGACGAGCGTGCTGGTGCGGCTCTTCCCCGGCGCCATCGGCTGACGGATGGCGGAGGATTTCCGTGAGCGGATCGACTACCAGACGCCGGCCTTGGCGCTGGCGGTCTGGGCCATGCATTTCTCGCTGCTGTGGGGCGCGAGCAGCATCTTTCCCGGCCAGCCGGCAGCGCGCTGGATCGCCCTGGTGCTGACCATCGTCGCTGCCGGCGCACTGTTCTACCTCTGGCGGCGGGAGAAGGTGCGCTCGGTGTTCAGCGTGCCGGGCCTGGGCATCGCCATCGCCGCGGTGAGCGTCGGCTACGGGGCGATGCCGGCGCTGGTGGGCTGAACGGGCCGGCTTACCCCCCTCAGCGCAAGGGCGAGAGCGGCCACCGCACACGCTACGAGCGCCGCACCGGCGCAGAACAACAGCGCGAGAACCGGCAGCGACAGCCAGGCGAAGTCAGGCGTCCGAAGCGGAGTTGCCTTCGCCCGAGCTCCCCCCGCTGCCTGCACCGCCGCCACCTTCCTCCCCGCCCGACTCCAGCAATTCGCCCGGCAGGAGGCCAATCCCGATCGTGAGCACGAGGGTGCTCAAACCCAGCGCAATCAGCATCAGCAACCCGTCACGCACCAGCAGGGCGAGGCCGAAGGCGGCGATGACGGCCATCGGCGCGGTGCTGGCGAAGGGCACCAGCTCGAGCGGGGGGACCGTGCAGCACAGCACGATGATGAACGCCGCCGCGATGCGCGGCCACATTCCTCCCGTGAAACGCGGCAGCCGGCCGTGGAACCACTGGTCGAGCTTCGCGGCAATCCCATCGAGCTTGTCGGCGGCATCGTGCAGCTTTCCTTCGCTGACCGAGCGCTTCTGCACAAAGCCCGGCAGCCACAGATGCTCCTTGCCGAACAGCAGCTGCGCCGCGGTCAGAGCGATGATCGCGGCAAGGATGGTGGGCACGCCGGGGATGCCGCCGATCGGCGTGATCTCGATCAGCGCCGGGATCATGATGGCAGGGCCATAGGACCGGTCGCCGATCGCATCGAGCACGTCCCCGATCGAGACGCGCTGCTTCTTGTCGGCGAGTTCGCGCAGCTTGCCCAGTATGTCGGTGACGGAATGGACTTCTTCGACCTCGCCGTTCATCTCACGCTGCCAGATAAGCCGACATCAGCAGCAGCAGCACGAAGCCTCCTGCGAAGAACGGGCTCGAGATCCACCGCGGGGCGCCCGGCTGGTCCGCCTCGGGAATGATGTCCTCGATCGTGGCGGTGAGCAGCAGCCCGCCGAAGATCGCCAGCGCGACCCCGGTGATGACCGCGCCCGCCCCCTGGAGGACGAGGAAACCGCCGAGCGCACCGAGCACCGGCAAGAACGGGTACAGCGCCATCGCGCTCAGGCGCTTCGTGCGCGAGACCTGAGCGGATCGGAAATTTGCCGTTACCGCGAAGCCGCCAGGCAGGTTGCCGAGCACCTGGGAAAGCGCCAGCAGCAGGCCGAGATCGCCCGAGGCGGCGCCGCCGCTCCCGGTCATCAGCCCATCGGTGAACAGGTCGATGCCGATCGCGGCGAAGGCGCCCCAGGTGATCGCGCGGCCGACATTCCTGGCGAGCTTCTGGCGCAGCGCGCGGGTCAGCCATGCAAGCCCGACCGCGACGAAGCCGCCCGCCAATAGCGCAAGGGCGAGCATCCAGACCTCGATCCGCTCCTGCGCGCGGGGAATGAGTGCGAGCGCTGCAACCCCTGCCGATCAGGTTGCCCACCACCGGCAGCAGCGCGAGCAGCGGGATCGTGCCAAGGCCGATGGGTTCCTTGCCCATCGGCGCTAGCGGATGAACCGGTCGAGGCTGCCATAGCTCTCGGTGATCCTGCCGCGCGGGAAGGCCAGGGCGGCGATGGCAAGGCCGCCCACGACGCTGACGATGATGTGCAGCAGGTCGCCGCCATAGAGGAACGGGGCAACGGCCAGCATCAGTCCGAGCGGGATCAGCAGATAGCGCGCCGCGCGGCACACCTCGGCGGCAGCGACCGCGAGCACGGTGATGACCAGCGCGCCGAGCAGGTGATCGGCATTGGCGAGGGCGCCCTCGGCATCGAGCGTCAGCCGGGTGAACAGGAAGGTCAGGCCAATCGCGCCCGCCAACCACAGGTTCCACGGCAGGTTGACCGCGCCCGACCACATTTCCTTGAACACCGTCCACGGACGCCGCTCGAACTCGTGCTCGGCGGGCGTCAGCCGGTCGCCCTCATCCGTATCGCCGAACAGCGTCACCCAGATCACGCTCCTGCCCGCCTTGCGCCTCCGGTTGATGAAGCTGAGCGTGGCCGCAAGCTCGTCGACCGAATACGGGATCTGGATCAACATCGCCGCCGCGCCGATCAGCGTCAGCGTTGACCAGGTGCCGATCATGATCGGCTGAATGATGATGAAGGCGATCGAGACGATCCCGAGCGGCACGATCATCAGCCCGAACAGCAGCACCAGCCAGGGCATCGTGCGCCACCGCGCGCGGCTGCCGATGATGCCGGTGAGGATCTCGAGCATGTAGAAATAGGTCCCGAGCGCCGCGTCGGGCACCGGGAAGGCTTCCGATACGCTCGAGGTGATGATCTCCTCGGTGCCGTTCTGCGGATCGGTCGGGCTGCCGAGGAAGAACGGCTCCCACACGCTGTCCACCTGGTCCATCTGGTAGGCGGCGAGGTAGCGGCTGAACAGCAGGCCGACGATGGCGAGCAGGATGATCGGCAGGCGCTGGGTCCAGGCGCTCGGGTTGAAGCTCCAGCCCGGCGGCACCTCTGGCGCGCGGCGGCGGGCGAGCACGCTCGGGCCCACCTCCGGCGGCGTGGCGATGGCGAAGCCGAAGATCAGCGCGCCGACCAGCGTATCGCCGAGGTATGCGGCCGCATTGGGGGTGATGAACAGCACCGGCAGCGCCATCACCACCATGCCGATCCCCGCCGAGAGCCAGCGCGCGAAGGCGAGGCGCCAGGAAAGCGAAAGGCTCGCGGTAATGAGCAGCGCCACCCCGCAGGCGACCTCTGCCCAGGCGTAGAACTCGTTTTCAAGGCCGATCATCGGCGGCTGGAAAATCAGCCAGAACGCGAGCGCGATATTGACGAAATGGGCCCAGCGAAAGGTGCGATGCTGGGCAATGCGGCGGTCTTCGATCCGGCGGCGCAGGTGCTCGGGATCGGCGCCCGGCCGCTCGTCCGACGCATCCTCGAGCCAGCGCGGCGGGGTGATCTTGTTGCGCTTGTACCAGGCCTTGGGGTCGCGCTTCAGATTGGCGATCATCGCCGGCAGCACGTCCTCGAGCTCGTGCTCCGGCCGCCAGCCGAGCCATTCCTCGGCACGGCCGATGTCGAGCGCGTAATGGTCGTCCGCCATGGCGATCATGAACGGCTGGATGAACGGCTTCTCCCCCCGGTCGATTGCGTCGGGCACCACCGGCTCCAGCGCGTTCTGGGCGATCGCGCCGATCTTGGCGATGGGCGCGGGTACCTTGAAGGTCATCCAGTCGTCTGCGCCGTGGATCAGCTCCCCGATCCGGTCCTGGAGCGTGTCGTAGCCGACCGCGAAGGGTTCGCCGATGAGGATGTGCGTAGCGGGCGGCAGGGTCCGGCGCTTCTCGATCGTCGCGCGCATCGAGCGGATCATGTCCTCGCGGTGCAGCATCGCCTGGCCGGCATTGAGCGGCCCTGCATAGAGGTGCGACTGGAGGTTGCGCTCGTAGATCCGCGCGATCTGGTGGCTGAGCGTGGGGACCGCGCTCTTCTCGTCATAAACCCCGGCGAGGCGCAGGATTGCAAACGGCATCGAAGCCTCGGCGCGGATCAGGTCCTCGACCTCCTTCTTCGATTCGGGATAGGCCCATCGCGGGTCGAGCGGGGTCTGCTCGTCGATCCGCTCGCCCGGATCCTTGGGCTCGTGGACCAGCATCGTGCTTGCATAGACGAACCGCTCGACATCGAGCTTTTCGAGCGCTTTCAACAGGTTGCGAGTGCCCTCGACATTGACCTTGTGATAGAGCGGGTTGGGCTCGCCGGTGAAGTCGTAGAATGCGATCAGGTGAATGACCGCCGCGATCTGGCGCCCATTCTCGTCGGCGATCTTCTCGAGCGCGAGGTCGACCGACTGCGGCGAGGTAATGTCGAATTCGACGATGCTCTCGTCGCCCTCATTGTCGCGATCGAGCCCGACAATGCGGTAATCGCGGCCGAACTCCTTCTTGAGCGACGCACCGATATTTCCCGCCGCCCCAGTGATGACGAGCAGCGGCTTCGATTGCAGTTCGATCTCGGCCAAACGCCCCTCTCCCCCCTCAGCCTACGGGGAAAGAATAATCGGAAGGCGAAAGTGTTTCGCCGCGCAGCACACGGAACCATCGCCGAGGGCACGCGCTCCCCAGCCATGGAGGCAATCGGCAAACGGCGCTGGGCGATCGCGGAAGGCTATATCCCGAGCGGCAGCGTCGACCCCGATGATCCGGCGCTGGTCAGCCATGAGACCGCCTGCATCCTCAATGCTGGCGAGCGCGAGGCCAAGGTCGCGATCACCCTGTTCTTCAAGGACCGCGCTCCGGTCGGCCCCTACCGAGTGATCGTGCCCGCCCGGCGCACCGCGCATATCCGCTTCAACGATCTGGAGGAGCCGGAGCCCGTGCCGCGAGACACCGATTATGCCAGCGTAATCGAGGCCGACGTGCCGATCATCGTCCAGCACACACGGCTCGATTCGCGCCGCGCGGAGATTGCGCTGATGACGACCATGGCGTTCGCCGATGGCTGAGACACTCGGTATTGTAGGCCTCAGCGCGATGGGTGCCTCGCTGGCGCTCCGCGCGCGCGATTGCGGCTACCGGGTGATCGGGACCGATCTCGAGGGCGTTTCGGATGAGCTGAAGAAAGCGGGCGTCGAGGAGGCCGACGATGCGGCTGATCTCGTCGCCCGGCTCGAACCTCCGCGCATCACGCTTCTCTCGGTGCCCGCCGGACCGGTGGTCGACACCATCGCCGAGACGCTCGCCGAGGCGATGGAGCCAGGCGATATCATCCTCGACGGCGGCAATTCCTATTGGGGCGACAGCAAGCGACGCTACGAACGCTATGCCGAAAAGGGCGCGCACTTCCTCGATTGCGGGATCAGCGGCGGGCCCGACGGTGCGCGCGATGCGCCCTGCTTCATGATCGGCGGCCCGCGCGAGGCGGTCGCCAAGGTCGAGCCGATGCTGAAGGAACTCGCCGGCCCCAGCGGCTACGTCCACGCGGGCGGGCCTGGCGCCGGCCATTACGTCAAGCTCGTCCACAATGGCGTCGAGTTCGGCATGTTGCAGGCGATCGGCGAGGGCGTGGCGCTGCTCGAAGGCTTTCCCGAGGAGCTGGCGATCGCCGACACCCTCGATTGCTGGACGAAGGGCTCGGTTGTGCGCTCCTTCCTCGTCGAGCTGATGGCCCGTGCCCATCGGGAAGACCCGGCGATGAACAAGCCCACCAGCTATATCGAGGATACCGGCGAGGTGAACTGGCTGGTCGGCGACGCGCTGAACCTCGACGTGCCCGCGCCGGTCATCGCCCAGAGCGTGATGGAGCTGGTAAAATCGCGCGATAACAAGGGCATCGCCTACAAGGCGATCACCCAGATGCGCCACGAATTCGGCCGCCATCCCTATGACCGCGATCCGGCAATCGCCAAGGAGCGCAGGATCGGCCGCGTCGGCCCGCTCTACCGCTTCGAGGAGGACGGCGAGTGAGCACTACCCTCTCCGGGCGCGCCGCGCTGGTGACGGGCGGAGACAGCGGGATCGGCGCCGCGATCAGCCGCGAACTCGCCGCCAGGGGTGCTGATGTGGCGATAAACTGGCACAGCGATGCAGGCCCCGGCGAGAAATTGGCGCAAGAGATCGAGCGCGGGGGAACGCGCGCTATCGCGATTGGCGGCGACGTCTCGCAGGAGGCGGACGCGACCCGCCTCGTCGCCCAGACCGCCGCGCATTTCGGGCGGATCGATATCCTCGTCGCCAATGCCGGCATCCAGCTCGACGCGCCGGTTCTGGAGATGGAGGCGGATCAATGGCGCAAGGTCATTGACGTCAACCTCACCGGCCAGTTCCTCACCGCCCGTGCCGCCGCGCGCCGCTTCCGCGACCAGGGCGTCGGCGAGGGACGGAGGTCGGCGGGCGTCGTCGTGTGCATGAGCTCGGTTCATGACGTCATCCCCTGGGCGGGCCACGTGAACTACGCCGCGGCCAAGGGCGGAGTGGACATGATGATGCGCACGCTGGCGCAGGAGCTGGCGAAGCACCGCATCCGCGTGGTCGGCATCTCGCCGGGCGCGATCAAGACCGACATCAACCGCGAGGTCTGGGAGGACGAGGACGAGGCCGCAAAACTGCGCGAGCTCATCCCCTACGGCCGGATCGGCGAGGTGGCGGACGTGGCGGGCCCGGTCGCCTGGCTGTGCTCGGACGAGGCCGATTACGTCACCGGCACGACGCTCTACATCGATGGCGGGATGACGCTCTACCCGGGGTTCATCGGCAACGGGTGAAGTGGATGGCTCACCGCGCGATGGTCATCCGGCGAGAAGGCTAGCTTCCCTCGACGAACTGCCACGGTGCATCGGCATGCGGGCCATCGCCCGCGATCATGTCCTCCAGGCCGCCCAGCCGAAACCAGCGGTAGCCGTGCGGCTCGAGCACGAGGTCGTAATCGCCGCCATTTTCGGGCGGCACCGCGCGATTGGTCTGCAGGCACACCAGCGCCCGCGCCTCCTCCCCTGCATTTTCGCGCATTTTGAGCACGAACTCCACTTTGCGGTCCGCCAGGTTGTGGGTGAACACCGAAACCCGTCCCTGGTGGCGATAGGCCATCGCCAGGATGTGCGGCTCGGTGTCGAGGATGACGAACTCGCCCGCGCCGATCTCGGTCAGCTCCTTCCTCATTCGCAGCATCCGCTCGGTCCAGCCGAGCAGCGAATTGGGATCGGCGCGCTGCATCGCGACATTGACCTTGCGGTAGCCGTAGGGCCCCTCGTCGATCACCGGGCGCACCGGCTCCTCGCACGGAGTGAAGCCGGCATTCTTCTCGGCCGACCACTGCATCGGCGTCCTCGCCGCCTCGCGCTCGGGGAGCGACAGGTCCTCGCCCATGCCGATCTCGTCGCCATAGCGGATGACGGGCGTTCCGGGCATGGTCAGCATCAGCGAATAGGCGAGCTCGAGCTTGGCGCGATCACCGCCGAGCATCGGCGCCAGGCGGCGGCGGATGCCGCGACCGTAGAGCTGCATGTCCTCCTCGGGCCCAAAGGCCTCGAACACGGCCTGCTGCTGCTCGTCGGGCAAGCGTCCGATATCGAGCTCGTCGTGATTGCGCAGGAAATGCGCCCATTGCGCGGTGCGCGGCAGGTTCTTGGACGCCTCCAGCTTCTCGCGCAGAGGCCCGCTATCGCCACTCGCCAGCGCGTAGAACAGCGTCTGGTTGACGGGGAAGTTGAACATCATGTGCAGCCGGTCGCCGTGATCGCCGAAATACTTGTGGCAATCCTCAGGCGGAATGTTCGCTTCGGCCAGGAACACCGCATCGCCCTTCCGCCACTGGGCGAAATTGCGCAGGCGATTGAGGAAATCGAACGCGGGGTCAGGGTCCGTCGTGTTGATCCCGTCCGCAGCGATCAGGAAGGGCACGGCGTCCACCCTGAAGCCAGAGACGCCCAGCTCCAGCCAGAAGCCGACGATCTTCAATATCTCGGCTTGCACCTCGGGGTTGGCGATGTTGAGATCAGGCTGGAACTCGTAGAACTTGTGGAAGTAATAGGCCTGCGCACGCCGGTTCCAGGTCCAGGTGCTTTCCTGCACGCCGGGAAAGATCATCCCCTCATCGGCATCTTCGGGCCGTTTCTTCGACCAGATGTAGAAATCATGGTACTTGCACGTCCGGTCGGCAATCGCCGCCTGGAACCAGGGATGCTCGACCGAGGTGTGGTTGATGACCAGGTCCATCAGCACGCGGATGCCGCGCTGATGGCAGGCATGGGTGAACTCGACGAAATCGCCCAGCGAACCGTAACGCGGATCGATGCCGTAGTAATCGGCCACGTCGTAGCCGTGGTCCTTCCTCGGCGAGGGGTAGAACGGCATCAGCCAAATCGCGCTGACACCAAGCCCCTGGAGATAGTCGAGCCGGTCGAGCAGGCCGGCGAAATCGCCCATGCCGTCGCCGTTGCTGTCGAGAAAGCTGTCGAGCGCGAGGCTGTAGATGACGGCGTTCTTGTACCAGCGGTCGTCGCTCACGTGCCCTTGTCTCCTATTTGCAGGATAACCCCCTCGTTGCCCGCGAGCGAGAGGGTGTCTCCGGCCGGTTCCTCGCGAGGCCCGCGGGTGGAAAGGATGATGCGGGCAGGGCGACACTCATCCGGCAGGACGCAATCACGCGCCTCGCCTGAAAAATTGAGGAACACCGAGATCCGCTCGTCGCCGAGCCGCCGTTCGAAGCCGAACACGTTGGATTTGAGCATCACGCGCCGATAGCCTCCCTGCCGCAGCGCCGCCGTACGCTTCCGGAGGGCCAGCAGATGTTGGTGAAGCGCGAAGATCGAACCCTCGACGCCCTTCAGCGCCGCCACGTTGCGCCTCTCCCAATCATCGGTCAGCGGCAACCACGGCCGCGCTTGGGAGAAGCCCGCATGGGGCTCGCCCGACCATTGCATCGGCGTCCTCGCCTTGTCGCGGTTGAAGCTCGCCTCGGGTTCCTGATGCGCCCAGCAGTCCTGTACGCGGTCTGGCGGGATGGTCACGTCGGCAATGCCGAGCTCGTCGCCGTAGTAGAGCGTCGGCGTGCCCCGAAGCGTGAGCAGCAGCATCGCCGCGACCCCCGCCTGGTCCTCGCCCGCGCGCGCGGCGATGCGTGGGCGGTCGTGATTGGAGAGCACCCAATTGGGCCAGCCGTTCTCGGGCAACAGCCCTTCATACTCCTCGATCAACGCGGCGACGTCGTCCGCCTGCCAATCGCATTGCAGCAGGCCGAAATTGAACGGCAGATGCACGCCCGTCTCGCCGTCCTCGCCATAATAGGTCATCAGCCGCTCGAGCGGCAGGTAGATTTCGCCGATCAGCAGCCGCTCGTCATATTCCTCGATCACCTCGCGCATCTCGGTGATCACGGCGTGGATCTCGGGCTGGTCGGTCGAATGGACCTGCAGGTGCTTGTCGGTATCGCTCATGCCCGGCTGCCAGGCGGGATTGGGCGGGTTGTCCCGGAACTCCTCGTCCTTGATGAGATGCCAGATCACATCGACCCGGAAGCCATCCACTCCCTTGTCGAGCCAAAAGCGCATGGCATCGAACACCGCCCGGCGTACATCTTCGTTTCGCCAGTTGAGATCGGGCTGAGACGCGAGAAAGGCGTGACAGTAATACTGCTTGGTATGTTCGTCGAAGGTCCATGCAGGTCCACCAAAATTACTCAGCCAGTTGTTCGGCGGGCCGCCATCGGGCGCAGGGTCCTTCCAGATATACCAATCACGCTTCGGATTGTCCCGGCTCGAACGGCTTTCCTCGAACCATCGGTGCTGGTCCGAAGTATGGTTGGGCACCAGATCGAGGAGCAGCCGCAGTCCCGCCCGATGCGCCTCGGCCAGCAGCGCATCGAACTGGGCCATGTCGCCGAACAACGGGTCGATCGCGCAGTAATCGGCAATGTCGTAGCCGAAATCCTTCATCGGCGACTTGAATATCGGCGAGAGCCACAGGGCATCGACGCCGAGCTCCTTCAGATAGGGCAAGCGCCGCCTGATCCCGGCAAGATCGCCCACCCCGTCGCCATCGGCATCCTGGTAGGAGCGCGGATAGATCTGGTAGATTGCGGCATCACGCCACCAGGGCGCTGAACGTGTGGACTCTGTCATGGATAAACGAAGCCCCGAGCGCCGCCGGCGTTCCAATTCCCGGGGGTTTCGCGCATCGGGGATATCTGCCACGGCCCTTTTCCAAGCGAACGGACAGGGAAGCGAACATCATGCGGATCGACGGATTGGCCGCCATCGTCACCGGCGGCGCCTCGGGCCTCGGCGCCGCAACTGCGCGGTTGCTGGCCGAGAAGGGCGCGCAAGTGACCTTGTTCGACCTCAACGAGCAAGATGGCGAAAAGCTGGCGAGCGAGATCGGCAGCCGTTTCGTCAAAGTCGATATTACCGACGAGGACCAGGTCACCGCCGCGCTCGACGCTGCGGCCGGGGCGCACGGGGTCGCGCGCTTCTGCATCAATTGCGCCGGCATCGCGCCTGCCAAGAAGGCGGTCGGCAAGGAGCACGTGCCGCACGACATGGCGAGCTTCATGAAGGCAATCTCGATCAACCTTGCCGGCACCTTCCTCGTCGCCTCGCGCTTCGCCGCCCGCCTCCAGCGCGAAGAGCCGATCGGCGAGGAGCGCGGCGTCATCGTCAACACCGCGTCGGTCGCCGCTTATGACGGCCAGATCGGACAGCCCGCCTATGCCGCCTCCAAAGCGGGCGTCGTCGGCCTGTGCCTCCCGCTCGCGCGCGAGTTCGCGCGCGACAAGATCCGCGTGATGACCATCGCGCCCGGCATCTTCTGGACCCCGATGATGGCCGGCCTCCCCGAAGCCGCGCAGGAAAGCCTGGCGCAGCAGATCCCCCATCCCAGCCGCCTCGGCAAGCCCGAGGAATACGCGATGCTGGTGGAGGCGATCGTCACCAATCCGATGCTCAACGGCGAGACCATCCGCCTCGACGGCGCGATCCGCATGGCCCCGCGCTAGGGAACCGCACAAGCGCCGGCGAGAGCACATGACCGAAGCGCCGCCCACAGCAGCGCAGCGCACTTTACCTGGCCCGGGCGCCCAACAAGATCGTACCCGACGCAATCGGGGCTGGCTGGTCTTGGTCGTGAACGAACGAACAGGAGGAATTACCGTGGGTCCCAGGCGGAAGCGGTGAACGGCGCCTTGGGATTTCGCCCTCTGTCTCGGGTTTCCTTAGAGGGACTCGTGGCGCCCGATAATGTCGCGACGCAAGAACTCGAAGCGCGAAAGATTGATGGTGGAATTGCCGAAAGCCCCCTTTGAGACCATCACCCCGCCGATCCGTACGAAACCAGGACCAGGCCGTTCGTTCTGGCTGGTTATGAAGCGGCAGTACCTGGGGCTTGCTGCATCGGTCATCTGCAAAAGAACATTGCCGGTTCCGAGATTGCCTTCGTAATGGGTCGAGATATTACTGGCGACGATTGAGTTATCGCCTTCGAACCGGAACATAGGATAGCTTGGGTCAGGCCCCCTTCCGGGGGCAAGTGGAAGCGGCAACACCAGATTGCGCAGGAGCCGGCTGTCATCGGCATTGAAGCGGACGGCGTTCCACGCCCGAGTAAGAACGATGTTGTTCTCGATCGTCAGGCGTCGGTTCTTGCCGCCGAAGAGGCCCTGGCTCCAGCGATAGTGGTAGCCGCTGTCGAACACATTGTCGCAGATGATGCCATTGCTCAGTTCATCGCCCTGGAACAGATCCATATGATCGCCAGGTGCCGGTTTCACTCCGGTAAACTCGTTCCGCTCGACCACGAAGTTCGAGCAGCCCGCCATGTACAATGCGTCCGAACGGGTATCGGGAACGAAGTTATTCAACACCCTCAGGTTCTTGGTGCCCATGAAAGCGAAAGCTTTGTCCAGGTTGGTCAACATGCAGTTGCTGATCTCGACGCCATCGCAGCCGATCGTATGAACGCCGAAGCCGGAGCCGAAGCCATGGTTGCGGTGGCTGGGAACGTTGACCTTCGAGCCCAGCACACGGCAGTTGCGGACCGCGAACCGCTTCGAGCCGTCACAACGGATCAGGGCGTAATACAGCACGTTGCCAGACTTCGGATCGCGGCCTTCGCCCTGCTTCCAGGTGCGCCTTGAATCGAACACCAGCCCGTCGAGCGTCACGTTCGTCGTGCTCGTGATGTAAGCGCCCTTGAAGCTGGCAGGATTGGCCTTGTCGAGGGAGGTCACCCGGACCGCGCCAGCAAACGCGAAAGGCTGGCGCCAACCCGTGCGAATGGCAAGCGTGCCATATAGCCCGGGCGCCACGCGGACGACACCTCCACCCCCTGCCCCTGCGATCCGTTTGAGAGCGGCCAGGATTTCGGCGTCGTTCCGTGCGATGAGTTCCATATCGTGATCCCCGTCAAGCTGGCGCCTGGCACTCTACCAATGCCAGCGCTCAAGCCGCAAATGGCCACGCCTTATCCAGCGCACGACTGGTCCCTTATCATGACCATCGCGCGCCGTCCCCGGCCACGTCTGCTCAACCATGCGCAGCCAAGACCGCTGATAAACGGCGCTATGGACCGGACCTCGTAATTGCAAAACGGTCCCCGCCGATCGAGCTCATGTCAGGATCGGCCAATCGACCTTGCCTGCCTTGCCAGAGCCGTTCGCTCCCGCACGGCGGGCGGGAGCTGTGCCGAAGCTTTCTTCACGTCGATCTTCCACTCCGAATCCATTGTGTTGGGAATGTCCACGCGAATGCGGCAAAGCTTGGTCAATTCGGTCTGCCTGGCCATCCCCAGCCAGCTACCGGCGATGATGAGCCTTCTGCCACGGTAAACGTAGAATCCTTGGGTGCGCAAATGACCTTCAGGGCCGCCCAGATTATTCCAGTCCGCCGGCGGAATTTCCTTGTGGTGGGGGAGGGTGAAACTCTGGAACTCGACAAATCCGCTCTTCAAGTCGAGCCGATCAGGCTTGTCGCACTGATGCTTGACGGCATCAAGTTGCATCGCAATTACGCCAAGGGGTCGGATGGCCGTCTCGGCAATCATTTCGTGGAGGTCAAAACCATCACGCCGTTCAAGAACTGCGATGTTGTCGAGATCAACCTTGAGCGTAATTTCAGCAAGGTCCTGATCGTGAAGATCAACGCCGATTTCGAGGTGCGCGGCAAGCTGCTCGACCGCAAGGCGCTTCCCAAAGGCAAAGTCCGGGGCAGCCGTCTCCGTATCGACTGGTCTCTTGTTGACGCGAAATAGCCGGCACTGATTCAACGTCAACGAATTACGGGCGTCCCCTTCGGGCCGGGCTGTATCGCTGGCGCAACGGAACCGGCGGTGCCGTTTCCGCCCATGCGGGTTGCCATCCCTGACGCGGGATAGCGCGGCTTCGCTCGCCCTGCACTGAGCGCCGCCAGCGGCGCGGGCTTTCCTGTTTCGAGGAAGAAAGAGGCTCTGCCTCCCTCTCCCTGCAAGGCGCCGCCTTGGGGCCGTGGCTCGCTGCGCTGCGCCCGCACCACCCCCGGCACCGGACCTTGCTCCCTCTCTCTTCGCCCCTCGCCGGGTCGGCAGGGGTCATGCGCGGCGCATGACCCGCTGCGCGAATCGGAAGGAGCAAGAGATGACCGGACAAGACCCGCACACCCGCAATACCGTCCGCATTCTGGCCGAGCTGGAACAAGGCACGCGCCCGTGGCTCAAGCCGTGGAGGGGCGGCGACATGGCCGCATCGGGGCGCACCCGCCCCTTGCGCGCCACCGGCCAGCCCTATCGCGGGATCAATGTTCTGTTGTTGTGGCTGGAGGCCGACGCATCCGGTTTCGTCAGCCCGTCTTGGATGACCTACCGGCAGGCGCAAGCGCTGGGCGCGCAGGTGCGCAAGGGCGAGCGCGGCGCGACCGTGGTTTAATACGGCGACAGCAGCAAGGCCGTGCACGACGAGGAAACCGGAGAGAACCGGAAGCAGGCCTTCCGCTTCCTGAAGACCTACACCGTGTTCAACTTCGCCCAGATCGACGGCCTGCCCGAACGCTTCCACGTCGTCCCGGAACGCGCTCCCGAGGTGGAGCGGATCGAGGCGGCGGAGGCGCTTTTTTTTGCCAGCATCCCCGCAACCTTGAACCACGGAGGGAATCAGGCCTACTACCTGCCGTCGGCCGACTGCATCCAGCTACCGCCCTTCGCGGCATTCCATGATGCCCATGGCTATTACACCACGAGGGGCCATGAGACCGTTCACTGGACGCGCCACGAGAGCCGGCTTGATCGCAGCTTTGGCCAAGAGAAGTGGGGCGACGAAGGCTATGCCCGCGAGGAACTGGTCGCAGAGCTGGGCGCGGCGTTCCTCGCCGCTGACCTTGACCTGGCGATCGAGCCGCGCTCCGATCACGCCAGCTACATCGCAAGCTGGATCAAGGTTCTGCAGAACGACACGCGCGCCATCGTGCAGGCCGCCGCCCACGCCGAGCGCGCCGTGGCCTACCTGCACCAGTTGGCAAACCGCGAGGAGGTTAGGGAGACGGCCTAGCCGCCGATGATCGAGACCGCGCCCGCTCGGGCGCGGCCATTTCGCTCGTCCCGCCCGACCCAGCCGCAATTTGCGCCTTTTGGGCGCCGGCCGCTCCCTTCGGTCGCGGCCTGTGATTTTCC
>PPFU01001876.1_pt1 | contig 52263 bp, 47 predicted proteins | sample 1535991 | NCBI WGS metagenome assembly PPFU01 (sample SAMN04901290, study PRJNA319586) | Hypolithon metagenome, whole genome shotgun sequencing project. | isolation source: Antarctic Hypolithon | place: Antarctica: Miers Valley | collected 2014
GGGGGGCATGCGGGGTCCAGCGGGGGTCTGGGGCGATTATACGAAGGCCCGCGCCCCGCGTCGGCGACGGCCTTCCGCGGCATTCTCCGACCGGGCGGCTCGGCCAGGTGGTCGTTCCACGGGTGCGGATATACTCGCAGGCTGGCTGTCCCTCCCGCACTTCTTCAAGGAATCCCCATGGCCCGCGGCATCAACAAGGTGATCCTGGTCGGAAATCTCGGCAACGATCCCGACGTCAAGTACACCCAGGGCGGCATGGCGATCACCACGCTCAGCCTGGCCACCAGCAGCGTCCGCAAGGACAAGGACGGCCAGCAGATCGAGAAGACCGAGTGGCACCGCGTCAAGCTGTTCGGCAAGCTCGGCGAGATTGCCGGCGAGTACCTCAAGAAGGGCCGGCAGGTGTACATCGAGGGCTCGATCCGCTACGACAAGTTCACCGGCTCCGACGGCGTCGAGAAATACTTCACCGACATCGTTGCCGACGAGATGCAGATGCTCGGCGGCGGTGGTGCGGAAGGCGCTGGTGGCGCTGGTGGCGGTGAGCGCAGCGCGCGCCCGCAGCGCGCGGACGCCGCGCCCCAGCGCCGGGCCGCCCCGGGCGCCCCCGGCGCGGCGGCGGCGCCGATCGACGACTTCTCGGACGACGACATCCCGTTCTGATGCGCCCCGGCGCGCGCCGCCGGCGCGCGTCCCCGGCCCGAACCTTGGCGGAGGCGACCCCGGGCGCACCGCGCGTATTCCTGGAGTCCCTGCGTGCAGACATGGCTTGTCACCGGCGGTGCCGGATTCATTGGTGGAAACTTCGTCCTCGAGGCGGTCGCGGCGGGCGTCAAGGTTGTCAACCTCGATGCACTCACCTACGCCGGGAACCTCGACACCCTGGCCCCGCTTGCCGGCGATGACCGCCACGTCTTCGTCCACGGCGACATCGGCGACGGCGCGCTGGTCGCCCGGCTGCTGGCGGAGCACCGCCCCGACGCGGTGGTCAACTTCGCGGCTGAAAGCCACGTCGACCGCTCCATCGACGGTCCCATGGCTTTTGTCCAGACCAATGTGGTCGGCACCCTGGCGCTGCTGGAGGGCGTACGCGACCACTGGCGCACGCTTGAAGGCGCAGCGCGCGATGCCTTCCGCTTCCTGCACGTGTCAACCGACGAGGTATACGGCTCGCTGGGCGACAGCGGAAAATTCCGTGAGGACACGCCGTACGCGCCCAACTCCCCGTACTCCGCGTCGAAGGCCGCGTCCGACCACCTGGTGCGCGCGTTCCACCACACCTACGGGCTGCCGGTGCTGACCACCAACTGCTCCAACAACTACGGTCCGTACCAGTTCCCCGAAAAGCTCATCCCGCTGGTCATCGCCAAGGCGCTGGCCGGCGAGCCGCTGCCGGTCTACGGCGACGGCCGCAATGTCCGCGACTGGCTGTATGTCGGCGACCACTGCGGCGCGATCCGCGCGGTGCTGGAGCGCGGGCGCGTGGGCGAGACCTACAACGTCGGCGGCGAGGCCGAGCGCGAGAACATCGTGGTGGTCAAGACCATCTGCGCGCTGCTCGACGCGCAGCGGCCGCTGGCCGACGGCCGCGCGCGCGAGTCACTGATCACCTACGTCAAGGACCGTCCGGGACACGACCGTCGCTACGCGATCGATGCGTCCAAGCTGCATGGCGAACTCGGCTGGTCGCCGTCGCTCGGCTTCGACGAGGGCATGGCGCGCACGGTGCAGTGGTACCTCGACCACCAGCCCTGGGTGCAGCGCGTGCTTGATGGCAGCTACCGCCTCGAACGCATCGGGAGCGCCGCGTGACCGCGCGCCGCGGCATCGTGCTGGCCGGCGGGTCGGGCACCCGGCTGTACCCGCTGACCCAGACCGTCAGCAAGCAGCTGCTACCGGTGTACGACAAGCCGATGGTCTACTACCCGCTCAGCGCGCTGATGCTGGCCGGGATCCGCGAGGTGCTGGTCATCAACACCCCGCACGAGCAGGCGCTGTTCCAGCAGCTGCTCGGCGACGGCTCGCGCTGGGGCATGGACATCCGCTATGCCGCACAGCCGAGCCCCGACGGACTGGCCCAGGCATACCTCATCGGGCGCGAGTTCGTCGACGCCAAGCCCAGCTGCTTGGTGCTGGGCGACAACATCTTCCACGGCCACGGTTTCACAGAGCTGCTGAAGCGCGCGGATGTGCGCGACCACGGTGCGACGGTGTTCGGCTACTGGGTGGGTGATCCGGAGCGTTACGGCGTGGCGGAGTTCGACGCGCAGGGCAGGGTGGTGGGCCTGGAAGAGAAGCCGAAGTCGCCGCGCTCCAACTACGCAGTCACCGGCCTGTACTTCTACGACGGCCGCGCCAGCGACTTCGCCGCGTCGCTCAGGCCGTCGCCGCGCGGCGAGCTCGAGATCACCGACCTGAACCAGTGCTACCTCGACGAGGGCACACTGCATCTGGAGCAGCTGGGCCGCGGCTACGCGTGGCTCGACACCGGCACCCACCAGTCGCTGCTGGAAGCGTCGAACTTCATCGAGACGGTCGAGGCGCGGCAGGGCCTTCGCGTGTGCTGTCCCGAGGAGATTGCATGGCAGAACGGCTGGATCGGCGACGAGGACCTCGAGCGCCTCGCAGCGCCCCTGGCCAAGAACGGCTACGGACAGTACCTGCTGTCGCTGGCCAAGCGCGGGGTGGTGCGGTGAAGCTGGTCGAGACCGGCCTGCCGGGCTGCGTGGTGATCGAGCCGCAGGTGTTCGGCGACGAGCGCGGCTATTTCTACGAGTCCTTCAACGTCGACAGACTGGCGCAGCACGGCCTGTCGCCGACGTTCGTGCAGGGCAACGTCTCGTCGTCCACGCAGGGCGTGCTGCGCGGCCTGCATTACCAGTGGCCGAAGCCGCAGGGCAAGTACGTGTCGGTGATCGAAGGCGAGGTCTGGGACGTCGCGGTTGACATCCGTCGCGGGTCGCCGACGTTCGGGCAGTGGACCGCGGTGGTGCTCAATGCCGAGAACAAGCGCCATTTCTACATCCCCGAGGGCTTCGCGCACGGATTCGTGACGCTCAGCGAGCGCGCCGTGTTCACCTACCTGTGTACCGCGACGTACAACCGTGACGCGGACGCCGCCATCCGCTGGGACGATGCCAGCCTGGCGATCGACTGGCCGGTGGCGGCGCCACGGCTGTCGGGAAAGGACGCGCAGGCGCCACTGCTGGCCGACGTCACGCAGGACCGCCTGCCGGTCTATCAGCCGTGAGGCTGCTGCTGCTCGGCGCCACGGGGCAGGTGGGCCACGAGCTGCGCCGCAGCCTGGCGCCACTCGGCACCGTGGTCTGCGCCGCGCGCAGCGGCCAGCTGGCCGATGGCGGCGCCTGCGAGGTCGCGGATTTCGACCAGCCCCAGGGCCTGCCGGCGCTGGTCGCGCGCATCGCGCCGGACGTGGTGGTCAACGCTGCGGCCTACACTGCTGTGGATGCCGCCGAGAACGACCGCGCCGCGGCGTTCCGCGCCAACGCCGACGCGCCCCAGGCCTTGGCCGATGCCTGTGCGAAGCGCGGCGCGCTGCTGGTCCACTACTCGACCGATTACGTCTTCGACGGCAGCGGCAGCCGGCCCTACCGCGAGGACGACCCCACCGCGCCGCTCGGGGTCTACGGTGCCAGCAAGCTCGCCGGCGAACACGCGGTGCGCGGCAGTGGCGCGAGCCACATGGTGTTCCGCACCGCCTGGGTATACGCCAGCCACGGCCGCAACTTCCTGCGCACGATGCTGCGGCTCGCCGGCGAGCGCGACGAGCTGCGTGTGGTCGCCGACCAGGTCGGCACGCCGACGCCGGCGGCGCTGATCGCCGACGTCACCGCGGCGGCGCTACGCGCGCCGCCGGCCTCCGGGCTGTGGCACCTGACCGCGCGCGGGCACACGACGTGGCACGGTTTCGCGGCGGAGATCGTGCGCCAGGCGCACGCTGCCGGGCGGCTGCAGCGGGTGCCCGCCGTGGTACCCATCACGACCGCGGAGTTTCCGACGCCGGCGGCCCGTCCGGCGTATTCCTGCCTCGACGTGTCGCGACTGCAGCGGGATCTCGATATCGCGCTGCCTGCATGGGACGACGCGCTGGCCTCGGCGGTCGCGGCGATGCCGCGCTAGCAACGTCGACTTTCACACCTTCCGCGGCTTACAGTCGCGCCGCAGGACGCGGCGTGCCAGGCACGCCCGCACCCGCGCACATCGGGTATGGGGCCCGGTGGCGCGCCGACGTCGATGGCGTCGCAATCAGCAGGAGATGGCGTGATGGGGAAGGGATGCAGAATGTTGGCCGTGGCGACGGCGCTGGCGTGCGCGATGCCGCAGGCGGCTGCCGTCGACGTGGCGAAGTACGTCAAGCGCGACCAGTTCGAGGAGATCAAGATCTCGCCGAACGGCGATTTCTACGCAGCGACCGTGCCGATGGAGGACCGCACCGTCCTCGCGGTGCTGAGCCGCGCGGACAACAAGATCGTGACCTCGTTCAACACCGGCCGCAATACCGCGATCGCGGATTTCGTGTGGGTCAATGCGCGCCAACTGGTCGTCAGCGCGGCCGAGAAGTTCGGTTCGATGGACGAGCCACGGCTGACCGGTGAGCTGTACCGCGTCGACACCAGTGGCGGCGCCGAGATGCTGGTCGGGCAGCGCCTGAACCACCAGCAGACCGGCACCAACATCAAGACCAAGAAGGCCGAGCAGGTCGCGGCGTTTCTGACCGACGACCTGCCCGCCGACGATCGCCACGTGGTCATCTCGGTGATGCCCTTCACCGCGGATCCGTTCACGCGCGCGGAGCGGATGGACGTCAACAGCGGCCGTCGGATCCCGATCGCGCGCGCGCCGGTCCGCAACGCCCGCTTCGTCACCGACAACGCCGGCGTGGTGCGCTTCGCCCTGGGCGCCGGCATCGACAACGTCAACAAGCTCTATTACCGCAAGGGCGATGGCGCCGAGTGGCAGCTGGTCAATGACGAAGCCAGCACCGCGCGGATCGAGAAGGCGATCGGCTTCTCCGCCGACAACGCCACCGCCTACCTGCAGGTGGAACATGCAGACGGCCCTGACGCGATCGTGGCGATGGACGCGGGCACGCTGGCGCGCACGCCGGTCCTCCGCGACGACAACGTGGACCCGCACACGATCATCCGCAGGCCCGGCACGGCGGTGCCCGTCGGCGTCGTGTTCCTGGACGGCAGGCCGCGCAGCGCCTTCTTCGACGAAGCGTCGAGCGAGGCCCGACTGCAGCGCAGCCTGGAAGCGGCGTTCCCCGGCGACTTCCCGGTGGTGACGTCGAGCACCGACGACGGCCGCCTGACGCTGGTCCACACGCGGAGCAATCGCAACCCGGGCGACTTCTTCGTCTTCGACACCCAGGCCAAGAGCGCCGAGCACCTGATCAGCAGCCGCAACTGGTTCGACCCGGACAGGATGGCCGCGGCGCAGCCGGTGTCGTTCAAGGCCCGCGATGGCCTGGTCATCAACGGGTTCCTGACCCTGCCCTCAGCCGGGGGCCGCCACCTGGCGATGGTGGTGATGCCGCACGGCGGCCCGTTCGGGGTCCAGGACGAGTGGGCGTTCGACACCGACAGCCAGCTGCTGGCCGCGGCCGGCTATGCGGTGCTGCGGGTCAATTTCCGCGGTTCCGGCAACTATGGACGTGCGTTCCGGCATGCCGGCGCGCGGCAGTGGGGCGGGCGGATGCAGGATGACGTCACCGACGCTACCCGCTGGGCGATCACCGAGGGCTACGCGGATCCGAAGCGCATCTGCCTGTTCGGCGCGAGCTACGGCGGCTACGCCTCGCTGATGGGCGTCGCGCGCGAACCCGACTTGTATCGCTGCGCCGCGGGCTATGTCGGTGTCTACGACCTGCCGATGATGCACTCGCGTGGCGACATCCAGCAGCGAGGCTCGGGCGAGACGTTCCTCAACGAATGGATCGGACCCAAGGCGGAGCTGGCCGCCGTTTCGCCCAATCGCATGGCGGATCGCATCAGGGTGCCGGTGTTCCTCGCCGCCGGCGGCGCCGACGAGCGCGCGCCGATCGAGCACAGCCGCATGATGGAGCGCGCGCTCTTGGCGGCCGGGGTTCCGGTAGAGACGCTGTATTACCCGACGGAGGGCCACGGGTTCTACGTCGAGTCCAACCGCGTCGCGTTCTACACCCGGCTGCTGGCCTTCCTGAACCGCCACATCGGAGGCAGCGCCGCAACCTCCGGCGTCGCGGGCGCGGACTGAGATGCAGGTCCACGAGGCGACAGATCCAGGCGCAGGCGACGCAGGTCCCCTCGAGCTGACGATCCTCATGCCCTGCCTCGACGAGGCAGAGACCTTGGGCACGTGCATCCGCAAGGCGCAGGCGTTCCTGTCGTCGTCGGGCGTCCAGGGCGAGGTCGTGGTCGCGGACAACGGCAGCCGCGACGGGTCCCGGGACATCGCCATTGCCGAAGGCGCGCGCGTGGTCGACGTCGCGGAGCGGGGCTACGGTGCCGCCCTGACGGCCGGCATCCAGTCTGCCCACGGCCGTTACGTGGTGATGGGCGATGCCGACGACTCCTACGATTTTTCGCGCCTCATGCCTTACCTGGAGGCGCTGCGGAGCGGACATGACCTCGTGATCGGGAACCGCTTCCAGGGCGGGATCGCACCGGGTGCGATGCCGTTCCTGCACCGGTATCTCGGCAACCCGGCGCTGAGCTTCCTCGGGCGGCTGTTCTTCGGCGTGCCCGTGCGCGACTTCCACTGCGGACTGCGTGGATTCCACCGCGACCGCGTCCGCGCGCTGGGACTCGCCACCACCGGCATGGAGTTCGCCAGCGAGATGGTGGTCAAGGCCTCGCTCGCGGGCTATCGCATCGGCGAGGTGCCGACCACGCTGCAGCCCGACGGGCGGTCGCGCCCCCCGCATCTGCGGACCTGGCGCGACGGGTGGCGGCACCTGCGGTTCCTGCTGGTGCACAGCCCGCGCTGGCTGTTCCTGCTGCCCGGTTTCGCGCTGGTCGCGGTGGGTACCGTGGCGATGGCCGTGATCGGCATGCGGACGGTCGAGATCGCGGGCGTTAACCTCGACGTGCACACGCTGTCCTACGCCGGGGCGGCGATCCTGCTCGGCGTGCAGATGGTGCTGTTCTCGTTGCTGACCACGGCGACGGGCATCCGTAACGGCTGGCTGCCCGATGATCGCGCCGCCAGCGGACTGCTGTCCGCGCTGACGCTCGAGCGCTGCCTGCTGGCCGCGGCGCTGCTGTTCCTGGCGGGCCTGGCGATGTCCGTCCATGCGGTCTACCTGTGGGCCGCGCGGGATTTCGGCGGGCTCGATCCGCGTGAAACGCTGCGCTGGGTGACGCCATCGGTCGCGCTGATGGGAGTCGGTGGGGAGATCGCGCTCGCCGCGTTCTTCCTGGAAGCGCTGCGCCTGCCGGACGCGCACAGGTGAACCGCAGCGGCAAGGAGGTCAATGCGCAGTACAACAGCGCGCGGGGGGGCGGCATCACGGATCGCGTGTCGACCCGCATGCGGCGCCGGATGTACGCACACTTCATCGCCGCGGGAGTGGCCGACGACGACCGCATCCTCGATGTCGGCGTGACCAGCGACCGCGACCAGCTGGCATCCAACTACCTGGAGGCATGGCATCCGCGCAAGGACCGGATCACCGCATGCGGCATCGACGACGCCTCGTTCTTGGAGGACCTGTACCCCGGCATGCGGTTCGTCCATGGCGACGGCAAGGCGCTGCCGTTCCCCGCGCAAAGCTTCGACTGGGTGCACGCCAGCGCGGTGCTGGAGCACGTGGGCTCTGCGGCGGAGCAGGCGCGATTCCTGGCCGAACTCCATCGGGTGTGCAGCAAGGGGATCTTCGTCACCACCCCGAACCGCTGGTTCCCGGTCGAGTTCCACACCGTGTTGCCGCTGCTGCACTGGCTGCCGGCAGCGTGGTTCCGGGCGCTGCTGCGCACGCTGGGCCATCACACGCTGGCACGGGAAGACAACCTGAACCTGCTCGGTCGCCGTGAGCTCAATGCGGCGTGTGCACAGGCCGGCCTCAAGGACTGGAAGGTCCAGAGCGTGTCGCTCGGTGGTTGGCCGAGCAACCTGCTGCTGGTGGCGCGCCGGCCTTGAGCGAGACAACGGCCGGCACCGTGGAGCAGGCGTGGCTGTTCGCCTCGCGCGGCGGCGCGGACCGCAGCACCGGATGGCGGGCGCTCGTGGCGGTGCTGTCGACGCTGCTGTTCGTCGCGTTCGTCAGCCAGCTGCCGGTCGCGCTGCTCGCGGACGCCGGCTACGACGACGCGTGGTTCTGGCAGCGCGCGGATCGCATTGCCACGGGCGGCTGGATGGGCGGCTACGACGGGATGACGCTCATCAAGGGCACGGGCTACCCGCTGTTCCTGGCGCTCGCCCATGCGCTCGGCTTGTCCGTGATGACGGCGCAGGCCCTGTTGTACGCGGGTGGGTGCCTGCTGCTGGGCAATGCGGTGCATCGCGCCAGTGGCCGGCCGTGGCTGTCGCTGCTGCTGCTGCTGGTGCTGCAGTGGCATCCGGCGGCGCTGGCCTGGGCGCGGCTCCTGCGGGATGCGATCGGCGCAGCGCAGGTGCTGCTGGTGGTGGCCTGCCTGCTGAACTTCCTCTACGCCACACGCGTCCACAGGCGCGGGCGGCGGTGGGCAGTACTGGCGGGCCTGGTGCTGGCCTGGTCATGGTCGACGCGCGAGGACGGCATCTGGATCGTGCCCGGCCTGATGGTGCTGGTGCTGGTGCCGGTGGTGCAAGCGTGGCGCGACCTTCCGGAACGCCGGCGGTTGGGCATCGGACTCGGTCTTGCCGCGGTCGCCTGCTGCGGCTGGCTGGCGCTGGTGGCGACGGCCAACCTGGCGAAGTACGGGGTGTTCGCCACCGTGGAAACACGCGACACGGCCTACGCCGACGCTCTGTCGGCGCTGCAGCGCGTGCGCGTCGGCGAACCCGTCCCGCATGTGCCCGTCCCACGCGACGTGCGGGGCGCGGTCTACGCGGTCAGCCCGGCGTTCGCCCGGCTGCAGCCGTACTTCGAAGGCCACGGCCTCTCCTGGAGCGCACCGGGGTGTGGCCTGTATCCGCATACCTGCGGTGACTACGCCGGTGGCTGGTTCATGTGGGCCCTGCGCGACGGCGTGGCATCGATCGGCGAGTACGCGTCCGCACCGGGGGCCGACGCTTTTTATCGCCAGGTGGCCGACGACGTCGAGGCGGCCTGCGATGCGGGGCAGCTCATCTGCGCGCGATGGGCTGTCCCCGGCATGCCGCCGACAACCGCCGCGCAGTGGGCGACCCTGCCCGACCACCTGCGCAGGGCCCTGTCGATGCTGCTGTGGCAGGGCATCGGTGAGGGACAGACCGAGAGCCACGTCGCCTCGCCGCGGGTGCTCGGGATGTGGGAATTCCTCGGCGGGCCGCGGGTGCCGGATGCTGCCGACACGCTGGGCGACCGCGCCGACGGCGCGCTGGCCGGGATTCCGCGCGAGGCGGAGGCGCGGATGGCGTACCGGTGGATCAAGCACTGGATCGGCCTGGGGTATGCCGCGGTGCTGCCGTGGCTGGCCGCGGCGGGGCTTCTCGCGTTCGGTTGGGCGACGGTCGGCCCGCTACGGCAGCGACGGCTGTCGCCGCTGCTGGTGCTGGCGGCGGCGGCATGGTGCCTCGCTGCCAGCCGCTGGCTGCTGCTCGCGCTGGTGGACATGTCGTCGTTCCCCGCGATCCACGTGCACTACATGCAGCCGGCGTATCCGATGCTGGTGCTCGCAGCTGTGGTGTCCATCGCGCTCGTGGCGCCGGGGACGGCAACCGTCGCTGCGTGCCGTTCGCGGGCACCCACGGCGACGGGATGAGGGAACGGTGGCGGGCTCCCGGGGCGCCATCGCGGGCGTGCCGCTCTTTGCAGTCGGTCGATGGCTGCGCCTACCATCGCGGTTTCGCCTGCCCGGAGAGTCGCGATGTCCTTCCGTCCCCTGCTGCTGCCGCTGTGCCTGCTCGCCGTGCTGTCCGTCCCGTCCGGGGCAGCGGCGCGCGGCTTCGAGGCGCGTGACCTCGTCGGCCTCGACCGCGACGCGTCGCCGGTGCTGTCGCCCGATGGCCGCAAGCTGGTCTTCACCCGGCGGGTGGTGGACGCCGCGCGCGAGTCGGCCAGCACCGGCCTGTGGATCGAGGACCTGGTAGCGCGTGACGCGGCGCCGCCGGTGCGGTTCACGCCGGAAGGCTGGAACGTCAATTCCCCGTCGTTTTCGCCAGACGGCGCCACCGTCTACTTCCTGAGCGCGAAGGGCGGCACCCAGCAGCTGTACGCGATGCCGGTCGCCGGTGGCGCACCCCGGCAGCTGACCGCGTTCGCGACCGACATCGGCACCTACCGCGTGTCACCCGACGGCCGCCGGTTTGCGTTCAGCGCCGACATCCATGACCACTGCGGCGCGGACGCCGCGGATCGATTCGCCTGCAGCAAGGCGCGCGTGGATGCGACGGCTGCGTCCAAGGCCTCCGGCGTGATCTACGACCAGCTGTTCGTGCGTCACTGGGACACGTGGAAGGACGGGCGCACCAGTCGCCTGTTCGTCGCCGGACTGCCGGCCGCGGGCGCCGCGACGGTGACGCAGGCGACCGCGGTCAGCAGCACGCTCGACGGCGATATCCCGGCCAAGCCTTTCGGCGGCGTCGACGACTACACCTGGGCGCCGGACGGAGGCTCGCTGGTCGCCAGCGTCAGGGTCGCCGGGCGTGCGGCGGCCTGGTCCACGAACTTCGATCTGTACCGGCTCGCCGCCGATGGCATCGCCGCCCCGGTCAACCTCACGGCGGACAATCCTGCGTGGGATGCCGGCCCGGTGTTCAGCGCCGACGGTGCCACACTGTTCTACCGCGCAATGCGCCGGCCCGGGTTCGAGGCCGACCGCTACGCGATGGTCGCGATGGATGTCGCCAGCAGCGAGCGCCGCGAGATCGCGCCCGGGTGGGACCGGTCGCCGAGCCGGCTTGCGGTCATCGAGGACGGGGCGGCGCTCCTGGTCACCGCGCAGGATACCGGTGAGTACCCGCTGTTCCGCGTCGATGTCGCCACCGGCGCGGTCACGCGGCTGGTCGGCGACGGCACTGTTTCCGCGTTCGATGTCGCCGGCGACACCATCGCGCTGTCGCGGTCGACCATCCAGACCGGGGACGTGCTCTACACCACGACGCGAGACGCATCCACGCTGCGCGCGATCACACCGACCGCCGCCGAGCGGCTTCCCGGCGTTGCTTTCGGCGAGTACGAGCAGTTCACCTTCCGCGGCGCGCGCAACGCCACCGTCCACGGCTATGTCGTCAAGCCTGTCGACTACATCGAAGGCCGGACATATCCGGTGGCGTTCCTGATCCACGGGGGCCCCCAAGGCAGCTTCGGCAACGGCTGGAGCTACCGCTGGAACCCGCAGACCTATGCCGGGCAGGGCTATGCCGTGGTGATGATCGATTTCCACGGCTCCACCGGCTACGGCCAGGCGTTCACGGATGCGATCAGCGGCGACTGGGGCGGCAAGCCGCTGGAGGACCTGCAGAAGGGCTGGGCTGCGGCGCAGGACAGGTACGCGTTCCTCGACGGCGACCGCGCCTGCGCGCTCGGCGCCAGCTACGGCGGCTACATGGTCAACTGGATCGCCGGCAACTGGTTCGACCGCCGCGGCAACGCCCCGTTCAAGTGCCTCGTCAACCACAACGGCGTCTTCGACACGCGGTCGATGGGCCTGGTGACCGAGGAGCTCTGGTTCACGGAGTGGGAGTTTGGCGGCACGGTGGCCGCGAACCCGCGCGCCTACGAGAAGTTCAATCCCGCACGCCACATCGGGAAATGGACGACACCGACGCTGGTGGTCGCGGGCCAGAACGATTTCCGCGTGCCGGTCGACCAGAGCCTGTCATCGTTCACCGCGCTGCAGCGCCGGGGCATCGAGTCGAAGCTTCTGTACTTCCCCGACGAGAACCACTGGGTGCTCAAGCCGCAGAACAGCCTGCTGTGGCATGACACGGTCAACGCGTGGCTGAAGCAGCACATCGGCCAGTAGCGGCGGCCCGATGGCACCCGTCGGCACTGCGCTGATCACCAACGACGCCGTCGTCCTCGGCGTCCTGGCGACGATCCTGGGCCTGGTGTTCTGGACCTCGTCGCGGCCGTCCGGGGCGTGGCGGCGCTTCTACGGCATCGTGCCGGTGCTGCTGCTGTGCTACCTGTTGCCAGCGCTGCTCAACACCGCCGGCATCATCGACGGCGAGGCGTCCGCGCTGTACCCCATGGCCCGCGACTACCTGCTGCCGAGCGCGCTGGTGCTGCTGTGCCTCGCGATCGACTTCGGTGCGGTGGTGCGGCTGGGTCCGAAGGCGGTGGTGATGTTCCTGACCGGCACGGTTGGGGTCGTGCTCGGCGCGATGGCGGCGTTCTGGTCGATGTCGCTGATCGATCCGCCTACGATGGCCGGCGAGACCTGGCGCGGAATGACGACGGTGGCCGGCAGCTGGATCGGTGGCGGCGCCAACCAGGCCGCGATGCGCGAGGTGTTCGAGGTCGATGCCACGATGTTCGGGCAGTTCGTTGCTGTCGACGTGCTGGTGGCCAACCTGTGGATGGCGGTGCTGCTGTTCATGGCCCCGCGCGCGCAGGCGTTCGACCGCTGGACCCGCGCGGACACCTCGGCGATCAAGGATCTCACCCGGCGCATCGCGTCCTACCAGGCATCCCACGCCCGCATCCCCACGCTTGCCGACCTGATGGTGGTGCTGGCGGTCGGTCTGGGCGCGACCGGGCTGTCGCACGCCCTGGCGGGTCCACTGGTGGCGTGGATCTCCGGCCTGCCGACGTCGTGGCGGCTGCAGGACTACAGCCTGACATCGGGCTTCTTCTGGCTGGTGGTCATCGCGACCACCGTCGGGCTGTTGCTCAGCTTCACGCGTGCGCGCCTGCTGGAAGGCGTCGGGGCGTCCAGGATCGGATCGGCCATGCTGTACGTGCTGGTGGCGACCATCGGCATGCAGATGGATCTTGCCGCACTGCTGGAGCGGCCAGGGCTGTTCGCGCTCGGGCTGATCTGGATCGGCGTGCACGTTGGACTGATGCTGCTGGTGGCAAAGCTGATCCGCGCGCCGCTGTTCTTCCTCGCTGTGGGGTCGCAGGCCAATATCGGCGGTGCGGCGTCGGCCCCCGTCGTCGCGAGCGCCTTCCATCCAGCGCTGGCCCCGGTTGGCGTGTTGCTCGCGGTGATGGGCTATGCGCTGGGGACGTACGCGGCTTGGACCACCGGGCAGCTGCTGCGGTGGATGGCGACCTGATCGGCGCTGTCTGCCGGCGATGTCGCTGGCATGGACGCGCTCGCCGGCTTCCCGGCGCTGCTGGCGGCGGTGCGCGCCGGCCCGGCTAAAGCCAACGTACCTTCTTGAGGTAGCGGTACAGGCCGGCCACCACGGTGGCCACGAGCGCGATCAGCACCGGATACGCATATCGAGACTCCAGCTCCGGCATCGCGACGAAGTTCATGCCGTACCAGCTGGCCACCAGCGTGGGGGCCGCCAGCAGCGCCGCCCAGCCCGCGAGCCGCTTGACCACCTCTCCCTGGGCCAGGGTCACCAGCGACTGGTTGACGCTGAGCGCGGTGCCGAGCATGTCGCGCAGCACGTCGATGGTGCCGTTGATGCGCACCGAATGGTCCAGCACGTCGCGGAAGTACGGCCGCAGCTCGTCGGCGACCAGCCGGCTGCTGATCCGCACCAGCTGCGACAGCACGTCCTGCATCGGCGTGACCGCGACCCGCATGTAGGTCAGCTCGCGCTTGAGGTCGTACAGGCGCATCACGATGCCGCGGTGGAAGGTGTCGGTGAAGATGTCCTTCTCCAGCGTCACCAGCGTTTCCTTGAACGCATCGACGATCGGCAGGTAGTTGTCGACGATGGTATCGAGCACCGCGTACAGCGCGAACGCCGGCCCCTGCGCCTGCAGCGCCGGGTCGCGTTCGACGCGCGCACGGGCATGGGCATAGGACAGCGATGCGCCGTGGCGCACGGTCACCAGGTAGCGCGCGCCTAGGAACGCGTGGGTCTCGCCATACAGGATGCGCCCGTCGACCTCCTGCGCTGTGTTGACCGCGATGAACAGGGAGTCCCCGTAGGTCTCGAGCTTCGGCCGCTGGTGTGCGCTGTGCGCATCCTCCACCGCCAGGTCGTGGAGCTGGAATTCCTCCTGCAGGATCTCCAGCACGTCCTCGCCCGGCTCGTACAGCCCGATCCAGACGAAGCTGCCGTCGTCGACGGCGAGCACGTCGCTGATCTCGGCCAGCGCGACGTCGCGCCGCCCGCCGTCGCGGCCATAGGCGACGCAGTTGATGACACACGCGGGAAGGGTGGGGCGTTCGGTCGCTGACATGCCGGCATCCTGCGGTACCGCCTCCATGCCGGCAAGCCGCTCCGCAACGGCGCCGGCGCCTGTGCCGTCAGCGCGGCTGCAGCCGGATCGCGAAGCCGCCGCCTGGAGCGATCCGCAGCGACAACGCATCGTCGGCGCCGACCTCGCGGTCTTCGATGACGAGATCGTGCTGGTCGTCGCGCCACCCGGCGCGTGGGCCGTCGCGATGGATCCGCGCGATATAGCGCCGTCCCTGGTCCAGGAAGCCCAGCGGCACCGTCACGTCACGCGCGACGCCGTCGCCCACGCCGCCCACGTACCAGTCGTCGCCCGCGCGGTCCCGGCGGGCGATCACGGCGTATTCGCCGACCTCCCCGGCCACGCCGCGTGTGTCCGACCAGTCCACCGGGACGTCCTTGATGAACTGGAATGCGCGCGGCCGTGCCTCGTAGTGCTCGGGCAGGTCGGCCGCCATCTGCAGCGGGCTGTGGATGACGACGTACAGCGCCAGCTGCTTGGCAAGTGTCGTCGCCATCCGCCCGCCGCCGCGGGTGCGCATGTCGAAGATGCCGGGGGTGAAGTCCATCGGTCCGGCCAGCAGACGGGTGTAGGCCAGGGTCGCCTCGTGTCCAGGCGGGTTGCCGGGCTCGCCCCAGGCGTTGTACTCCATCCCCCTGGCGCCTTCCCGGGTCAGCAGGTTGGGATACGTGCGGCGCAGCCCGGTGTCCTTGACCGGCTCGTGCGGATTGACGGTGATGCGCCGCGCCGCCGCGGCGTCGACCACGAGCTGGTGGTGGCGCACCATCGCCTGGCCCTCGTGCCAGGCGTAGCGCAGGCGGCCGCCGGCGCCCAGCACCTTCGCCTGGCCGGCGTCGGCCACGTAGCCGGTCTTGACCGCGCCAACGCCCAGCTGCGCGTAGAGGTCGAGTGCATCGTCGAGCTGGGATTCGTAGTGCGCGGCGTGGCCCGAGGTCTCGTGGTGGCCGACCAGCATTACGCCGCGTGCGCGCGCATACGCGGCGAGCGCGGGGAGGTCGAAGTCGGGGGTGGCCCGGGTGAAGCTGAAGTCCTGGCCGTTGCCGAACCAGTCACCGTCCCAGCCGATGTTCCAGCCCTCGACGAGGACGCCGCCAAAGCCGTGCCCGGCCGCGAAATCGATCATCCGCCGGGTGCGGGCGGTGGTGGCGCCGTGCCGCGGACCGGTGGCCCAGGTCAAGCGGTCGAGGTGCAGCTGCCACCAGATGCCGACGTACTTCATCGGCTTCACCCACGACACGTCGCCGAGCGCGTTGGGGGCGTTGAGGTTGAGGATGAGGCTGGACTCGACGAGGTCGCTGGCATCGTCGCCGACCAGGATCGTGCGCCACGGCGTGTCCATCGGGGCGTCGCGCACGACCTTGGCGCCATCGGTGCCCGGCGTCAGCTGCGCCTTGAGCCGCCGCCCGTCGACGCGCGTCAGGTTCATGCCGGCGTAGTCGACGAGCGCCGCCTCGTGGATGACGAGATGGGTGCCGTCACCGGTGCGCAGCGTGATCGGCGTCTGCGCGTCCCCGACCTCTTCGACCGGCGTGCGGTGGTACAGGTACTCCTCGCGGTTCCATTCGCCGGCGGGGATCCACCACGCGATGGCGGGCGTGGCGACGTTGAACTCCGTCAGCTCCTCGGAGATCCGCAGCGTCGGAAGTGCGTCCTGCCGCGGGAACGCGTAGCGGAAGCCGACGCCGTCGTCGAAGACGCGGAACACGACGTCGAACCGGCGTTTGGGACCGGCGGTTTCCGCCAGCGTGAGGACCAGCTCGTTGTAGCTGTCGCGGACGTATCGCCGTTCACCCCAGGGCTGCTCCCACGTCGCGTCGTGGCTGCGGTACCGCGGCGCCTCGATCGCGAGGTGACGCTCCAGCTTCGGGGCATCGACGAACAGCATTCCCAGCCGGGACGGTGCCAGCAGCGGCAGACCGCGGCGTGCGACGGCGTAGGACGCGCGGCCCTCGCCATCGGTGGTGACGCTGACCTCGAGGCTGCCGTCGGGCGAGGCAACCCGATGCACCGGCGCCGGCATCCGCTCCTGTGCGCCGGCGACCGCCAGCCACGGCGCGAGCAGCAGCGCGGCCAACATGGGTACATGCCGCATCGAACGCTTCCCGGGGTTTGACGGTCCGAGTCTTGCACGACGCCTGGCCAGCCCGCGCCGCATACGTATGCAGGCCGCGCCGGCGCGCGGACGGCGCGGCGAGCGTCAATCGGCTGCCATTGGACCCCGCGGCGCGCGCCTGCCGGCGTGCGGCAGCAGTACCGCCGCCAGCGCCAGCTGCACCGGCAGCAGCAGTGCGATCCAGTGCGCGTTGCGCTGCGGCAGCAGCGGCAGCCACAGCAGGAACATCGACAGCGCCGCGACCGTCGCCACGCACCACAGCGCCGCGGCGAACGCGCGTCCGCCCGGGCGCCCGCGCGCGATTCGCCACGCGCCAGGCAGCAGCAGCAGGCACAGCGGGTTGAACAGCGCCAGGTTGTGGTTGGCCCAGCCGAAGCGGTGCGCGGTACCGAACCACAGGAACAGCATCAGCAGCGAGACCACCGCGCACAGGGTCCACCAGGCCAGCGCCACGGCGGCCATTCGGCGCGGCCGCTTGCGCTGCCACAGCGCAAGCGCGCCGAAGACGAGTCCCGCCGCGAGCCACGGCCACCACGCGAACCGAGCCTCCGCCGGCTCTGGCGCGATTCGGTGCGGCAGCAGCGCCTCGTCGGCGCGCACCAGTGGCCTGCCATCGGCAAGCCGGATCGCCGCCAGGCTGTCGGCCAGGCGCATCGGCACGAACGCATCCTCCCAGCGCGAGTTGGGCACGTCCGCCGACGGACCGAGGCCGACGTCGAAGCCAAGCCACATCCACAGCGCCGGCGACGCCAGGCGCACCGCCTCGCTGCGGTAGGTATTGCCCTGCGAACGCACCTGCATCTGCCGGCGCAGCGCACCGTCCAGTGTGCGGTCGAGCGCGTCGCGCACCCGGGTCGAACAGTTGTCGGTGAAGTAGTCGTACCGGTAGCGGGCATTCTCGGGGCGCGCGTTGAGCGCCAGCTCCGCCGCCAGCGCGCGTGCCTGCGCCGGTGTCAGGTCCAGCCACTGCAGCGACACGCCGCGCCCGACGTCGCGGTAGTACGCGAGGTCATCGACCAGCGGCAGCGCGGCCAGCATGTAATGCATGTCACCCAGGACGAAGCGCAGGAAGAACCCCGGCTCGCCCATGTCGAAGTAGCCGAAGTTGTACGACACCGCACCCGGCGCCGCGGGGTTGTCGACGACGATCGCGTTGTGCCCGAAGCGCTCGAAGAAGATCTCGCCGGGCTGCATGGTCGCGACGGCGATGCGGGGCGCGCCAACCTCGTCGACGGGCTGCGACATCGCCGGGAGCGCAGCGAGCAAGGCCAGCAGGCTCAGCCCAACAGCCAGCAGCACCTGCAGGCCCGGGAGGATCCCGGCGGGGCGCAGCGCAGCACCACACCGGGTCGGCGCACAGGATGCGCATGTCCGCGCCCGCATGCCACGGCAGCCGTCGAGCGACCAGCCGCGCCGCCATGCAGCGGTCATTCGGTGCGGATGCTCATGTGCAGTGAATGCAGCCTGCGCGCATCGGCACGCGCGACGCGGAACCCGAACCGGCCCAGCGCCAGCTCCTCGCCGGCCTCCGGCAGGTGGCCGATGGCGGCGGTGACCAGGCCACCGATGGTGTCGTACTCGTCGTCGTCGAAATCGGCGTTGAAGCGCTCGTTGAAATCGGAGATCGGGGTCAGCGCATCGATCGCGTACTGGCCGTCGGCCTGCGCCGCGATCAGAGCATCGGGATCCTCGGTGTCGTCGTGCTCGTCGTCGATTTCGCCGACGATCTCTTCGAGCACGTCCTCGATCGTCACCAGCCCGGCAACGCCGCCGTACTCGTCGATGACGATCGCCATGTGGTTGCGCGACTGGCGGAACTCGCGCAGCAGCACGTTGAGCTTCTTCGACTCGGGGATCAGCACCGCCGGGCGGATGAGTTCGCGGATCGTGGCCGGGCCGTCGTCGGCGACCACGCCACGCAGCAGGTCCTTCGCCAGCAGGATGCCAAGAATCTCGTCCTTGTCCTCGCCGTGCACCGGGAACCGCGAGTGGCCGGATTCGACGACCTCCTTCATCAGGTCGATGAAGCGGCCATCCGCGGGCAGCGCGATCATCTGCGCCCGCGAGACCATGACGTCGCTGACGCTGAGGTCGGACACTGCGATCGCGCCTTCCATCATGCGCAGCGTGTCGGCGCCGATCAGGCCGTCGGAATGGGCGTCGCGGAGCAGTTCGACGAGGTCGTCGCGGGTTGTGGGATCGCCGGAGATCGCCGAACTGATCTTCTCCAGCCAGGAGCGGCGCTTTTCCGGCGGCTCGCCGGGGCTGCTGTCGTCAGGCCTACTGTCGTCTTCTGCCATCGTCGTCGTGATCTGTGACCCGGGGGAGGGGGCCACCGCGGCAGTCTAGCAATCCACCCCCGGCTGGTCGTGACGCGCGTGGCTTGCCTCCGCGTGCGCTGACGGCGTTGGCTGACGCTTCCGGCAGGCGTCCTCCGGGATCACGAAGGGGCGGGTCCTCCGCGACCGCATGCGCCCCGTCGCGGATGCTGGCCTGGTCGCCCTGCGACCCGCCGCCGACGCCGTCGCGGCGCGATGCGTGATCAAGGAGGATCAACCATGCAGCATGTCCACGCTACTTCGCGCCACCGCCGCCGGCGGCGGTGGGCGCTGCTCCTCGCAGCGGTCCTGGCGGGCAACGCCACCACCGCGGCGGCCGCGGCGCCTGTCGCGGCCGGCAGCGGCGGCCATTATGTCGGTGCCACTGACTACCTGCAGACGGATGCCGGTTTCGAAGCCTGGTTCCACCTGCGCCTGCAGCTGCGGCGCAATTTCGACGCCATCTGCGGCGACACATTCTGCGCAGGTGACTACAGCAACATCGAGGCGCTGCGCTTCCAGTGCTCTGTCCACCGCCTCAGCGGACGCCTGGGCGCCTGCAGCTGGTCGTTCGCCGCCAGCGACGACGCGGTCGACTCCCTTCGCGGACGCATAAGCTCGACGCCGATGGCGTGGTCCTGCCACGTGCCAGGCGTGCGCGGCACGTCGTTCGAGACGCTGCTGGGATCGCTGGCCGGCGACCAGCCCCTTTACGCTGCGCTGCCGGGCCAGCTGCGCACGCTCTACGACGTCGTGGCCGACTGCCTGTAGCGGCGCGTGGTCGCCGTGCCGCGGTGTGGCCAACCACACGGCCATCGGAGCAGGCTCAGACCGGCAGGTAGGGGTCGGCGATGCCCAGTCCGGCGAGGATCTCGCGTTCCAGCCGTTCCATGCATTCGGCCTCGCGGTCGTCGCCGTGGTCCCAGCCCAGCAGGTGCAGGGTGCCGTGCACGGTGAGGTGGGCGTAGTGCGCGGCCAGCGGCTTGCCCTGTTCACGGGCTTCGCTCGCGATCACCGGCGCGCACAGCACCAGGTCGCCAAGCAGCGGCATCCGCACGCCCTCTGGCAGTCGGATGCCCGCGTCGAGCTCGGCGGGGAAGCTGAGCACGTTGGTGGGGACATCGTGGCCGCGGTAGTGACGGTTCAGTGCGAGTCCCTCGTCGGCATCGACCACGCGGATCGCGACGTCGGCCTCGCGAATGCGGCCTTCCAGCGCGGCGTGCACCCAGCGGCGGAAGCTCACCGACGACGGCAGCCCGCGGCGGGGCAGCGCGTAGCCCACGGACACTTCAAGCCGGACCGGTCCCTGCGTCATGCGCCGACTCTACGCCTGTGGCGCGGCGTCGGCCCTGGCATCGCGCGCCTCGTATGCGCCGACGATGCGCGCGACCAGTGGATGGCGCACGACGTCGCGCGCCTCGAAGAACGTAAAGCTGACCCCCTCGACCCCGTGCAGCACGTCGATCCCGTCGCGCAGGCCGGACTTCAGGTGCTTGGGCAGGTCGACCTGGGTGAGGTCGCCGGTGACCACCGCGGTGCTGCCGAAGCCGAGCCGTGTCAGGAACATCTTCATCTGCTCGACGGTGGTGTTCTGCGCCTCGTCGAGGATCACGTAGGCGTCGTTGAGCGTGCGGCCGCGCATATAGGCCAGCGGCGCGATCTCGATGACGTTCTTCTCCAGCAGCTTGAGCACCTTGTCCACGCCCAGCATCTCGTACAGGGCGTCGTACAGCGGGCGGAGATAGGGGTCAACCTTCTGCGACAAGTCACCAGGCAGGAAGCCGAGCTTCTCGCCGGCCTCGACCGCGGGGCGGACCAGGATCAGTCGCTGCACCCGCGACTCGTTGAGCGCCTCGACGGCGCTCGCCACCGCGAGGAAGGTTTTGCCGGTGCCGGCCGGACCGACACCGAAATTGATGTCGTGGGTGGCGATCGCGTGCAGGTACTTCTGCTGGTTCGGACCCCGGCCGCGCACCGTGCCGCGCTTGACGCGTATGGCCACGTCCTGTGGCGCGTAGGTCGCATCGGCGACGCTGGCCGCACTGCCGGCAGCCGCATTGAGCCGGAGGTTGATGGCGTGGGCGTCGAAGACCTCGTCGCCGGCCTCCGCATACAGGCTGCGCAGCAGGCGCTCGGCCTGCGCGACGCCGACCTGTTCCCGGCCGGTGATGCGGAAGACGCTGCCGCGGTTGGCGATTTGCACGTCCATCCGCAGTTCGATCAGGCGCAGGTGGGCGTCGAACGCGCCGGCGAGATTCGCCAGGCGCACGGTGTCGGGCGGGTCGAGCGCGAACTCGGAGATCTCGGATGCGGACATGGTCATGCGGGCCTCTTCGGACGAGGGGTGCTGTGCGGGTGGCCGCCCGGTTGGCCGTGCAACCTCCGGGCCGTGCGCGCAAAGCGCTCGCGGGCGCTGCCGCACGCTGGCATCGGGCCTGGAATCAGTACCGCGTCTGTAGCGCCAGCGGGGCCTCGTCGCCGAGGGTGTCCCCGGCGAGGAACGCGACGTCGCCACCGTTGCCCTGGACGAGTTCGATCAGCTCGTCGACCACGTCATCGGTGACGCCATCGGCGGCGGCGTCATCGCTGATGGTCACGGTGCGGGCCTCGGCGTCGATCACGCCCGGTTGGATATACCCGCGACGCACGTACAGGCGCTCGGTGTTGCCTTCGGTGGCGGCGCGGTAGATGTCCGACAGGTCGGTGAGCAGGCGATTGGCCCCGCGCGCCTGGCCACGCTGGTCCATGTCGGCAGCCTCGGAGGCGTCGCGATGGCTGGCCACCGCCTCCTGGGCATCGGCGACCAGGGCCACGGCGTCGGCCTCGAGGTCGGCGGCATTGGTAACCTCGCCGACGATGTCGTCGGGACGGTCGGAGAGCTGCTGGAACAGGGCCACGTTGCGCGCATCGCCGATCACGACCACCGGCAGGCGGTCGCTGCCGCGCTTGCCCTGGATTTCCTGCAGGCTCTTGTCGATCACGTTGAGGAACTCCTTCAGCAGGTTGTCCTCGCTGGGCGCCTGCGAACGGTCGTGGCCGCTGGTGCTGTAGAGCGAATTGTTCTTGATCGGGAAGCTGTAGCCCTGCAGGTCGGTGTTGCGGTCGAACTCGTGGACCAGGCGGTCGTTGTAGGCCTGGAACAGGCGTCCGTACTCGCGCGAGACGACCACGATGAAGTAGTTCACGGCGTCGAAGAGACCGCGGGTGATGTCGCGGGTGGCGAAATTGTGGTCGATGATCGCGCGCTCCTTGACTTCGAACGGCAGCCGCACGATATCCGCGCCCCCGGCGCCGGCGAACAGCGCCATTCCTTCCAGGTTGTGGCTGTGGTCGTGCGCCTCGACCTGCGCATTGATCGCCTCCATGATCGGCCAGACCTCGCGCTTTTCCATCTGCGACAGCAGCCGCTCCTCGGTCTGCTTGACCAGGTTCTTCAGCGTGATCGGGTCCTGCTTGTTGTCGGGAAAGCTGCGATGGGTGGGCATGAGGATGCTGATGGCAGGATCGTCCTGGCGCGCCTTGAGGTCGGCAAGGGTGGTCTTGAGGCTTTGCATGTTCGCTCCGGATGGAAACGGCGGTGGGAATGCCGGCATCCACATCACGCACATGCGGAAAGTGAGAGGGGTGCCTGCTTTCAGCCCGGCAGTCTGACCTCGCACGCGCCAGCGCGGCGTGACGTACCTATGCGTGGTCCGCGTCGACCCGCATGACGATCCCGCGCAGCGAATTCGGCAGCGCCTCGGTGATCCGCACGTCGACGAACTGGCCGACGAGTCGTTGAGCGCCGGGGAAGTTCACCGCACGCATGTTCTCGGTCTTGCCGGTCAGTTCGCTGGCGTCGCGACGCGATGCGCCCTCGACCAGCACCGACTGTACGCTGCCGACCATGGCCTGCGAGATCGTCGCCGCGTGCGCACTGACGCGCGCCTGCAGCCGCGTCAGGCGGGCATGTTTTTCGTCGTCAGTGATGGTGTCGGGCAGGTCCGCGGCGGGTGTGCCCGGACGGCGCGAGTAGATGAAGGAGAACGACTGGTCGAAGCCGACGTCCTCGATCAGCTGCATGGTGCGCTCGAAGTCCGCGTCGGTTTCCCCAGGGAAGCCGACGATGAAGTCCGACGAGATCGAGATGTCCGGGCGCACGGCGCGCAGCCGGCGAATCTTGTGCTTGAACTCCAGCGCGGTGTAGCCGCGCTTCATCGCCGCCAGGATACGGTCGCTGCCCGCCTGCACTGGCAGATGCAGGTAGTTGGCCAGCTGTGGTACGTCGCGGTAGGCCTCGACCAGCGACTCGCTGAACTCGAGCGGGTGCGAGGTGGTGAAGCGGATGCGGCCGATCCCCTCGATGTCGGCGATGGCGCGGATCAGCAGGCCGAGGTCGGCGATCTCCCCTTCACCGTAGGGCCCACGATAGGCGTTGACGTTCTGGCCGAGCAGGTTCACCTCGCGCACGCCCTGCGCGGCAAGCAGCGCCACTTCCACCAGCACATCCTCGAAAGGCCGGCTGACTTCCTCGCCCCGGGTATAGGGCACCACGCAGAAGCTGCAGTACTTGCTGCAGCCCTCCATGATCGAGACGAAGGCGCTGGCACCGTCGGCGCGCGGTGCGGGCAGGCGATCGAATTTTTCGATCTCCGGAAACGAGATGTCCACCTGGGGCGTCCCTGTCTCGCGCCGCGCGCGGATCAGCTCGGGCAGCCGATGCAGGGTCTGCGGGCCGAACACGAGGTCGACATAGGGGGCGCGGGCAACGATGGCCGCGCCTTCCTGCGACGCCACGCACCCGCCCACGCCGATGATCACCGGGCGGCCGTCGGCCTTGAGCGCCTTCCAGCGCCCCAGCTGGCTGAAGACCTTGTCCTGCGCCTTTTCGCGGATGGAGCAGGTGTTGACCAGCACGACATCGGCCTGGGCGACGTCGTCGGTCAGCTCCAGTCCGTCGCTGGCTGCCAGCACGTCGGCCATCTTGGCCGAGTCGTACGCATTCATCTGACAGCCGTGGGTCTGGATATACAGCTTGCCTCCGGTTGGCGGATGCGCGCCAGGGCGCGCCAGGGCGCGCGGAACGGGGTCGGCAAGTGGGGTGATGGTGGTGGTCATGGCGGCTCGTCAATCGGGAAACGCCCTTGGCCGGCGGTCAGCCCGGGCGCCGGCGGCAGTGTACGCCGGCGTCCGCCCCACCCCGGAACGCCGGAGATGTGGCACGCGACTTCCGGCAGGCGATCGCGGCCGTACCGTCCGGCGCGCCGGGCCCGAGTCGTCCGTTCGGCGATTCCGGTCACGGATCAATGACTTGGCACGGCCCGGGCTTGGGCGCAGACTGCCCGGGCACCAATGGGGGAGTGGGGTGATGCACAGGAGATGGGGCTGGTTGGCGGCGGCGTGCCTGATCGGGGCCGGGCAGGCGCATGCGGGGACGATCTACCGCTGCGACAGCGCCGACGGTGGGCGCGCCTATGTCAGCAAGCGGGTGTCGGGCGCCAAGTGCACCGTCGTCAGCAGTTTCCAGCCGGCCCGGTCGTCGGCCCCACGCGTGCCGGCCTGGGTGCCCCCGGCGGCGTCCGCCGGGTCGGGCGGCGCGGTCGGTGGCGATGACGCTGTGCCGGCATCGATGCACGCCAATCCGCCGGCCACCTTCATGGGCGGACAGGGCGGCACTGCCGCGCCGCAGCCGGCGGCAGCGCCAGCGCCACCGGCGGCGCCCACGGGCGCGCCGCGCCGCGTACAGGGCCAGGTCTATTCCTATGTCCAGGATGGCGTCCGCCACTACACCAGCCGGCCACCGCAGGGCGGCGCGCGCGCCACCGCGGTCCGCACCATCAAGTACAGCTTCCTCGAGACCTGCTACGCCTGCGGCGCCGCGCCACAGGTCAACTTCGGCACCCTGCGGCTCAACACCACGGCATTCGATACCGAGGTCAAAGCCGCGGCCCGCGAGTTCGGCGTCGACGAGGCGGTCATCCGGGCGATCATGCACGCCGAGTCCGCCTACAACCCCAATGCGCTGTCGCGCGTCGGCGCCCAGGGGCTCATGCAGCTGATGCCGGCCACTGCCAGGCGCTTCGGCGTCACCAACGCGTTCGACCCTCAGCAGAACATCCGTGGCGGGGTGCAGTACCTCGCATGGCTGCTGAAGCGCTTCAACGGCAACCTGACGCTTGCCGCCGCCGGCTACAACGCCGGCGAGGGCGCCGTGGACCGCCACAAGGGGGTGCCGCCGTATTCCGAGACGCGCCGTTACGTCGAGCGCGTGGCCGTGCTCGCCGAGCGCTACCGCGGGCAGGTCGCGGCCAACTGACGCGGCCGTTCCGCCATCTCCGGGCGGTGCGACACATTGTCGGGGGATTCAGCCTTCCGCTACACTCCACGGTCTTTCGAGGGGTGGTCCGCGCCAGCAAGCGCGCAGCCGCCCGGCAGCCAATTGATCAGCGACCGAACGATTCGCGGAGTGTCGGATGGGTAATGAAGGTGTACTGGATCCGGCCAGCGAGGGCGGCACGGTCGATCTCGGTCGTCGGCGCTTCCTGACGGCGACAACCGCCGTGGTCGGAGCAGGCGGCGCGGCCATCGCGGCGATCCCGTTCATCAGGTCGTGGTTCCCAAGCGCGGAGGCGCAGCTGGCCGGTGCCCCGGTCACCGCCGACATCAGCGCGCTGCTGGAAGGCCAGCGCCTGGTGCTGGAATGGCGCGGCCAACCGATCTGGGTAGTCAAGCGCTCGGCCGCGATCCTCGAGGCGCTGCCGACGCTCGATGCGCAGCTCAGCGACCCGCAGTCCGACAACCTCGACCAGCAGCCGGCCTACATCCGCGCTGCGAATCCCGAGCTGCGCTCGCTGAAGCCGGAGATATCGGTCCTGGTGGGCCTTTGCACGCATCTGGGATGCTCGCCGGAGATGGTGGCCGAGATCCGGCCGGCGCCGTTCGACGCCAACTGGAAGGGCGGTTACTTCTGCCCCTGCCACAAATCCAGGTTTGACATGGCCGGGCGCGTGTACTCGGGCGTGCCGGCACCGACCAACCTGATCGTGCCGCCCCATTATTTCGCCGACGACAACACCATCGTCATCGGCGTCGACCCCTCGGGAGCCGCGTAGGCCATGGCGAACGTCATCACGCGCACCGCGGCGAATACGGCCAACACCGTCGTCGACTGGGTCAACGAGCGCGCCCCCGGCCTGGCGCCGATGTACCGGAAGCACATGTCCGAGTACTACGCGCCCAAGAACTTCAACATCTTCTATATCTTCGGCGTGCTGTCGATCGTGGTGCTGGTCAACCAGATCCTGACCGGCATCTTCCTGACGATGCACTACAAGCCCAGCGCGGCCGAGGCGTTTTCGTCGGTCGAGTACATCATGCGCGACGTGCAGTACGGCTGGCTGATCCGCTACATGCACAGCACCGGGGCGTCGCTGTTCTTCGTCGCGGTGTACCTGCACATGTTCCGCGGGCTGATGTACGGCAGCTACCAGAAGCCGCGCGAGCTGGTGTGGATCCTGGGCATGCTGATCTACCTTGTGCTGATGGCCGAGGCGTTCCTGGGCTATGTGCTGCCATGGGGCCAGATGTCGTTCTGGGGCGCCAAGGTGATCATCTCGCTGTTCGGCGCGTTCCCGGTGATCGGCAACGGGCTGACCGAGTGGATCATGGGTGACTACCTGCCCGGCGACGCCACCCTCAACCGGTTCTTCGCGCTGCACGTGATCGCGCTGCCGCTGGTGCTGCTGTTGCTGGTGGTGCTGCATATCGGCGCGCTGCACGAGGTGGGGTCCAACAACCCCGACGGCGTCGAGATCAAGAAGGGCCCCAAGGGCAACCGCTGGGACGCGAACAAGCCGGCCGACGGCATCCCGTTCCACCCTTACTACACGGTCAAGGACACTTTCTACATCGGCTGCTTCCTGATCCTCGCCGCGTTCATTATTTTCTTCACCCCGGCGTTGGGCGGCTGGTTTCTCGAGCACGACAACTTCACCGAGGCCAACCGCCTGGTCACGCCGTCGCACATCAAGCCGGTCTGGTATTACACGCCGTACTACGCGATGTTGCGCGTCGTACCCGACAAGCTGTTCGGCGTGCTGGTGATGTTCGGCGCGATCGCGATCCTGTTCGCGGTGCCGTGGCTGGACCGCGCCAAGGTGCGCTCCTACCGCTATCGCGGCCTGATGTCGAAGGTGCTGCTGGGCCTGTTCGCGATCACGTTCGTGTGGCTGGGCAAGATCGGCGCCGGCACCGGTACCGATCCGGTCGAGACCATCATCGGCCGCGTGCTGACCTTCTTCTACTTCGCCTTCTTCATCACCATGCCGCTGTGGACGAAGATCGACAGCACCAAACCCGTGCCGGAGCGGGTGACGACGCATGACTAAGCAACCGACCTTCCGCGCGGTGCGCACGCTGCGCGCCGCCTTCGTCGCATGCGCGCTGGTGCTGTCGTCCGCGGCGGGTGCCGCCGAGAGCGGACCGGTCGAGCAGGCGGGCACCGACCTCGGCAACCGCGCCTCGCTTCAGCGTGGCGCGCAGCTGTACATGAACTACTGCTCGGGCTGCCACTCGCTGAAGTACATGCGCTATTCGCGCATGGCCGAGGACCTCGGGCTGACCGAGGACGAGGTGATGAACAACCTCAACTTCACCGGCGCGGCGTTCGGCGAACAGGTCCAGGTGTCGATGGACAGGGCCGGTGCGGACCAGTGGTTCGGCAAGCTGCCGCCCGACCTCAGCGTCGTGTCGCGCGTGCGCGGGAGCGACTGGATCTACAGCTACCTCAAGGGCTTCTACCTCGACGAGTCCCGCCCGCTGGGCTGGAACAACACCGTCTATCCCAACGCCTCGATGCCCAACCCGCTGTGGGAGATGCAGGGGCAGCTGCGCGCCGTGATGGGCGAGGTGGACCCAGCGACCGGCGAGCCCGCGATCGAGCGGCTGGTGCTGCACGTCGACGGCAGCCAGAACGCGCAGCAGTTCGATCAGACCGCGCGCGACATCACCGCATTCCTCGAGTACGTCGGCGAGCCGGCGGCCCTGAAGCGCCAGAGCATGGGCGTCTGGGTCATCCTGTTCCTGACGTTCTTCACGTTCCTGGCCTGGTTGATGAAGCAGGAGTACTGGAAGGACGTCCACTGACGCGGCGGAGGGCAGGCACGTCGTCGGGCGCTCACGGGCGCCCGGGTCGACGCCTGCCGCTGCTGCGGATGTTGTGCGAAGGGGGATCGAGGCGACCGTCTGCGAGGGGCAGTACCGGCGTCGATGCGGCCGGCAGACCCCGGCGGCGGGAGTGGTTCGATGATGTCTGCGAGTCCGCGTATGCGTAACGCTCTGACCCTGTTCTCGTCCGTCGACGACGTGCTTTGCCACCGTGCAAGGCTGGTGCTGGCGGCCAAGGGCGTGACCTACGACCTGATCCCGGTCGACCCGCAGAACCCGCCCGAGGACCTGATCGACCTCAACCCTTACCACTCGGTGCCGACGCTGGTCGAGCGCGAGCTGGTGCTGTACGCGGCCAGCGTGGTCAGCGAGTACCTGGACGAACGCTACCCGCACCCCCCGTTGATGCCGGTCGACCCGCTGTCGCGCGCGCGCCTGCGGCTGGCGATGCTGCGCATCGAGCACGACTGGGTGCCGCAGGTGCAGGCGATCCAGTTCGGTGGCAAGCAGCAGGCGGAAGCCGGCCGCAAGCGGCTGCGCGAGTTGCTGACGGCCGCGGTGCCGCTGTTCAAGGCCAGCAAGTTCTTCCTCAACCCGGAGATGAGCCTCGCCGACTGCGCGATGGCGCCGATCATCTGGCGGCTGCCGTCGATGGGCATCGCGCTGCCCAAGGACGGCAAGGCGATCGAGGACTACGGCAACCGCATCTTCCGCAACCCGGGCTTCGCGCGCAGCCTCACGTCGCAGGAAAAGAACCTGCGCGAGATGCCGGCCTGAGCCGGCTCGTGCCACGCAGCGCCGACTGCGCGGCGCCAGGCGGCTGCCGCCGTGGCTGAGCCCCGCATGCCCGCGATGACCAGCCACCGCCCGTACCTGTTGCGTGCGCTGTACGAATGGATCGCCGACAACGGCATGACGCCACATGTGCTCGTCGACGCCACGATGGCCGGCGTGCAGGTGCCGGCGCATGTCGTCAAGGACGGGCGGGTGGTGCTCAACATCGCCGACCGCGCGGTGGCCAAGCTGGAGATGGACAATGCCGGCGTGCGCTTCACCGCCCGCTTCGGCGGCGTCAGCCAGACGGTACGCGTGCCGATCGCCGCGGTGCTGGCGATCTATGCGCGCGAAACCGGGCAGGGCATGGCGCTGCCGGACGACATCGGCGGTCCCGCGCCCGATGACGATCCGGACGGCGTCGACAGCGAGGGCGAGGGGGAGGGCGAGGGCGAAGGCGAGGCCGGAAGCGCTGACGGCGCCGGGCCGCCCGCGAAGCGCGGCGCGCACCTGCGCGTGGTGAAGTAACCGTGCGCAGCCTGGCAGCCGTTAAGGGATGAGGCCGGCCCCGTCACGCGGCGGTGGGCCGCTGAAGGACACCAGCTGGCCGTCACGCAGGACCAACCGACCGATGTGGCGTTCGATGCCGTCTGCGGAATACTCGAAGCGGAAGCTGCGCTCCAAGCCGAGCCTGCCGTCTTCGCGTCGCCGGATGCGGAACCCGGTGCCGTGGACGGTCTGGTCGAGCAGCTGCACTCCAGAGGCGCGGCAGGCCTGGCGCCCAACGGACGTGGCGCGCTCGGCCGCAGCGCGCGCGGCACTCCACCACGCGAACAGCGCGGCACCGGCGATCATGGAGAGCAGGAGGGTCGGCATCCCGCCACTCTGGCCGGCACTCCGGCACTCCGCAAGCCTTGCCACCGCCTTCACCTTCGGCTGGTCAGCGTACGCGCGATGAAACTCGTCTTCCCCGGTGGTGAGCATCCGCAGGTCCTGCTGGGGCAAGGCCTCAACCGCGTCGGTTCGGCGCCCGATGCCAGCATCCACATCGACAGCCCGGGCGTGCTGCCCCGTCACTGCGACCTGCATGTCACGTCGCACGGGGTGATGCTCCAGGTCCCGGCCGGAACGATGGTGCGGGTCAACGACCGCGAGGTCGACGGCCTGATCGCCCTGCGCCCGGGCGACCTTGTCAGCTTCGACAAGGTGCAGGCCCGGCTGGCGTCGCTCGACGCTCCGGTCCCGCAAGCGCATGTGGCCGCGCCGCTCTCCGCGCCCGCCAATGACCAGCTGGCTGCCACGACCGTGCGCGCGGTGCTGCCACGCTACGTGCTGCGCGGCGTCTCGCACGCGGGTTTCGGGCGCACATTCCCGCTGTCGTCCCCGACCATCCTGGGGCGTGCGCCCGACTGCGGCATCAGGCTCGACCACCCCGGGCTGTCGCGGCACCACGCCAGGCTGACGCCCACCGATGAGGGACTGCTGGTCGAGGACCTCGGTTCGACCAACGGATGGTTGCTCAACGACCAGCGGACCGACCGGGCAATGGTCGCCCACGGCGACGAGCTCGGTTTCGACCAGCTGCGCTTTCGTGTCGTTGCGCCTGGCCGCGGGGCGGTGCAGGTGAAGGCCAGCCGTCGTGCCTCCGCCGCAGCGGCAGGAGCCGCGTCCGCGGCATCGCCATCCGCGGCCTGGTGGTGGGCTGGCGGAGCCGCCGCCGCCGCGCTGGTCGCAGGAGCCTGGTTCTTCAGCTAGCGCGGACGTGCGCGGTTGGCCGGGAGGGCGGCAGGTCGCCACTGGCCGACGTCGTGCGGCTTCAGGGCGCGGGACCGAGCTTGAGCGACAGGTCGATCGCGCGCAGGTGCTTGGTCAATCCGCCGATCGAAATGCAGTCGACGCCGTCTTCGGCGATCTCGCGCAGTCCGGCGAGGTCGACGCCGCCCGAGACTTCCAGCGGGACGCGCGGGCCCGGGGCGGCGCGCGCCAGCGCGACCGCCTGCCGGCGCAGCGCTGCAGGGAAATCGTCGATCAGGATGCGGTCGCAGCCGGCGCCCAGCGCCTCCGCCAGCTCCCCCAGGTCCTCGACTTCCACGATCAGCGGCAGCGTCGGCTGCGCCAGGCGCGCCGCGGCGATCGCGGCGGTCACGGAGCCCGCGACGCGGACATGGTTCTCCTTGAGCATCACCGCGTCGTACAGGCCCAGCCGATGGTTGCTGCCGCCACCGACCGCGACCGCGTATTTCTGCGCGACGCGCAGTCCGGGCAGCGTCTTGCGGGTGTCGAGGATCCGCGCGCCGGTGCCCGCGACCGCGGCGACATGCGCGGCCACGGTGGTCGCGGTGCCGCACAGCGTCTGCAGGAAGTTCAGCGACGCGCGCTCCGCGCCCAGCAGGGCATGCGTCCTGCCGCGGAGCGTCGCCAGCACCGTGCCGGCCTCCACATCGTCGCCCTCCCTGACGCGCCAGTCGATCTCGACGCGTGCATCCAGCGCGCGGTGGCACGCGTCGAACCATGGCCGCCCGCAGACCACGGCGTGCTCCTTGCACAGCAGGTAGGCGGTCTCCGGTGCGTCCGGCAGCAGCGCGGCGGTGACGTCGCCTGGGCCGATGTCCTCGGCCAGCGCGCGCGCGACGTCCCTCGCAACGACATCCTCCGCCGGTGCGGTGACCACCAGCCGCGTTGCGGTCATGCCCTGGAGAAGTCGCCCAGGCCCGACACGGGGATGCCTTCCTCGACCAGCAGCACCGGGATGCCGTCGTCGATGCGGTAGATCGTGCGGCGGTCGTCGGTGATCAACGCTTCGTCGACCGTCTCGGCCTGCGGCGAATCGTCGACGCGGCGGACCGTACCCGCCGCCACCGCGCGGTTGAGCGCATCGAGTCCCGCGCGGTCGAGCAGCCCCAGCGGCTGGCGGCTGGCCGGGCAGACCAGGATGTCGAGCAGCTTGCGGTCCACGGCGTTACCTCGCGACACGGGCCGCTAGAATACGTCTTTGCCACCGGGAACGGCCATGACCGCCACTCCGAACGCCGCGCGCATCGGCATCGTGATGGGTTCGCGATCCGACTGGGCGACGATGCAGCCGGCGTCGCAGATGCTAGACGCGCTCGGCGTGGTGCACGAGGTGCGCGTGGTATCCGCGCATCGCACGCCGGATGTGCTGTTCGAGTACGCGGCAACCGCTGCATCGCGAGGGCTGCGCGCGATCATCGCCGGCGCCGGCGGCGCGGCGCACCTGCCGGGAATGCTGGCCGCCAAGACCGCGGTGCCCGTGTTGGGCGTGCCGGTACGGTCGAAGGCCCTGGCGGGCATGGATTCGCTGCTGTCGATCGTGCAGATGCCCGCGGGCGTCCCGGTGGCGACGTTCGCCATCGGGCCCGCCGGTGCGACCAACGCCGCGCTGTTCGCCGCCGCGATGCTGGCGGCGCATGACGGCGCGTTGGCGACGGCGCTGGCCGGGTTCCGCCTTCGGCAGACGCAGGACGTCGCGCGCAACGACGACCCGCGCCTGTGACCCGGGTGCTGCCGGCCAGCGCGGCCGACGGGCGACACGTCGTGGGCATCCTGGGTGGCGGGCAGCTGGCCCGGATGCTGGCGCTGGCAGGCGCGCCGCTGGGCCTGCGGTTCATGGTGATGGACACCGCGGACGACGCCTGCGCCGGGCAGTGCGCACCGTTGCTGGTCGGCGATTTCCGCGACCATGCTGCGCTGGCCGACTTCGGCGGGCGCATCGACGTCGCCACGTTCGACTTCGAGAACGTGCCGGCGGAGTCCGCACGCTGGCTCGCCGAGCGCGGACCGGTGTTCCCGAATCCGGGAGCGCTGGCGATCGCGCAGGACCGCATGGCGGAGAAGTCGCTGTTCGTGGAGCTGGGGATCGCGGTGCCGCCGTTCGCGGACGTGCCGACGCGCGCCGCGCTCGATGACGCGGTGGCCGCCATCGGCATGCCCTGCATCCTCAAGACGCGTCGTCTTGGCTACGACGGCAAAGGCCAGCACCGCATCCGCGAGCGTGCGGACGTGGACGCCGCATGGGACGCGCTGGGCGCGCAGGCGGGCACGGTCGGCCTGATCCTGGAGACGTTCGTCGCCTTCGAGCGCGAGTTCAGTGTGGTCGCGGTGCGCGGCCACGACGGCGAGTTCCATGCCTGGCCGCTGACGGAGAACTGGCACGTCGACGGCGTGCTGTCGCTCAGCCTCGCCCCGGCGCAGGTCGATCCGCGGACGGCCGCCGCTGCGGTGGCGCATGCGCACGCACTGGCGGAGCGGCTGGATTACGTCGGGGTATTCGCGCTCGAGCTGTTCTGCCACGACGGCCAGCTGCTGGCCAACGAGCTCGCCCCGCGGGTCCACAACTCCGGGCACTGGACGATCGAAGGCGCCGAGACCTCGCAGTTCGAAAACCACCTGCGCGCGGTACTGGGGCTGCCGCTCGGCGCCACCGCGTCGATCGGCCATGCCTGCATGCTCAACTGGATCGGAGCCCTGCCGTCGCCGGCATCGCTGCTATCCACGGCAGGCGCGCACTGGCACGACTATGGCAAATCGCCGCGCGACGGGCGCAAGGTCGGGCATGCGACGCTGCGCGCGGATTCCGCCGCGGCGCTCGCCGCGATGCTGCACCAGGCTGGACTGGCCCTCGACCGCGGCGACCAGGTCGCGCCGGCGCTGGCAAGGCTGTCGGCCGGGGAGTGACGCGTCAACCGGGTGCCGGCTGCGGCGCCGGCCCCGGAGACCTCAATGCCCGGCGCCCGACCACCTCGCGGCGACGCCGCGCCAGTCAACAAGCTGCCAGAACGCATCAAGCGGCAGCACCGGCATGCCGCAGCCGTCCACGAGCCCGTCGTCGGTGCGTGCAGGACGGGCGTATGCCAGCAGCGGCCTGTCGTCACCGGTGACGGGCGTTGCCCCAGGCGACGTCGCCACGATGCCTAGACCACCCTCGCGGCGGCGCACCAGCCACGTCCAGCCTCGCCCTGCGGCATCGTCGACGACTGCGTCGAAACGCGCGCGCAGCGCGGTGGGACCGCCGTAGCGCTGCTCGATCGCAGCCAGTACCGCGCCAGACGGCGCATTGCCAACGCTCACTGCGGGCGCCGCCAGGCTTTGCAGGTAAAAGGCGATGTTCCAGGCCTGTGCCGCGTGGTGGAAGCGGGCGCCCTGCGCCGTGCGCAGCAGGTCTTCGAGCGCTGGTGTTGCATCAGGGTCGGGCAGCAGCGCCTCCAGCGCCGCGAGGTGCGCGACATATCGTGCCCAGATCTGGTCGACGGCGTCGGCGGACAGGTGCGGCTCCAGCGCGGTGCGGTCGAAGGGCGGCGGTGGGCGCTCGAAGGGCATGCGGTCTCGCTGGGGATGGGATGTCGCGCGCGGGCGCGGGACCGACGGCCACGATGCCTGCACGGCTGCCCTTACAATGCCCGATTGTAATCCCACGCCCGCCGCGTCCATTCGCCGACGCTGCACTGCAGGAGTCACGCCATGGTCATCCTCGAGCGCATCCAGGCCGAGATTGAAGCCCACCCGATCGTGCTGTTCATGAAGGGCACGCCGCAGTTCCCGATGTGCGGCTTTTCCAGCCGCACGGTGCAGGCCCTGCGCACGGCCGGGGCGGATCCGGCGGCGCTGCACACGGTCAACGTGCTCGAGGAGCCCGAAGTGCGCGCCAACCTTCCTCGCTACTCCAACTGGCCGACTTTCCCGCAGCTGTTCATCCACGGCGAGCTGATCGGGGGCTGTGACATCGCGCTGGAGCTGTTCGAGTCCGGCGAGCTCGCCCGCATGATCGCGGAGACGCAGAAGGCGTGATCGGCGGCGCGCCCGCTGCGCGCCCGGATGACGTCGGCCGCGATGCCGCCGCGAGGCCGCTGGCGGGACGCGTGGTGCTGGTCACCGGCGCCGGTGGTGGCCTCGGTCGTGTCGCCAGCCTGGCCTGCGCATGCGCGGGCGCGACGGTCGTGCTGCTCGGCCGGCGCGTGCCGAAGCTCAACCGCGTCTATGACGCGATTGCCGCGCTGGCCGGCGAGGGCGTCGGCGGCGCCGTCAACTATCCGCTGGACCTGGCAGGGGCGACGCCGCAGGACCTTGCCGACCTCGCGACGCGCATCGAGGCGCAGCTGGGCCGGCTGGACGGCATCCTCCACTGTGCCGCCGACTTCACCGCGCTGACGCCGCTGGCGCAGACCGACCCGCTGGCGTTCGCACGATCGGTCCACGTCAACCTCGGCGCGCGCGCATGGCTGACGCAGGCGTGCCTGCCGCTGCTGGCGCGGGCGCCACGGGCGAGCGTGGTGTTCGTTGTCGACGACGCGCCCGAGTCCGTTGCCTATCGCGGTGGCTATGGCGTGGCGCAGGCAGCGCAGGTGGCGCTGGTGGAGATGCTGAAGGCCGAGATGGCGTCGTCGCCGGTGGCGCTGACGCTGTTCCGGCCTGGTCCGATGCGCACGCCGCTGCGCGCCAAGGCCTACGTCGAGTCCGACCCGGGCCGCGCCCGGGACCCCGCGGAGCACGCGGACGCCTGTGTGGCGCTGCTTGCCGGGGCCGCGGCGGCGAGCGACGCGACCCCCGCATGACGATCGCCTCGGCCGCGCTGCTGCTGTTCCTGATCCTCGACCCACTGGGCAACATCCCGGTGTTCCTCAGCATGCTGCGCACGCTGCCGCCAAGGCGCCAGCGCATCGTGCTGGCGCGCGAACTGCTGATCGCGCTCGGCGTGCTGATGCTGTTCCTGTGGAGCGGCAAGTACGCGCTGGAGCTGATGCACCTGCGGCAGGAGTCGGTCGCCATCGCTGGCGGCATCGTGCTGTTCCTGATCGGCATCCGGATGATCTTTCCGCCCCCGGAAGGCCTGATGGGAGAGTTGCCCGACGGCGAGCCCTTCATCGTACCGATGGCGATCCCGCTGGTGGCCGGACCTTCCGGCATGGCGGCGGTGATGCTGATGGGCAGCAACGAACCCGATCGCCTCTGGGAGTGGAGCCTCGCGCTGATGCTGGCGTGGGCGGCAACGGCGGTGATCCTGTTCTCCGCGACGTCGCTGTACCGCCTGCTCGGCATCCGCGCGCTGACCGCGGTGGAGCGGCTCATGGGCATGCTGCTGGTCGCGATCTCGGTGCAGATGTTCCTGGACGGGCTGACGGGCTACCTGGCCAACCCTCCTGCCTGACAGGGGTGTGCCCCGAATCAAGGGTTTGCCGGTTCAATCTCAAGTCATTGATTCGACTCGGCACCGGGCGCGCAGCGGTCCTCACGCAACCGTCATTTCATTGTCATACGCCGCGGCTACCGTGTTAATCTGATGTTAACCGGATGTGACCGCTTTCGCGGTTCCGCCCGGCCGGGGATCACCCGCATCGCCTTTTCCTGTCGCGCACCGCGCGCCACCGTTCACCTGTCAGAGGCATTGCCCAATGAACCACCGTCACCGCATCCGAGTGTCCAAGCTGTCGCTCGGCTTGATCGTCGCGCTTGCCGCGGCGCCCGCATTCGCGCAGCAGACCTCCGCTGGTGTCGCGGGCCAGATCCTCGGCGCCAACGGGCAGCCGGTCCCCAATGCCGAAGTGACGATCGTGCACACCGAGTCGGGCACGGTCAGCCGGGTCACGTCGGATGCCAACGGTCGATACACCGCGCGCGGCCTGCGCGTCGGTGGGCCCTACACGATCACGGCCAATGCCGCCGGTGCGGGCAGCAGCAGCCAAGATGCCATCTTTTTGAATCTCAACGCCGTCAACACGGTCGACGTCGCATTGCGCAATGATGTCACCACGCTCGGTACCGTGCAGGTCATCGGGGTCGGCGGTGGGTCGGAGATTTTCAGCGCCAGCAAGATGGGCACAGGCTCCAGCGTCACCCGAGAGCAAATCGAGGCGCTGCCGTCGATCGCGCGCGATATCCAGGACTACATCCGTCTCGACCCGCGCATCGCCCAGACCAGCAAGGGCCGCGGCGAGATCTCCGCCGGTGGCCAGAACTCGCGCTTCAACTCGATCCGCATCGACGGCGTGTCGGCATCCGATACCTTCGGCCTTGAGTCCAACAACTCCCCGACCTTCCGCCAGCCGGTGTCGATCGACGCGATCGAGGAGATCAGCATTGAGCTGGCCGACTACGACGTCGGCATCAGCGGCGCCACCGGCGCGGTGGTCAACGCCGTGACCAAGTCGGGCACCAACGAATTCAGCGGCTCCGCCTACTACTTCTTCCGCGACAACAACTTCGTGCGCGGCAACGACAACCCGGGTGGCGTGTATGGCCCGTTCGACGGCGGCGACTTCACCGGCTTCAACGACGAAGAAACCTATGGCATCACATTCGGTGGTCCGCTGATCAGGGATCGGCTGTTCTTCTTCGCCAACTACGAAAAGTTCGTCCGCTCCGCGCCTGGCACAACGGTGTCGCTGCAGGCGTCGAGAATCACCGATCCGCAGATCGCTGAGGTGCAGCGGATCGCACGCGATGTCTACGGCTTCGACGCGGGCACCCAGAACGCGCCTGAAGACCTGAAGACGGAGATCGAGGAGTACGCGGTCAAGATCGACTGGAACATCAGCGACACGCAGCGTGCGTCCTTCCGCTACAGCAACCTCGAGCAGTCCGACGTTTTCCTGTACGGCTTCGGCAACAACAGTCGTTCGCTGAGCACCAACTGGAGCATCACCGACAAGACCGTCGAGAGCTATGTGGCACAGCTCTTCAGCGACTGGAGCGACAACTTCTCGACCGAGTTCAAGGTCTCGTACCGAGAGTACGCGTCGGTGCGCAACCCGTTCTCGCGCCTGCCGGGGATCAGCGTCGCGTTCGGGACGCCGCTTGCCAACGGCACGCCGGTGTTGCCGTTCCTGAATTTCGGCACCGACACCTTCAGCCATGTCAATGTGCTGGAGACCGACACCACCAACGCCTATGCCGCGGGTACCTATTACGCCGGTGACCATGAGATCAAGTTCGGCTTGGACTACGAGGACAATGCGGTCTACAACGTCTTCGGCCAGAACCTGTTTGGCAGCTACAGCTTCGCCAGCACCGCCGACTTCGCGGCCGGACGCTACTGGACGTATTCGTCGAATGCGCCGCGTCCGGGCCTCCCTGTCGACAGTATCGCGGCGGACTATAGCCAGGCGAACCTGGGTATCTTCGTCCAGGATCGCTGGGCGATCACCAGCAACCTGAGCCTGATGTTCGGCATCCGCGCCGACCGCATCACCCTGGACTCGGCACCCGAGTTCAATGCGCTCACCGCGGCCGTCTATGGCGTCGACAATTCCCAGACCCCGGACGGCAACACGCTGGTGCAGCCGCGCTTCGGCTTCAACTACACCTTCGACAGCGATCGCCAGACCCAAGTGCGAGGCGGCGTGGGCCTGTTCCAGGGCGCTGCGGCCAACGTGTGGATCGGCAACTCGTTCGCCAACACCGGTTTCAACGTCGTGAACTACGGCTCGCCGGGCTTCGGCAACTTGACGCAGGCGCAGCGCGACGCGATCCGGGCCCAGTTCCCGTTCACACCGGATCCGGACAACCAGCCGCAGCCGGCCGCGAACCGCCAGATGGCCGTCAACCTCATCGAGCCCGACTTCGAGCAGCCATCGGTGTGGAAGGCCAACCTCGCGTTCGATCACGAGCTGCCGTGGTACGGCATCGTCGGTTCGGCCGAGCTGCTGCTCACCCAGGTCAACAAGGGCCTGTACTACGAGCGGCTCGACCTCGGTACGCCCACCGGCTTCGCGCAGGACGGCCGCCCGGTGTACTACGCCAATCGCCTCACCAACTCCGGCGTCCGCGCCAACCAGAACCGCGAGCTCAACGCGCTGCGCGCCGCCGGGCAGCTGCCTGCCGGCTTCGCGAACGTAAGCGGCTGGGCCAATGACGGTGTGATCGTGCTGCGCAACACCGACAAGGGCGAGACCCAGCAACTGACGCTGAGCCTGCAGAAGCCGACGCAGGAGAACTGGTCGTGGCTCGCGGCTTACACCCGCACCGTGGCCAACGAGGTCAACCCGCTGACCAGCTCGCGCGCGATCAGCAACTGGAACGCCAACATCTCGTTCGATCCCAATGAGGAAGTGTCGTCGCGCTCCAATTACGAGATCCGCGACCGTTTCACCGGCGCGCTCACCTGGCGCAAGGCGTTCTTCGGCGACAACAACACCAGCGTCTCGGTCTTCTACGAGGGCCGTTCGGGCAAGCCGTACAGCTGGGGCTTCCGCAATGATGCCAACGGCGACGGCTATACGAATGACCTCTTCTACGTGCCGAAGGGACCGGGTGACGTGGCGTTTTCCGGCGTTCGCGCCCCCACCGGGGGGGCGTTTACCACGACGCCCGCCCAGATGGAAGCCGCGTTCTTCACCTGGTTGAACCAGAACCCGGACCTGGCGCGCTTTGCCGGGCAGGTGGCGCCGCGCAACGTCGGCACCTCGAAGTTCGTGAATACCTTCGACGTCAGCATCAAGCAGGAGCTGCCGGGCTTTTTCGCCGGCAACAAGGCCGAGATCTCGTTCGACATCCTCAACTTCGGCAACCTGCTCAACAAGGATTGGGGGCAGACGTACGAGGTCGGGTTCCCGCTCAACCGCGGCGTCGCGCTGGCCACCGGTACCGATTCCCAGGGTCGATACATCTATAACTTCGATCCCGCGCTCGTGACTCCCGAAGGCCTCTACGACAACCAGGACCAGACCAAGGGCATCTCGCGCTGGCAGCTGCAGGTCGGACTCCGCTACAAGTTCTGATCCCGCGCGTTGCGCAGCATGAAAACGGCCGGGGAGACCCGGCCGTTGTCGTTTGCGCGGGCAGTTGCGCTACAGTCGCCGGCCGTCAACGAAAGCACCGCTCCATGACCAGTGCCGCCACGCCGTCGCGCGCCCTTCCGACCGTCAATGCATCGATCTATCCGAAGGGCGGGCTGGACATCCTGTCGCGCGATGAGGTGGCCCGGCTCAAGGACGCCTCCAGCGGCGGCATGCATGACCTGCTGCGGCGCTGCGCGCTGGCGGTGCTGACCAGCGGCAGCACGTCCGACGACCCGCGCGCGGCGCAGGAGCTGTATCCGGGGTTCGACATCCAGGTGCTGCAGCAGGACCGCGGGCTGCGGATCGACCTGATCGACGCGCCGGCGATGGCGTTCGTCGACGGTACGATCATCCGCGGCGTCGCCGAGCTGCTGTTTGCGGTGGTCCGCGACCTGGCCTACACCGCGATCGAGCTCGGCCCGGAGTACGCGCACGACCTCGAGAGCTCCGCCGGTCTGACCAATGCGGTCTTCGGACTGCTGCGCAATGCGCGCATCCTGCAGCCGCAGGATCCGAACCTCGTTGTGTGCTGGGGCGGGCACTCCATCAACCGCGACGAGTACGAGTACACCAAGCTGGTGGGCTACGAGCTGGGGCTGCGCGGACTCGACATCTGCACCGGCTGCGGCCCGGGCGCGATGAAGGGCCCGATGAAGGGCGCGACCATCGCGCACGCCAAGCAGCGCCGCCGCCGCACGCGCTACATCGGGCTCACCGAGCCCGGCATCATCGCCGCCGAGTCGCCAAACCCGATCGTCAACCACCTGGTGATCCTGCCGGACATCGAAAAGCGCCTTGAGGCCTTCGTGCGCGTCGGCCACGGCATCATCGTGTTCCCCGGCGGCGTCGGCACCGCCGAGGAGATCCTCTACCTGCTGGGCATCCTGCTGCGCGAGGAGAACGCGGCGCTGCCGTTCCCGCTGGTGCTGACCGGGCCGGTGGCGTCGTCGGCGTACTTCGAGCAGATCGATCGCTTCATCCGCCTGACCCTGGGCGAGGCGGCGACGCAGCGCTACGAGATCATCGTCGGCGACCCCGAAACCGTCGCGCAGCGCATGGCCGCAGGTGTGCGCTGCGTGCGCGAGCACCGCATCGCGCACAAGGATTCGTTCTTCTTCAACTGGGCGCTGACGGTGCCGCTGGCGTTCCAGCAGCCGTTCGTGCCCACCCACGAGGCGATGGCGGCGCTTGACCTGCACCACGGCCGCAAGCCGCACGAGCTGGCGGCCGACCTGCGGCGGGCGTTCTCCGGCATCGTCGCCGGCAACGTCAAGGAGGACGGCATGCGCCGGATCGAGGCCCACGGCCCGTTCCAGATCCACGGCGACAGTGACATGATGCAGGCGCTGGACGCGCTGCTGCGCGCCTTCGTGGAGCAGCGGCGGATGAAGATCGCCGGGGAATACCGGCCGTGCTACGAGGTCATGGCTTGACCAGCGCCGGCCACGTGCACGGGGTCTGACCAGCCGGAACCGGGAATTGCTGGCCTTGGCGGCCGCTCCGATGCATCGGCCCGTACTCCCGGAGCTCTCGGCAGCCCGACGGATGCGATGTCCCTGCCCGCTACCGGGCAGCGGCGCCTGTGCACCCATTGCGACCGTTCATCCGTCGCGGCATTGCATCCCCGCGCGGCCCCGCTAGTCTCTGCCGAGGCCGATCAATCGGGTAGGGGACATGCGGGCACATCGGGAATTGTCAGGGTTCAGCATGGTGGAGTTGATGATCACGATCGCGATCGTGGCCATCCTTGCCGCCATCGCGTTCCCGAGTTTCGAAGGCTCACTGCGCTCGAACCGTATCGCAACGGCCTCGAACGAACTCAATGGTGGACTCGCGCTGGCGCGCTCGGAGGCGCTGCGCAATCCCGGGGGTGCGTTCATCTGTTCGTCCATCAACGGCACGGCCTGTGGAGGCGACTGGAACGACGGCTGGATTGTCTGGGCAGACATCAACGGCGACGGCAACCTGACCGCCGCCGACCGTGTACTCCGCTACGTCCAGACGAATGATCGCCTGACCGTGACCGCCACGGCCGCGGCGCCCGCGAGTGCCACAGAGATCCGCTTCGACCGTCGCGGTCGGCTGCGCGACGGTGTTGCCCGCACCATCACCATGCGGCCCGCGTCATGTCCATCTGGCGTCGAGCTGAAACGCGACTTCAGTGTCATGCCAACAGGCCAGGTGACTATCCTGAGGAGTGCGTGCGCGTGACCAGGATCCGCATTGGCAAGATCCGGCGCCGCGCGAAGGGCGAGTCGGGTTTCAGCATGATCGAGGTATTGATCGCGCTTGTCGTTCTGGCGTTGGGCCTGCTCGGCTTCGCGCTGCTGCAGACGATGAATCTCCGCTACACCCAGAGCGCGAACCAGCGCACGCAGGCGACCAACCTTGCCTACGACCTCATCGACCAGATGCGCGCCAACAGCCTGGCGGCGGCCCAGTACCAGGCAGCCACGTTTCTGCCCAACACGCAAACCGGCAAAGACTGCCCGCGGCCCGTGGGCACTACGACGTATGTGGAGAACACGGACCGCTGGAAGTGCCAGGTCGCCGAATCGCTGGGGCCACAGTCGAGTGCGAACGTGACCTACGCCAATCGCGAAGTAACCGTGGTGATCACGTGGAGCGAACGCCTTGCTAATGTTTCGGATCAGAACACGAGTTTTACAGTGAGGACCCGGCTATGAGCTCCCGATTCCGCGGACGTCGCGGCGTTGCCGGCCTGTCGCTGATCGAGATCATGATCGCGCTGGCCATCGGCAGCCTGCTGATCCTGGGGCTGGTGCAGGTGTTCGCCGCGTCGCGGACCGCTTACCAGCTGTCGGAGGGGATGAGCCGCTCCCAGGAGAACGCGCGCTTCGCGATGGAGTACCTGCAGCGCGATATCCGCATGGCGGGGCACTATGGCTGCGTCAACGACCAGTCGCACCTGCAGACGCCAGGTGCGCTGAATGCAACCTACTTCGGAGGCGCCACTGGCGCGACGATCGGGCGTGACTTCCCGGTCGGGATCCGTGGGTACGACGCCACCGGCACCGCCCCGGGCGCCACCCTTAACCTGGCGGCGCCGGCTGCAGGCTGGACGCCGGCACTTCCTGCGGCGATCGCGGCGCTTGCTCCGATCGCGGGCAGTGATGTGTTGGAGCTCCGCTTTCTGGCGAGCCAAGGCACTCCCGTCACCAACATCACCAATCCCACCGCTACGACGACGATCATTTCGGTCGGTACTGATCCTCTGCGCTGGGCGCCGTTGACGAGCGAGGGCGTGGCTAGCCCGACGATGTTCGGCATCGCGGACTGCAGCTACGTGGACGTGTTCCCGGCCTCTGGCGTGAACGCGGCAGCGGGCACGGTGAACGTAAATGGGTTGATCAACCGCTACACCCCGCAGCCGTCGGGTCAGACGATGCTGTATCGCGCGGAGTCGCTCGTTTACTTCCTGCGCCGCAAGCCCGCGCCGAGCAACCAGGTCGCGCTCTATCGCGCCAGGTCCAACAACGCCGGCACCTACCCTGCCGCCAACGTCGAGGAAATGGTCGAAGGCATCGAGAACATGCAGTTCCTGTTCGGGCTCGACCGCGAGCCGAGCCTGGCGACAAAGCCGCCTACCGGCTTTATCGACGTCCACCGACCAGCGTCCCACGGCTTGTTCACGGGTGCGGACGCCGTTGTCAACTGGCGGCGAACCGGCCTCGTCCAGGTCGGCCTGCTTGCCGCGAGCCCGAACCCGGCCGCCGCCGGTCAGCCGCTCGCCGACAATCGGCGTCGGGCGCTGGGTGTGATCTATGAGCCGCCGACCACTGGCGACACCAACTACCGCGCCAGCTACCAGTCCACGGTCGCGCTGCGCAACCGTCTGTATGGCAACTGAGGTCCAACCCGGAATGCACAAGCACATGGCCATCCGAGGCGGCACGCAGCGCAGGCAGCAGGGCGCGGTACTCTACATCGCCCTCATCATGCTGGTGTTGCTGGCCATGCTCGGCATCATCGGCATGCAGGTGGCGAGCATGCAGGAGCGCATGTCATCCAACTACCTGGCGGTGAATCTGGCCTTCCAGAATGCCGAGGGTGAGGCGAGGAATGCCGAATGCGTGCTGGAGGACATCGTCAACAGAACGACCACCCCCGGCTGCAACCCAGCGCTGGTCGGTGCTGTCAGCCAGATCTGTGATGACGGGTACGACGCCGGCGCATGGGCTGCAGACCTGGGGCTCGCCAGCCTGAGGGCCGTCAACGTGAGGCTGATCGGCCCCTGCATCTCCGGCAATGCGCCGCTGGACATGGGCGCACCGGTGAACGAAGACCCGAACCCGATCTACCAGGTCACCAGCTACAAGACCGATCGCGACCCCAACCCGTCGGCGGCCTCGGCCATCGACACCATTTTCCGACCCTGAGGAGCCAGCCATGGCATCCCGTCGCATCAAGCTGCTAGCAGGCGCCACGACCATCGTCGTCGGCGCTGGCGCCTATTTCCTTTACTCCGTCATGGCGGTGCAGGGACAGGGAACGCTGGCGCAGGCGCCGCTCAACGTGCAGGTGCAAACACCACCTGCATTCATCATGGCAGTGGACGACTCGGGCTCGATGACGTTCGAAGTGTCGTTTGCCGCAGATGAGCAGGCCTATTGGGGCAACACCACTGCGTGCCTCAACGGCCAGGTGACCTGCCTGAATGGATTCTTCAACGACGACGGAACGGTCCGTACGTCAGGTTTGAGGTCCTACTACCACCTGATCCAGAACGGGATCCGGCTGGACAAGAACGGCAATGGCGCTGTGGACACTGGTGGCAACGGTTATCGGCTTGGAATACCCCCACTCGATCTTTTCGGGTTCGCACGCTCACCTGATTACAACGGCCAGTATTTCGACCCCGAAGTGACGTACACACCGTGGCAGTTTGCGGACGCCACTTTCTGGCCCAATGCGCCCATCACTGCAGCGCGTTCTGATCCCCGGCTGAATGGGTCTGCGGGTGTCAGGGGTCCCAACCCCGTAGTGGCCTACGACTTCACATCGACGGAAGCGAGGACGGACGATTACTTTGCGTTCCGCATGCAGCCCGGGATGCGCCTTCCCGGAGGTACCGAGTATTTCATCAGGAGCGCACGGCACGGTGCCGGTTGTGGTGGCCTAGGCATCACCGACGCCACTCGGAACGCATGGGTGACGATCGGCGCGGGTGGGCACCTCGTTACGACCCAAGGCAACATCACCACGAATCCGGATCGCGGTGGTGGTTGCGAAGTCCATATCAAGTATTTCCCGGCAGTCGTCTACCTGCGCGAGGTCTCACCGCCCGTGCCCGGATTCGACCTCGCCCAGCGTGTCCTCGTTCCGAATGCGGGCGGTCCAGGCGTAGCGCTGTTCAAGTACGAGCTGAGGCCGGAAAACTTTACAACCGGGTATGCCGAGGTGATCCAGAATTTTGCCAACTGGTACACGTATTACGGCAATCGCAACCGTGCAATGGTCACGTCGATGACCCAGGCCGTGCAGCCGATCAACAATATGCGGATTGGTTACTTCGCGATCAACAAGCGCACTGGCACCAACCCCGGCATGGCAAGCGGCAATGTCCTCATGCGCGACATGGCGCAGCCGTCCCAGAAAGTGAGCCTGTACGACAATCTGTTCACTTTGCCAGCAGATGGCGGGACGCCAAACCGCAGCGCCACGGTCTACATGGGCGACCAGTTCAAGCGTACCGACGCCGCGGCGCCTGTGCGCCTCGTATGCCAGAAAAACGCAGGCATGCTCTTCACCGACGGCTACACCAACGAAGGCGGGAGCAACGGCAATGTGTATCGCAACTTCGGAGACACCGACAGCGCCTTGCCGCCTCCCCTCGGCGGAAACCCCAACGGCAACACGATCGCGGATATCGCCTATTCGTTCTATGCGAACAATCTGGTCCCGACGCTGACGCCCGCAGGACGGGTTCCGGTGCCGCAGGAGTGCGTTCTGCCGGATGGCACGATCGACCCCAACGCTGACCTGCGACTGGACTGCCAGCGCAATCTGCACATGAACTTCTACGGGGTCACGCTCGGCACGCCGGGCCTCATCCACGGCGTGAACGCGGCGGCAACTGCTGATCCCTATACGACGTTCCCGAACTGGAGCGTCACCGGGACGACCAATCTCAACCCCCGCAACGTCGATGATATGTGGCACGCCGCGATCAACACGCGTGGTGAGTACATCAATGCAAAGCGCCCGACCGATGTGACGTCCGCGATGCGGCGAATCCTCGCACTGGTGTCGGCAGGTGCGTCCCCCTCGGGTAGCATCGCCCTGACCGGGGCGCGCGTGGGCACGGGCTCGTTGGCCGTCGTTCCGTTCTACGAAGCGCGCAACAACGGCACCGACTGGTACAGCACGCTCACCGCGCAGACAGTCAGCGTCGCGCCGGGGACGGGCGTCGTCACCTTCCCCACGGCGTGGGAGGCCACCACGAGGTTTCCGACCGGCCCGCGTGCAGGCATCTGGTACGGACGCGGCAACGTGGCGCCCGCGCTGTTTACAGCCGCCAACATCAGCAACCTGGGCAACCTATGCAACAACACGCAGCCGGGGATGTCGCTGTGCACGGGCCCCCAGATCGCCGCACTCGGCGGCACCCCTGCGTTGACGCTCGACCAGGCGCTCGACTACCTCAAGGGCGATCAATCGCTCGAGGTGGAGCGCACTCCCGCGGGCAAGCTGCGTTTCCGCACGACCGTGCTTGGGGATATCGTCAACTCGACGCCCGTAGTCAGCGCGCCGACGGATGACTTTGGCTACCGCGGACTCCCCGCGCCCTATGGTGCCCTATACAACACCTACCTGACGACGACCAAGGCGACGCGGCGTCCGATGGTGTTTGCAGGTGCCAACGACGGCATGCTGCACGGCTTTGACGGGCGGACAGGCCCAGAGGGTGGGCGTGAGCGCTTTGCCTTCATCCCGCAGAGTGTCATGGGGCACATGGGCAATCTGCTGTTCCCCTATCAGGCGGCGGATGCCGGTGACCAGAAGTTCAAGCACCGCTATTACGTCGATGGCCCGGTCGCGGTGTCGGATGCATACGACGGCACGGCGTGGAAGACGGTGCTCGTGGGCTCCACAGGCGCGGGCGCGCGGGGCGTTTTCGGGCTCGACGTATCGGGCGTGTCCGGCCTCAATGGCAGCTTCGCCGCGGCTGACAGGCTCTGGGAGATCAGCGACCTCAACACTTCTCTTGCCGCGGACGTTCGCAACAACATCGGCCATGTCCTGGGTCGGTCGGTTGTCGTGCCGGTGAAGACCGGGTCCGCCACGGGGCCGGTCACCTGGCGGGCCATCTTCGGCAACGGATACAACAGCCAGTCGGGCAAGGCCGTCCTGTACATGGTGGACATCGGGACGGGTGCCCCACAGGTCCGGATGCTGGAAGCGCGCGAAGCGGCTGCGCCGGTAGCGGGTTCAAATGGGCTCGGCAACATCGTAGTCGTCGACCGTTGGGGTGCGGCAGCGGACAACTCGCTGACAGCGCGCACGCGCGACGGTTTCGCGGATACCGTGTACGCCGCAGACCAGAAGGGGGCGATCTGGAAGTTCGATCTGCGCGATGCGACACCCGTCAACACCCTGCCTACGGTCGCCAACCAGACCATACCGGTGTTCACTACCCAGACGTACACGAGCGGTCCCGAAACCGGTACGCGTCAGCCGATCATTGGCGGATTGACCGCTGCGCAGGGGCCCGGTGGCGGGGTCCTCGTGTACTTCGGCACTGGCAGCTTCTCGTTCGAGGGGGATCCGACCGACAACTCGCAGCAGTCGCTGTACGCCGTCCTCGACACGTCCAACGGCAATCCGACCACAACGGTTGCGCGCTCGGATCTGCTGCAGCAGACGGTCGGCACCACGACCGGCGGTACGCGATCCACCAGCTCGAACGTGGCGACGGTGCTGCGGTTGGGCTGGTACCTGGACCTGCCGCTCGGCGAGCGGTTCGTGGGGTATCCGCGCGTCGAGAGTGGCCTGCTCTTCATGCCAACCTACGCGCCGACCAGCGTGACTGCGTGCAGCACGGCCGGAGTCAACTGGCTGTACGGTCTCAACGCACTGAGCGGTGCGGCGGGTCTCTCGAATATCCGCTTCGACTCGCCGACGGGAACATCCCCGGGAGCGGGCGCGGGCGCCATTTCGCTGAACACGCAGGGGACGGCGCCGGTGAAAGAGGTGGCCGTGCTGACGACGCCGCGGCCCCAGCCACTGGGCACGGGTGCAACGCCGGCGCAAATCGCCGACGCGCTTGCCGCGCAGTGCTCCATGGTGATCCAGGTTGCAGGCGCACCTACGATGTACCTGCCAAGGCCCTGCGGCCGGCAGTCGTGGCGTCAAATCCAATGACAAGGACTTACCCGTGACCTCGACACTGCAGACCAGGCTCGACATCTTCCCGCAGCGCCGGTTGCGGCGTGCACGGCACAGCGGTTTCACTCTGATCGAACTGATCGTCGTGATTGCGATCGTGGCGATCCTAGTGGCCATCGCACTCCCGAGCTACCAGGATTCGGTCAGGAAGTCGAAGCGCGGGCAGGCGAAGGCGGATCTGACCGAGCTCGCCCAGCGCGCGGAGCGGTTTCATACGGTCAACAACACATATGTGGGGTTCTGGGCCAATGTTCCCTTGGCCGAGCAGGTGTCGCCGCGGACGCCAGGTTCCACTCCGGCATACGCCATCGATGTGGGCCCTGTGGACCCTACTGCGACTACATACACGCTGACGGCCACTCCCCAGGGTGGACAGCTCGCCGATACGCGCTGTCTGGCGCTGAGCATCAACCAGCTTGGCACCAAGGACAAAACCGGCAGCGGCACGGTCGCAGACTGCTGGTGATCCATCCGGTCACTGCATCACCCATGAAAAAGCCGCGCATGACCGCGGCTTTTTCGTCTCTGGCGCCCGAAGTTGGACTCGAACCAACGACCCCCTGATTAACAGTCAAGTGCTCTAACCAGCTGAGCTATTCGGGCGAGGCTCGCCATTCTAGGCCCTCGAGCGGTCGGGTCAAGTCTCTTCCGATTCGGCGGGCGACCAGCCAGCTTCAGTCTTGGCTGACCAGCGGGCAAGCGGTGCCTGGCGCGGGACGCTCGCTGCGCACCCTTCCAAGGCGGTTGACGACAACAGTGCCGGTGAGGGTCCCGCGCGCGCAGAGATGGACCGACAGGTTGCTGTGCGCGCTGCGCCCATCTTCCTGGAACCGGAGGAAAGGTCGGGTAGAGGCGAGCCGTACAGCCCCCGGATGGGTTGTCGGATCCGTGCTCCGCAGCAGGTCTTCGATCGAGTCCGGGATGCGGTCCTTGTCGTCGTCCAGGAACACCAGCCAGCCTGCGCTCCAGTCCCCGTCCTCCGCGCACGTCACCGGCGTCGCGCGCGGGCAGACCACGACCTGCGACCGCCGCATGATGGCGGTGCCCCGGGCCATCGCCATGTCGGTCGACAGCAGGTGCAGGGTGGTGGACACGCGCTGGCGTTCGAGTGCCTGCGACATCGCGGGGAGGGCGAGGGTGGTGGTGACGGCGACGATCGCGAGGGCGGCGGTGGCCTCGACGAGTGAGAATCCGTTGATGCGTGAGGGCATGTCCTGCCTCCGTGCTGGACGACGCACAGGCTAGGCCGCTGCGGATGGGCACAGGCATCGGGGTGGATGGCTTCGCCGGGTAGGAAAAGGCGCGGCGCGCCCCATGGTTTGTCGTCGGGGGACCCCATCCACCTGGGGAGGACCCCATCCACCTGGTCCGGGACTGGACATGCGCCGCCGGGGCCTCACCCACGGCTGCTCCACCACCAGCCGCCTAGACTCGCGTGCAGACCCACGGACTTCGCCTATGACCGCCACGACCGCCCCCGCCGGCTTCCGCCTCGTCGCCCCGTTCTCGCCCGCCGGCGACCAGCCGCAGGCGATCACCCGACTGATTGAGGGCTTCGAGTCCGGGCTCGCGCACCAGACGCTGCTCGGGGTCACCGGCTCGGGCAAGACCTACACCATCGCCAACGTCATCCAGTCGGTGCAGAAGCCGACGCTGGTGATGGCGCCCAACAAGACGTTGGCGGCGCAGCTGTACGGCGAGTTCAAGGCGTTCTTCCCCGACAACGCGGTGGAGTACTTCGTCAGCTACTACGACTACTACCAGCCCGAGGCCTACGTGCCGTCGTCGGACACGTTCATCGAGAAGGACAGCTCGGTCAACGAGCACATCGAGCAGATGCGGCTGTCGGCGACCAAGGCGCTGCTGGAGCGGCGCGACGCGATCATCGTGTGTACGGTCTCTGCGATCTACGGCCTCGGCGACCCGAACGAGTACCTGAAGATGGTGCTGCAGATGGTGCGTGGCGAGCGCATCGACCAGCGCGAGCTGATCCGCCGCCTGACCGAGATGCAGTACAGCCGCAACGATACCGAGCTGCGCCGCGCGACCTACCGCGTGCGCGGCGAGGTGGTGGACGTGCATCCGGCCGAGTCCGACGCCGAGGCGCTGCGCATCGAGCTGTTCGACGGCGAGATCGAGAAGCTGACGCTGTTCGACCCGCTGACCGGCGAGACCCTGCGCACGCTGCAGCGCTACACCATCTACCCGAAGTCGCACTACGTGACCACGCGGCGCACGGTGCTCGACGCGGTCAGTGCGATCAAGGAGGAGCTGCCGGCGCGGCTGGAGAACTTCTACGCGCACAACAAGCTGCTGGAAGCGCAGCGGCTGCAGCAGCGCACGCAGTTCGACCTCGAGATGATGGCCGAGGTCGGCTACTGCAACGGCATCGAGAACTACTCGCGGCACCTCACGGGTCGCATGCCCGGCGAGGCGCCGCCGTGCCTGTTCGACTACCTGCCGCCGGACGCGCTGCTGGTGGTCGACGAGTCGCATGTCACCGTGCCGCAGATCGGCGGCATGTACCGCGGCGACCGCGCGCGCAAGGAGACGCTGGTGGAGTTTGGGTTCCGGCTGCCGTCGGCGCTCGACAACCGGCCGCTGCAGTTCGAAGAGTGGGAGGGGCGGTCGCCGCGGACGATCTTCGTGTCCGCGACGCCCGGCAAGTACGAGCTGGACAAGTCGGAAGGGCAGATCGTCGAGCTCGTGGTGCGGCCGACCGGGCTGATTGACCCGATGGTGGAGATCCGCCCGGTGGCGACGCAGGTCGACGACGTGCTGGGCGAGATCACCGAACGCGTGGCGATGGGCGACCGCGTGCTGATCACCACGCTGACCAAGCGCATGTCGGAGAACCTCACCGAATACCTGACCGAACACGATGTCCGCGTGCGCTACCTGCACTCCGACATCGACACCGTGGAGCGCGTCGAGATCCTGCGCGACCTGCGTCTCGGCCGCTTCGACGTGCTGGTCGGCATCAACCTGCTGCGCGAGGGCCTGGACATGCCGGAGGTGTCGCTGGTGGCGATCCTCGACGCCGACAAGGAGGGCTTCCTGCGCTCGGCCGGATCGCTGATCCAGACCATCGGCCGCGCGGCGCGGAACCTGCGCGGGAAGGCGATCCTTTACGCCGACAAGACCACGCGGTCGATGCAGCTGGCGCTGGACGAAACCGACCGTCGCCGTGCCAAGCAGGTGGAATACAACCTGGAGCACGGCATCGTGCCGAAGTCGGTCAGCAAGCCGATCATCGACATCATGGAAGGCGCGCGCGCCGACCCCGACGAGGAGCGCAAGGGGCGCGGCAAGGGCCGAGGCAAGACCCAGCGCGTTGCCGAGGGCGTCAAGGACTACGCCGCGATGGGGCCGACGCAGGCTGCGGCGGAGCTCAGGACGCTGGAGCAGAAGATGTTCCAGCACGCGCGCGACCTGGAGTTCGAGGACGCCGCACGCGTGCGCGACCAGATCCGTCGCCTGAAGGATGCGCAGCTGGCCGCTTAGCGCTGCGCGCGCTTCAGCAGCCGTGACAGGCCCGTGACCGGCCCGTCACCGGTGCGATGCAATCGTGGCGGCCCTTCAACGACGGAGCGGCGCCATGGGCCTGTTCGACTTCATGAAGAACGCCGGCGCGAAGATCCTCGGCAAGGACCGCGACGACACACCGGAATCGACGAAGCCGCTGAGCGCACACCTGCGCGACCACGGCATCGACCCGGTCGGCATCCAGTTCCGGTTCCATGGCGATACCGTGGTCATGGAAGGCACGGTGCCCGACCAGGACACGCGCGAGAAGGCGGTGTTGATCGTGGGCAATGTCGAAGGCATCGCGCGGGTCGACGACAGGTTGCGTGTGGAACCACGTAAAGCGCCTGCCCAGATTCCGCCGAAACCCTTGTCCGGCGCCGCGGACGCGTCCGCGACCACCTCGCATGCATCACCCGGCTCGGGTGACGGCGGTGCCTGGACGTCCAAGACGCACACGGTCGCGTCGGGCGACACGCTGTCGGGCATCGCCAAACAGCATTACGGCGACGCCAGGCTGTATCCGCGGATCTTCGAAGCCAACAAGCCGATGCTCAAGGACCCCGACCAGATCTATCCGGGGCAGGTGCTTCGGATCCCGCCGCAGGGTTGATCCGCGCAGTTGCCGGCACCGGGGCGAGCGGCTAGACTTCGCGTCCCCATTGGGGCGGTTAGCTCAGCGGTAGAGCACTACCTTGACATGGTAGGGGTCACAGGTTCGAACCCTGTACCGCC
>PPFU01000569.1_pt1 | contig 51188 bp, 34 predicted proteins | sample 1535991 | NCBI WGS metagenome assembly PPFU01 (sample SAMN04901290, study PRJNA319586) | Hypolithon metagenome, whole genome shotgun sequencing project. | isolation source: Antarctic Hypolithon | place: Antarctica: Miers Valley | collected 2014
GCATGTAGTACAGCGACAGCGGCGGATTGATCAGGAAACCGAACAACCCCGCGCCGACCAGGTTCCAGAAAGACACCGCGATGAAGAACAACACCGGCCACTTGTATCTGGACATCCACGGCGTCGACTGGCCGAGTTTCCATGTGTGGTACGCCTCGAAACCGAGGTAGGCCAGCGGCACCACTTCCAGTGCGCTGAAGCTCGCGCCCAGCGCCACCACCGAGATGGGTGTGCCGACGAAGTAAAGATGATGCAGCGTACCGAGCACGCCGCCGGCCATGAATACGATCGTGGCGAACAGCACCGCGATGTTCGCCGTCGCCGTCCGCACCAGTCCAAGCCGGCTGAAGATCAGCGCCATCACCGCGGTCGCGAACACCTCGAAGAAGCCCTCGACCCACAGGTGCACCAGCCACCAGCGCCAGTACTCGACTTCGGAGATGTGCGTGTGCTCGCCCCACATCAACGCCGCGCCGTAGAAGAGACCGATCGCGACCGTCGACAGGAACAGCAGGCCGATGATCGATCGGGAATCGTTGGAGGGTCCGCGCAGGATCGGCCATAGCGAACGTCCGACCAGCATTACCCACAGCAGCAGTCCGATGAACAGGTACCACTGCCAGAAACGGCCCATGTCCGCATATTCCCAGCCCTGGTGCCCGAACCAGAAGTTGTGCTCGAGCGGCAGGATCTGCATGACCGCGAACCATTGCCCGGCGAAGCCGCCGATCACGATGACCAGCAGCGACACGAACAGGAAGTTGACCCCGAAGCGCTGGAATCTGGGCTCATGCCCCGACAGTGCCGGCGCGATGTAAAGCCCGGTGGCCAGCCACGCGGTCGCAATCCACAGCACCGCAAGTTGCGTATGCCAGGTGCGAGCGAGCGAGGAGGGCAGATACTCGGAGAGTGCGAAGCCGTAAGCCTCCTGACCTTCGACTTGGTAGTGGGCGGTGATCGCGCCCAGTAGGATCTGCGCTAGGAACAGTGCAAGCACCACCCAGAAATATTTTGCGGTCGCGCGCATCGATGGGGTGATACGCAGGGATGCGAACGGGTCGCGCGCCGGGATCGTGTGCTGCTCCTCGCCACGACCGTGGGTGACCGCGTAGTGCCAGCCGAGCAGTGCGATGCCGGCGATCAGGAACAGCACGCTGAAAGCCGACCACACCCACAGCGCTGGCGGCGGGATGTTGCCGACCAGCGGCTCGCTCGGCCAGTTGTTGGTATAGGTGACTTTCTTGCTGGCCACGCCGGACTTGTCGGGCACCAGCGCGTCGCCGCTCGCGGCCGGGCGTTCGGTGGTCGCCGCCCATGCCGTCCACCAGAAGAACGCGGTCAGCGAGCGCCGGTGCTCGACGGTGCCGACGGTGTTCTGCTTCATCGCGTACTGCTCGCGCAACTCCGCGGTCGCCGGGTCGTTGCCGAACAGGCTCACGTAATGTGCGGCGACATTGGACAACGCGGCGGCGCGGTCCTCGGTCAGGGTGATGGTTTTCGTCGCCGGGTCGTAGGTATTGGCCCGCATCATTTCCTGCAGGCGGCCGCGCAGGGCGGCTTGTTGTTCCGCCGGCAGCTGCGAGTAGGTCGCCATTCCGCCGTCGCGACGCGCCCAGATGTCGAGCACGTCGGTCGCCTCGCGATGCAGCCAGTCCGCGCTCCAGTCCGGCGCGACATAGGCGCCATGGCCCCAGATCGAGCCCAATTGCATGCCGCCGATCGACTGCCACACCTGGCGGCCTTGCTCGATGTCGGCGCGGGTGTAGATCACCGTGCTGTCCTGCGCGACGACTTTTTCCGGCATCGGCGGCGCGGCGCGGAAGATCTCGCTGCCCGCCCACAGCAGCACGGAGAACGAGGTAACGAGCAGGATGGCCAAGGCCAGCCACAACTTCCGCGTATTACTCATGGCGATCTCCAGATGATCATTCATTCTCGACGGCACGATGCGTGCCTCGCCCTGATCTGGATCAAGTCAGCGCACGCGCGAACCTCTGGAGGATGGCGAAGGCGACGCCGCCTAGCGAACGGGGATGCAGTCGAAGTGAAGAACCGTGCCGACGTGCGTGCGGGGCTACTGCCGCAAGATCGGTGCCGCCAGTGCGTCGAGTTGCTCGCGCCCGATCAGTTCGACTTCGCGCCGCTCCACGCGCAGCAAACCGTCTTCCTGGAATCGTCGCAGCACCCGGCTCACAGTTTCCGGTGCCAGACGCAAGTAGTTGGCGATATCGGTGCGCGCCATGGTCAGCTGGAAGCGGTTGGGCGAGAACCCGCGCGCCGCCAAGCGTTGCGACAGCGCGATCAGGAATGCCGCCATGCGCTGGTCGGCCGCCCAGTCGCCCGACAGCAACGCGGCGCGGCCGATGTCGCGGCTCAGCAACCGGAACAGGTGCTTCTGCAGCCCGGGCAGGCGCGCGGCCAGTAGCGCGATCTTGGGGAACGAGAACCGGCACAGCATCACCGTGTCCAGCGCGACCGCGTTGCAGGGATAGGTCTCGCCATCGATGGCGTTGAGCCCGATGACCTCGCCCGGCAGGTGGAAGCCGAGCACGTGCTCGCGGCCGTCGCGATCCACGACGTAGGTCTTGACCGTGCCCGCGCGCACCGCCGCGATGGCCTCGAACGGATCGCCCTCGCGGAAGATGTGATCACCGGCACTGAAAGGCCCCACGTGCTCGACCAGCACATGCAGGTCCATCAACGCGCGCTTGTCCATGCCTTCCGACAGGCACGCCTGCGAGAATGCACAGGTCGAACAGAAACGCAGCGCATCGCCGTCTTCGGCGAGCGTGCGCGGGTCGACGCGCGGAAACGTCGGTTCCATCACCACGCGCTCGATGGCGCGCTCAGATCGCGCGGGAAAAACGCGGCGACGCGACGGGGGCGGGAGTGTCCAGATATAGGTCGAAGCACATCGCGATGTTACGCAGCAACAGTCGTCCTTGCGAGGTCACCACGATCCGGTCCGGCTCGATCCGTACCAGGCCGTCGGTGACGAGCGGCTGCAGGCGCTGCAACGCATCGGTGAAATAAACGTCGAAGTCGATCGCATAACGACGTTCCAGTGCAGTGATCGGAACCTCGCCCTGGCACATCAGGCGCTGGATCAGGTCGGCGCGCAACCGGTCGTCCTCGCTCATGCGCATGCCGCGAAACACCGGCAGCCGACCGTCGTCGATCGCGCCCTGCCAGCTGATCAAGTCGCGGGGGTTCTGGCTGAAACTGTCGCCAATGTGGCTGATCGCACTGACGCCAAGACCAACCAGGTCGCTATCGGCGTGCGTCGTGTAACCCATGAAGTTGCGGTGCAGGCCGCCGCGCGCCTGCGCCAGCGCCAGCTCGTCGTCGGGCAGCGCGAAATGGTCCATGCCGATGTAGATGTAACCGGCCGTAGTGAGCTTCTCGATGGACAGGTGCAGCAGACCGAGCTTGGTTTCCGGCGACGGCAGATCGGCGGCATCGATCTGCTTCTGAGCCTTGAACAGTTCGGGAAGATGCGCGTAGCTGTAGACCGCGATGCGGTCGGGGCGCATGTCGACTACCGTGTCCAGCGTGCGCGCGAAGCCTTCCGCGTTCTGCTTCGGCAGGCCGTAGATGAGATCGACGTTGACCGAACGGAAACCATGCGCACGACAAGCATCGATGACCGCACGGGTTTCCTCGACGCTCTGGATGCGGTTGACCGCCGTCTGCACCACGGGATCGAAATCCTGCACGCCGAGGCTGGCGCGGTTGAAGCCGATGGTTGCGAGTTCGGCCACGTCGACGGGCGAAATGAAGCGCGGATCAAGTTCGATCGAGAGGTCGCGTTCGGGACTGTCGGAGAAATGGAATTGACGACGCAACGTGTCCACCACTTCGCGCAGTTGTGCAGGAGCGAGGAAGTTCGGCGTGCCACCGCCGAAGTGCAGCTGGATCACTTCGCGGTCGCGATCGAACATCGCGGCGGTCAGGTCGATCTCGCGATACAGGCGCGTGAGGTACGTCTCGGCGCGGCTCTTGTCGCGGGTAATGATGCGATTGCAGCCGCAGTAGAAACACGGGCTGAGGCAGAACGGCACATGCACGTACAGCGACAGCCGGCGCGGAATCGGATCGCCATTGCTCGACAGTGCCGCTTCCCGCAACTGCGCCTCGCCAAAGTCGTCGTTGAATTGCGGCGAGGTGGGGTAGGAGGTGTAGCGCGGACCCGGCCGGTCGTAGCGGCGCAGCAGGTCGGCGTTGAGGGGTGTGGAAGCAGACATGAGGGGCAGGATAAGAGCGCCCGGCGCCGGCACCTTGACCGAAGTCAATCGAGACGCAGGCGCAAACCTGGGTCAGCGCATCACGACTGCAGCAGCAATGTGTGAATGACCTGCGTGCGATCTTCGGGATCGATGCGCGTGGTGAACCCCAGGAACTTCGCAAACTCCGCCATGTCGACGTTCTCAGCCGAATCGATTGAAATCATTTCGCGTAGGCCGCGCGCCCGCGCAACCTCGATCAGGTGCCGCATCAGCGCGGTGCCGAGGCCCTTGTAGTGCCACTCGTCGTGCACGGTGATGGCGCATTCGCAACTGGAGCCATCGCGACTGGTGCCGTAACGACTGATGCCTAGGAATGTTTCCCCGCAGCCATCGGCCATGACGGCCGCAAACGCGACATCCTGGCTGTAGTCGATATCGGTGAGTTGCCTGAGCAGTTCGCTGCTGGGCTCCCGGACCTGTCCCAGGAAGCGGAATCGGCGTGAGCGCGGCGACAGCGCCTCGATAAAAGCGCGTTCGTGCTCGATGTCCTGCTTGCCGATGGGTCGGATCAGCACCCGCGTCTGGTCGCGCAGAACCTCTGTCCATCGCGGATAGTCCGGGCCCAGGTTCCACGCCAGTATGGGTTCGATGATGGATTCACGGTTCGGTTCGATGCGGGCCATGTCGCGCTCATGCTTGGGATGTGTCGTGATGTTGCGCGCATCGTGAAGAGCTGGCAGTGATCTGGATCAAGCGCGCAGGCCTTCAAGGCACGCCAATTGAGCTTTTCAAACGATTGCATGCTCTGCGCGGTTTGCAGGGCATCATGGCGGCAGGTACAGGACTCATTGGCTGCATCCAGCATCATCGGAAAACGATTCCTGCAACCTGTGTTTGAATGCGAGCCTCGCAACGGACGCATGACATGGACCTGAAACTGTTATCACTCACAGCATTGCTCGCGAGGTTCGCTTCGTCGGCTCCAACAGCGGTTTCATCCACCCATGCATATCCACGACGGCCGTTCCAGGTGGTGGCGCGCGATGGCGAACCCTGGCGCCCGCGCAGCGTTTCCTGGCCGACACGATCAATGTCGGTCCAGACCAGCGCTACGACGTGATCTGGAAGGCGCTCAAACCAGGCAAGTGGATGATCCACTGCCACATCTCCCACCACACCACCAACAACAACACCGAGACCAATGGCGGCAGCGGATTGATGATGCACGTCGAGGTTGCGGGCGATCCGCGGACGTGAGCGAGTCAAGTAGCCCCTCTGGAAACAGAGGCGCATGCGACTTGCTCGATTGCATGAAATGATCGGAATGTCCCTGGCAAGGAACAACTGCATGCCACACGAAAAAATCGATGCTCAAAACGATGCGCTGCAGCGTCAACGCGCACTCTCCAGGTGGGACAACGAGGGTGGTGCCGGCGTCAGCGGACCGCAGATGGACCCAACATTGTTCGAGGATCCGATTCAGACGCCTTCCTCCGACGCCGAAGCATGCGCGGGCTTATGTACGCCAAGCCCGTTGGCTGAATCCATGAACCAGGAATGCTTCTGCCTCGGCGTCGACCAGCAGGCGCTTCATGCAGAGCTCGGCGCTGTGCTTGGCGCCAACGGACTGCAGCGCTCGTTCGTGGAGTCACATCCTCACTTGTTTTCGGCGCTGCCGGTTTTCGTTTCGCGCCGCCATATCGAACAAACGGCGCAGGTGGTCGCGGCGATCGAGGAAGTCGTGGCCACGGAGGCTTACAGGACGGCCGTGCTCGCATCAGCCCCGGAAGTCGCAAATTTCGATCCGGGTTCACCTGGGGGATTATTGGGATTCGATTTCCACCTCGGTCCGGAAACGCCGCGTCTTATCGAGATCAATACCAATCCCGGCGGTGCGTTGCTCAACGCGGTGCTCGGCCGGGCGCAGCGCGCATGCACTCCTGAGGTGATGCCGCCGACCAATCTGGATCGCGTGGAGGATGCGGTACTTGAAACGGTATTGACCGAATGGCGACTTCAGAAGGGCGCACGGCCCCTGGGGTTCGTGGTCATCGTCGATGAGTCGCCTGCAGGGCAATACCTTTATCCGGAATTCCTGCTGTTCCGCCAGCTTTTCCTGCAACACGGTTATCGGGCCGAGATATGCAGCCCGCAACAATTGACACGAAAGGACGGCCGTCTTTGGCTCGATGGCGAACCCGTGGATCTGGTGTACAACCGCATGACCGACTTTGCGCTGCAGGAACCCGCGCAGGATGCGATACGGATTGCTTATCTGGCTGGTGAAGTCGTGGTGACGCCGCATCCACGGGGACACGCGATATATGCAGACAAACGTAACCTGAGCCTGCTGGGCAATCACCAGTTCCTCATTTACGCAGGTGCAAGCAAGGCATCGATCGACGTCCTGACGGCTGCCGTGCCTGCGACCGAGTTGCTGACGGCTGAAAACCGCGAGGCCATGTGGAGCCGCCGTGGACAGTTGTTCTTCAAACCTGCGGCGGGCTTCGGCAGCAAGGCGAGCTACCGCGGCGACAAGCTCACACGCCGAGTGTGGGATGACATCGCCCGCGGCACCTACGTGGCCCAACAGATCGTGCCGCCCAGCGAGCGCCATGTCAGTGCGGGCTCTGCGCCTCTTAAAGTTGACATTCGTTGTTACGCCTATCGTGGCGAGGTGCTGCTGTACGCAGCGCGGATGTATCGGGGGCAGACCACCAATTTCCGTACGCCGGGCGGTGGGTTCGCGCCGGTATTGACCAGCAAACCATCCAACGTAGCCCGCCCCATTTTTTAGCCTAGCGGCCGCCCGTGACGCCACCATCGCTTCCGCCAGAACATTCCGGCTTCAACGCGGAACCCGAGGGTGCAGGCAAGGCGAATGCCCAAGGGTCAGATCGGGGACGGCCGCTTCAACCTGAGCCAGCGACGTTCCCATTGAGCGCAGGTCTTCCGGTAGCAAAGGCGGACGCAGGAACACGAAGTACAGACCGAGGATCAGGAGGATCAAACCGCCGATCGTTAAAGCCGTTGCTGAGTGGGGTCGGCGTTTCTTGAGGTGATACCAGATTCCAGCCGGCCAAGCGCCAGCCAGCCCAAGGGCCGTGCAATGGCGTGTGGTTGTGCACGACGCGCTTGTAGAGATGGTGTTGTCGCTCGATAATTCTGCTTTCGCTAGGTGATTGATTCTTTAGCCATCGCCAGGACAATTTCGTGATACCTCTACCTGGCGTGAAGCACACAATTCCTGATTCAGATCGAACGTAAGCGGGAGATTCTGGTATTTGATAAACAACCGCAGACAATTTGTACTTCCGCAGAATGAGAGGCGGAAGATTGTGCCTCGGAGTCGTTTCCCACAGCGGTTAATCCCTGCATGTCTCTCTTTTGCGGCTTGAAGCATGTATTAGGACGGCTGGGCGCCGCGGAGATCTAAGCCCGTTCCGCCGCGTTGCAAGTTCAGGGATGTACTTCTGGACACAGTTGATCGCTGCATCGGCAAATCCGCGTGTAAGAACCGCCCAGAAGGTTGTTTCGTACAAGGTGATCTCGCCCCTGTTTCCCGGACACCCGGATAAGCATTCAATATCATCATCCGAGGTGTTCGATGAAGAGCAAGAGCCAGTCGGTAGTGAAGCAGATCCGGACGCATTACAGCGCGGAGTACAAGCAGTAAGCGTTGGCTCGCGCAGCGCAAGAGGGTGTGGCCGTCGCGCCCAAGGACCTCGGACTGCAGCAGAGCTGATTTGCCCCGCCAGAACGAACGCCAGGAAGCGATACTTTCATTGCTTCTTGGCTTCTTGGCTTCTTGGCTTCTTGGAGGTTTCCCATGCTACGTGTTACCCGTCGTCGCTACACGGACGATTTCAAGACTCAGGCCATTGCTCTCAAAATCCGGCCCAATCGAGCCAAGTGCCTTAGGAGGAGATGTTCCAGCAAACGGATCCAACGGTCGACTGGCCGCAATCGAGCATGCAATTCGTTCGTCTAATGGTCGCTGCCTGGAATAACGAATTTTGGCTGACGATTGTAGGCAGGCAGCGGACAAAGAAGGCGGTCGCAGGCCATCGAGTTAAAGGAGGCTCCATGTCATCGAACGCGATGCAAACGGACGCGTTGTCGAACCTGATCGGTCGTTCCGAAGTGTTCCTGCGCATGGTCGAACTGATCGAGCGCATGGCGCGCTTCGACGCGCCGGTGCTGATTCAGGGCGAGACCGGCACCGGCAAGGAATTGGCCGCGCGTGCCATCCATTACCTGTCGGCACGGCAGCAGGCGCCGTTCGTGGCGCTCAACTGCGGCGCGGTGCCCGAGACGCTGATCGAGACCGAACTGTTCGGCTGCGAGCGCGGTGCGTTCACCGATGCACGCCAGTCCCGGACCGGCCTGGTGGCAGCGGCCGATGGCGGCACGTTTTTCCTTGATGAACTCGATGCACTGCCGCTGCGGGCGCAGGTGTCGTTGTTGCGTTTCCTGCAGGACAAGACCTACCGGCCGGTAGGCAGCATGCGCGAGCATTGCAGCAATGTGCGGGTGATTGCCGCGGCCAGTCCGCGCCTTCATGACCTGCTCGGCAACGGCGGGTTCCGCGATGACCTGGCGTTCCGCATCAACGTGCTGCTGCTGGAAATGCCGCCGTTGCGCGATCGCGCTGGCGATGCGCTGCTGCTGGCCGAGTATTTCATCGATCGTAACGCGCGGCACTATGGGGTGAAGCCACGCGCCCTGGACTTGCGCAGCCGGGAATGGGTGCAAAGTTATTCGTGGCCCGGCAATGTGCGCGAGCTGGACAATCTTATCCAGCGCGCGCTGTTGCTGTCCGACGGCCATAGCCTGGATTTGTTATCGCATGTGGGCATAATTGCCGCGGCCCAAGCAGGCGCGCGCTGCGGACAAGCGCTGTCTCCAATGCCCAGCTACAGCGATGCCCGGGCCCAGGCCTTGTCCGGCTTCGAGCGCCACTACCTCGAACAGATAATGGCAGTTGCTATGGGCAACGTGACCCATGCCGCCCGTTTGGCTGGCAAGGAACGGCGGACACTGGGCAAGCTGTTGAAAAAGCACCGCATCCACGCCGGCTTCCATGAGCTTGTCGACGTGCATTAGCGTCGTTACGCGTCACCGCGAATGTCATCCCGAACGCAGTGAGGGATCTGCTTTTTTTGCTCTCCAATGTGCAAAAGCAGATCCCTCACTGCGTTCGGGATGACAGCAAGGGTGACAGGGGGAATTCTCCACGCGTCGTTGCATGCGGGAACAGTCATCCGTTCGCTGCGAAATTTGCCGGGTCATCGCCGGCTCATGTGCGCATTGAAGCCGGGTCAATGATGCCCCGCTTTGCGTTACTTGCTTTATAGGTTCCATTGCAAATCAATCATTTACGCCAGTAGAAAAGTTGGCGCGCGACTTGCGTTGAACACAGGGTCACAGGTCTGGAGATGGCCATGCTCGGTGGGCTTGAGCCAGCAATCGAGTCGGTCATCTTGGCGATCAAAACCTACCTCACGCTGCACCCTGCGGCGGCAGATAGCGAACAAGGAGTTGCGCAATGGTGGTTGCCCGCGATGGGTATCGATGTGTCGGTAGAGCAGGTCCATCGGGCACTGGAGATCCTGTGGCAGCGCGGCGTGCTGGAGCGCACGGCGCTGCCCGATGGCGGCGCGGTTTACCGCGCGGCGAGGCAGACATCGTGATGATGAACCACGACCAGCAACCGCCGCGCGTCACCCAACAGCCGGCCCAATGAGCGACTTCACGGCTATCGCTGCGGTGACCGACACGCTTAAAGCGCTGTTGGAGCAGGAGTTGCCGGGTCTTGCGATCGAAGTGCTGAAATCGCCGGCTGATCTAGGCGGCGTGGCACCGAAGGTGAGCTTGTATCTGTACCGCGTCGAGCACAACCCGTTTGCTGCCAACATGGACTGGCAGCCGTTGACCGACACGCAATTGGTGGCGCCGCCGTTCGGTCTCAACCTGCACTTCCTGATCACGCCTTACGGCCCGGACGAACTGGAGATACAACGCACGCTCGGCGAAGTGATGCGCGTGTTCCACGAGCATGCACTTGTGCAGCAGGGCGATGCGGTACTGGCGCCGCCGCTGGTGAGCATGACCGAGGAGCTGCGGATCGTGCCCCGCATGCTATCGCTGAGCGACATGCTCGACCTGTGGCGATCCTTCGAAAAAGTCGCGTACCGCTTGAGCGTGACCTACGAGGTTTCGACCATCCTGCTCGACAGCCGTATCACCCGCAATGTGCGGCGCGTGCAGGAACGCGTGCTCGATGTGAGTCCGATGCGATGACGCGCCTGAATAATCCACTGCCACGCGCATCCAACGGCCGCCGCTCGCAGCCGCCAAAAGCGGTGAGTCCAGTCAGTTCGCTGGGTGCGGATTCGCTGGCCTGGACCGCGGTGTTGGTGGCAGAACTCAATCGACGTACCACACTGCAGGTGGCTGCGCTGCGCGGCAACGCCAGCGACGTCGCGCTCAAGCATCTGGTGATCACCGATGCCGAAATCGACGCCTTACTGACACACGAGGACCTGCAGCCGGACTTGGGATTCGCGCAGGGCAGTCTGGCGGCATTGCTGCTGGAACACGCCGGTACTTCGACACGACGCCTATTGGCGCTGCAGCAAAGCTTCGGGCTCACGCCGTTCGAATTGGATGCCTTGCTTGTCTGCCTCGTACCCGACATCGAGCGCCGCTTCGAGCGCCTGTTCGCCTACCTCAACGACGACCTGACCAAGACGCGTCCGTCGATCGACACCTTGCTGCGTCTGCTGGCACCGCGCCACGAACAGGTGCTGCTGCAAGCCCAGCTTATGGCCGACGCGCCCCTGCTGCGCTACGGCCTGCTCGCAAGCGACGATAGCGGCCGCGGCACTCAGGGCGGTCTGTTCCGTGTGAGCGATGGCATCGTGCGCCATCTGCTTTGCCGCGGCGGTGCCGATGCGCGCGTCGCGCGCGTGTTGTGGGACGACGACGTGGCGCCGCTGACACTCAAGTTGTGGCGCGCCCGCACCGAGCATGATGCGCTATCGACGCTGCTGCATGCGCATGCAGGTGGGCCAGCACGCACACGTGGACATGCGCATGTCCTGGGCCTGGTCGCGGGCGTCACGCCGCCGCTTATTGTCAACGTGCACGGCCGCAGCGGCAGTGGCCGTGGGTTCGTCGTGCAAGCGGCGTGCGAGCAGACGGGCATCGGCTGCCTGTCGCTCGACGGGCGCAAGCTCAAGCGCTGCGCCGGCGAGCTCCAGGCCACGCTTGCCGCTGCGCTGCGTGACGCCCGGCTGGCCGGGCAGGCCATCTTCATCCACCACGCAGACATACTGCTCGACGAACCCGAACGCCAGACAGAGGCATGCGCGGTATTGCAGTCGTGGTTGCGCGAATTCGGCGGCGTGGTGCTACTCGGGTCCGTCGAGCCGTTGCCGTTCACCAGTTGGTTTCCGACTGCAGAAGTTGCCGATATCGCCTTGCCGCCGCCCGATATCACCGCGCGCGAAGCGGCATGGGGTGAGGCGCTGACCGGTGTTCCGCAGCTGGGCGACGAAGAGAAGGCGGAGCTGGCGCGGTCGTTGTCGGTCAAGTTCCGCATGACCCAGGGCGAGATCGGCATGGCTGCACAACATGCACGCGCGGCATTGCGCAGCTCGTGCGACGAGCATGACCGCGCACGCGTGCTGCACGAGGTGGTAGCGCGAGTGGCCACGCCGCGCCTGCACCAGCTCGCCGAATCGATGACGGTGTCGCATACGCTCGATGATCTGGTGCTGCCCGGCGACCGCTTCGATCTGCTCAACGATATTATGCGTCGCGTCCAGCACCGCCGCACCGTGCTCGAGGACTGGTGCTTCGATGCGGTCTCCACTCGTGGCTGCGGTCTGGTCGTGCTGTTCCATGGCGCGTCGGGCACCGGCAAGACCATGTCCGCTGACGCCATCGCGCACACGCTGCGCATGCGGCTGTTCCGCATCGATTTGGCCGGCGTGGTCAGCAAGTACATCGGCGAGACCGAAAAAAATCTGCGTGCCATTTTCGACGAAGCGGATCGCGCCGATTCCGTGCTGTTCTTCGACGAGGCCGATGCCTTGTTCGGGAAACGCTCCGAAGTCAAGGACGCGCACGACCGCTACGCCAACATCGAAATCAACTACCTGCTGCAACGCATCGAAAACTTCGACGGCATCGCGATTCTGGCCACCAACAAGCGTGACCACATCGATGATGCCTTTCTGCGCCGGATCCACGTCAGCATCGAGTTTCCACTGCCGCTGATGCCGGAACGCTTGCGCCTGTGGGATCGCAGTTTTCCCGACACAGCGCCGTTGGCGCCGGACATCGATTGGAGTTTTCTCGCGCGGCGCTTCGAGCTCACCGGCGGTGCGATCCGCAACGCCGCCCTGGGCGCGGCTTATCTGGCGGCCGAGGAACGCGGCGCAATCGGCATGCGCGAGGTCGTGAACGCGGTGCGAATCGAACTGGTCAAGGCGGGCCGCCGCATGCCCGACAGCGAGTTCGGTCCGCACGCGCACCTGCTCGCAAAGGCGCCGACGAGGCCCGTTTCGCAACGATCACGGTCGCGGCTTACCACCCAAACGCATGGCCTTTGCGCCACCACCGAGGAATGACCGATATGGCCTGCCGAATCGTCAATCTGCATTCGCAACCGCTGCGCATTGATCTGCGCGATCAGGAGTCCTTGCTGTTGGCGCCCAACGAGCGCTCCAGGGTTCTGTACGAAGAGCTGCTGTACGACAACCACCACATTACCGAGTGGGAGCAGGCGGGCTGGCTGCGGCGCATTCAGGCGTCCATGAGCGAGTTGCGCGAGGAAGCGGCGCAGTCGTCAGCCGCGGCCAGCGACAAGCGGGCCGGCAAATCAAAACCGCCTCGGGAGAGTGCGTCCGACACCGACCCAGCGAGCAGCAAAGCGACGGGTGAAAAAAACCCGACGAGCAAGACAGTCAAGAAATAAACGATCACGCCGGGCCGCCTGCGTGCGGCTGCCGGAGTCTCAACCGACAGGAGTTTCGACATGGCAGAGTATCTACACCCAGGCGTCTACGTCGAAGAGAAGTCCAGCGGCGTGCGCCCGGTCGAAGGCGTGAGCACCTCGACTGCGGCATTCGTCGGCGTCACCGCCAAGGGCGTGCCGAACAAGCCCACCTTCCTGAGCACGTGGCGCGCGTTCGTCACCAAGTTTGGCGATGTCACGCGCGACGGGCCCTACTTGCCTTACGCGGTGGAGCAGTTCTTCGCCAACGGCGGCAAGCGCTGTTACATCGTGCGTGCGCTTTCCGACGCCTCGGCCACGCTTGCCGGCGCCGACTTCCCGTCGCGCGAGATGGCCGGGCCGGCACGTGCCACGCTGCGTATCAACGCCAAGGGCAAGGGTGGCTGGGGCAACACCCTCACCGTGCTGGTCGAAGACGGAGCCACTAATCCCACGCGCGAGTTCCGCCTGGTGGTGCTGAACGAGGGCAAGCTCGTCGAGCTGTTCGACGACCTGTCGATGGATCCCGATTCGGACAGCTACGTCGAGACCGCGGTCAACGATGCCTCCGAATACATCGAGGTGCTCGACCTGCATGCCGCCACGCCGCAGGTCAATGGACAGGGCACGCGTGCAAGCGCAGTAACAACCGCTGCACTGGCTAATCCGGTGGCTTTTGTCGTCGGCGACACGCTCACCCTGGATGTGCCCGATGGCACGGTCGTGCCCGCCATCGCGCTCGACACTTTGCCCGCACCGGTGACGCCACTAGCGGTAGTGGATGCGATCAACACGGCGTGGAGCGCGTTCAATCTGACGGCTTTCATTACCACCGCGGCCGATCCAGCCGGCGCAGGCCGACTGCGCGTGCGTCACAACGTCGCCGGCTATGACAACTACTTCACTGTGGGCGGTGGCGCGGTAGCCGCGGGTCGTCCGTTGGTGGGAATGACCGGCTTCCAATCAGGCGCAGGCCCCGCCCTGGGTGCCACGCTGAAGTCTGCGGTAGCGACGACCTTCAACATTCCGGCCGCGCCGGGCAACGTGCTCACCATCACCGTGCGCGGCAACGCATTGCCTGACATCAACCTGACCACCGGCGCCGCTGTGCCGATCGACACCGTGCTGGCGGACATCAACGCAGCACTGGCGGCGCCGGCCACGGCCGGGTTGCTGCGCGCCCGTCGCGAAGGCAATCGTCTGGTGGTTTCCACCACTAACTCGGGCGCTGTCGACAGCACACTGCTGATCGCCGGCACCGGCAATGCGGTGCTGACTTTCCTCCAACTCGATGGCTCAGCGCAACCCGGCGCGGGCTCGGTCGGGTTCGGTCGTTCCGAACCCGCGTTTGTGCAAAGCGATGTCGGTCCGTTCACGGTGGAGGAGGGCGCCAACCTTTCATTCGTCGTCAATAACGGCGTAGCTGGAGCGGACCTAGCGCCGCTGGTGATCAGCTTCACTACCAGCGCTGCATTTCCCAACTTGCAGCAGGTCAGTGCCCCGCAGCTGCGCGACGCGATCAATGCCGCCGCCGCCGCTGCAGTGCCGGCCAATCAGGTCGTCGCCTCGGTGCTCAACGGCCGCGTCATTGTGCAACAGGCGCGTCGAGGCAGCTATTACCGGCTGCGCGTCATCGATGGGCTGCTTAGTCCCAATATCCGCCTCAAGTTCGACACCCTGGCGCAAGCGGGTTTTGCCGATGGCGACTTCGCCTCGCCATACTTCCGCCCCAACTTCAACGTCGTGGCCGGCGTCAACGAGCCGCGCACATTCGCTGGTGGCAACGACGGCAGCCCGGTTTCCAACTTTGACTTGGTCGGCACGGCTGACCGCAAGACAGGCTTGCATGCACTTGATGATGTCAACGACGTCAACTTCATCGCCATCCCCGGCGCCAGTGATCCGGGAGTGGTGGGCGCGGCGATCGGTTATTGCGCGATACGTCAGGACTGCTTTTACATCGCCGACGCCCCCGGCAAACGCGACAAGAACACGCCGGTGACCGAACCACCGCACGCACAGGACTACATGCGCAACAAGGTCAGCCCGAAGAACAGCTACGGCGCGTTGTACTACCCATGGCTGGAGATCGCCGACCGCGCCGGTGCTGGCAAAAATCCGAAACGCTACGTGCCGCCGTCGGGCTTCGTCGCCGGGCTGTACGCGCGCATCGACAACCTGCGCGGCGTGTGGAAGGCGCCAGCCGGAACCGAGACCGGACTGATCGGCCCGATTGGGCTGGAATACTCGGTGACCGATTCCGAACAGGACATGCTCAACCCGATTGGCGTCAACTGCATTCGCCGGTTCGCCGATAGCGGCATCGTGGTCTGGGGCGCGCGCACCTTCGCGGCCCAGGCCGATCCCGAATACCGCTACGTGCCGGTGCGTCGCTACACGATCTATCTGCGACAAAGTATTTTCCGTGGCACGCAATGGGCAGTGTTTGAGCCCAACGACAAGCCGCTGTGGGAGCAGCTCAAGGCGAACATCGACGACTTCATGATGGGCGAGTTCCGCAAGGGCGCGCTCGCCGGGGTAACGCCCGAGGACGCCTTCTATGTGAAGTGCGACGCGGAGCTGAACCCGGCGTCGGAAGTGAATGCCGGGCGCGTCAACATGGAGGTCGCATTCGCGCCGCTGAAACCGGCCGAGTTTGTGATCATCCGCATCAGCCAGAAATCGCAACGGCCGCAGGGCTGAGGGCGTTAGACGATGGCGCGCACGTCCGAGCATGATCCGTACCGCACCTTCAAGTTCAGGGTGCGTATGGACGGTGCAGTCATCGCCGGCATCACCAAAGTGTCGGCGCTGGGCCGCAGCGTCACTCCGAATGAAGTGAAGGAGGCTGGCGATGCATTCGGGCCACGCCACATGCCGGGCATGGTCAGTTTTGACGAGGTGACCCTCGAGCAGGGCTGGAGTGCCGATCGCACCTTCGAGAGCTGGGCCAACCAGGTGCTGCAACTGCATGCCGACCCGGCTGGCGCAAAGGGCTTCAAGCGCACTGTTTTTATCGAAGTGTTCGACCTCGAAGGCAACGTCGCCAGTTCCAGCGGATCAGCACCATTGCAACGTTACAAGCTGCACTGCGCATGGGTATCGAAGTACGTAGCAATGCCGGAGCTCAACGCCGACACCGGGGGCGTGGGCATCTGCAGCGTCAGTCTGCGCCACGAAGGTTGGGAAAGAGTCTGAGACCGTTCAAACACGTCTGAACACGCCTGCAGAAAGGAGCAAAGACATGCCACGTACTTCGCAGCAAGACCCGTTCCGCGGACACAAGTTCCGCGTCAAGATTGACAACCAGGTTGTCGCCGCCTTGACCAAGTGTTCGGCGCTGACGGTCAGCGTCGAGTCCAAAGAATTCCGTTCCGGCGATATGGACAGCTTCAAACGCAAGCTGCCGGGCATGGTCTCGTTCGAGGCGATCACGCTCGAACAGGGCATCACCATGGACAAGACGTTCGAGAAGTGGGCCACCGCGATGGCCAACTATCTTGGCAACAAGGGCGCCGACTCGCAGAAGACGCCGGACAATTTCCGCAAGGAAATCGATATCGAGATCTACAACCTTAACAACGAAAAGGTAAAGGCCTACCGCGTCTATGAGTGCTGGGTTTCCAAATTCACCGCGATTCCTGGGCTCGACGCCAACGCCGCCGAGGTGATTATCCAGACGTTGGTGCTCGAAAATGAAGGCATCCAGGTCATGCAGTGACGGATGGACGCGCAATGGGAATGATCGAAAACCTGACAGTGGCCGAACCGGTCCAGGGTGAGTCGCTCGCCGAACGTCGGCTGATGCTTCCGGCCGGCGTATTCGACGCGGCCGGCCGCGTGCATCGCTGTGTGCGCGTGCGCGAACTCACCGGCGCCGATGAGGAAGTGCTGTTCGAACGTGCCTACGGCAATGCATATCGCGTCAGTGCCTTCCTTGCGCGCGCGATCGAGTCCGTCGACGGACTGGACGCAGATTTGGATGCCGGGTTTGCCGCCAATATGCAACTCGGCGACCGCGACTACCTGCTATTGCGCCTGCGTCAGATGGATCTCGGTGATGCGATCCACCAGATCATGCGTTGCGCGGCGTGCCTGGAAAAAGTCGATGTCGACCTGTTGGTCAGCGAGTTGCCGGTGCGTCGCATGGCCGAGCCACAGCCAACCTACCGTGTGCAACTTGCAGAGAACGAGCTGTTGCTGCGGTTACCCACCGGTGCCGACCAGGCCGCGATCGAGACGCTCGCGCTCGCCAACCCGGCCACTGCCAACACCCGGCTATTCGCGCGGCTCGTGCTCGACATCAACGGGCAGGGCGCACCGGACGAAGCAGCAGTGCAGGCATGGTCGTTGGCGCTGCGTTCGCAGCTCGCCGCCTGGCTTGAGGCACACGCACCGGGGCCGGACCTTTTTCTTGATCTGGCCTGCCCGCATTGCCGGGCCGACATGAGCTACGCCTTTGACCTGGACGCTTTTTTTTTGCCGAGCGTCTGACTGACTTGGAACGCTTGTACGAGGAGATCCATGTGCTTGCGATGTACTACCACTGGGCCGAGGCCGACATCCTGGCGCTGCCGCGAAACAAGCGACTGCGCTATCTCGCGCTGGTTGCCCGGCAACACGCCACGCAGGTGGCCTGAGTCATGAGCATCGAACGTAACGGGCAGGCGCCAGCGGCGGAGGGCTATGCGCTTGCACGCAGGGGCCTGCCGTTGCCGCATTCCGCGGCGAGTGTGTCGCGCGCACCATGGCTGCCCGCTGTCATGCGCAGTCGCGCCTTGCCGGTGCATACCAGCGTGTCAATGTTGGCGACTGCTGCGCAAGAGGAGACCGACGATTGGATCGACGCGGACAATGAAATCCCGCAGTCGCTGTCGCAGCCACACAATGAGCGTAGGGCCGCGGTCGTTGCCAGTGCCGACGTCACGTTGCTGCAGCGTCCATCTTTTGCTCCTGAGTTGGGTGTGGAACAAGCGCGCACGCCAGACGATGTCCGTGCCAGCCATGCCGTGGCGGCACCGGTTCAAAACTCCAAGCCGGATGCGCCGACGACACCAGCGTCGATCTCGCGCTCGAGCATTGATGCTGCGTTGCCAAACGCGCCGGCCACACAATGGCATCCCGCTCACAGTGGCGAGGTTGTCACGGACTCAGTGGAGCATGGCTCGATTGAACATGGTTCGATGAGGCATGCCTCGATGGGGCAAGGCAATGCATTCACCCTGCACGGAGACGGCGCGCTGCAGGTCCAACCACCGTCAACCGGGTCCGGCGCAAGGTTGGATCCCGATCACTTCAACGCACCTTCTCCGGTCCGGCGCTACGAATCCGAATCGCGCGTCAGCAACGAAATCCGGCTGGAAAAAATTCGGCCAGAACGCACGCAAGCAAACGCGCAGCCGGATCAATCACTCGCTCCGTCCAGGCTTGCTGCGGCAACGCCCAGCACTGCGCAGCAATCGCTTGCGCCAACTTCGATGGCGCTCACTGGCAGACAGCACGACGGGCAAGTGCAAATGCAGGCGATGGGTCTGGCTACCGCGTCGCATGACTCCGCACAACGCGCGCCGGAACGCGAGCGCCCCGCGCCCGCACCGCAGATTGGTGCAAGCGAACTGGCCGCGCTATTGGCGCCCGCGCCAACGGCGCCCCGCACCGTGCGCATCGACCGCCTTCAGGTGGCTGTGCAGGTGTCGACTCCCGCAGGGCCAGGCTCAGCATCCAGCGCACCAGCCCAGGCGCCGGAGCAGCAGATGCGGACACCCGCGGCGCCGAGCTTTCGCAGTCCGTGGTCTTCGTACTTCACCCGCAGGGACTAGGCGTCGAACAGCCATGACCATCGCCGCGCAAATATCGCCAACGCTCGCCGCACGCCAGGCAAAAGCTGCCGCGCGTGCAGCTGAGCGCATTGAACGGGACACCTTCATCGTGGCGCAATTTGCGATCTTGTGTGCGCGCTTCGATGAGCTGCTGCGCGCCGCGCTGGGCCTCGATGCGCGCGTCGCTGTCAAGGTGACGCCCTTGATCCATACCGTGCAGGGCCGCAGTTTCCCGACGCTGACGGTGGACACTTGGGCGGTGCGCGCGAGCTTCAACGCAGTGCCGCAAACCGCGACCTTTACGCCGCGACTGGATTTCCGCGAGCCCGATCAATTCGGCTTGATCGAATGCGCGCTCGACTTCGATTACACGCCGGCGCGCAGCAGCGCCGACCGCACGGCGCAGGCCTTGCTGAATCACGGCATCGAACTGCGTGGCAAGACCACTGCGAGCCTGCTGCTGCCGTCGCGCGATGGCGTGCACGAACTGCGCGCCGACGATCTAGAAGACGCGTTTCGCGTCTGGTGGTTGCGCTGATGGCCGCTACCGAAAAAACCTCCGCCGTGCCTGCCGTGCACATCGAGCAGTTGCGCTTCGTTACCGATCGCGCTGTCGGCCACGAACAGGGACAGTCCCTGGGTCAGCGCTTCGCCGGCGAGCTGGATGCAGCGCTGGTGCGCGCTGGTTCGCGCACCAGGCTGAGCATCGGCGAGTTGATGCTGGAGGCCAGCGTAGATCAGCTGGCCGACCATCGCGGACTGTCGCAGCTGGCCACCACGGTCGCGCAGCGCATTCTCAATCGCGCGCCGGATTGAGCCCATGTCCGATTTCATCCAGCGACCGAAGCTCTTGCGTGGCGCCTTTATCGAATATGGGCTGTCGCTGCCGCCGCTGCTGTTCGCCTTCCAGTTTAATCCCGAATCGCTGACGCGCGGGCGCACCGCAAGCTACACGCCTGCCGGTGCGGACGGCAGCGGCAACGGTTGCCGCGAGGGTAGCGAGGCGCAGCAACGCGCCTGTTTGTCGCAGGTCCAAGTCAGCGAGGAAACGATAAGCCTCTCGCTGACGCTCGATGCCACCGACGATCTCCACGACAACCAGATGTTGCCCGGTCAGTTCGGCGTCGGCCCGCAGCTATCGGTGCTCGAACTGATGATCTATCCCAAGACCGACCAGCTGTTCGGTTTTCCGATAGGCAACCTGCTGGGCGGCAGCGATCAGTTTGGCGCGGCGCAGGCAAAAACAATTCCGATTTTGTTGTTCGTGTGGGGCCGCAAGCGGGTGATGCCGGTGGTGATGAATAGCCTGCAGATCACCGAGCAGGAGTACTTCCCCGATCTGAACCCCAAGCGCGTGCAGATCGCGGTGCAGCTCAAGGTGCTCGAAGGTTTCAACCCGCCTTATTTGTACTCACACGGTTGGCGCACCGCGCTGGCCGCGATGAACCTGGCCAATATCGGAGATTTTGCTGATGTTCTTTGACGGCTCCCGTTACCAGCGCATTTTGGACGCCATCTTTGTCGACGGCCGAGGCCGCCGCGTGCAACTCAAGCGCACGCGCGAGGCGGTCGCTACCGAGCTGGCGCTGATTTACCAGGTGCGCGAGGGCGACCGGCTGGATGCGCTTGCCAACAAATTTTTCCATGACCCGCGCAAGTGGTGGCTGATCGCCGACGCCAACCCCGATGTGCTGACGCCCGAGCAGTTGCTGGTGCCCGGGCGGCAGTTGCGCATCCCCAAGGATCGCAGCGCGTAGGCGCCGGCCATGCCCGCGATCCCGACCCCGTCCGATCGTTCTTTCAGCTGCGCCGTGCTGGTCAATGGCGAGGCCGGCTCGCTGCTGCATTGCATCCAGTCGGTCACCGTGGACGAGGATCTGGACGTGGGTTCGTCCTGCGCTATCCAGCTGGAGGCCTGCCGCAACGACGACGGCAGCTGGCCCTACCTCGAAGAAGAAAATCTGCAGGTCTGGAATCGGGTGACGGTGTACGCCTCGTTCCCGCAGCGCGCCGAGATGGTGTTCGACGGCTACATCTCGCACGTCAACTGCCGCACCAACGAACAGGCCGCCAACATGACCGTCGAGATACGCGGCGTGGACGCCTCGTATCACATGAACCAGGAAGAGAAGACGCGGATCTGGCGTGGCAAGACCTATGAGGTCATCGCCAACGAGATCTTCACCGAGTATCAGTTCAAGCCCATGGTGGCCGACCCACCGGGCACCGGTGAGGCGCCGCTGCAGGTGGCGCAACGCTCCACCGATCACCGCTTCGTGCGCGAGTTGGCGCGGCGGCGTGGATACGAGTTCTACGTGCTGGGTGCCAACGCCTACTTTCGCCCGCCGGTGCTCACCGAAACGCCGCAGAAGGTGATCGCGGTGAACTTTGGCGAGCAAACCAATTGCAACAACCTGCAGTTCGAGTCAGACGGCACTGCGCCCACGCAGGCTCACGTGAGCTATTTCGACGCGATGGAAGGCGCAGCCGCGAGCGACTTGGCCGTGGATTCGGGCCTGCCACCGCTCGGCACCCAGCCACTGTCGGGACTGCGCGGCGCGATTCAGATGCCGCCCGCGAGCAGGATCGCGCGCGGCCTGGGTTTTCACTCCGGCGCGCAGGCGTCGGAATACGCGGCCGGCATGTTGCGCCGCCACGGCTGGTGGATCACCGCCAGTGGCAGTCTCAACGGATTGCGCTACGGCACCGTGCTGCGCTCGCGCAAGCTTGTGACGGTCAAGGGCGCGGGCCGCAACTATAACGGCAATTACTACGTGCGCAAGGTGCAGCACCGCCTCACTCCGCGCAGCTATGACATGCAGTTCGAACTGGCGCGTAATGCGCTGAGTCAGCTGGATAGCGAAGATTTCGAGGGCGAATCGCCCGACGCGATGACCCCGGCAGCGGCTGGTGCAGGGATCGACAGCGATCCGATCGAAGTCACTCCCGCCGGCCCGCGCGTGCTGCCGGCATAAGGAGACATTCATGAACATGGAACGAGCAGACATCCCCAACGCTGGCAGTGAGCGCGTCGAGCGCTTGGAAGGCCAGTACTTCGGCAAGTACCGCGGCGTGGTTATCGACAACAAGGATCCGCAGCAACTCGGTCGTATGCGGTTGTGGGTGCCCAGCCTGTTCCCCACCGTGGCCAATGCGCAGCCTGATACCGAAAGTCTCAGTGTCAGTGATTGGGCCTGGCCCTGCTTGCCGTTTGGTGGCACCGCCGATCAAGGCATGTTCTTTGTGCCCGAGATCGGCAGCAAGGTCTGGGTCGAGTATGAAGAAGGCAACCTCGACAGCCCGATCTGGGTCGGCGTGTTCTGGTCCGCGCCGGGCGGGCAGACCGAGATTCCTGCCGAAGCCAAGGAGATGGAAGCCAACGACCCCAAACGCCGCGTGCTCAAGACTTCAAGCGGCCACATGCTGGAGTTCTGCGACATCGAAGGCAAGGAAAGCATCACCTTGCGCCACAAGGATGGCGCGATGCTGCTGTTTGACGAGAAGGGCAGCGTCACCATCGGCAACAAGCAAGGCACCTTTCTTTACCTTAACGCCGATCAAGGCGAGTACGCGTTTGCCGACGAGAACGGCAACAACGTGCGGCTGGGCGAATCCAACGTCACCCTGACCAACAAGGACGGCACCGTGGTCGATATCGCCGGCGAGTCGGTGCAGGTGATCGCCAAGCACGTGATGTTGCGCAGCGACACCGTGACGCTGGGCGAAGGCGCGACGGAGCCGGCCATCCTCGGCCGCGCCTTTGCCACGGTTTTCGATGCGCACACGCATCCCACCGCGCTCGGTCCGTCCGGGCCGCCCATCCCCGTGCCGATGCCGCTGTCGTCGCCGATGCATCCGGCGATCTCCAAGTCGGTCAAGGTGAAATAAGAGACCTATGCGCCATGACCTGCATCTGCCGGATTCCGTCGCTGCCTTCGCTGCAGCTGGTGATCCCATTGCCGATTCCGTCGTTGCCGGCATTGCCATCACTGCCTTCGCTTCCGGCACTGCCTTCGCTGCCGGCACTGCCGTCGTTGCCGACGCTATCGCTGGTGATCCCGTTGCCGATTCCGTCACTACCGGCACTGCCTTCGTTGCCGTCGCTGCCTTCGCTGCCTTCGTTGCCGTCGCTGCCGTCGTTGCCGACGCTATCGCTGGTGATCCCGTTGCCGATTCCGTCACTGCCGGCACTGCCATCGTTGCCGGCATTGCCGGCGTTACCACCCTGCCCGTGCTGATGGGGAAGAGCGCGCCATGCTGAAGCCCGGATCCCTGGTAGGCGACGCGCTCGAGCCGGGCAGCATGGCCGAAGCCATCGAATTGGCGATGGTGGCGGGCGACCTGCTCGACCTCGACGAAGACACGCCCGAGGCGGCCGAGAACCGGCGCAAGACCTTCATCGCCATCGCCACCGGCGTGATCAATCACCTCAAGGCGAATATCGAGATCGCGGTGGCAGTAAACAAGTTCGGCGCCGGCATGCCGACGGCCGCGACCACGCTGCTCGGCTCGGCCGGCGAAGTGAAGTGAGGAGCGCGCAGCAATGAACGAACGCTACCTGGCTTTCCCATTCGCGCTTAGTGGCGCTGGTGGTACCGCTACCAGCGACCTCGACGGCGCGATCCGCGGTCGCATCGAGCAGTTGCTGTTCACCGCGCCGGGCGAGCGGGTGATGTTGCCCAGCTTTGGCTGCGGCGCGCGCGACCTGCTGTTCCAGGGCAACAACGAAGTGCTGGCCGCGGCGACCGAATTCACCGTCGCGAAGTCGCTGCAGACCTTCCTGGGCCACCTGTTGATGATCAACGCGGTGCATGTCGTCAACGTCGAGGAGACGCTGCACATCGAGGTGGTTTACACCAAGAGCCGTGACCTGGAACGCGAGCGCGTGGTGTACCAGTTGCTGCCGCAAGAGGGCGCCGACCGTGGCTGACTGCCTTGCCGTGGATTGCGGGCGCGATCCGCCCACCATTGCGCCAGCGCCGCGTGACTATGCCGGCGTCGACTTGATGGCGCACGACTTCGACAGTCTGCTGCGCGCCATGTTCGACCAGTTGCCGCAACTTGCGCCAGACTGGCACGACCGCAGTGAAGCCGACCAAGGCATGGTGTTGATGGAGTTGTTCGCCTACGCCGGCGACCAGTTGAGCTACCTGCAAGACCGCGTTGCGCTGGAAGGTTTTCTGCGCACCGCCACCCAGTACGAGTCGGTGCGCAAGCTGCTGCGCCTGGTCGATTACACGATGGATCCGGGCAGCGCCGGCGAGGCGCCGGTGCTGTTCGAGGTCGAAGGAAACGCGCCGCTGTTCTTACCGCGTGGTTTCGCCATCGCCACTGCGCCGACCGATGCGAACGGCACGAACCAGGCGGCCGACCTGGTCATCTACGAAACGCTGGAACATGCGTTGCTGCTGCCCGCAATCAGCCGCGTCGCGCTATCGGTGGATGCGCCGTCCAGCATCGATCGCCGGCAGGCCGTATTTGCCGCCAATCTCAACGGCGCGGTGCAAGTCGGTGACCGCCTGTTGTTGCAACAGGCTGATACCGGCAACCCGCAGGCCGATGCCGCGTTGGCACCGGCCGGAGAATGGGTCGAGGTGATCGGTGCTGTGTTCGGCGCTAACACGACGCTGACTTTTGCTGAGCCACTGGTCGCCAATTACAGCGCCGCGGGCAATCCGGCCCACGGCGTCGCGCCGGCTCGGTTGTACGGAAACGCAGTGCTCGCGACCCACGGCGTATCGCATCGACTTGACGTCATCGGCACCGGCGCAGCCGCGCAGGCGATCGAACTGGAACTCGCGCCGATCACACAAGTGACCGATGCGGACGGGGTCGCCAGTGCTGCGCTAAGCGTGGCGGTGGACGGCGTGCATTGGATTGAAGTCGAGGATTTTGTCGATAGCGAAGCAGCCGACCGTCACTACCGCGTCTCGCGCGCCAACAGCGGCCATGTGACCTTGCGCTTCGGCGATGGCGAACGTGGCGCTGCGCCGACCGCGGGCGCCAGGGTCGTGGTGCGTTATCGCATCGGTAACGGCGCCACTGGACAAGTCGCAGCCGGGCGCTTGAAAGTGTTCGACAAGACCGTCCAGTTCCAACACCCCAGTCAGAAAATCAACCGCGCGCGCAACCCATTCCCGGCACACGGCGCGCGCGACCCCGAACCGCTCGAGCGCGCACGGCTGATGGGGCCGTATCAGCTGCGCATCCAGAACCGCGCGGTGGTTCCGGCCGACTACGAAACCAGCATCGCGGCCGGAGTGAAGGTCGGTACGCGGCGTTTTACGCCGGTGCAAAGCAAAGCGCGCTTTCGCAACACCGGCAGCTGGAACACCGCGTTCGTCAGCGTCGACATGCCCGACCGCCAGCCACTGGCCGCCACGCCCGGGTTGCGCAAAGCATTCGAAGCGCTGCTGGCTGCGCGCAAGATGGTCGGGCTCGACGTGCGCGTGGAGGACGCGCGCTATTGCGCGCTGCACATCGCCTTGCGGGTTGAAGTTGCCGCTGCGCATTTCGCCAGGGACGTGCGTGCCGCGGTTGAGCGCACGCTGGTCGGTCCACTCGCGCACGGCACGCCGTTCTTCGGCGCGGGACGTTTCCGTTTCGGCCAGCCGGTGTTCCTGTCGGATCTGTACGCGGTGGTCGGCGCGATCGAAGGCGTGCGCTCGGTCGCAGTCACCCGCTTCAAGCGACTGGGCGATCGCTATCCCGACAGCGAGGCCGCTGGCGTAATCCGGGTTGGTGCGCTGGAAGTCGCGCGTTGCGACAACGATCCGGCAGCCACCCACCACGGCGTGTTGTTTATCCGCACGCACGGCGGCAAGGAGGGGTGATGAACGACGTCGCCCTCTCCTTCGAGACCTTGCCGGTCACGGCGACAAACCGTCCGGCGCTGTCGCGTATCGATTACGCGGCCGACGACTTCGCTGCGCTGCGCGCCCGGCTGCTGCAGCGCCTTCCCGCGGCGTTGCCGGGTTGGAACGCCAGGCTGGCGGGCGAGAGTAACGACTACGCCACGGTCTTCGTCGATCTGTTCGCGCACCTGGGCGCGATCCTCAACGGCTACACAGACCAGCGCGGCAACGAGAGCTTCCTGCGCACGGCAAGCTTGCAGCGTTCATTGATCGACCTGTGCACGCTGATCGATTACCAGCCCGGCAGCGGCGCCAGCGCAAGCGCGTTGCAGGCATTTATCGCCAAACCCGACAAGGACGGCACGCTGCCGGCCGGCTTCCAGCTCAATGCGTCGCCGTTGCCCTCCGCCACCGATCGCAGCGATTTGGTATTTGAGACGCTGACAACGCTGCAAGTGCACGCCTCGCGCAATCGCATGCGGCTGGTGGGCCACGATCGTTCCAGCCGTGTGTTGCAACTGCGCGACGCGCCCGGCGCCGCGCAGGACATCGCCGCCACAATGGACGGTGTCTATGCGGGACTCAAGGCAGGCGCGCCGCTGGTGTTCGATAACGGCACCACGCTCACCGCATTGCCACTGGTGGCTGCCGCCGAACAACTCGGCGCCACGCATCTGCGCTGGGCGGCAGGTGCGGCCGCTGTCGATCGCAACCTGGCCATCGCCGATCTGCAGATACTGGCCCGCGGGCGCCAAGTCATGAAGCTCGCCGCGGCCGAGCGTGCCGACGAGATCACGCTCGGTCAAAACACGCTGCCGGTAGCCAACGCGAGCATGTTCACGGTCGGCAGTGCGGTACTGATCGACAGCGGCGGTTTGCTGATGCCGGCGTTGGTGCTGGCCAAGAACACCATCGCCAAAACCATCACCTTGAATCGTGGCGTGGTGACGTCGCTGCGGCGCTCAAGCACGCGTGTGCTTGAAGGCACCGCTTGCGGCTCGACCCATAACACCATCCGCGCCGGGACGACGGTGGTTTCTCGCGACATCTTTTCCAAGAAGAAAGATTTCCCGCACACCCCGGAACCCGGCGATCTGTTGTTGCTGGCCGACGCCAGCGGCGTCGAGATGATGACGGTGGCCAGCGTCTTTCTGGGGGCCATCACCCTCACGCAGCCGACATCGCGGGCATTGCGGCCGGTGATACAGCCCTTCGAAACCCAGGCCCGCGTGCGCTATTACTTTATTTCGCTCAACAATCCGGCAACACACCAGACCGCGCTGCGACCGTTACCGTTGAGCGAACTCGCCGGCGTGTTCGTCGGCGGCCGCACGGTGCTCGCGCTCGATAAAGCTTACGACGGCTTGATCGCGCAGACCGTGATTGCGCTGAGCGACGGACTGCAGGCCGGCGCGCTGCGCGTGTTCAAGGCCGACAGCGTGGACGGCAAGACCGTTCTGACCTTGGACGGTCTCGCCAGTGGCTCGCTGCGCGTGGCCACGCTGGGGCTGCACGGTCCGTTCGAGCATGCGATGCATGTGGCCGGTTACCACCGTGCCGAAGTGGTGCTGAACGCGGGTTTGTCGCAACTGGACATCGTTGGCGCGCCGCCGGGTTTGGTGCCTGGGCTGGATCTGGTCATCGCTGACAACAACCACGGCGAAGGCGCGCGCGTAGCGCAGGTGCAAGCGCTACCCGGAAAATCACGAATTGCCCTGAGCCGCCCGCTGGAATACGCCTATGCGCTGGGCGATGTAGTGGTTTACGGCAATGTCGCCGCGGTGGCCCATGGCGCTTCGGCCGCGACGGAGGTGCTGGGCAGTGGCGATCCCGCGGCGGCGCCGCAGCGTTTCAGCTTGCGTCGCCCGGCGCTGGCCTTCGTGCCTGATGCCGCCGCGCCGCGCGGCGTCGCACCTGCGGTGGAGGTGTGGATCGACGACGAGCGTTGGCGCGCGGTCGACACGCTGGCTGGCAGCGGCCCGCTGGACCAGCATTACATGATCGAGATCGATGATCGCGAGCGTGCGTTTGTTGTCTTCGGCGATGGCGCGCACGGGGTGCCCCCACCTTCGGGCCGCAACAACATTACCGCCCGCTACCGCGTGGGGCAAGGCGATGCCGCCAATGTTGCGGCCAGCGCAATCGCCAAGATGCCGCGCGCGATGCCATTCCTTGAGCGCGCGTTCAATCCGGTGCCAGCCAGTGGCGGCGCGGGACGTGAAACGCCGGCTTCGCTTAAGGGCCAGGCAATGCACCGCGTGCGTACCCTTGACCGCGCTGTTTCGCTCGCCGATCACGCCGACCTCGCGCTTGCTTTTGTCGGCATCGCCAAGGCGCGCGCCGACCTCGAGCGCGAAGGTCACGGCGCGGGCTCGCGCCGGGTCATCGTGGTCACCTGCGCTGCGACCGGAGGCAGCGCGTTATCGCTGCCGCAAAAGGAAGGGCTGCTCGCGTTTCTGGCCAGGCGCAGCATTGAGCCAACGCGTCTGCGCGTGCGTGACCATCGCGACTGGCCGGTGCGTCTGGTGCTGCAGGTCAACGTGGCTGCCGACTTCTCGCAGGCGGCGGTGCAACGCGCATTGTTGGCGGCGTTCGGAAGCAACGGCTTCTTCTCTTTCGATCGGCGCGCACTCGGTGCCGACCTGGCATTGAGCGAAATCTATTCGGCGGCCGAAGCGGTCACCGGTGTCGACCACGTGCTGGCGACGCTGTTCCACCGCGAAGGCGCCGCTGCGCAGGTCGCCGACCGCATTGCGGTGCCTGCCGATGCAGTCGCGACCGGCGGTGATGCCAACAATCCCGCCATCGGTCGGCTGAGTTTGCAACTGATGGGAGGACTGACGTGATCGACGTGCCCACCCCGTCCCGCACCGACGTCGCCGAGCAGCTCTGGCGTTGGCTGCCCGGCGTCTACCGCGCGCGCGATGTCGACGATCGCCTGCGGTCGTTCCTGGCCCTGTTCGCCGACGAGCTGTGGCGCCTGCGCCGCACCACCGAGCAGCAGTACGCCGATCACTTCATCGATTCGGCGCAAGACTGGGCGATCTCCTACATCGCCGATCTGGTTGGCACCGATGTGCTGTTCACCGGCGACGCGGCGCGCCTGCGTGAAATAACCGCGCGTAATCGCGACGACGTCAAGAACACGCTGCACTGGCGACGGCAGAAGGGCACGCTGACCGGCCTGCAAGGCGTGGCGGGCGACGTCAGTGGGCTGGGCGTACACGCAGTCGAGATGTTCGAGCGCACGGCCTGGCTGCAGAACCTGGCGCACATCAAGCCGGCGGCTAGCTTTGCGCTGGACCTGCGTCGCGGCGAAGCGCTCGCCGCAATCCATACGCCGTTTTCGCAGGCGCGTGCGCTGGCCGATTTACGACCCGCCGACCAGCGCGTGGGCTGGCACCGGGTTGGCAATGTCGCCGTGTTCGCGTGGCCGATCGCTTCGTTTCCGCTGACTGCGGTAACGCCCAAGGCGATCGGCGGCGGGCGCTACACCTTCCACCCGTTGGCCCTGAACACCGCCTTGCACGCGGGTGGCGCCACCGAGTCACTGCGCGCGCAGATTGCGATGCGACCTGGCGCTGCCGGCGCGGATATCAGTCATGCCAACGCTGACGACGTGCCGATCCGCGGCCGCGACCTACACGCGCATGCCCGCGCCTATATCGATTCACCGCTGGGTTTCGCGGTTCGCGAAGACGGCATCGCGTTGTTAGGCGAGCCGCCGGTTGCTGGTGCTTCGCGCGAGCCAGTGCTGGATTTCGGCGACCTGGCGGACGTGCGCGGCATGCTTCCCACCGACCTGACGGTCTACGGCCCCGGGCTGCAGTTCGGCCTCGATGCGGTGCGCTTGGGCGCGGTGTTTACTCTGGTCGCAGGCGTGCTGACACCGGTGTCGTATTCACCCGGGCAGCCACTGGTCAATCAACTGCAGCTGCGCAATCCGCAGGGCCGGCTGAAGCTCGACAGTGCGACACCGGATTTCAGTTACACCGCCGGCGTTGCGCCGTATCAACCCGACGACGGCGAATTCCATCATCCGGCGCTGCTGGTGCGGGTTGTTAACCAAGGCGCAGCGGCGGTGAATTTCCCGGCCAGCGAGGCAATCCTGCGCAACGTACGCGGTTGGGCGCTGCAGGCGTATTTTCCCGCGCTCGTCGCAGTCGCGCCCGCGACCGAGCATTACTTTTATGTCGCCACCGATGGCAGCACGTATTTTGCGCGCGGTGACCATGGCGCGGGTGCGCCAGACCGCAACCCCGACACTTCATTGTTTGGTGCCTTCTCGCCGCCGCATCTGGCGCGCGCCAGCGAAGGACAGCGGCGCATCCGCCCTGGCCATCCGTCAGGCGCTGCTCGCTGGCGCAAACTCGTGGCTTGTTCGCTGTGCTGTTGGGACCATGCGCTGGTGCCGCCGCTGGCGGCAGGCGAAATAGCCGTCGATGCCGAACGTGGTCGGCTGGTCTTCGCTGCCGGCGAGTCGCCCACCGGCGAGTTGAGCGTCGATTTCCGCTTCGGACTCACTGCGGCTATCGGCGCCGGACCGCACGCCCGCGTGGGTCTGCCCAAGGCGTGGCGCACCGTAGCGCGCACGCGCGATGCCGACTTCAGTTCGTTGCAGGCGGCCATCGCTGCCGCTCCTGATGGCATCACGATCCCGGTCGTGATCGAAATACTCGACAGCGCGGTCTACGAAGAAGCCCTGCTGATCGACAACCGCAACTTCCCTGCTGGCCTGGTGCTCCAGGCCGCCGCGCTGCAAACACCCTTCATCATCAAACCGTTGGCCGCGGTGCAAGCGTTGCGAGTGAACAATTCGACGCTAGCTGCACTGACACTCGACGGGCTGGTGTTTGCCGGCGGTGCACTGGAGGTTGCAGGCACGGTGGGCTTGGTGTCACTGCGCCACTGCACCCTGCAGCCGGCCAGCGCCTCGCTGCAGGTCACCCAAGCCGGGCGTTGCGACGTGACCATCGCGTCGTGTATCGGCGGTTCGGTCCGCATCGCGGCCGCGTCCGGTGATTGCAAGATGCAGGACAGCGTACTGCAGCATCCGGCCGCGAGCATCGAACAACCCAGCGGCGCCAACGCGCTCGCATTCACCAACGGTCGCGTCTTGCTGGAGCGCTGCACCGTGATCGGCGACCTGCAAGCTGACAGCGCCGCGCTGTCCAACACGTTGTGTTACGGCGAACTCGCCCTCACCAGCACCTCCACCAACTGCATGCGCTTTTCGCGCCTACCCAAAAGCTTCAGTGCGGCGGCCTTCCGCTGCACCACCGCCACGCCGATCTTTGTCTCCATCACCTGGGGCGACGCGGGTTACTTGCATCTGCATACCAACACCGCGCTAGCCCTGCTACGCGGTGGCGAAGAAGGCGGCGAGATCGGCGCCTTCCACAGCGCGGGCCTCCCTTGGCGCGTGCAGAACGCCGGCCTGCGCCTGGCCGAATCCATACCCGCGGGCTTGACGCCTGTACAGATCCGCGTGCTGCCGCGGCCACGCTTCCGAGGAAACCCGTCGCCATGAAAAACGATATCGCCAAAGTGTCGTTCGACGAGCTCAACCACTTCGTCGGCGTGTTCCACCAGATGGGGCGGCTGCCGCTAGAGTCGGACTTCAACGAGCAAAATGAGCTGGTGCTGCGCCTGATGCAGCGGCTGGCCGGCGACAGCATGCACACCGGCAGCCCGAACGAAGGCTTCCGCGTGGACACGCATGTGTTGCTCGACAAACTGGAATCGCGCAACGGCTGGGCCCCCACACCGGCCGCGGCCACGTTGTTCGTCGACTACTTCGACCACCGCGTCGGTGATGGCAGCTTGGTGGTGCGCGGCGCGACCGCCATCAGGCGCATGCTAGACGAGCCGCTGGATTTGAGCGCGGTCAACGAATTGCGGATCGCGGTCAAGGCCGCTACCACTGTTGGCCTGACGTTCTATGTCAAGGACGCGGCGCTGACGCACAACTTCACGATGAACGACTTCGCCACCGACGACGGCTGGCTGTTGCTGCGTGCCGTGCCCAGCGCCTGGCCCGCAGGCTTTGCCGCCGACCGCATCATCGAGTTCGGTTTCACCGGCCTGGATGCGCCCACCCGCTACAGCTTCGATTTCCTCAAGGCCGACTTGCCATTGCGCAGCGTAATTGTGCGCAGCGAGCTGGGCAATCACGCCACCGCGCAGCCGGCCACGGCCGTACTCGCCGCCGACGACGACCAGCGCTTGTGGGGCGGCAGCGCGATCCTGGCGACGCAGGCAAGCCAGGTTGCGCTGGCCTTGCCCGCGCCTGAGGACGCTTCGCGTGCGCGTCGATTGCTGGTAAGCGTGCAGCGCTCCCCCGCGGCGGCGCCGTTGGCCGTGGTGCTGCGCGACGACGCGGTGCCCGCCCACACGATCACCCTCGCCGGTGCCACAGTCAGCAGCGTGGGCGCTTGGCAAGTGCATGGCTTTGCGCTGCCGCAAGCGGGCACGTTCAACTGGAGTGGCATTACCCAGATCGCCTACGCGACGCTGGACACCGCTGCGACGTATCGGTTTGGTCCGGTTCTGCTGGAAGCCGACCCCGCGCGTGACCTGGTGATCATGGGCGGCGACGGTACCTCAGCCGGCGCCGGTCGCTTCTATGGCGAAGGCCTGGCAGCGGTCAAGGAAGCGCACGGCAGTTACTTCACGCAAACCGATTTACCGCTGGCCGATCCGGCCGCGCTCGATCCGGTCGCGGTGGGTCAGCGGCGCATCGACTGGGCTTATCTCGACCTGTGGGAGCGGCCGTTATCCTACGTCGAGCGCCCCGGCCTGCGCGATGTCGCGCTCGAAGGTGCCGACACCTGCACGCGCAAGCAACTGGTGGCGCAGGTGCGTTTACTCAAAGGTCTGTCAGTGCCGCTGGCGAATCCGGCGCAGCCACCGACCGACGCATTCGCGCTGCTGCCGCGTATCGGTAAAGGCGTGCTCTCCACCAAGGACAAACCCGCGGCGGTGTTCGATCCCTGCGCTGATCCGTGCGAGCCGGCCATCGATGGGCCTTACCTGGGTGAGGAGAACCGTCTGTTCCGCGTTGAGATCCAACGCGCCGGTGACATCGGCGCAGTCAACGCGGCCGGCACGGCGTGGTTCAAATGGTCGCGCGACAATGCTGGCGTGATGTGCGCGCTGATCGAAAACGCCACGGCCACCGCCACCTCGGCGATGGTGGAAAAGCCCGAGCTGTTTGCCATAGGCGACCTGATCGAGATCGCCGACGATCTGAGCGAGCTGATCACAGGCCCGTATGAAGACCGTATCGATCACACCCACCACGCGCGCGGTGAATTGCGCAAGGTGGTCACTGTCAACTTGCAGACCCGGCGCGTGAGTTGGGAAGACCCGACGGTGGTGGATCCGGCTGAAATCCCGTTCCACGCACCGCTGCCGCGCGCGTTGCTCCGGGCGCACCACGCCAGACTGACCCGCTGGGACGGTGTCGCTGCATGCATCAGTGGCGACATTGTGTTGGCCGATGGCGTGGTGGTGGAATTCGGTGGGCAGGATCTATACGCGGGCGACTTCTGGTTGTTCGCCACGCGCACCATCGACCGTAGCGTCGAGCGTCTGGTCGAAGCGCCGCCGCGTGGCGTACAGCATGCGTATTACCCATTGGCCGCGATCCACCGTTCGCGCGATATCGCGCCTGCGCCAGAGGTGGTATTCGCCGAGGATCTGCGTCCGCGCTTTGCTGCCTTGACCGGGCTCGATGCCAGTCGCATTGCCTACGACCCTGGTGCTTGCGCGGCCGACACTCATATCCAGGGCTGGGGCGAGGTTACCACCGTGCAGGAGGCCATCGATGCCCTGTGCCGCGCCGATCTCACCGGCGACCTGCGGCTGCACAACAAGCTGCTGCACGGCATGGGCGTGATCTGCGGATTGAAGCTGCGCTGTTCGAAGGACCGCGAAAAGATCGTACTCACCAAAGGCTATGCCCTGGATTGCGACGGCGATCTGCTGCATGCAGCCGGCGACCGCGCGATCGAGATTGTAAAACGTGCCACTGATCAGGGGCTGCTCGTCGGCGGCGCAGGCAAGGTCAATCTATGGATCGAACAGGCCGCCAGCGGTGTCTCGACTCATCTTGAGCCGAATGTGCCGCAGAGCTTCTGGGACTCGGTGCTGGAAGGCACCTTGCTCAAGGACTTCTGGGAGGGCTGCATCCTCTCGCTGTTCAACTTCTTCAAAGCGCAACTGATGCCGTTCCCGGACACCACGCTGCCGCTGTCGGATCAGCACATGCGGATGATTTCGCTGTTGAACCTGCTCTGGCAATTGGTCAACTCGGCGAGCGGAAAGTACATCTATCTGTCGAAGACCGAGCACGACTTGCTGGAGAAATTCCATGCGGAGTTAAAGGATCTGCTCGCCAGCAAAACCTACTGCGCGATGTTTGACCACCTGCAGCCGTTCCCTACGTATCCCTACATCGCTCCCACCGGCATCGACACCATGTTTGGCATGTGGCTGATGCATCGGCGTGTCAAGCTCGATCCCGCGGCGAACTTTATCTATAGCTACGGCACCGGTCATCGCATCCAGGTGTTCGATATCAGCACGCGCGCTGCGGTCGCAGTCATCGACTTTCCGGGCGCAAACAACCTCAACGTGCAGGACATCGCATTCAACGCCACCGGCACCGAGCTGTATGCGGTGGGCACGATCGTCAATGGAATCGATGTCGATTCGGTATTCGCCACGGCGACCATCACCCCACCGGCAGCCCCGGGTGCCGCTCCGACTTTCAACTGGAGTGGGGCCAGCGTGGTCTGCGATATCCGTTTCGTTCGCCTGGAAACGCACGCCAAGCATCCGAGTACGCTGTTCGCGATCGGTCGCAGCGACACTGTGCCGGGCAAACGCGGCGTTTACCGCTTCAACCCCGCTGCCGTGCCGTTGACGCCCAACCCGACCTGGATGTTCAACGCCACTGGGTTGTTCGCCATCGATACTGACGGCGTTGGCGCTATTGCCGCCGAGCACAGCGGCGGTCTGCAGACGGGCATCTTCGATGGCATACGTCGCATCAGCCTGGCCCTGCCGGGACCGTCTACTGCTGTCGCAGTCGGCACCGGGCACAACGACTGGAATGACCTGGTGCTGGCCAACGGCGCGGTGTTCATGACCGGCAACAACGTTGCGTTGAGCATGCTGATGCGATTCCCGTTAACGGTGGCCGTGCCGGCGCAAGTGCAGTTCACGATGCTCGGCAATCAAAAGTTCTGGCGGCTGGGCCTGCTGCCGTCGCACAACGTGCTGACATTAGCCAACGCCAACACCTACCGCATGCGGCTGTTCAATACCTCCACCGGCGTGCTGCAACCGAACCTGCGCATCCCGCTGCAGATCATGCCGATCTCGCTGGCGGTACGGCCCGACGACAAGGAGGTCTACGCGCTCAACCTGCTGTCCAACACGGTTAACGCGATCGATGTCGCGCAGCTGGTCGCGGGTACACCCACTTTCACCGCAGAGCCGCCGCTCACACTCGCCGCCTACCGCACGCAGATGCTCAAGGCCTTTACCGATCTGCTCGGCGTGTTCGCGCAATACATCAAGGACTGCTGGTGTGACAAGTTTCTGGTCGAATGCCATCAGTGCAGCAAGGACGACAAGGTGTATCTGGGCACCATCGAGATCAAGAACGACAAGGTGTTCCACATCTGCAACTTCAGCAAACGCCATTACGCCAAGACCTTCATGACTTGGAGCTATTGGCTTTCCGCCGTGCCGCTACTGCCGGTGCTGAAGAAGGCTTTTGCCAAGTTCTGCTGCCTGAAACTGGTGCCTTGAGGAGAATCCGCATGGCCACGACTTTTGACAAGCGCTCCGAATACCTGATCAACGGCCGTGTCGTCGATCGCGCCAGCCAGAACGGTGTACGCGGGGTGCGCGTGGAAGCCTGGGATCGCGACACGCGCTATCACGACATGCTGGGGCAGGGCGTCAGCAACGACAGCGGCGCGTTCAGCATTGGCTTCGACAGCGTTTATTTCGGCGACTACGGTGAGGATCATTCGCCCGACGTGTATTTCAAGGTCTTTCTCGACGGGCAGGAAGTGCTGAGCACGTTTGATCGACCGTTGAAAAACTCAGGACGCGGCGGCATCGACGTCAAACTCGAACTCGACATGCCGCAGTTGCAACCGGAGGGCACCGATCGTATCAGCGCTGAGCAGACTTTGAGGGCAGTGGACTGGTGGCGCGCTTCCGATTTTCGCGGCGTGTGGCGCGAAGGCTCCGACAAGGTCAGCACGGTCGGCAGATTGGTCGGCAGTTTGGCGACACGCACGCTGAACGATTTCGAGTTCGAGCCGGTGCGGCCGAAAGGCACGCGCGAACGCGAGATCGTCAACCAGGACGTCAACAACGCGCAACGCGCACTGGCATTGCAGCAAGTGGACGTGGTCGAGGTGCGGTCGGTCGCCAGCGACGGCGCGCGAGGGGAATTGCGCACGCTGAAGCACTATCCGCTGCGACTCAAACCCGGTGACCGCGTGACCTTGCACGAGCAGGACGGCATCGTGAAGTACTACACCCGTGTGCCGAGCGTCGATGCCGACCAAGTCGACAGACAGACCGTCATCCGCATCGACGAGGACGTGCAATCGCTGAAGGGAGAGATGCGCGATATCGATGCGATGCGCGCCGACGTGGAAAACCTCAAGACCACCGACACGGCGGTGGAGCAACGCATCGGCGAGGGCTCCGGCAATCAGCGTGCGCAGGCCGAGGAAATCACGCGACTGCAGCGCGAGTTGACCGACATGCGCAAGGCCGCCACCGCCAAGGACGTGGCGATCGTCGAGCTCCGTTCCGACCTCACCGCCGTGCGAACCGCGCAGGACAACCTGGCAGCGCGCCTGCCGCTCGCCCGTCTCGACGCGTTGGAGATGCAACTTAAGCGGATGGCGCAGCCGCGAGGGATGTTGCCGGTACGCGCGCAGAAGAAGGTCGCGTCAAAGACAACTGCCAAAAAAGCTACGGCAAAGACCATTGCGAAGAAGGCTGCGTCCAAAACGGCTGCAAAAAAGCCCGCTTCCAAGAAAGCTCCTGACCGGAAAACGAAGAAGAAGGGCTAGCACCATGCGTTTCCCCAAGGAGCCTCGTGCCACGACCGCCTTGAAGGCCGGCAAGAGCTCGCGTGCAGCGGTCGCCAGCGATCACGCCGCTGCGCTCCCAGACAGCAATCGCGGCAGGATAGAGGCGTTATGGAGTCTTTCTATTGGGAACTCTGTAGGTCGTTCCGGCCCATCGATAGGCGCTACGGACACGGCGTTTGAACGCGAAGCCGATCGTTGGTCGAAGCATATGAGTTCGCCGCAAGGGGGCGCACATTCCGGCTCCGGCGTGAGCCCTCTGGCGTCGCTGCGTCCGAGCCCGTGGAGCGATGCGCTGCATTCGCAATGGGGCAGTGGAGCGCCACTCGAATCCGGAATTCGCACGCAGCTTGAGCAACGTGCGGGCACCGATCTGGGACAAGTACGAGTGCATCGCAACGACGCAGCTCGCGACGCCAGCGCTCGCTTGGGGGCCCAAGCTTGGACGGTCGGCACGGACGTGTTTCTCGGTGCCGGCGCACCATCGCACGACACGCCTGCGGGCCAGCGATTACTCGCGCACGAGATGGCGCATGTTCTTCAGCAGAGCCATGTTGGGAGCCTTGCACCGGGCTTGTCGTCCGCGCCCTATCAAGTGCAACGCCAGCCAATGCCTCCGGTCGTCGCGCCCGCGGCACCGGCCTTTTCGGTCAATCAGGCCACGTATATGGGGCTGATCAATTCGGCGTTGGGCCAGATGAGTGCGCGACTGGTGCAGACCGAAACGCTGGCCACGACCGTGGAACCCATTCTGCGTGCGATGGTGGCCAACGCCGTGTGGAAAGACGCGGCAGGCGCCACCCACGGCGGCGGCGCGACCACGCAGACCGTCGGCACCACCACCCTCAACTTGACCTTGATCTTGAGTGACGATCCGAACCCGCTGTCGCCGGCCGGCTTGTTCCATCACGGCGCCAGCGCCACCGACGCGCAGATCGAAGTCTTTATCCAGAAAAACGCGACCGCCGACGACCTGGCGCAGACGCTCTATCACGAAGCCATGCACCTGGTGAGTTGGCTGATCAACCGGCCGACGCCGGTATTGAACTTGCGGGCGCGAGGCACTGCCGGCCCGTCGGGCGCGGCGGCAACGCTGGACCTGGCGCGCTCGACGACCCAGATCGCCAGCGTGCGCCTGTGGCTGGACACGCTCGCGCAAAGCGTGAATCCACGCCGCGGCACCGGCGCGCAAATCAGCGCGGCCGAACTCGACCGCATGGCCTCGTGGCTGGCCGAGGAAATCAACGTGCGGGTCGAGACCGAAGTGTTCCGCCAGGCAGAGGAAACCCAGCGGCTGATGAACACCCGCGGCCCGATCGTGTACATCACCCCCGGGGCGAACTGGCAGATCAACACCAACATGATCGATCGTTACGTCTTCGACTTCAGCCGCGTGTTCCTGCCCACCGACCGCGCGGGACTCACGGCCACCGACCAGCAGACGCTAGCGACGCTGTTGCAAATCCTCGAAGGCATCTTCCAGAGCCGCGTGAGCCGCCGTTTCAACCGAACGCCGTACCTGATGGGACGCGGTTTGCCGCGTACCCCGCTCCGGTGGATACCGCCGCCGCTCACGCCGCCCACATTCCGTCCATTGCCGTTGCCTTGACGCAGCGCATCGGAGGCCGCCTTGAAACCTTGCTGGAACGACGTGCTGCGCTTTCCCCAAGGCGCGCGCTTGCGCGTGCAGGTGACGCTCAAGCCGCTGCTGCGTGAAGCCGTCCAGGTCGCCTCGTCCAATACCGCGCATTGGCTGGAGTCCCTCGACGGGGCGACGTTGATGCTGGAGCAGTTATCGGACACCGCCTGCCGACTGCACTGCGAAACGACAGCCGGAACCGCCGAGTTCATCGCCGAGCGAAATTCAGGCACGACCTACCATCTGCGCGGCCACGTCGGCGTTCCCGGGGCAATGTGCACATTCAAGCTCGACGATGTCGCCCTGCAGATCGGCGGGTCGAGCGATGCCTATCTCGCGCAATGGTCGGGCGGTGCGTTACGGCACCTTGCACGCTTGCGCTACGAGACCCGCGGCAGTCCAGCCGAGGTATCGATCTTCAGCAGTGCGCTGGCCACCCGACTGCCACCGGCGGCGCGCGCGTTGTTGCCCAATCCGCTCGAATTGGTGCGACTGAGTGTGTACCAGAGAGGCGATGCGTAGCCGCGGCCGCATGCGATGACTCATGTCTGACAAAAGCGCCAGCGCCAAGTTTGAAAGCAAAGCCCAAATCAAGCCCGCTGCGGCTGCGCCACCGGTTGAATCGACGATCCCCTCACTTGGGCTTGAGTTGGCCGGGCGCATAGGCAATCGCGCACTGATTGCATTGCTTGGCAACATCCAGCCGGCAAAGCCAGTACGGCCATCCGCAAGGATGCTGCCATCTCGTGCACACCCTACAGCCATCCCTGGACACGTCACCCAGGCGATCGAATCGCCCGCAGAGCAATGGCCTCTCACTGGCACTACGCCAATGGCAATGCCCGTTGCGGTGTCCATACATCATGGCGAAGCAGCCAGTCACTCCGCTCGTCTGCTGGGTGCAAAGGCCTATCAGGTAGGCCCTCACCTAGTATTCGGCGGCGGCCAATGGCGGCCAGATACGGTGTCCGGACGTCAATTGATTGCGCATGAACTGATGCACGTGCAGCAGACACGCGGGCAAATGCCGACGCAATTCAGCATCGCAGCGCCCGATCATCCGAGTGAAACGCAGGCGCATCGACTGGCGCAAGCACCTGGTTCTGCAAAGCCCATGGCGCACACGCCAGAATTGCATCTCACCCGTGATCCTCGGCTGGGACAAGCGCTGGATGGCATTCGTCGTCTGGTCGGTCCGCTGTCTACGGCTGGTGCCGCGCGAGGCATCGTGGATGCGTTGGCCGGAATCAATCTATCCGATGCCGACAATCTGGAGCCGGTGATCGCAACCATCAGCGAGCATTTCGATGCCAGGCAGCGCGGCGAAATCCTGTCGCTGTTCTTGCGCGCGCTCGACCAGATACAGCCGGCGCGGCCCGTGCCGACCGGTCCGACGCCGGAAGAGGAGGCGCGCATGGAGCGCCAGCTCGACATGATCCGGATCGGGCCGCGCGGCCCCTATCGGCAGGTCGGGCCCGGCGTCGTGTTGCCCGTCATCTCGCAGCCGGCGCGCCATCTGCTGCCGCTGATCGAAGCGATCGACAACGCATTGGCCGGAGGTGGCGCGTTCGTCAGTGGCTTGTTGACCGGTTTGTCCAGTGCGATGTCGCCGGCCGACCGTGAGCAACTCGCGACCCAGCTATTGCGCAGCAGCGTGTTGAACGCGGTGTTCCCGCCGATATTCGTCTCCGGTGCAGTGGTGGGTATCCTTGAAGATGTTGTCGAAGCGGTGCGGGGCTTGTACCACCTGATTACCAACTTCAGCGAAACAATGGAGGGTTTCGCCGCACTGATTCGCATGTTCTTGAGCCCGGATGGCGCGGCCGTGGGCCGGGCAATGGGCGAACAGATCGGCCGCGACTACGGCCAGCGGATTGTGCAGTTGTCGCGAGGCAACATCATAGAATTCACTTTCGGGCTGGGACGAATGATCGGCCCGACCATCGTCTACACCGTGCTGTCGCTCCTCGGCGTTCCGGAACTGCTCGCTTCGGCGTTGATCGCCCGGTTGATGGGCGTGCTACGGCCTTTGCTACAGCGCTTCCCGCGATTGCTCGCACTACTCGAACGCGTCGCCGAACGGATGATTGGGGCGGGTGCGCGACATACTTCCGCGGACGCGTTGGATGCTGATCTGGAACGCTCGTTCGGGCGCACTTTCGACCAGCCTGGCTCAACCACCGCGCCTGGCGGACCCACGCCGCATCCGCCCGAGGTCGGGCGCGGGTTCCTGCGCCAACATCTGCGCGCGTTCCGGCGCCTGATGGGGCGGCGCTTCACCGATGCCGATGTCGCAGCGCTTGCGCGAGTGTGGCGCACGGTCGAAAACCCGGGCGAGGCCGCCACGCTGACCTTGCAGAACAGCCGTCGCCTATTCAACAACCATCGCAACCGCTTCTGGCGCGCGGTACGCGGCGATCCCGACGCGCGCAGGCTGTTCACCGACGCCGGCATGGTGTTCGAAGGAGGCAATACGACCGCTCCCTTCTACCGCTTGCCAGACGGCTCGCGGTTCAAAATGACGATCGATCACTTCATCGAGCGCCAGACCGACCCGACCCGGGCCCTGGATCCCGTCAACATGCGGATGTCGTCGCGCCGTGAGAACACCGTGCTACTGCGGCAGCTGCACGATCAGGATCCGTTCCAGAGGTAGATGACTCTCATGCACTCCATAGACCACGCCCAGCGCGAATTCAGTCAGCCGCAGACTGTTGCGCATCAGTCGGCAGGCTGGCCGCCATGAACGACGGCGCGCGCAAGCGCAGCCATGCCGAAGGCGATAAGGCGACCGCCGCCACGTCCAAGGCACCGGCAGGCATCGAGCTGGCCACATCTCCACCGAGCACAGACTTGGTGCAGCGTCTCGGCAACCGCGGTCTGCAGGTGCTGCTGGCGCAGCATGGCGTTGGAAGAGGGGTGAGCGCTGATCGGAGCGATGGAGGGGTTTGCGATCGGGGCGAAAGCACTACCTCAGTCACCACCACCAACGAGCCCGCCGGTGCCGACACGCTGCGCCGTGCGATGGGCGCCAGCTTCGGTGTTTCGTTCGACGATGTTCGCCTGCGCACCGACCCGCACGCTGCCCGTATCGCCACCGACGCCGGTGCGCGGGCTTACACACACAGCAGTGAGATTGGTTTTGCGCCCGGCGCCTACGCGCCCCACACCGATGCCGGCCGCATGACGATCGCGCACGAATTCGCACACGTCGCACAGCGCCGCGGTGGCAATGTCGGCGCAGCGCTGCCGGCGATGCCTTCCGTGGAGATGGCCGAATGGCAGGCGCAGCGTGCTGCTTCGACCGTAGCGGCGGGCGGACGACCGCGGGTCTCGGGCTACGCCGGCCAGGCGGTGTTGTTCGATAAACCCAAGGGCGCCGGCGCCGGTCCGTGGCTGTCCACCAACAACGATGAAGAGTTGCTCGCCACCGTTCTGAAGAACCTCGATACCTTGCCCGACGGCGAACAGCGTCACGGCGCCATGACATTCTTGGTCGGATTGGCGATGCAGGCTGGGCCGGCGAACGCCGAGGCGTCCGAACGTCTGGTCAAAGCGCTGCAAGGCCTACCCACCAAGAACTTCAGCGACCACCTGTACGCCGTCAGCGACCTGCGGGAGTGGACGGGGGTCAAGGGCGGCGTGCGTGCTTACGAATTTCTGTTGCTCGGTCGCTGGTGGTTTGCCGACCACAGCAAGAGCGAGATCGGCAGCGGTCTGGTGGTAGGTGCTTTCCAGAAGTGGTTGCACTACGCCAAGGGCAAGTTCGCGATCGAGTTCCTGCGCAAACACGCCACCAGTGACAACACGGTCAAGGCCCATCTTGCGGCGCGCATCGTCGCCGATTTGCTTGAACTGGAAAACACGCCCGAGGCGCAGAAGTACAAGGCCAGCTATGTGGCGCTGCGGGCCATGGCCCGTGCCAACGGCTGGGAATCCTTCGGCGCGCTGGGCGGAGCATCGGCCACTCCACGCATCTTCTCCGCGTTGGCGGGCATGCGGCAGCAGGCTGACAAGCTGGCCCGCATGGTGCGGCTGGGGCCGATCGGGGATCCCTGGGAAGACGCCGATGTGGCGCGACTGGAGGCCGTGGTCGGAGGGCTAGGCCAGCAGGGCGTACTCAGTGGCACCGATGCTGCCGGCAAGACGACACGGATATTCACCGCCGAAAATCGCGAGGAAACCGAGCACGGCTTGCTCAACGAGATTCCTGCCGTTAGCGGAACCTGGCTGCAACAAATGGCGAGCGCCATGGCTGTTGCGGTGGACGCCGGCGCCCGCGTGCAGGATCGCACTGAGCTATTGCATGCCAACGCGCTCGCACTTGACCAGTTTCTCGGCGCGGATGCGGCGCGCGTCAGCGACGAGCGCATCGCCCTGTTCGACCTGCGCCACGAGTACATCGAAACATGGCTGTCGGTGATCGGCGAGAACTTCGGCCCGAAGTCGGGCGATGTGGCTGCCGTCTACAAGGCGCAGCTCGACATGCTCGAACGTAAATTCGAGCGCTTCGACGAAGTGGTCGCAGTCCGGAAATTCAAGAGCGCACGCGATCGCTATCACGAATATCACAACTTCTGGTTCCAGGGTAACGAAGCGTACCAAGCCAGCGGCAGACTCGATGAGAAGTTCTTCTTCTCGGTGCGCGAGGTGCTCGAGCGCGAGAAAAAGGACCTGACGAAACGCTTCGCCACCCGACAGTCGGTTTACGTCGGCACCATGCCAGTGGTGATGGATCCATCGGTCGAAAACATCCCGACCGACTTGGGCCGGGTGGCCGCGCTCGACCGCGACACCAGTCTGTTTGGCCTCCAGTCCGCGTTGTTCCTGATCTACGCGACCAACCTGAGCGTGCACAACATGATGCTCAAGGCGGACGTCGGCTCGTCCAGTTTCCGTAACGAACAGGGCAAGCGGTTGTTGAGCATGCGCACGGAGATGGAAGGCTACTGGCAGAAGAACGACTTCGAAACGTTTCTGACCAAGACCGACGCCTACGAGGCGACGCTCAAGAACGTTATCGAGAAGATCAAGGACCGCGCCAAGCTCGACTTCCTGTTGCACTTGGTGGTCACACTGATCGCCGCATTGGTGACGTGGGGCGCGGCGCTGGCGATACGGCTGGCATCGTTGTCGCGGATGTTGGCGCTGGCTCGGACCGCGCGCTCGGTCGGCTCGGTTATGACGCTGGTCGAGATCGGCGTGTTCAGCGCGACCGAACTGACGATGCAGAAGGCGATCTTCGGCAAGGACATCACCGCCGGCGCGGTGCTCAAGTCGGTCGGGACTAATCTCGCTTTCCTCGGCGCGCTCAAGCTGGTGGCCAAGTTTGCCGAGCCGCTCGGCAAAGGCGGCGGTGCGCTGCGCAAGTTGGTGCTCGGTCACGCAGCGGCATTCACCGGCGTGGCCGGTGTCTCGGCCACGATGACGCGGATCGAGACCGGGCACTGGCCACCCGATATGGGCATGTTCCTGTTGCAAACGGCGGGCACGTATCTGCTGCTCGTCGGCGTGCACAAGGCATTCAATGAGTTCGCGGCAAAACCCCTCATCACCAGCGCAGCCAAGGCGCGGATCGCCGACCTCACGACCATGAACGAGGCGGTGATGTCCGTCCTTAGTACGCGGGCGGCAGAAGGCACGCTGACCAAGCCTCAATTCGAGGCGCTGCGCGACGCGCGTGTCCTGGTCGCGGAAGAAGTCCGTGCCATCAGCAAAATCCTCAAGGACGCCAACGTGATTTCGGCGGCGGAGCTGACGATGCTCGACGAAGTCGCCAACCTTCTGGTCGCCAACGCGAAGAGCTGGACGTTTCCGACGAGCGCTGCGGGGACAGGCGAGGTGACCGTAAAGGCGCTGCCCGCGCCCGATTCGGTGATCGAACTCACCCGCGTGGGCGACACCGATACCTATGCCTACGATCCGGCCAAACCCAGCGCCAACGTCAATACGATGCTGGAGCGCTACAAAGAAAAGGGTTTCAAGGTCGAAGGCAACAGCGCGTTAGTGCGCATCGTCGACTCAATGGGGCGAACCCGGTTCATGCTCACCGGCGCGCCGTTGTTGGTGCAACCGCGGTGGTTGCTGCCCGCCGGTTCGACGGACAATGCCAAAACGCTCAGCGCGCTGGAGCGGGCCACGGGTCTGAGCGAACCGCATCTGACCAGCGCACGCAACACGCTGGCAAAAATCAACGCCGAAGCGGAAGCCAAACTGCCTGCGGAATATGCCGACCACACGGTGCTCGCGACGCTGGTCATGTTGGTCGAGCAGGCCAGCCTGATCAATCCGGGTTGGTCGATCGATGCGGTGCGTGGCGTGGCCGATGCGCTGGCGCTGGAACGCGGCATTCCCAACAGCGCGGTGCGACGGTTGTTCCTGGCGGTGGATGCGAAGAAGTTGCCCGACCTGTTCGCCGCGTTCCACGACATCGTCAACAGCCCAAAAGTGTCGCCGGGTAGTCGTCATCTGATTGCCGACGATTTGCGACCCAAAAACAGCATCATCTTGATCGATGCCTGGCGCGAGCTGCAGAAAAAAGGAATCGAGCTGCCAGCGGACATGGACCTGCGCGCCGTCCGCGGCGTCGCGCGGCAGATCGACAAAATGCCTGGCGGCTGGGTGCAATGGCTCAAGGGCATTGCCAAGGACAAACGCGCCGAGAAGCTGCGTGCGGTCAGCGGCCTTACCGATCCGCGCGTGCGCTTGCCGGAAAACGTCACCGAGTTGTTGGATTCGATCAGCGCCGACATCCCGGGCCGTACAGGCATCAACCCATTAGCCGGCGCCAACGGTGAAGCCTTCGTCAAGCTGCTGGAGACCCAGACCACGCCCGGCAAATTCGCAGATACGAGGTTGCGTCAATTTTACGTGAACAAGGTCGATAACCTGCGCACGGACGTGGCCTTGCTGCAACAGGGTAAACCGCTAGTGCACGGCGAGTGGGAAAACATCGTCGGCCGCGCCAACGAGGTGAGGCAGATGGCGTCCGTGCTGCTGACCGGCGCCACTATCCAGGTGTCCGACCGCGAAGTCGGCCCCAAGGGCCAGCTGCCCAACGTTGATCTGGCAAATTTCGCGTTGCCCGGCGGTGGCAAGGTGCTCAACGCGCCCACCGGCATGAACGTGCACATGGACCTGTTCTTCACTGACGCAGGCGGCACCTTGGTGGCGATGGAATTGACTACCGCCGAACTGAGCCTGCCTGCGCCCTGGTCGAGCCTGGATCCAAAAGATCCGGGCCACGGCAGCAGCATCGACTGGCTCGCTGTCGACAAGGGCAATGCCTCGCATCGCAAGTTCATGCAGCTCGTGAAGATTTACCAACTCAACAAGATGGCGACGACGCTGAGCACAGCTTGGTCCGGTCAGCCGGTGGATCCCGCGGCGATGCGCATTCGCGCCGGCGACTTCAGCGTGCCCGCCGCCCGTGCGATCGAAAGCATGGGCTTCCAGCTCGAACGGCTCGATGGCACGCGCGAAACCGCAGCGCAGGTCGAGGTGCGTAAGAAGCCGGCGAAGAAGACCCCCTAATGATTCCCGGGAGTCGCGTTGTGCATCGCGATACCGTTGGGCGCATCGTGCAAGGGCCAAGATTCGGGTCGACAGGCTCCTTTGAACGTGAGGTGCTCCAGTTCAAGCACCCGGATGGCTTCTTTGCTTTGCCATACTTCACCGCTGAAGCCAAAGCCGTGCTCGCGGCGAAGTCGGCTGCGCGGATTGTGGCGCACTTCCAAAGGATAGAGTTTCGGGCAGAATTTTCGGCGAGGACAGTGTTCTCGCTCGATAATTCCGATTCTGCTAGTGTTCTCCCTTGATAATTCTGGTTTCCGTAGGTGATTGATTTTTAAGCTACCGCCCGGACAAATTCGTGAGGCCTTTACTTGGCTTGAAGCAGACAATTCTAGAGTCGGATCGTACGTAAGCGGAAGATTCTGGTGTTTGACAAACAGCTGCAGACAGTTTGTTCGTTCGCAGACTCGGAGGCAGAAGATTCTGCCCCGAGTCGTTTCCCAGCAGCGGTTAATTCCTGCATTTTTCTTTGAGCCACGCAATGCGTGTCTCTCCATTACGACGTGAAGCATGCATGAGGACGACTGGGCGCCATGGCGGCCCCAGTGTGTTCCGCTGCGTTGCAAGTTCAGGGATGTACTTCTGGACGCAGCTGATTGCCGCATCGGCAAATCCGCGTGTAAGGACCGCCCCGAAGGTTTTTTCGTACAAGCATGCTGCCGTCGCCGCCGTCCGAAGATCGGGATAACGGCTGGCCAGGTAGCCGCGGCAAAGTTCTGCCAGAACGTTGTGCACCTCCCGGGACAACACACGGGCATCGAAGAACAATCGATTGTTCACGACATAGGCGGGCAATAGCAGTAGCGTTGCGCGAGACGACGACTTGGGCTGTTCTGGCTCAGGCGGTAGACCAAATTGCCTACGTTCCCCCGTAGAAAGTGAGCCTGCGGGACAGCTAAGCGCTAACGAACGGCTGACTTGTGCCATGGGGCGGGCACAACTGTAAGGAAGCTCGACAAGGGTAGGACTTCGTAACCCGAAGCTGGCCATTGATGCGTGCAATTTCTCTTCTGCTGATGAGGCAGTGTCCGCCTGATTTTCACTTAGCACCATCGATCGCGTGTGGATCGCGCAGCCGAAGTGGCGTGGATGCCTGCTACGTATTCTGCTTAATCCATTCGGCAACTGGATCATCCACTTCAAGGCTGCATCCGAAGAGGCATCCGTGAGGACCGAGCCCAATAGGATGGTGGAGCGTCGCCGGAGGAGGCCCATCGAAGGTAACGGGTCACGTAACGATCCGCTCCTCTTCGAATGGATGGTGGTAGTCCAATAGCTGCCGGGGTTTTTCAAAGGTAGTAATGAGTGTTTCTGTTCATCTTACTCGGAATTGTCTACCTCAAAAGGGCAGAGTTTCAGCATCTGAAGGGCGGAATTTTCCGGCGAGGACAGCTGGTCTGCGCAGGCATTCGGGCATGGCTGACCGTCTTTCCAACACGGTGGTTGCAGCGATGAACGGTTCGGTGCTGGGTTACGCGGGGCACGCTTGTAAGTCGTCATTTTTCTGGATCCTTGAAAAACGGCCGCGCACTTTCGCGCAAAACGCCCGAAACGCCTCGTGAAGCAACTTCGTATAATGCATATTATGTAAAATAAAGGATGATATTCAAAGTACTTCAGTCTCGTTGGCAACGCTTCGTTGGCGTCAGTGATCCGTATTAGTGGAAATCACGTGAGGTGGTTTGCAGCCTTCCAAGCAGGCCGCTGAGGTCCTGCATGTCGTTTGCGATCAGGTGAGCCACGCCGTCGACCTGTTCCCAGCGTCCGCGTACTGCCAGCAAGCTGGCGCCCAGCAGTGCCTTGCGTCGGCGTAAGGCCACATGTGCCCAGACCACCACATTGATCGTGCCGTGCTCGTCCTCGAGGGTGACGAACATGGTGCCGCGCGCTGCAGCCGGTCTCTGTCGGTTGGTCACCAGGCCCACCGCATGCACGTGACTGCCATGACGCTTGGCTTGCAGGGCATGCGAGTCCAGCAGATGGCGCGCGTGTAACGCGCCGCGCAACAACGATAGCGGGTGTGCACCCAAGGTCAGGCCAAGCGCGCGGTAATCGGACAGCACGTCTTCGCCTGTCGTTGGTGAGGGAAGTTGGATGGGCTGTTCTTCGGGACTACCGGCCAGCAACGGTCGCTGGCGTTCGACGCCAGCGACGATCCAGCGTGCCTGGTTACGATGTCCAGCGAGGCTTTGCAGTGCGCCAGCTTCGGCCAACACGTTGCGCGCCTTTTCATCCAGGCGTGCACGCTGGCACAGGTCGGCGACATCGCTGAAGGGGTGGTTGGTACGCGCGCTAGAAATGGCCTTCGCGACATCTTCGGGCAAGCCGCTGACCTGGCGCAGTCCGAGCCGGATCGCAGGGTGACTCCCCTGCTCTTCCTCACTGCACCAGGGCGTGCCGCCGACAAGGGTGTTGTCCCACTCGCTGTGCATCACATCCACTGGCAGGAAGTCGACACCGACGCGACGGCCGCGTGTGCGTTGCGCGTCCTGAACAATCTGGCTGGGCGTATAAAAACCCATCGGCTGCGCATTGAGCAGCCCGCAGACGAACGCGGCAGGTTCGTGGCGTTTCAGCCAGCAACTGATGTTGACCAGTTTCGCGAAGGAGGCGGCATGACTTTGCGGAAAACCGTAGGAACCGAACCCTTTGATCTGCTCGAAGATCTGCTCGATGAAGTCCGGCGCATAGCCCTTCTGGGTCATCTTCTCGCGCACCCGCAGGCGGTGCGGCTCCATGTCGCCGCCCGACTTCCACGCCGCCATCGAACGCCGTAACTGGTCGGCTTCGCCGTCGGTGTAATCGGCGGCATGCATCACCAGTTCCATCACCTGTTCCTGGAACAGCGGCACGCCGAGCGTCGGCCCCAGGATCTGCTCCATCTCCGGCGATGGATAGGTCACCCGCTCCCGGCCCATGCGGCGCTGCAGGTACGGATGCACCATGCCGCCCTGGATCGGACCCGGACGCACGATGGCGACCTCGACCACAAGATCGTAAAAGCATGCGGGTTTGAGCCGCGGCAGCATGCTCATCTGCGCACGCGATTCGATCTGGAAGACGCCCACGGTATCGGCGGCCTGGATCATCGCGAACGTTTCCGGATCGTCGTTCGGCAGCGTGGCGATATCGATCACGCGACCGCGATGCGCGGCAACCAGGTCGACCGCCTTGCGGATGCAGGTCAGCATCCCCAACGCCAGGCAGTCCACCTTGAGCAGCTTCATCGTTTCCAGATCGTCCTTGTCCCACTGGATGATGGTGCGGTTGTCCATGGCGGCGTTCTCCACAGGCACTACGGTCGACAACGACGCATCGGAAATCACGAAGCCGCCGACATGTTGCGAGAGATGGCGCGGATGGCCGTTCAAGGCCATGGTGACCGCCAGCACGCGTGCGATCAGCGGATTGTCGGCATCGAAGCCGGCCTCGCGCAGACGTTGCTCCATCGGCGTCTCGCCGTTGCCCCATCCGAAGCATCCCGACAACAGCGCGATCTGGTCATCCGGGAGGCCGAAGGCCTTGGCGACATCGCGGACGGCGCTCTTGCCGCGATAACAGATGACGGTCGCGGCCAGCGCGGCGCGTTCGCGGCCGTACTTGTTGTAGACGTACTGCAGCACTTCCTCGCGGCGTTCGTGTTCGAAGTCCACATCGATATCGGGCGGTTCGTCGCGCTCCACCGAAATGAAACGCGCCATCAGCAGGCGACTTTCGGTCGGGTTCACCGCGGTGATGCCCAGTGCGTAACAGACGGCGGAATTGGCTGCCGATCCGCGTCCCTGGCAGAGGATGTTGCGGCTGCGTGCGAAGCGCACGATGTCATCGACGGTCAGGAAGAATGCTTCGTACTGTTTCACTGCGATTAATGCGAGTTCGCTGTCGATCTGCACGGCGATGTGGGCCGGTACGCCCTGCGGCCAGCGCCTGCGCATGCCGGCCTCGGTCAAGGCGCGCAGATGCGTCGCGGGTGTCTGGCCCTCCGGCACCAGTTCGGCCGGATAGCGGTACTCGATCTGGTCCAGGGTGAACGTGCAGCGTCGTGCCAGGTCCACCGTCGCCTGCAGCAGCGCATGTGGATAGATATTGCCCAACGCACGGCGCGTGCGCAGGTGGCGTTCGCCATTGCGAAACAGGTGCGCGCCGCAGTCGGCCAGCGGCAGCTGGTGACGGATTGCAGTCATTGTGTCCTGCAACACGCGCTGGCGACGCACGGCCATGTGCACATCGCCGGCAGCCAGCGCTGGCAGCTGCAGGTGTTGCGAAAGTGCAAGCAGTGTCGCCAAGCGGGCGTCGTCGTCCTGCTCACGGTGCAATGCCACGGCAAGAAAGGCGCGTTCGCCGAATACGTCCCGCAGCCACGCGCCCTCCCCTGCTACCGGATCGCGTCCCGGTAACCACACTGCATACAACCCTGGAGTTGCACAGTTCGACATGGTTTCGATATCGCGGCGCGTGATCAGGTAGTGGCCTTTGCATGCCGCGCGGCGAGCCGTGGTGATCAGCTGGCACAGCTGGGTGTAGCCGGCTGGAGTTGCGACGAGCAATACCAACCGCACACCGTCGTCGAGGCGGAACTCACTGCCAACGATCAACTTCACTCCACTGGCACGTGAGGCTTCCAGCGCGCGCACGATGCCCGCCAGTGAGCACTCATCGGTGATGGCGAGGGCCTCGTACCCGCAACGCAGGGCGCGCGTGAACAATTCTTCGGCACTGGCTGCGCCGCGCAGGAACGAAAAATCGGACAGGCAATGCAGCTCCGCGTATGCCGGAAAGGTATGGGGCAGCGGATCGTCATTGGCCGCGCCGCGCATCCGGTCCGCGATCACCGTGGCGCGAGGCGGCCTGCCGCCGGGCGTGTCGCGATCGACGCCGTCGAGGTTCATGCCATCCAGGTTCAGGCCATCCAGGTTCATGCGAACCACCCGTGCAGCATCCAGCC
>PPFU01003418.1_pt1 | contig 51081 bp, 41 predicted proteins | sample 1535991 | NCBI WGS metagenome assembly PPFU01 (sample SAMN04901290, study PRJNA319586) | Hypolithon metagenome, whole genome shotgun sequencing project. | isolation source: Antarctic Hypolithon | place: Antarctica: Miers Valley | collected 2014
CCCCCCCCCCCCCCCCCCCCCCCTCCCCCCGGTTCCGATCGTCTGGCTGACGAACGCCGGCGGTCTAGGCGCAGATCGGCACGATTGCGGGTACCGGTCCGACGTTCGGCTCGTGGCCACGGAGACGGGATCGTCAGCCACCTGGATGTCGAGAACAGACTGTGGTTCGACAACTCGCTGATCATGTTCGAAGCACGCCCAAGGGCTGCTCGCCATCCTCATTAATCCGGCGGCGACCAACTGCCCCAATGACAGCTTCATGCAGTTCGGAATAAGTTACAATCCGAGCCGGCCGGTCAGCTGCGACCGTGATGTCGCGCTGGTCGATGCGAATGGCGGCAAGACCGCGCTTGCCGAGATCGTCGTGTGCTGCCAGGGGCCCCGGAGATGATCAGCCTCGTGACGCCAAACCTCACCGCCAACGGCGGAGACGGCTTTCCGGTAAAAGCGAACGGCAGCAACTTACGCGATCTGCTGGAAGACGGAGCGCCATCAAACCCAATCCAACGGGCACTCAACCTCATCGAGGCGAATCCCCGATGTTTTGGGCGAGCCGCAGGCCTTCGCGCAGTACCACACCGTCCGATTGGGAAGGCCCGAACCAGCCTTGGACAAGGCGGGAACAAAGATGGAAGCGGAAGGGTGCATCCAGACCCAGACCATGCGCAACGACACTGTGCTCGAAGACGCCCTGTTTAAGTCGTCGGCGCCCCGCGAGCGAGGCGGCGGCCACTGCCGACCTGCCATCGCCCGTTCCGCTTGTTGGCTTTCGTGGCCAACTGGCCAACAGTTTGCGCGCAGCTGTTTGCGTCGGGCGCGTTACCCCCTCCGGTCTGCAACCGCGCGCCAGACGAGCCCGATCAGCACATCGGCCACGGCGCCGATGGCCCAGCCGGCGGCGACGTCGCTCGGATAGTGCGCGCAGGTCGGCACCCGGGCGGCGCCTGCTGCGCCGGAGGCGGCGAGCGCCGCAATGCGGTGGTGCGGATATTCGGCGGCAAAGGCGCAGGCGACCGCCATCGAGCCGGCGCTATGGCCGGAGGGAAAGCTGGTCTCCTCCTTGCCGCTTTTGTTGCCGGGCCGTGGCTCCTGTTCATCCCGGTGAGCGGCACTGCGGGGACGCGGGCGGTCGATCGCGTCCTTCACCCGGTTCTTAATAAAGGTGGCGAGTTCGTGCGCCAACAGCATCCGCGCACCGGCCCGAATCATCTGCCCGTCCGATCGCGCCGCCCCGAGCAGGAACAGGCCTGCTGATAGTATACGCAGCTGCGGCTGGTCGCCAATCTTGCCGCACCAGTCGAGTGCCTTCATCCCGGCGGTGGAGCGATAGGGCGCAAACAGTTCGCGCACCCTCCCATCGAAGGCGAACAGCGCCTTAAACGGCTCGTTTGGGGAAGGGCAGGGCAGGCGGCTGGGTGTGCTCATGGGCGAACAACCCCGCTGCCCTGTTCTGGTGCCCCGCCGTTTAGGCCGGCGGACGGTTCGCCAACAGGTCGTCAACCACCTGCGGGTCCGCCAGCGTGGAGGTGTCCCCCAGATTACCGGTGTCGTTCTCGGCGATCTTGCGCAGGATGCGGCGCATGATCTTGCCGCTGCGGGTCTTGGGCAGGGCAGGGGCGAACTGGATCACGTCGGGAGTGGCGATGGGGCCGATCTCGCGCCGCACCCATTGCACCAGCTCGCGGCGCAAATCGTCGCTGTCCTCCGTTCCAGCGGTGGTGGTGACATAGGCGTAAATACCCTGGCCCTTGATATTGTGCGGCATCCCGACGACCGCCGCCTCGGCTACCTTGGCATGCTCGACCAGCGCGCTCTCGATTTCGGCGGTGCCCATGCGGTGACCCGAAACATTAATGACGTCATCGATCCGCCCTGTAATCCAGTAATCGCCATCCTCGTCCCGCCGGCAGCCGTCGCCAGTAAAATAGCAGCCCGGATAGGCGCTGAAATAGGTCTGGAAGAATCGATCTGGATCGCCGTAGACGCCGCGCATCTGCCCAGGCCAGCTATCGGTGATCACCAGCGCACCCTCCGCCGCGCCCTCCAGCAGCGTGCCCTTCTCAGGATCGACGAGCGCTGGCTGCACCCCGAACATCGGCTTGGTCGCGCTGCCAGGCTTGAGCGCGGTGGCGCCGGGCAGGGGGGTGATCATGTGCCCGCCGGTCTCGGTCTGCCACCAAGTGTCGACGATCGGGCAGCGTCCATCGCCGACCACGTGATGATACCATTCCCAAGCCTCGGGATTGATCGGCTCGCCCACCGTGCCGAGGACCCGCAGCGACGAGCGATCGGTGCGCGTGACCCAATCGTCGCCCTCGCGCATCAGCGCGCGCAGGGCGGTGGGGGCGGTGTAAAACTGCTCGACCTGATGCTTGTCCACCACCTGCCAGAAGCGGCTGAAATCGGGGTAGTTGGGAACGCCCTCGAACATCAGCGTGGTCGCGCCGTTCAGCAGCGGGCCGTACACGACATAGCTGTGCCCGGTGACCCAGCCGATATCGGCCGCGCACCAGTAGATCTGCCCGGGGCGGTAATCGAAGGTGTATTCGTGAGTCATGCCTACCCACACGGAATAGCCGCCGGTGGTGTGCAGCACGCCCTTGGGCTTGCCCGTGGAGCCCGAGGTGTAGAGGATGAATAGCGGGTCTTCCGCGTTTATCTCCTCGGGTTCGCACTCGGCAGGCTGGCCGACGATGGCCTCGTGCCACCACAGGTCGCGACCCCCCACCATCGGAACTTCCGCGCCCGTGTGCGCCAGCACGATCACCCGGTCGACCGAGGCCTTCTCCAGCGCGGCATCGACATTGGCCTTCAGCGGCACGCGCTTGCCGCCACGCAGGCCTTCGTCGGAGGTAAGGACGATGCGGCTGGCACAATCCTTAATCCGGCCGGCCAGCGCCTCGGGCGAGAAGCCGGCGAAGACGATCGAATGCACCGCGCCGATCCGCGCGCAGGCAAGCATGGCGATGGCCGCCTCGGGCACCATCGGCAGGTAGATCGTCACCCGGTCGCCGCGCGCCACGCCTTGCGCCTTCAGTGCATTGGCAAATCGGCAGGTCTCGGCGTGCAACTCGCGATAGGTGAAGCGGCGCACCGGATCGGCGGGGTCATCCGGTTCCCAGATGATTGCCAGTTCGTCGCCGCGCTCCGCCAGATGCCGGTCGAGGCAATTGGCGGAAAGGTTGAGCGTGCCGTCCGCGAACCATTCGATGCGGAAATCATCGGCCGAGAAGCTGGTGTCTTTCACCCGGGTGAATGGGCGCATCCAGTCAATCCGCTGGGCCTCCTCGCGCCAGAAGCCATCCGGATCCGCGACAGAGCGGCGGTACTTATCCCCATAGCTTTCGGCGTCAATCAGGGCTCCGGTCGCCCATTCCTCCGGCACCGGATAAATCATCTGGCTCATGGTGGCTCCTCTTCCGCCACCGAGCATAGCCGCCGTAGAGAGGCAACGCTATAATGCGCGAAGGCTACCGATCACCTCGCCGCTTCTGTCGATGGAATAAGCGTGCGAAGTGCAACCGCCCTAGACGGTCACCGGCGGAACCAGCGACTTTGCTCGCTCAGTAATGGTGAGATGCGTGTCAGTGCTCCGAGCGAGCGCGATCCACCGCTTCGTTGAGCAAGCCGATCAAGAGATCGGGCGGGCAGGGCTTGGTGCAGGCGAGCGCATCCGGATAGCGCTGATGCACCTGATCAGGGGTGACATGGCCCGAATGGAAGATGATCGGGACGCCGGCATCCGTCAGCGCATCGGCCAGCGGAAACACCTCGCCATCGCCGGTATAGACATCGAGGATGGCGCAATCGGGCAGTCGCTGGTCGACTGCGATGAACGCGTGCTCTTTGTCGGCATAAGGGCCGTCGAGCGCATAGCCGAGGTCCTTGACAGTTTCCGACAGGTCGAGCGCGATGATGAACTCGTCCTCGACGACGAGCACCACAGGCCGCTCATCATGTTGGGTCGCTGACATTGCCTTCAAACTCCAAACGAGCCCTCGCGGGGTCTACTCGCGAAATCCAACAGGCCGTGTGGGCGCATGGTTCCCAACCCATTCACACTTTGCCAAAGCGGGACTCATAGGCGGCGGTGTCGCCGGCGGTGAGCAGCCGCGCCTGCTCGGGCCAATCGTCGCGCCGGATGCGGCCCTGGAACCGGCCGAGCTGCGCATCGATCAGCTCGATCTGCGCATCGTCCCAGGCGGCGATTTGCGCCAGCGAATCGACGCCAAGCGTGCGCAATTGCTGTGCCAGCTTCGGCCCGAGCCCCTTGATCCGCAGCAGCTCGTCCCCTCCGGCCGGTGCCAGTGCCGATGTGGGTGCCCGTGCCGGTTCGGGAGCGGGTAGGGCGGCGGCGGGCTGTTCCCGCGCGATAGAGGGCGGCTCGGCTGCCCGCAGGCCCGGCGGCGCTGCGGCAGGGTTCAACGGCGGGAAAGCGAGTGCGCCCTGGCCTCGCTCGGCGGCTGGCGGGGGTGGCTCGGCAGATTGAAAGGGATCCGGCTCGGCACGCGCCTGGGGTGGAGCTTCTGCCCGAGGGGCGCTGTCGGGCGCAGGGGGGCTCGCCACGGGGAGAGGCGCCTCGCCGGTACCCGCAGCGTGCTCGCGCGGCGGGGCAGTCGCCGGCCCTGTCGCTGGCCCGATCACGGCAGCGGTCACCGCGGCTCCAGACCCGGCCAGACCCTGAGGCGTTGGCGGCGGTGTCGTGCTGGCTGCCACCGGTGGCGAGTCGATCAGCGCCTGGTTGCGCTTGGGCGTCGCGGACGCCTGGTCCTCCCGCTGCTCGATCTCGACCTTCGTGCGGCGCGAGGCGACGAAGATCCACCACGCCACCAGCAGCCCGACCACGAAGGCAATCAGGAACAGCAGCCAATTGTCTGCGATCAACTCAACCATGAAGTTCTCCCGTATCAGGCTTGCCCGTATCAGGCTGGTCCGTACCAGCCTCGCCCGGATCATGCCGGTTCCAGACCGCCCAGCCGATCGCCAGCCCGCCCGCATAGGCGACCAGCAGCAGGACCAGCAGTTCAAGCCAGATGGGCATGGCGCCCGTCCTAGGGGAGCGGTGCGCCGCTTGGCAATCGACGCAGGGCCGTGCTGATGCCCGTCAGCTGCGACAGCCCAGTTTGTCGGCGGGGCGGCTCGCGCACGCAAGCCCGCCGCGGTGCGGCCGGGGCGTTCTGGCTCGACCGCTTGGCGGTCGCTCTCGTCGCTGCAAGCACGCCCACCACGCACCCGCGCACGCTGGCATTGTCGGCATGGCCGCGCATCGGGCGGTCACTCGTAAGCACAGGGAGCAGCAACGTCCCCGCAACCTCCATCGACCGGATCAGCGCGGGCCCGGTGTATCCACTGCGGTGGGGGTGATCGGCTGGGTCGCCAGCACCGCGAACTCGATCCGCCGGTTGGCCGGGTCCCCGGGGTCGAGCCCCTCCACCGGAGCGCGCGAGCCCAGCCCCTGCACTCGCAGCCCATCGTGCGGGATACCACGCGCGACCAGCAGCTGGCGCACCGCCTGCGCCCGCTCCAGCGACAATGCCAGATTGCCTGGCTCCGGCCCAGTAGCATCGGTATGCCCGCTGATCGCGATGATGCTGCCCAGGCACGGCCGCAGCGCTGCGGCCACCTCGGCCACCAGCGTCCGGCTGGGCGCGTCGATCCGCGACGAGCTTTCCTCGAACCGGATCGAGCGGGCGCGCAACAGCGCCTCGACATCCTCCTCGCAATGGGTGGGTGACAGGATCACAGCCGCGCTTTCCACCAGCAAGCGGCCGTCCGCCCAGCGCACCCCGCCCACGCCCGGCGCCGCAGCCACGGCCTTCGCCGCCCGGTCGCGCAGGTCCTCGGCCAGTCCCTCCCCGCCTGAGAGCACCGGATGGCGGCTGGGCGAACCGCCTTTCGTGGCAAAGCGCGCGGAGACCGGTTGGGCGCCCACCCGCTCGATCGCCCGCACCGCCTTGACCGAAAGCTGCGTGGCAAAGCCCGGCCCGCTGATCCGCCCGCCGAGAATGGCCAGCATGGCAACGAGAAAGGCGCCGATCGCAACGCAAAGGGCAGGGCGGTGAAGCAGGCTCATGCGCTCGTCCTCTAGCGCTCGGGAGGCGCGGAGGTCGAGGGGCCGGCCGCTGCCGCCCCCTCTGCTGCAACCCCGTCCGGCTTGGCCCCGACCGGCTCCTCCTCGGTCAGCTTGCGACGGAACAGCACGCGGTCTTCCGGCCCAAAGCCCTTGGTCCACACGATCCAGCCATAGACCAGCAGGATCAGCGGCATGCCGAAAGCCAGCTCGGCCCATTCGGGCAGCATCACCACCAGCTGCCCCACCGCAATCGCCCCGGCGGCCGCCCACAGCAGGGGCCAGCGCCAGTTGTTCACCGTCTGCCCGAGAATGCGGCTCAGCAACAGAGCCTTGGCCACAGAGGCCGCGGCCAGCGCCAGCATCAGCGCGGCCGCCGCCAGCGCCGCCCGGTAGAACTCGCTAAGGCCGAGCCGGTCGGCCAGCAGCATCGCACCCACCGTCAGTACTGCCTGCAGCGCGATGGTGGCGATGGACAGGTAAAGGTTCTTCAGCCGCGCCACATAGACCAGCGCCGCTTCGGAAACGACCGCGGTGGCCGCCACCACCTCGGCCGCGAGCAGGAAGGCGAGCGCGGCGGTGCCGGCGACGAAGGTGGGGCCCATCAGCCCCATCAGCGCCTCGCCCGGAATACCCAGCGCCAGCCCCACGCCGGCCTGCGCGGCGGTGATCCAGAAGCCGACCTGGCACACCTGCCGGGCAATCGCCGCATAGTCGCGCTCGGCCAGCTTGCGGGTGAGGACGGGGCCGAGGATCGGCTCGAAGCTGGTCTTGAGCTTCCCCGGCAGGCTGGCGACCTGCTGCGCCACGTAATAGACCCCCACCGCTGCGGGTGCGGCGAACAGGCCGAGGATGAAGATATCCAGCCGGCGCGTGCCCCATTCGATCGCATCGGCGCCCGCCAGCGGCGAGCCGCGCCAAGCCAGCCGGCCCATCCGGCGCAACGACGGCCGCCAGCCGTGCGGCCGTCCATAGCTGCGGGCATAGGGAACCAGCGCGGTCAGCAGCGCGGCATAGATCGAGATTAGGTAAGCGAGCATCAGCCCGCTCTCCGGGACCACGAAGTAGAGCACGCCGGTCATCAGCGAGATCGTCCACGGCTCCACGATCGCGCGCGATCGCACGGTGGCGGCAATATCGAACCGGTAGGCCTGCGCGGCGAGCACGATCTCGGTCAGTGCCAGCGCCGGGATGGCCAGCACGATCAGCCGGTCGAGCTCGTTGAATTGGCCGCTAGGAAACATCGGCGCGGGGATCAGCCATAGCAGCGCCGCCCCTACCGAACCGGCCAGCAGCGCCATCAGCAGTCCGTCCGCCACCAGATGCGCCGGCTCGCTCCCGCCGTCCGCTAGCCGCTGGGCGAGGCCGCGCTTCTCGCCCATCGTGCACAGCATCGCGACCAGTTCCACGATCACCAGCGCGGAGGCAAAGCGACCCAGTTCGGCCGGGCCATACAGCCGGCCGGCGAGAAACAGGAACGGCAGCCGCGCCACGAGGCGCAGCAGAAAGCCCATGAAATTGGTCCGTCCGCCCTTCGCCAGCGCGGCCAAATCGCCGCCAGCGGGCTCGCCACCAGCGGTTTCGCCCCCTGCGCCCCCGGCCTTACCGCCGGCCCCACCGCCGGAGGGCGGCTCGCTCAATCCTGCGCCTCGGCGGCGAGCGGGCGGGCCAGCAGGTCATGCGCGACCGCCCGCGCCGGCGTTCCGGCCAGCAGCCGGTTGACCGCATTGACGATCGGCATGGTCACGCCATGCCGCGCGGCTAGTCGGCACAGCACCGGCGCAGTATACGCGCCTTCTGCCACCGTCCGCCGGTCGCGCAACAGGTCCGCCGCGAGCTGCCCCTCGCCCAGCGCCTTGCCGAGCGAGAAGTTGCGGCTGGCGGTGGAGGTGCAGGTCAGCACCAAATCGCCCAGCCCGCACAATCCCGCCAGCGTGGCCGTACGCGCGCCCAGCGCCTCGCCGAAGCGCAGCATCTCGGCATAGCCGCGGGCGATCAGCGCGCTGCGGGCATTGAGCCCGAGGCCGAGCCCCTCGACGACCCCGCAGGCGATGGCGAGCACGTTCTTCACCGCCCCGCCGATCTCGGCCCCGGTGACATCGTCGCTGTAATAGGGGCGAAAGGCCGGGCGAGCGATGGCGGGAGCCAGCCGCTGCCACTGCGCCTCGCCCCCGTGGCAGGCAAGCGTCGCGGCAGTGGGCAGCCCGGCGGCGACCTCATGCGCAAAGTTCGGGCCGGAGAGTACCGCGATGGCGCTGCCGGGAGCGGCCGCCCGCGCGACCTCGTTCATCAATCGCCCGCTGCCCGCCTCGATCCCCTTGGCGCACAGCACCAGATCCCGCGGGGGAGCGGCCATCGCCCCGAGCACCCCGCCGAGCGCCTGCGCCGGCGTGACCAGCAGCGCAATGGGGCGTTCCTCTACTTCAGCCAGCGTGCTGGTGGCGCGGATCGAGGGCGAAAGCGTGGCAGAAGGCAGGTAGATTTCGTTAGAATGCCCGGCATTGATGGCCTGCGCGAGCGCAGCGTCGCGTGCCCACAGCAGCACCGGCGTGCCATCGGCGCCCAGCATCTGCGCCAGCGCGGTGCCCCAGGCGCCGGCGCCGATCACGGCGATGCCCGGCTCGCTCACGCCTTGACCCCGGCCCCGCGCACCGGCTCGGCGGCGGGGTCGAGCGGCCAGCGGGGGCGGGCGGCAATGTCGAGCGGGTCGGGCGCAAAGCCCGCTTCCAGCCGCTCGATTCCCGCCCAGGCGATCATCGCCGCATTGTCGGTGCACAGCAGCGGCGGCGGGGCCACGAAGCGCAGGCCCCGCTCGGTGGCGAGACCCTCCAGCGCACCGCGCACCTGCCGGTTGGCGGCGACCCCGCCGGCCAGCACCAGCGCCGAGACCGCGCCCATCGCGCCCAGCGCCCGCCGGGTACGATCGAGCAGGCAGTCGATCGCCGCCTGCTGGAAGCTCGCGGCAATATCGGCCGGGCGGAACGTTCCACTCTGGCTCGCGCGCAGCACCGCGCTCTTCAGCCCGGCAAAGGAGAAATGCGGCTCGGTGCTTCCCACGAGCGGGCGGGGCAGGGGCACCGCCCGCGAATCGCCCTCGGTCGCCAGCCGCTCCACCGCCGGGCCGCCGGGAAAGCCGAGCCCGAGAATCTTGGCGGTCTTGTCGAACGCCTCGCCCAAGGCATCGTCGATCGTCGTCGCCAGCCGGCGATACCGGCCCACGCCCTGCACCTCCAGCAGCTGGCAATGCCCACCCGAAACCAGCAGCAGCGCATAGGGAAAGGTCAGCTGCGGATCGACCAGTCGCGGGCTCAGCGCATGGCCTTCGAGGTGGTTGATGGCCAGCAGCGGAAGCTCGCCTGCCATCGCCAGCGCCTTGGCGGTGACGAGGCCAACCATCACCCCGCCGATCAGCCCCGGCCCGGCAGTGGCGGCAATTGCATTGCAATCGGCCAAGCCCAAGCCGGCTTCGCGCAGAACACGCTCGATCAGGGGAGTCAGCCGCTCGGCATGGGCGCGGGCGGCGATTTCGGGCACCACGCCGCCATACGGCGCGTGCTCCGCGTCCTGGGTGGCGATCGCCTGCGCGAGGATGCGCCGGTCACCCGCGACCAGCGCCGCGGCGGTCTCGTCGCAGCTGCTCTCGATCCCCAAAACCAGCATGGAATTTCCACTGGACGCAATTGCGCTTTAGGGCAAGCACACCAGATGGCATCCGCACCCCTCCTCAAGCTCGGCACCCGCCGCTCCCCCCTCGCGCTGGCGCAGGCGAATGAGACCCGCGCGCGGCTGTGCGCGGCGCACGGCTGGGCGGAGGCGCAGGTCGAGCTGGTGCCCGTGGTGGCCAGCGGCGACAAGGTGCAGGATCGCCCGCTGTCGGAGATCGGCGGCAAGGCGCTGTGGACCAAGGAACTCGACGCCTGGCTGGCCGAAGGCCGAATCGATTGCGCGGTCCATTCGCTGAAGGACGTCGAGACCTGGCGGCCCGCAAGCCTCGTGCTGGCGGCGGTGCTGCCGCGGGCCGACAAGCGCGACGTGCTGCTGGGCGCCACCACCATCGCCGCGCTGCCGCAGGGCGCCACCGTGGGCACCAGCGCCCCGCGCCGGGCCGCCCAGTTGCTGCATGCCCGGCCCGATTGCACGGTGGTGATGTTCCGCGGGAATGTCGCCACGCGCATCGCCCGGCTGGCGGCCGGCGAGGCCGATGCCACCTTCCTCGCCGCCGCGGGCTTGGAGCGGCTCGGCGAGAGCGGCGTCGGCCATCCGCTCGACCCTACCGAATGGCTTCCCGCACCAGCCCAGGGCGCCATTGCCATCGAGTGCCGCACCGACGATGCGCGAGCGCGCGAATGGCTCGCCGCGATCGACCACGCGCCCAGCCACACCGAGGTGCTGGCGGAGCGAGCATTGCTGGCCGCGCTGGGCGGCAATTGCCACTCGCCCATCGCGGCGCTGTGTTCCGGCGGGGGCGAGGGGCAGAGGGCAAACGCAATGCTGGCGATGCGCGCCGCGCTGTTCAGTCCCGATGGTGCCGAGCGCGTGGAGGCCAGCGCCACCTTCGCCGCCGCCGATCCCGCCGGCCCGATCCGGCTGGCCCACAACCTGCTGGCCCGCGCTACCCCGGGTATCGCAGCGCATTTCTCCGGCCCGCGATGATCCCGCTGCATTTGTCGCGGTCGCGATGATCCTGGTGATCCGACCCGAGCCCGGCTGCGCGGCGACCCTCGCCGCAGGGCGCCACGCGGGGCTGGCGCTGGAGCTGGAGGGCTGCCCGCTTTCCGAAATCCGCCCGCTCGCTTGGGAGCCGCCGCCTGCCGAAAGCTTCGATGCGCTCCTGCTCGGCAGCGCCAATGCGCTGCGCCACGCCGGTCCCGCGCTAGCGAACTACCAAGGCAAGCCCTCCCTCGCAGTGGGGGCAACGACGGCCGAGGCCGCGCGCGAGTTCGGGCTGGCGATCATCGCCACCGGCAGCGGCGGTCTACAGGTGCTGCTCGATGCGCTTGCCGCAAGCGGCCGCCTGCCGCCCCGCCTGCTGCGCATCACCGGAGCCGAGCATGTGGCGTTGCAACCGCCGCCAGGCAGCTCCATCGAGACCCAGATCGCCTACGAGAGCGCGCCGCTGCTGCTGCCCCCCGCTTTGGCCGCCCGGCTCGCGCAGGGCGGGGGGGTGCTGCTGCACTCGGCCGCCGCCGCGCGCCGCTTAGCGGCCGAGTGCCGGCGCCTCGCCGTGCCCCGCGCACAAGTTGCCCTCGCTGCTTTGGGGCCGCGTATCGCCGCAGCGGCCGGGGAAGGCTGGCGCAGGGTGCTGGTGGCGGCTGAACCCAGCGAAGCCGCCCTGTTGGCGTTGGCCGCCCACCTGTGCCATGGTCGAGACGAAGCGAACGTTTGACACCGCCCGCCGCGCAGCAGCGCACTGGGCCAAGGATCGCCATGGACGAGGATTTCACCCTGCGCGCCCGGAGCGCCAGCCGCCGCCGTACGCAGGTGCAGGCGATCGCCGGGGCCGCGATCGCCGCCTTCCTGCTCGGCGCCGCAGCCACTTTCCTGCTCACCCGCAGCGACACATTCGAGCAATCCGCGCTGTTCCCGCCCGAGCAGCAGCCGTTGGCCGAAGCCGCGCCTTCCGCCGGGCCGCTCACGATCGCCTCGCCCACCGCCTCCCCCATCGTCGAAACCGAAGCGCGCCAGGCGGCTCGCCGCGTGGAGCAAGTGGCCGTACAGCAGGGCGGGCTCGACAGCCGGCTGGCCGGGATGGAGCAGCGGCTCGCCCGGCTCGATCTGCAGGCGCAGGCGGCGGCCGGCAATGCCGCGCGCGCGGAGGCGCTGCTGATCACCTTCGCCGCCCGCCGCTCGATCGAACGCGGTGCGCCGCTCGGCTATCTGGCAGACCAGCTGCGCCTGCGCTTCGGCGATTCGCGGCCCAATGCGGTGCAGACAGTGATCGACGCGGCGCAGAACCCGGTCACGCTCGACCAGCTGATCGCCCAGCTTGACGGACTCTCGCAATCGCTGGCGCAGCCGCCCGAGGGTGAGGGCGCCTTCAATCGGCTCTCGCGCGAATTGGGCGGGCTGTTCGTGATCCGACGCGAGGACACGCCCTCGCCCGCGGCCGACCGGCGGCTGGAGCGGGCGCGCTTCTTCCTCGAAAGCGGCCGCGTCCGCCCTGCCATTGCCGAGGTGCGGCTGCTGCCCGGCGCCACCCGCGCCCGTGCCTGGATTGAGGACGCGCAGCGCTATGCCAATGCGCAGCGCGCACTGGAGCTGCTCGAAACCACCGCCATCCTCGAACAGCGCGAGCTACGAGACGGCGGCGGAGTGCGGGTGGAACAACCGAGCCCGCTCGAAGCGGTAGCTACGCCCTAGCGCGAGGCAGTAGCGAAACCTGCTCAGGCTTCGGGTCCCGTATTCAGCCCCGCAGCAGTTCCGGCAGATCGCCCGAGACGCCGCGCGCCTCGTTCATGAACCAGCGCTTCAGCGCCGGCATCCGCTGCACCCCGGCCATGCCCAGCCGCCGCACCGCGCTCGGCGCACGGCCGGGAATGCCGAACAGGCGGGTCAGCCCATCGGTCGCCAGCGCCACCATGAAACTGTCGAGCCCGCGCCAGGTCTCGTAGCGGGTAAGGCCCTGCGCATCGCCCGGCTCCAGCCCGAGCCGCCGCCCTTCGGCCAGCACCTCCACCAGCGCGCCCACGTCGCGCAGCCCCAAATTGAAGCCCTGCCCGGCAATTGGGTGGATCCCATGCGCCGCATCGCCCACCAGCGCCAGCCGCGGCGCGGTGATCCGCGCTGTGTGGTGGAAGCCGAGCGGCCAGGACGAACGCGGCCCCTCCACCGTCACGGTGCCCAGAATGCCGTGCATCCGCTTCTCCGCCTCGGCCGCAAAGGCGCGCGGCCCCAGCGCGAGCACCCCCTCGGCCTCGCGCTCGTTCACGGTCCATACCAGCGCGCTGCGGTGGCGGCCCTGTTCGTCGTCGCGCAGCGGCAGCAGCGCGAACGGCCCTGCAGGATAAAAGACCTCCCACGCCACGCCATCATGCGGGCGCGAATGGCTAAGGCCGGCGATCACCGCGCGGTGGCGGTATTCCCAGCGGGCCACCGCAATTCCCGCATCCTCGCGCGTGGGCGAGCCGCGCCCCTCCGCGCCTACCAGCAGCGCACCCTCCAGCCGCGCGCCATCGGCCAGCGTGACGGCAGCGGAGTGTTCGCCCCGCTCGCGCGCAACGATCTCGGCGCTTGAGTGCCAGGCGATCAACGGCTCAGCCCGCGCAGCCTCGAACAGCGCCAGCCGCAAGGTGCGATTGGCAAACATCCGCCCCAGCGAACCGTCGCCCGGCTCGGGCTGGAAGTCGATCCGCCCCGGCCGCATCGCATCGCTCACCGCAATGGAGCTGATCGGGCAGCCAAGCGGCTCCAGCTGCTCCACCAGGCCGATATTGGCAAACAGGTTCCAGCTGGCTGTGGAGATCGCGCTGGCCCGCCCGTCGAACCCTTCGGCGGTCAACTCGGCCGGGTCCGCCCGGTCGACCACGTGGCTGGAAAAGCCCTTGCGTGCCGCCGCCAGCGCCAGCGTCATGCCGACGAGCCCGCCGCCGATAATCAGGAGTTCGCGCTTGTCCGCCATCGAGCCCAGCCCTAGATCGCCGGACACCATGCACGCAAGCCCAGTCCCGTCCCGTTTCCCTTTTGGGCAGCTGCTCCCCGCGCTTCTGGCGACGCTGATGGCCCTGCTGCTTGCCTTGCTGGGCACGGCCCCGGCAGCGGCGCAGCTGCCCGTTTCCATGCCCGCCCGGGCCAACAACATCGCCGCCGAGCTGGTGGCGCAGGCCCCCGCTCGCCCCGGCGAGGAGTTGACGCTAGCCATCCTGTTCACGCCGGAGCCGCGGTGGCATGGCTATTGGCTGAACCCGGGCGATGCGGGGTACGGCATGACGCTCGAATGGAGCCTGCCGGAAGGCTGGCAAGCGGGCGAACCGCTCTACCCCGTGCCCGAGCGCCTGCTGATCTCGGGCCTGATGAACCATGTGTACGAGGGTCAATATGCCGTGTTGGTGCCGCTTCGGGTACCAGCCAGCGCCAGCGGCATCGCCCCGCTGCAGGTGGAGGCCGAATGGCTCGCCTGCACCGACGAGATTTGCGTGCCCGAAAGCGCCACGCTCACCCTCCGCGTCCCCGTGGCTCAACAGGGCGCGCAAGACCCGCGCTTCGACAACTGGCTCGCCGCCATCCCCCCGCTGCTCGACCAGCCAGCACGTTTCGCTCTGGGCCCGCAGGCGCTCAGCGTGGCGATCCCGCTGCCGCCGTCGCTCGAGTTGGCCGATCCGCACCTCTACCTCGCCACCTCGCAGCTGGTCGATTACGCCGCCCCACAGCGCTTCCGCCGGGCGGGCGCCTGGCTGGTCGCCGAAATCCCCCGCAAGGGGCTGGCGAGCGATGCCGCGCAGCTGGAAGGCATCCTCCAGCTCAGCGAGGGCGAGGGCCTGCGCTTCACCGCCATGCCAGGCGCGGTGCCGGCGGGCGGCGAGCCGGTGGGCACCGCAGCAGGCGCGGTCGCGCCGCTATGGCTGCTGCTCGGCGGCGCGCTGCTGGGCGGGCTGCTGCTCAACCTGATGCCCTGCGTATTCCCGATCCTCAGCCTCAAGGCGCTCACCCTCGCGCGCTCGGGCGAAAGCGCGGGCAAGGCGCGTGCCGAGGCGCTGGCCTACACCGCCGGAGTGGTGCTCGCCTGCCTGGCGCTCGGCGGGCTGCTGCTCGCCCTGCGCGCGGGCGGCACCGAGATTGGATGGGCGTTCCAGCTGCAGGAGCCGGGCGTGGTGGTCTCGCTTCTCGTGCTGGCCGTGGCGATCACCGCCAATTTCGCCGGGCTGTACGAACTGCCCTCGCTCTCGATCACCCGCGCTGGCGGCCGATCGAGCGCCTTTGCCACCGGGCTGCTGGCCGCCTTCGTCGCCACGCCTTGCACCGGCCCGTTCATGGCCGCGGCGATCGGCGCGGCCCTGCTGTTGCCGCCGGAGCAGGCGCTGCTGCTGTTCGCCGCGCTGGGGCTGGGGTTGGCGCTGCCGTTCCTGGCACTCGGCTTTGTGCCCGCGCTGCGACGGCTCATTCCGCGCCCCGGGCCGTGGATGGACAAATTCCGCCGCGTGTTGGCGGTACCGATGGGGCTCACCGCACTGGCACTGCTATGGCTCGCCTGGCGTCTGGGCGGGGCGGAGTTCGCGCTTGGAGCGGCTGGCATCGCCCTCGCCGTGCTGGCGGTACTGGCCTTGCTGTGGGGCCGCCGGCACCAGCCAGCCCCGCAGCTGCGCTGGGCGGCCGCCGCCTCGGGGCTCGCCGCGATAGTACTCGTCGTGAGCACCGCGCGCTGGTTCGAGCCGCGCGCTTCGGAGAGCGAAGCCGGCATCCTCGCCGCCGCCCCGTTCAACGAAACGGCGCTGGCACGGGCGCGCGCATCCGGCCAGCCGGTGTTCGTCTGGTTCACCGCCGATTGGTGCCTCACCTGCAAGGTGAACGAGAGCGTGGCCATCGAACGCGAGGCAACCCGCGCCGCCTTCGAGCAGGCCGGCGTGGTGGCGTTCCGCGGCGACTGGACCAGCCGCGATCCGGCGATCACCCGCTTTCTCACGGATCAGGGTGCCGCCGGCGTCCCGCTCTACCTGTGGTATGCCCCGGGCGATGCGGGCGAGGTGCTGCCGCAGGTGCTCACCCCCTCCATGCTCACCGCTCTGGCGGAGCAGGGGTAGAGATCGGCTCGGGCGGCGGAGAGCCCCCTTCCGCTGCCTCGGCCTGCTCGCGCGCTTCGGCCCGCTGCACCCGCCCGCTGGCCCGGCACCAGTCGACGAACTCGCCCGGCACCCGGCTGCCGGCGATCAGCAGCGATCCGCCGCCCGGCAGCGTCGCCTCGATCTCGCGCGGGCCGGTGAACACGTCGAGCTGCGGGTCGCTCGCCGCCACCGCCCCCTGCCAGCGCCATTCGCCCGCCACCAGCGCGGCATCCACCTTGAACCGCGACACCATGCCATTGCCCAGCACCGGGAACAGCGCCTGCTGCCCGGGCCGCGCCCGCACATGCCGCACGATCTCGATGCGCGGCGGCTGCTCGCGCAAAGCGCAGGCAAGAGTGAGCATCGGCGGCTCGCCGGGACGCCCGAAGCGGATCGCCTGCCCATCGGCTGAAACCAGCCAGATCGCCCCGGTCGTATCGGGCGAGGCCAGCGGCGCCACCGGCCGCGCCCGCGCTGCATCGAGCGAGATCCGCTGCGAAGCCCCCTCCGGCGCCTCGGCCTCCCGCTCGCACCCCCCGAGCGCAAGGAGAGCAAGGGCAGGGGCGAGGCTCAGAGCGATGCGGCGGGGAATCATGCCGCCTGATGGCCGCGCCATCCCCGGCTTACAAGCGGGAGCCTATCCGGCAGCGTAGATCGCCGGCCGATAGCGCGCCTCGGGCACGGGCCGGTCGTGTTCGCGGGCGGTCTCCAGCCACAGTGCGATGGCAATCTCCGCCTCGGCGATAGCCTCTGTCGGCGTGTCGCCATGCGCGGAGCAGGGCCGCAAATCAGGAACGTCGGCAATCCAGCACTCGTCCTCGGCCGACCAGAACAGGTTGATGTGATAGCGGTGCTGGGTCATGGCTCACGATCTAGGCCGTACTCCTCCACCATTTCAAGGAACTCGCGCAGCTGGTAGCGCTTGGCTTCCTTCCCCTTCGGCTGGATCACCAGCAGTCTGGGGCAAGCAGGGTGCACGAAGGACTGGTGGCTCCCCTTCGCGCGGGCGGGGCGAAAACCGAACGCCTCAATGATCCGGACGAAGTCACGAAACGCAACTGACTGTGCAGGGTTCGCGAGCAGGTTGGCGTAGAGCTTGTCGATGCGGGTCATGGCTGCCTCTGAAAAGGTGCAGCCGAGCTAATAGTGGCGGATTCGGCGTCGCGTCAAAAAGTCGTACTCACTGTCCAACCCTTCATGTCGCGGAGGGCAGAGACCTATTTCCCGAACTTCCGCTGCGTCTTGCCATAGCGCATCTTGCGCGTCCCCGGCCGACCCTCGTTCGAGCGGCCCACCAGCGGCGCTGCTTTCTGCCCATCGGGCAGCCCCAGCTCGTCCGCCTCCAGCCGACGGATCTCGTCGCGCAGCCGGCCCGCGGTCTCGAATTCGAGGTCGGCCGCAGCGGCGCGCATGCGTTTTTCGAGGTCCTGGATGTAGGCGCGCAAATTGTGCCCCACGAGGTTGTTGCGCTCATCATCGCCGGTGCCGATCAGCACCCCGTCGCGGCTGGCAGTGTGCGCCACGATATCGGCGATCCCGCGGCGGATTGTGGTTGGAGTGATGCCGTTCGCCTCGTTGAACGCATGCTGCCGCTCTCGCCGCCGCCCGGTCTCCGCCATCGCCCGTTCCATGCTGCCGGTGATGCGGTCGGCATAGAGGATCACCCGCCCGTCCACGTTGCGCGCCGCGCGGCCGATCGTCTGGATCAGCGAGGTCTCGGAGCGCAAGAAGCCCTCCTTGTCCGCATCCAGAATCGCGACCAGCCCACATTCGGGAATGTCGAGCCCCTCGCGCAGCAAGTTGATCCCGATCAGCACGTCATAGACGCCCAGCCGCAAATCGCGGATCAGCTCGATGCGCTCCAGCGTCTCCACGTCGGAGTGCATGTAGCGCACCTTCACCCCGGCCTCGTGCATGAACTCGGTCAAATCCTCGGCCATGCGCTTGGTGAGCGTGGTCACCAGCGTACGATAGCCGGCCTGCGCGGTCAGGCGGCATTCGTTGATGCAATCCTGCACCTGGTCCTCCACCGGGCGCACCTCCACCGGCGGGTCGATCAGCCCGGTCGGGCGGATCACCTGCTCGGCGAACACGCCGCCGGTCTGCTCCATCTCCCAGCTGCCGGGCGTGGCCGAAACGCAGAAGGTCTGCGGCCGCATCGCATCCCACTCGTTGAACCGCAGCGGGCGGTTGTCGATGCAGCTGGGCAGGCGAAAGCCATATTCCGCCAGCGTGATCTTGCGCCGGTGATCCCCCCGCGCCATCGCGCCCACTTGCGGCACGGTCTGGTGGCTCTCGTCCACGAACAACAGCGCGTTCTCGGGCAAATATTCGAACAACGTCGGCGGCGGCTCGCCGGGCAGGCGCCCGGTGAGGAAGCGGCTGTAGTTCTCGATGCCGTTGCAGCTGCCGGTGGCGGCGATCATTTCCAAGTCGAAATTGGTCCGCTGCTCCAGCCGCTGCGCCTCCAGCAGCCGGCCCTCCTCGTTTAGCTCCTTGAGCCGCTCCACCAGCTCGAAGCGGATCGCTTCGGCTGCCTGCCTCATCGTCGGCCCGGGGGTGACGTAGTGCGAATTGGCGTAGACCCGCACGCGCGGCAGCACGGTGCCCTTGGCGCCGGTGAGCGGGTCGAACTCGGCGATCTCTTCGACGTCGTCGCCGAAGAAGCTGATCCGCCAGGCGGTGTCTTCCAGATGGCTCGGGAACAGCTCCAACGAATCGCCCCGTACGCGGAAGCAGCCGCGCGCAAAGGCCACGTCGTTGCGCTTGTATTGCAGCGCCACCAGCTTGCGGATGATCTCGCGCTGGTCCTGGCTCTCGCCGGCTTTAAGGTCGAACACCATCGCGGAATAGGTCTCGACCGAGCCGATGCCGTAGAGGCAGCTGACCGAGGCGACGATGATCACGTCGTCCCGCTCCAGCAGCGCGCGGGTGGCCGAATGGCGCATCCGGTCGATCGCCTCGTTTACCGAGCTTTCCTTCTCGATGTAGGTGTCAGAGCGGGGCACATAAGCCTCGGGCTGGTAATAATCGTAATAGCTGACGAAGTACTCCACCGCGTTGTTCGGGAAAAAGCTCTTGAACTCGCCATAGAGCTGCGCCGCGAGGATCTTGTTGGGCGCCAGCACCAGCGCAGGCCGCTGCAGATGCTCGATCACCTTGGCCATGGTGAAGGTCTTGCCGCTGCCGGTCACCCCCAGCAGCACCTGCGTGCGCTCGCCCTCGGCCGCCGCCTCGACCAGTTCGGTAATCGCGGTCGGCTGGTCGCCTGCGGGCTGGTATTCGGAGACCAGCTCGAACGCCTTGCCGCCATCGCCCTTCTGCGGGCGGTTCGGCTTGTGCGGGGTGAAGCTGGCGGAGGTATCCGGCTCCTCCAGTCCGCGGCGGATCACGAGTTCGGCCATGCGCGCTGATATGGCCCGCGCGCCCCGCCGGTGCAATCGCCACCCGTGCAAACCGCTTCGAAGAGCGGAAACCTTGGGTGAATCCCTCGTTCATTGTACGAAATGTCAGTTATGTTACAGGGTCAGTAATGTCCCACCGCCTCGCCCTTGCGACCCCTCATTCGCCGACCTCACAGGCTTCCCTGCCGGTCACGTTCCGCCAGGGCGTCACCCGCCGTGCGGTCATGCTGCGCGAGAAGGCGCCGGAGGAAGCGGGCGGCCCTGGCCTCAAGCTGCTGCTGGGCGAAGCGGATGCCTTCGCCGAGCCGTTGCGGCGCTGGTTCCGCCCATCGCTCACTCTGCCGCGGGCGCAAAACCCGCAGGTGGTCATCCTGCTCCCCGGCTTCGGTACGCACCCGCTGCGCATGCGCTACATGGCGCGCAAGCTGGAAGCGGCGGGGCACAAGGTCAAGCGTTGGGGCATGGGCTTCAACCTCGGCCCCACGCAGGCCAATTTCGACCAGCTGGCCCTTCGCGTGGCGCAGGTGCGCGAACGTTACGGGCAGGACGTGGTGCTGGTCGGCTGGAGCCTGGGCGGCATCTTCGGGCGAGAGGTGGCCAAGCGGCACCCGGAGATGATCAGCAAGGTCATCACCATGGGCACGCCGTTTTCGGGCACGCCCTATGGCAACAATGCCTGGCGGCTGTACCAGCTAGTCACCGGCCATTCGGTGGTCCAGCCGCCGGTGGAGGCGCAGGTGTCGGTCAAGCCGCCGGTGGAAACCATCGCCCTGTGGAGCCCGCGCGACGGCGTCATCTCGCCCCGCTGCGCCTCCGGCTGGCCCGACGAGCGGGACCGCGCAATTGCGCTGCGCTGCACGCATATCGGCTTTGCCAATTCGCCCGAGGCGATCCGCGCGGTGGCCCAGGAACTCGATCGGCGGGATTGACGTTTGTCTCCCCGCGCAGCCCGCCTTGGCGGCGCTGGCGAAGCATGCCATGGTCCAATCGCAGCATACAAGGATACCATGAGCACGGCAGAGGGCCCATTCGACGAGATGCATGCGCCCGATGGATCGGTGCGCGACGCATACCGTCAGTATGACAAGTGGCTCGCCGAGCAGAACAGCGCCTGGATGCGGCGTAAACACTTCGAGGCGGAGAGCTTCTTCCGCCGCACCGGCATCACCTTCAACGTCTATGGCGAGGAAGACGCGGAAGAGCGGCTGATCCCGTTCGATATGGTGCCACGCATCATCACCGGCACCGAGTGGCGCCGCCTGTCCAAGGGCATCGAGCAGCGGGTGCGGGCGCTCAACGCCTTCATGCACGATCTCTATCACCGGCAGGAGATCATCCGCTGCGGCCGCCTGCCGGAACGCCTGTTCCGCAACAACATCGCCTGGCTGCCGCAGATGGTCGGCTTCACCCCGCCCGGCGGGGTCTACACCCACATCGTCGGTATCGATCTGGTCCGCACCGGGCCCGACGAGTTCCTGGTGCTGGAAGACAATGCCCGCACGCCGTCGGGCGTCAGCTACATGCTGGAAAACCGCGAAACCATGATGGCAATGTTTCCCGAGCTGTTCACCCGGGTGAAGGTGCAGCCGGTCAGCAACTATCCGCGCCGGCTCAACAAGAGCCTCTCCGCCTGCGCCCCCCAAGGCGCGCCCGAGAACCCCACGCTGGCGGTGCTGACCCCGGGCATCTACAATTCCGCCTATTTCGAACACGCCTTCCTGGCCGACCAGATGGGCGCCGAACTGGTGGAGGGCAGCGACCTCAGGGTGATCGAGGGGCGCGTCCAGATGCGCACCACCCAAGGCTTCCAGCCGATCGACGTGCTCTACCGCCGGGTGGACGATGAATTCCTCGATCCGCTCACCTTTAATCCCGAAAGCGTGCTCGGCGTGCCGGGCATCTTCGATGTCTACCGTGCCGGCAACATCACCATCGCCAACGCGCCCGGCACCGGGGTGGCGGACGACAAGGCGATCTATTCCTTCATGCCCGAGATCGTGGAGTTCTACACCGGCGAAAAGCCGCTGCTGTCCAACGTAGATACCTGGCGCTGCGCCGATCCGGACAGCCTGAAATACGTTATTGAACATCTGCACGAACTGGTGGTGAAGGAGGTGCACGGTTCGGGCGGCTACGGCATGCTGATCGGCCCCGCCGCCAGCCGCAAAGAGCTGAACGAGTTCCGTGCCAAGCTGCGCGCCAACCCCGATAAATACATCGCCCAGCCCACCCTCGCGCTGTCCACCTGCCCCATCTTTACCAAGAGCGGCCTCGCCCCCCGCCACGTCGATCTACGCCCTTACGTGCTGGTCTCGCCCGATGGGTGCGACATCACGCCTGGCGGCCTCACCCGGGTGGCGCTGAAGAAGGGCTCGCTGGTGGTCAATTCCAGCCAGGGCGGCGGCACGAAGGACAGCTGGGTGCTCGACGATTGATGCGCGCGTCAACCACTCCCCTACGGCTCCAGCCCCCACCGGCAGCGAACTTGCCATGCTAGGCCGCGTCGCCAACGGCATGTTCTGGATGTACCGCTATCTCGAACGGGCGGAAAACACCGCGCGCCTGCTCGCCGCCGGGCACCGCATGGCGCTCACCCGCGGGGCCGATATTGCCGACGAGGAATGGAAATCGGTCCTCACCACGCTCGGCCAGCTCCAGCAATACACCCAGGCGCATGACGATTTCAGCGGCAGCCACGTGTGCGATTTCGTGCTGCGCGGAAAGGGCAACCAGCAATCGGTCCTGTGTATGTTCGAAAACGCGCGTACCAATGCCCGCGCCTGCCGCTCGGCCATCACCGCCGAGGTGTGGGAGGCGGTCAACGAGGGCTGGATGACCCTTAGGGACCTGCTCGCCCGCCCGGTGCGCGATACCAGCCTCAACGTGGCGCTCAGCGCGGTGCGCAGCGGCTCCACCCTCGCGCGTGGCGCCACCCACGGCTCGATGATGCGCAACGAGGTCTATTCCTTCGTCCGCGCAGGCACCTTCATGGAACGGGCGGACAACACCGCGCGGATCCTCGACGTTAAGTATTACCTGCTGCTCCCCTCGCTCTCCTACGTGGGCACGCCGCTCGATACTGGGCAATGGGACAATGTGCTTCGCTCGCTCTCGGGCGAACGGGCCTATCGCTGGCTCAATGCCGGGCGGATGGATGCGCGCTCGATCGCACAACTGCTGATCCTCGACGAACAATTCCCCCGCAGCCTCGTCTTCTGCTATGCTGCGATGCGAGAGAATCTGGCCTGGCTCGCCCGGCTGCACGGGCATGAGGGGCCGGCGCACGCGCTGATGCGCGAGGCCGACCTGCGGTTGACCGGCAAGAGCGTGGACGACATCTTCGACCAGGGGCTGCACCAGTTCCTCACCGAATTCATCAGCCGCAACCAGGCAGTGGCCAATGCCATCGCCCAGCAATACCGTTTTACTACCTGATCCGGCCCTTTTCAGGCCCCCGCAACACCGGAGCAACGCCAGTGCGCCTCGCCATCCGCCACACCACCCGATATCGCTTCGCGGGGCCGGTCCGCCACGGTATCCAGCGCCTGCGGCTGACCCCCAAGGCGACTCAGGGCCAGGCGGTGCTGTCATGGGCGATGGACTATGAAGGCGCCCGCGAAGAGCTCACTTACGACGATCAGAACTTCAACCACGTTACCCTGCTCGGCGTCGAGGAGGGAGTGAAGGAGGTATCCGTCACCTGCCATGGCGAGGTGAAGACCGAAGACCGCTCGGGCGTCATCGGCCAGCACTCGGGCCTTCTGCCGCTATGGGCCTTCCTCGGTCGCACGCCGCTGACCAGGCCGGGGCCGAAGGTGCGCCAGCTGATCGCCTCGGTCGAGCGCAGCGGGGAGGGCATGGTGGCCACGCTCCACAACCTCTCGTCGACGATCCGCGACCGGGTGGAATATGTTACCGGCAGCACCACCGTGCGCACCAGTGCCGAAGAGGCGGTCGTTGCGGGCAAGGGGGTGTGCCAGGATCATGCGCATATCTTCATCGCAGCCGCGCGTGCGCTGGAGATCCCCGCGCGCTACGTCAGCGGCTATCTCATGATGGACGATCGGGTGGACCAGGAAGCCACCCACGCATGGGCCGAGGCTTACGTGCACGGTCTCGGATGGGTCGGGTTCGACGTGTCGAACGGGATCAGCCCCGATCCCCGCTACGTGCGCGTCGCAACGGGGCGCGACTACGCCGATGCGGCGCCGGTCACCGGGATCAGTTCGGGCGCGGTGACCGAGGCGCTGACGGTCGATATCGCGGTCGAGCAGCAGCCCGCCTTCCAGAGCCAAAGCCAGAGTCAGAGCGGGGGCGGCGAGCAGAGCCAGCGCCAAAGCCAGCGTCAGGGTCCGGAAAAAGCCAACGGCAGAAAGAACCAGCAGCACAGCATGCAGCAGCAGCAGGGCCCCACAATTCGCCCGCCCGTCTGACGGCCTTCAACCAACCTGCCCCGGCCGGCCGGATCGGACAGCCGTACCACACCCTCCCCGATTGTTTCCCCCCGCGAGTTGCGGTTCCCGGAACCCGCGCCTACCCTTTGCGGGGTTAACGATAGCGAAGCAGCACAGCGAGTGATTGAATGACCTATTGCGTGGGCATGGTGCTCGACAAGGGGCTGGTGTTGATGAGCGACACCCGCACCAATTCGGGCGTCGACAACATCTCGGTGTTCCGCAAGATGTTCCACTGGACGGTGCCGGGCGAGCGGCTGATCGCGATGATGACCGCGGGCAATCTGGCCAGCACCCAGGCGGTGATCAGCCGGCTGGAAGAACGCACCAAGGCGCCTATCGATCGTCATAATTCGTTGCTCGAACTGCCCACCATGTTCCAGGTGGCGATGGAAACCGGCAAGCTGCTGCGCGAGACCGTGCGCGAGACGCAGGCCGAAAACGGCCCAGCCGGCAAGGGCCGCTTCACCGCTTCGATCATCCTGGCTGGCCAGATCAAGGGCATGGAGCCGCGCCTGTTCCTCGTTTATCCCGAAGGCAATTTCATCGAGGCCAGCTTCGACACGCCCTTTTTCCAGATCGGCGAGACCAAGTACGGCCGCCCGATCCTGCTGCGTGGCTACGACCGCACGATGAGCTTCGAGGATGCGGTCAAGCTGCTCACTGTCAGCTTCGATTCCACGCTCAAGGCCAATCTCTCGGTCGGCCTCCCGCTCGATCTGCTGGTGGTGGCGCGCGACGGCTTCGCCCCGCTGCACAAGCGGCGAATCGATGCCAGCGATCGCTATTTCGAAGCGATCTCCTCCAGCTGGAGCGATGCGCTGCGCAACGCCTTCCACTCCCTGCCGGACTACAGCTTCTACCAGCCCCACGAATAAAGCCCGGCCCGATTCCCCGAGGGAGCGGCGGCAGAATTACGCAGTTCTGCGGATCGGGGGAATTACTGAAAGGAAAGCTCCGTATCGGAGGAAAGGATGTGGCGGATTTCCGCCGCTCTTGCTGCTATAGCGAGAAAATTCCTTCAAAGCGGAGCCGCCTTGGCGTGCGCTCCGGGGGCAAACAGGGCAGCGTGCAGGGCATGGAACGCACACACCTCCACATCCTGGGCGGCGGCAGCCGGTCACGGGCGGAACAGGCCCGCATCGCCTTTGCCCTGGGCCATCATGCCGAAATCTATGGCGGGCTCGACGAGATCCTCGAACGGCCCCCGGCGGATGGGGTCATCCTCGCCGCCGAGGGCCTGGTGCCGGGCGGCGTGGCGATGCTCCTGCGCCGGCTGGAGGCCGCCGGGATCGGCCTGCCGGTGGCGGTCACCGCCGAGCGCTGGACGATCGACGCGGTGGTCGACGCGGTGCGCGGCGGGGCGATCGATGCGCTTGCGCTGCCGCTGGAGATGGGCAGCTTCGCCCGCCGCCTCACCCGGATCGTGGCGGATGCCGGGCCGCTGCTCGAGCGCCGCCGCCGCCAACAGGACGCACGCCGCCTGATCGAGGCGCTCAGCCGGCGCGAACGGCAGGTCCTGGAAGCGCTCGCGGCGGGCCGCTCGAACAAGCTGATCGCGCGCGATCTCGGGATCAGCCCGCGCACGGTAGAGATCCATCGCTCCAACATGATGGCCAAGCTGTGCGCCAGCCACCCGGCCGATGCGGTCCGGCTCTGGCTCGATGCCCGGCTCGAGGCCACCGCGCCCAGCCAGCACAACGCCAGCGACCTTGCCATCGAGACGGTCGACCCGTGCGAGGACCACCAGGGTGGATCGTCCTGCCGTCGCCAGGCCTAGCCGTGATGGGGGGGTCACCCGCGCAGCAAACGCCTCAACGGCAAAACGAACGGCCTTGCGCCACCCGTTCAAGGTGGAAGTGGTCGCGATGCGCGGCATTGTATTCGGGGCCCAGCACGGTGGCGAAACGCCGGCAGGCGCTGCTCTGGACGGAGCGCAGGAACGCCCGTTCCGCCTCGCTGTCGCCATTCCAGCCGTCGACCACCGTGATCCGCCGCCCATCGCTGAGCACAAATGCGGACACATCAATCGCCTCCGCGCTGGCATGGGCCGACCGGCGGTTGCTCCCCGAGACATCGCGACAGGAATAGGAGCCGAAGGTCTCGATCGAACGCAAGCGCGTCCCCAGAAAATGCCGTGCCGCCCGGTCGACGCCGAAGCGGGCCCACGCGGCGAATGCGGCGCTCATCTCGCAGGTCGCCGGGCCGAGATTGCCGATCATCAACCGGCCCTCGTCACCCGTCACGCTGGTCAGCTGCACCGTGTTGAACGCGCTGCATCCGCCCTCCGCGATCCGATCGGGCAGCGGCGTGAAGGCCGCGCCACTGGCGGAAAGCCGGGCGAGGCACTGGCGCCCCTCGCGGCTCTCCGCAGTTGGTGGCGGCTCGCGTCGCTGCTCTCCCAACGGCGCGTCTCGACCTGGAATCCCGGGCAGTGCCGAACAGCCGGCGAGCAGCACTAGGGCGAGGAGCGGAAGGGCGGGGGAGGCGATCGGTCGCATGGTCGAAGGGGCGGGGGGTAGCACAGTTGCGCCCGCCGCCAAGCCGCCTGTGCGCCCGGCCGCCGTGTTGCCGGACCAGATGTTTTTATCGAGCGCTCCACAGGATCCCGGCGATCCGCGTGGCGGCCGGGAGAGAGCGATCAGCTGCACTCTCGGCCCGTTGGTGTGAGCCACCCCCCGCAATTTGAGCAAGCGCAGGCTCGGCCGCAAAACCGCTTGACCTGCCCTTGCAGCTCTCTAGACCCCGCGATGGGCCACGCGGTCCCAACGCCGCGCGAGCTCTCTGCAAGGAGAGACTGACATGACTGATAATGCTCCGTCTGGTGCCGAATCGCGCCATGATCTGCCGGCAGCCAAGCCTGCCCGACCTTTCTTCTCCTCTGGCCCCTGCGCCAAGCCGCCCGGCTGGTCGCCCGATCACCTCGCGCTTGGTTCGCTCGGCCGCTCGCATCGCTCGAAGATCGGCAAGGCGCGCCTTGCGCATTGCATCGAGCTGATCCGCGAGGGTCTGGAGGTTCCGGAAACCCACCTGATCGGCATCGTCCCCGGCTCGGATACCGGCGCAGTCGAGATGGCGATGTGGACCATGCTCGGCGCCCGCCCCGTCACCACGCTGGCGTGGGAAAGCTTCGGCGAGGGCTGGGTCACCGATGCGGTCAAGCAGCTCAAGATCGACCCCACCGTGCTGCGCGCCGATTACGGCCGGCTGCCCGATCTGGGCGCGGTGGACTGGAGCCACGATGTGGTGTTCACCTGGAACGGCACCACTTCCGGCGTGCGGGTGCCGGATGGCGAGTGGATCGCGGCCGACCGGCAGGGCCTCGCCATCGCCGATGCCACCAGCGCGGTCTTCGCTCAGGACATCGCGTGGGACAAATGCGATGTTGTCACCTTCTCCTGGCAGAAGGCGCTTGGCGGCGAGGGCGCCCATGGCGTGCTGATCCTCGGTCCCCGCGCTGTCGAGCGGCTGGAGAGCCACACCCCCGCATGGCCGCTACCCAAGGTGTTCCGCCTGACGAGTAAGGGCAAGCTCATCGAGGGGATCTTCAGGGGCGAGACGATCAACACCCCCTCGATGCTGGCGGTGGAGGATGCGATCGCCTGCCTCGAATGGGGCAAGTCGATTGGTGGCCTGCAGGCGATGCAGGCGCGCGCCGATGCCAATGCCGCCGCGCTCGACAGGCTGGTACAGGACCGCGACTGGCTCGGCCATCTCGCGGCCGATCCGGCGATCCGCTCCAACACCAGCGTCTGCCTGACGGTGGCGGGCGCCGATGCGGACCTCATCAAGCGTTTCGCCAAGCTGCTGGAGGAGCAGGATGCCGCCTACGATATCGCCGGCTACCGCGATGCCCCGCCAGGCCTGCGCATATGGTGCGGTGCCACGGTGGATTCCGCCGATATCGCCGCGCTTGGCCCTTGGTTCGACTGGGCCTGGGCGCAGCTCCAGTCCTGACGCTCCCTTCGGGCCTACCACGAAAGCGGGCCCGGCCTGAACAATCGGCAGCCGCCGCGCTGACCGCCCGCACCGCGAGACTGACCAATCAAAGGACCTACGCCATGACCAAGCCCCGCGTCCTGATTTCCGACAAGATGGACCCCAACGCCGCCCGGATCTTCACCGAGCGCGGCTGCGACGTCGACGTGAAGACCGGCCTGAGCCCGGACGAGCTGGCCGCCATTATCGGCGAGTACGATGGCCTCGCGATCCGCTCGGCCACCAAGGTGACTCCCGCAATCCTCGATGCAGCGACCAACCTCAAGGTGATCGGCCGCGCCGGCATCGGTGTCGACAATGTCGACATCCCCTATGCCTCGTCGAAGGGCGTGGTGGTGATGAACACGCCATTCGGCAATTCGATCACCACTGCGGAGCATGCCATCGCGCTGATGTTCGCGCTCGCCCGCCAGCTGCCCGAGGCCGATGCCTCGACCCAGGCCGGCAAGTGGGAGAAGAACCGCTTCATGGGCGTGGAGGTGACCGGCAAGACGCTGGGTCTGATCGGAGCGGGCAATATCGGCTCGATCGTCGCCAGCCGAGCACTGGGCCTAAAAATGAAGGTGGTCGCCTACGATCCGTTCCTCACCCCGGAGCGCGCCGTGGAGATCGGCATCGAGAAGGTGGATCTCGAGACGCTGCTGGAGCGGGCCGATTTCATCACCCTCCACACGCCGCTGACCGACGAGACCCGCAACATCCTCAGCCGCGAACGGCTGGCCAAGGCGAAGAAGGGCGTGCGCATCGTCAATTGCGCGCGTGGCGGGCTGATTGACGAGGCGGCGCTGAAGGAGCTGCTCGATAGCGGCCATATCGGCGGCGCCGCGCTCGACGTGTTCGTGGAGGAGCCGGCCAAGCAGAGCCCGCTGTTCGGGACGCCCAACTTCATCTGCACCCCGCATCTGGGCGCCTCCACCACCGAGGCACAGGTCAACGTGGCGCTGCAGGTGGCCGAGCAGATGGCCGATTTCCTGTTGAATGGCGGCGTCACCAATGCGCTCAACATGCCCAGCCTCTCGGCCGAGGAGGCGCCGCGGCTGCGGCCCTACATGGCGCTGGCGGAGAAGCTGGGCTCGCTGATCGGCCAGCTGGCCCACGGTAACCTGCCCAAGATCAGCATCGAGACCGAGGGAGCGGCCGCCGGGTTGAACCAGAAGCCGATCGTGGGCGCGGTGCTGGCGGGGCTGATGCGGCGCTATTCGCAAAGCGTGAACATGGTGAACGCGCCGTTCCTCGCCCGCGAGCGGGGCATCGAGGTGCGCGAGATCCGCAACGAGCGCGAGGGCGTGTACCACACGCTGGTGCGTGTGACGGTGGCCACCAGCCAGGGCGATCGCTCGGTAGCGGGCTCGCTGTTCGGCGGGGGCAGCGGCGGCGCGCCGCGGCTGGTGGAGATTTTCGGTATTGGCGTCGAAGCCGATTTGGAGGGCCATATGCTCTACATCGTCAACGAGGATGCTCCCGGCTTTATCGGCCGGATTGGCACGCTGCTGGGCGAAGCGGGCATCAACATCGGCACATTCCATCTTGGCCGCCGTCAGGCCGCTGGCGAAGCGGTGCTGCTGCTTTCGGTCGACCAGCCGATCCCCGAGGCGGTGATCGCCCGCGCCGCCGGGCTGGAGGGGGTGAAGACGGTCAAGGCGCTGGCGTTCTAAGGCGCGCCCGAGCGTGCCCGTGCTCCGCCGGAGCTTGTCGAACCGCCTTCAGTTCCTCTAGCGCCGCCGCAGCAGCGCCTCGGCGAAAGCGAGGTGGAGGGTAAGGGAGCCCAGCGCCAATGACCGACCGAGCCGACGATCCCGGCGCCGACCTGCTGCCCGAGGGGCTGGAAGACCGACTGCCGCAAAGCACCGCCGCTGCCGAAAGGATCGAACGGGCGGTGCTGGCGGTGCTCGATGCGCATGGCTACGACCGGGTGCGCCCGCCGCTGATCGAGTTCGAGAAATCAATCGTGCGGCGGATGGCGGGCGTGCGCAGCCGGCACCTCTTCCGCTTTGTCGATCCCAAGAGCCTGCGGATGCTGGCTTTGCGATCGGACATCACCCCGCAGATCGGCCGCATCGCCGCCAATGGCCTCGCCGGCCGGCCCAGGCCGCTGCGGCTGTGCTATGCCGGGCAGGTGGCGCGCATGATCGGCGATATGCTCAACCCGCGGCGCGAGAGCCTGCAGCTGGGCGCCGAGCTGGTCGGCAGCGATTCGGTGGCGGCCGCGGCCGAGATCGTCGAGCTGGCAATCGCGGCGCTGGAGGCGGCCGGCGCGGGCGATGTCTCGGTCGATTTCACGCTGCCCGATCTGGTCGACACCCTGGCGGCGCAGGGTGCGGGGCTCTCGCCCGTACAGGTGTTGGCGGTGCGGCGCGAGCTCGACGCCAAGGATGCTGGCGCGCTGGTGGCGGCGGGCGGCGAGGCTTTCGTGCCGCTGCTCTATGCCAGCGGGCCGTTCGAGCAGGCGATCGGGCGACTGGCGGCGATCGACCGGGGCGGGGTGCTCGCGAGCCGGATCCAGGGGCTGCGGCAGATCGCCGCGCGGGTGGCGGGCCGCGCCCGACTGACGCTCGATCCATCGGAGCGGCACGGCTTCGAGTACCAGAGCTGGTTCGGGTTCACCCTCTATGCCGGCGGCGTGCGCACCGCGCTGGGACGCGGCGGCACCTATCTGATCCGCGGTAGCGAGGAGGCGGCGACTGGCTTCTCTCTCTACCCCGAAGAATGGGTCGAGGCGGTGAAGGCGGCTGAGCCACGCCGCGCTGCACTGTTTCTCCCGCTCGGCCACGAGCCTGCCGCCGCTGCCCGCCTTCGGGCCGAGGGCTGGCGTACAGTGGCGGCGCTGTCCAAGGTCGATGAGCCACAGGCGCTCGGTTGCAGCCATATGCTGGAGGGCCAAGAGGCAACGCCGCTCTAAGGAAATTCGCCGGGCCCCTGAAGGAGTAAGCCGACCCGTCGCTGCTGACCGGACAGGCGTCAAACCCGCGGGCAACGGCGGATGGGCTCTAAAATGCGATGGGCACCATCTGCGGCTGTGGCGCGAGCTTCACTGAAGCGCAGGCGAGCGCCCTGTCTGACGCCTTTACCCACCCTTGCCCCTCCCGTTCGACGCAACCGCGCCCGGGAGGCAAAGCAGCGGCGGCAGCTACCGCTCCAGTCCAAGCCTCAGCAGAGCGTCGCGGGATCGGAGCCGAGGCGGCCGTCGGGCGAATCGAGCGCGTCGATCGCCGCCACCTGCTCCTCGCTCAGCTTCAGCTGCAGCGCGGTGAAGTTCGCCTCGATGTGCCCGCGCGAGCTGGCTTTGGGGATCGGCGCGAGGCCGTGATGCAGGTGCCAGGCCAGCACCACCGCGGCGGGGCTCTGGCCAAGTTCTTCGGCGATCTGTGCGATCGGCCCTTCCGCCAGCGCCTGCCCCTGGCCCAGTGGCGACCAACTCTGGGTGACGATCCCCTGGCTGTCGTGCAGCTCGCGCAATTCGCGTTGCTGGAAGCCGGGATGCAGCTCGATCTGGTTGAGCACCGGCTTCACCCCGGTTTCGGTAATGATCCGCTCGAGATCCTGCTGGCGGAAGTTCGAAACGCCGATGCTGGCGACCTTGCCTAGCTCGCGCAGGTCGATCAGCGCTTTCCAGGTGTCCACCGCCTTCTCCATTCCGGGGCAGGGCCAATGGATCAGCACCAGGTCGATGCTCTCGCGCTCTAGCCGTTCCAGCGCACGCTGGAAGGCCTCGCGCGCCTCGCGGTAGCCTTGGTCATCGTTCCACACCTTGGTGGTGAGAAAGAAGTTCTCGCGCCCTTGCAGGCCTTGACCCACGCCCGCCTCGTTGTCGTAGATGCGGGCGGTGTCGATCAGCTCATATCCGGCGTCCAGCGCCATGGCGACCACGCCCGAGGCGGCGCTTTCCTCGATCTGCCAGGTGCCGAAGCCCAGCTGCGGCATGGTCTTGCCGTCGTTAAGGGTCAGCGTGGGGGTGGTGAAGCGGCTCATGTCTGTCGTCCTAGCAAGGTGTTCGGCGGGGCCCATGCGTCCGGCACGGAGGCTGGACGGGGGCCCGTCCCATCCCTAACGCCTCGCGCGCATCCCTTTTCCCAAGCTTGCAGGATCGTGCTCCATGCCCAACGTCACCGTGATCGGCGCCCAGTGGGGGGACGAGGGCAAGGGCAAGATCGTCGACTGGCTGGCCGCCCGGGCCGATGTGGTGGTGCGCTTCCAGGGCGGGCACAATGCCGGGCACACTCTGGTGGTGGGAGGCACCACCTACAAGCTCAGCCTGCTGCCCAGCGGCATCGTCACCGGCACACTTTCGATCATCGGCAATGGCGTGGTGCTCGACCCGTGGGCGCTGCGCGAGGAGATCGCGCGCCTGGAGGGGCAGGGCATCTCCGTCACGCCTGAGAACCTGATGGTGGCGGACAATTGCCCGCTGATCCTGCCGCTTCACCGCGAGCTGGATGGGATGCGCGAGGCGGCGGCGGGCAAGGGTAAGATCGGCACCACCGGGCGCGGCATCGGCCCGGCCTATGAGGACAAGGTGGGCCGCCGGGCCATCCGCGTGTGCGACCTGGCGCATCTCTTCACGCTAGACCCGATGTTCGATCGGCTGTGCGTGCATCACGATGCGCTACGCGCCGGCTTCGGCGAGGCGCCGGTGGACAGGGCGCAATTATTGGCAGACCTGACCGAGGTCGCGCCGTTCGTGCAAAGGTTCGCCCAGCCGGTGTGGAAGCGCCTGCGCGAGGTGCGCAGCGAAGGCTCGCGGATCCTGTTCGAGGGCGCGCAGGGCGTGCTGCTGGATGTAGACCACGGTACCTATCCTTTCGTCACCAGCTCCAATACGGTGAGCGGCACGGTCGCCTCGGGGAGTGGCCTCGGCCCTAATGCGGCGGGATTCGTGCTCGGCATCGTGAAGGCTTACACCACCCGCGTGGGTTCAGGCCCGTTCCCGACCGAACTGGAGGACGAGATCGGCCAACGCCTCGGCGAGCGGGGGCGTGAGTTCGGAACGGTTACCGCGCGCAAGCGCCGCTGCGGCTGGTTCGACGCGGTGCTGGTGCGCCAGACCTGCGCGCTGAGCGGGGTCACCGGCATCGCACTCACCAAGCTCGACGTGCTCGACGGATTTGAAACGATCCGAATCTGCACCGGCTATCGGCTCAACGGGCGCGAGATCGATCATCTTCCGGCCAGTGCGGTGGAGCAGGCCGCACTGGAGCCGATCTACGAGGAGATCGAGGGCTGGCCCGGCACCACCTGCGGTGCGCGGCGCTGGGCCGACCTGCCGGCGCAGGCGATCAAATATATCCGCCGGATCGAGGAGCTGATCGAGACCCCGGTGGCCAGCGTTTCCACCAGCCCCGAGCGCGACGATACCATTCTGGTACGCAACCCCTTCGCCGATTGAGTCTGAGCGATTGACAGGGCGGCCCGCTGCCGCTTCCCTGCACTCACGCGACATGGGATAGCGCCGATGAACCAGCCCGATTTTGCCTATGGCTCGGCCGAGCAGGTGCGCGGTTCACGCACGCTCTCGCTGTTCGCTGACCGGCCGCTGCTGCGCGAACAGCTGACGGAGCATGCCGAGCAGGCCGGTTTTGCGGTGCTACACGCCGGGCCGCTGGCCGATCTGGCCGATGGCCGTCCGGTACCACTGGCGCAGGCGCTGGTGGTCGATTGCCCAGTACCGGCAGCGCAGGACACCGCCTCGTTGGCGCGGGTGGACGAGGCGGCGGCGCGCACCGGGGCGCAGCTGATCGTTTCCACCGCCCTCGATGCGCTCGATGCGGTGTTCGCCTGCTGTCGGCGTTCGGGCCCGCAGATCTTGATCGATCCCAGCCCGGCCGACCGGGTGATGGCGCTCGGCCGGGTGCTTGCGCTGGGCGGCGGCGGACGGGTGCGCGAGATGAACGAGGCGGATCGCCTCACCCTGCTGCGGCTGACCGAGCAGGTCGGCCAGATCGCTGCTCGGCTAGAAACCTACAACGCACCCTCGTCCGGCGGGCTCGCCAGCACGCCGCGCGGGAGCGATGGCAACCGGCTGGCAAGCCCTGGCATTTCCTTCACCCATGCGCCGGACGCGGGCGGGGCTCGGCGGGCGCACACCAGCGTGCCGCCGCTGCCGGACCCACGCCAGGTCCGCAAGCTTATCCGGCATCGCCAGCTGCGCGCGCGCTTTATTGAGGGCGATCTGTTCGCCGATCCGGCGTGGGATATCCTGCTCGATCTCACCGCCGCGCGGGTGGAGAATGTCCGCGTCTCGGTCTCCTCGCTGTGCATCGCTGCCGGGGTGCCGCCGACCACGGGCTTGCGCTGGATCAGCCAAATGACCGAGGCCGGCCTGCTGCAGCGGGTGGAGGACGCGACCGACCGCCGCCGCGCGTTCATCGAGCTGAGCGACCCGGTGGCGGATGCGATCGCCCGCTATTTCGCCGAGATCGGCAAGGATGGTCTGGCGCTCGTCTGAACACGCCGGGCCGGCGCGTCAGCCCGGCGTGTAGTAGGTCGGAGAGCCGGGGCCAACCGGCAGTCCGAGGCCGAACACCCACAGGAAGAACAGGAGCATCCACGCGATCGTGAAGAAGATCGAATAGGGCAGCATCATTGCGATCATGGTGCCGATGCCCACGTTGCGATCGTAGCGGGCGGCCCAGGCGAGGATCAGACCGAAATAGCTCATCATCGGGGTGATGATGTTGGTGGTGGAATCGCCGATCCGGTAGGCGGTCTGGATCACCTCAGGCGAATAGCCGATCAGCATCAGCATGGGCACGAAGATCGGCGCGGTCATGGCCCATTGCGCCGAGGCTGAGCCGAGCATCAGATTGATGATGGCGCAGATCAGAATGAAGCCCACGAACAACGCCGGGCCGGTGAGCCCCATCTCCTGCAGGAAGGTGGCGCCGTTGACCGCCGTGATCGCGCCGAGGTTCGACCAGGCGAAGAAGGCGACGAATTGCGCGGCGAAGAACACGATCACGATATAGAGGCCGAGCGAGGACATCGCCTTGCTCATCCCGTCGATCATGTCGCGGTCGTTGCGGATGGTTCCCACCACCTTGCCGTACGCAAAGCCAAGCACGGTGAAGAACACCAGGATCCACACGGCAAAGCCGGTGAAGAAGGGCGAGCGCAGCCGGTCGCCCGTCTCGCCGTCGCGCAAAACGCCCCATTCGGGCACCAGCGTAAGGGCCATCAGCGCGAGCACGGCGATGAAGGCTATACCGGCGGCGCGCAGGCCCTTGCGTTCGAGCGCGCTGAGCGGCATTATTTCCGTCTCGAGCAACTCGGGCTCGGCCCGCGAGCTGTCGAAGCAGCCCAGCTTGGGTTCGACGATATAGATGCTTACCAGAGCGCCGATGCCGGTGACAAGGAAGGTTGAAACCGCCATGAAATAATAGCTGGCGGTGGCGGTCACCCCGTAGTTGGGATCGATCAGCTGGGCCGTTTCCTCGGTGATGCCGGCCAGCAGCGGATCGATCGTGCCGATCAGCAGGTTCGCCGAATAACCTCCCGAAACGCCGGCAAACGCCGCAGCCATTCCGGCCAAGGGGTGCCGCCCGAGCGAATAATACACCGCCCCCGCCAGCGGGATGAGGATGACGTAGCCAAGCTCGGATGCGGTGTTCGAAATGACGCCGGCAAAGACGATCGCTAATGTGACCATGTTGCGCGATGCACCCAGCACCGTGCCGCGCACCACCGCGGAGAGGACGCCGGACTTTTCGGCCACCCCGATGCCGAGCATGGCCACCAGCACCACACCCAAGGGCGCAAAGCCCGTGAAATTGCTCACCAGCCCGGTAAAAATTCGGCGCAAGCCCTCGCCATCCATCAGGCTGACGGCGCGGATCATGCCGTCTTCGGAACGCCCGGCGGCGCCCTCCGGTCGCGGATCCGGCACCGCCAGCCCCATCGCGCCGAACAGGCCGGACAACAGCACCATCGCCAGCGCCAGGATCGCGAAGAGCGTGACCGGGTGGGGCAGGAGATTGCCCAGCCACTCGACGCTGTCGAGGAAGCGAGTGAAGCCATTGCGGCGCACGGAGCCAGCAGGGGGAACGGCCGGTTCGTCAGCCGGCTTGGGAAATTCTGTCACGGGCTTTCCTAGCGCGGCGCGCTCCACGCCTGCAAGTGAACTGCGCAGGCGCGGTTTGCTTCGTCTGCGGCGGATGGGCCAAGCCGCCGGATCACAAGGGAGCAGCGTCATTCCTCGTTACGAGCGTCCGGTTGCTACCCCTTCGCTCACTACGGCCGAGGCATAGGCGAGGCGGCCGGCACACCAACCAGCCGCATCATTGCGGTTTTACGGCTGGTGCCGCTGGCCTTCCTGCAGAGGCTCTGGGTCTGCCTGCGCCGATGCGGGGGGTGCGGGATTGCTCATGGCGACCAGGATCACCCCGATCACGATCAGGGCCAGCCCTCCCAGGCGGAGCATGGTCAGCGGCTCGCCGAGCAGCAGGCGACCCGAAAGAACCGTCAGCACCATGCCCAAAGCGACGAACGGATAGGCGAACGACACATCAACCCGCGAAAGCACGAGCAGCCACAGCACGACACTGAGCGCAAACATGGCCAACCCGCCGAGCACGGCGATGCTGGTCGCCACGGCCCACATTGTGTCGCCGAGGACCCCGCCCTTGAGGGCGAGTTGCACTGCGGGGCTGGACATTCCCAGCTTCAGCAGAATTTGCGCCGCTGAGGTGAGGACGACACTGACGATGATCAGCGCGATGAGGCCCAGCTTCATCGTGCCGCGCCCCCTACCCGGTAGGCACAGAGCCGACCGGAGCGGAAGGCCGGGGTCGGTCCGCCGGAGCCGGAGCAGACATCGATGACAATTTCGACGCCGATCCGCCGGGCGTGGGTCAGCAGTTCAGGCAAATTGTCCTGCACCAGCAAGTTCACCAAACGCTCGTGCCATTGCGGATACAGGCTGGGGCGCCACATGACCGCTGCGCCCTCCTTGATGCCGACCCAGACCGATCGCTCGGCCCAAGTGGTGAAGATGGCGCCGCCGAGGGGGAGTTCCGCCGCCCGGGCCATTCCCCTCGGCAACGTGCTCGCCTCGTTCAAGCTATTGCCCACCGGCAACAAGAAGCGGGTGCCCGGGGCGGTCTGGGTGCGCGCCCACTCGGCTATCGCCATCCACTCTCGCTGGCCTTCCCGAAAGGCGCGGTCGAGCTGAAGCGCATCGCCGATGCGAGGGATCGTCAGTGCGGCCACCAGAGCCAATGCTGCGAAGGCCGGCACCCGCGGCCACGGGAGCGCAGGAGGTGTCCACACCGCCCGGACCGCCAGGAGCACGATCACCAGCGGCAGCAGCGAGTATCCGCCCGCAAGGATCACGACCAGCGCCGGAGCGAAATAGGTCCGGTCGGCAGGCTTCCCCGCCCCGAATAGGCTTGCCGCCAGGGTAGCGATCACCAGTGTGGAGACGCTCACGATCATCGCGCTCGAGCGCAGCAGATGGAGGTTGAGCACCGTGGGGGACGATGTCACCAGCGGCGCGGCCGTCCCCACCAGCCAGACGAGGGCGAAGCCGGCAAGCGACACGAGAGCGATCCGGCGCGCTCGGCTTGGGAGAGAGAGCCCGGCGGCCAGAGCGGCGGCAAGGATCACTCCCAGTTTGATCAACTCACTGGTTGGTGTCTCCCAGATGAGAAAATGATCGGGCCAATAATCTGTCAGAAACGCGACATAGGCGAACTCGAGCGGAGCGGCGAAATCCGGATTGGCGACAACGTTCATCAACACCAACACGACCAACGGCGCGCTGGCCAGGCCGCCAAGGAGAAGCTGTCGGCTCAACGCCGCCAAGGTGGCCTCACCATTGCGCAGCGCGGCCGCCATTAGCAGAGCCAGCGGCACGGCGAGCCAGACAGCCATGAACATGTTGATGAAAAACGTGACGCCAGCGACCGCCACCGCCCAGCCGAAGCGATTGCGAGCCGCCAGCGCAAGCGCAATCAGCATCGTCGCATTGGCCAGTTCGGAATGGGTGAATTCGTTGAGCAACATGCCACCGCCACCCGCCGGCGAACCCATTTCGTAAAGCGGCTTGGCCACCGCGACGATCACCAGGAACACCGCCTGAGCGCGCCGGTCTGCCAAGTCCAGTGACTGCGCCAGCATCAGCGCGCCGACGAAGAACAGCACGCGCGAAAGGACCTGCAGCGGTAGGAACAGGTCGAGCATCGTTTGTCGGTCGGCGACACCCTCCAGCACCATCCAAACTCCCGACGAATAGAACCGCAGCGATTGCACGAAGGGATCGGCAGCGAAGTGGGGCTGGTCGTAGAGCTGCGTCAGGATCGGCAGGTGGAAGAGGTTATTGTTCGCCCCGCTCTGATGCCCCGAGATGGCGATCGACAGCATGGCGCACAGCACCACGATCACGGCAAGCACAGCGACGGAGATCGCCTGCGGGCTGTCGGCAGCCCGACGGGCGCGGCCCTGCTGCCGTTCAGGGGTTACGACAGCAGATGAGCTCACAAAAGGGCCGCTGAGAGGAGGATCGCTCCGCCGAACACGACTCCGAACCTGGAAACCGAATCCTTCAGCGCCCAGACCATCGGGTCGTCGTCCATGAAGCGGCGATGCGACATGAGGAGCGCGCGCGAGAGCAGGAACAGGATAAGCGGGCATAGCAGCAGGAGGATCTGGGGGTTCTGGTATTGCAGCACGACTTCCGGCGATTGGATGTACAGCGCGAGAACCGTCACCGTGTTAACGCCAGTCGCCGCCGCAAGCGAAGCGATGACCGGCAGATCGGCCTGCTGGTAGTTGCGGTTGTTCGCGTCGGGAAGCTGGCTGTCGAGCCGCACCAGCAGTTCCGTATAGCGCTTGATCAGCGCCAGCGACGAGAAGGCGAACAGGCAGAATGCCAGCAGCCATGCTGACAGCGTAATGCCCGTCGCCGCGCTGCCGGCGAACACGCGCACCGTGTAGAGCAGGGCCAGCACGATGACATCGACCAGCATCTTGCGCTTCAATGAGAATGAGTAGGCCGTCGTCATTGCCAGATAGGCGGCAAGCACCAGCAGGAAGTAGGTCGGCAGGGCCAAGGCCAGCAATGCGCTGAGGATCAGCAGCACCGGCACAGCCGCCACGGCACCGTGAATGGAAACCGCCCCGCTTGCGAGCGGTCGGTTGCGCTTTCGCGGATGGGCGCGATCGTCGGCAATGTCGACCATGTCGTTTACAAGGTAGATGGCCGATGCCGCGAGCGAGAAGGAAATGAACGCAATCAGGGCCTGGAGCAGCACCTCCAGGCCGAACACCTGGCTGACACCCACCGGCACGAAGATCAGCAGGTTCTTGGCATATTGGTGGACGCGCAGGGCATGGGCCCACTCCCTCAGCCTGGAGCGTGGGGCATCCAACGGTTGCACCTCCTTGCCGAAGGTGTGCAGGCGGCGCTTGACCGACCTGCCGATGCCGATCGTGTAGCACCGCCGGGCGTAGCGCCACACCGCAAGGTCGGCGGTGCTGTTGCCGATGTAATCGAAGCCGCCCTCGCCAAACTCTTCCTTTAGCAACTCGGCCTTGGCGCGATCCGCGAGATTGCGCGAAGGATTGGTGGCGAACACCCCGTCGAACAATCCGAGATACTCGGCGATCTGTGCAGCATATTTCTCATGGCTTGCCGTGGCGAGAAAAACCGGCCGGCCTTCCGCTCGGGCCGATCCGATCAACGCCATAACCGGCTCCTGGTATGGCAGGCAGCTGGGATCCAGCGGATGCCGGTCCACCAGATAGTGCTTGAGGTGCGCTTTGCCCTGTTGCAACACGCGAAACAGGACCGGGAAATCGAACGGCCGTGCTGCGAGGTGCGACACCAACGTTTCGGCCAGCAGGTCGCCGCCGATCAGCGTGCCGTCGAGATCCACGACCAGCGGAACGACGGCAGCGGCAGTCGAGGTGTCGACCGTGATCGTGTGCATGTTCAGCGCGCCCCATCCCGCCCAGGCTAATCGTGGCGTTACAGGAACAAGCCCCTATGACAAGGAGCATTGGTTCGCCGGTCGCGCCCTGTGCCACCCTGGGCTGGCTCTCGATGCCCTCAAGTGCGACAATTGTTCGCTTGCGCCCAATAGCTGAGGCACGAAATCGACCCGTGCGCATCCTTCCACAGAGCGACCGTTTTGACCACCGCCAATGAATGCAAGGTGCCGGCACGGATTCATCGTCTCTGCAAGGGCGTCTTCGCTCTCGATTAGCTCAGGACGCGGGGCTGTGGACCAGCCTGATCCAGCCCGCGCCAGTTCTGATCACCGGATTTGCGCCTGCTTGCTCCTGCATCGCATGGACTCACCTTCGGTAGATCCGAACCTGACGAGACGGAGCCAACAATTGGTGGGATATGCGCGCCTTTCCAGTTTCACCCATTTGTTCGATGTGCGGCTGGAGGCACTGAGCGCTGCGGAGTGCAAGAAGGTCTTCTCCGAGACGAGATCCGGCACGGCAAACGGCGGGCGGAGGCTCTACCTCAGCTCTTCAGCTCCTTCGGGAAGGCGACCGAAATTGACGCTGATCGACCAAGCGGGCGCGCCGCAACAACTTGCGGTTTACGAATTCGGGACGTCGAGCCAATCGGCCTGCATCAGCGGTTCAGCGTCACTGGGCTCTGCCGACAAAGTCTCGCGCGCGTTCGCCTCCGTTTCGACAAAGCCGCACCCGCCGTGTCGCACCAACAGAAGGGGAGCGAGCACCAAGCGGATCAAGGGATTCTGGGGCACCCAACGCCAGCGTCCGAACGGCTAATTGGCTGGCCTTCGCAAGGATCCACTTCGTCCCGATGTCGAGCGTCGAGCCCCTTCCACGCGCCCAGATACCCAGCGCTGACTTTGTGAGGTTGGTGCGGGGAGCACGATTGATGCCGGTGATAGCGGCTCCAGCCCGATCAAGCAGGATCGGCGATGGGTCCCAAGCCTCTGGCCTCCACTATGCTGCTGTTTGAAGTCACATCTGTGTAACGCTGGTGAAGTGCAACTGTCCCAAAACGGACCACAAGCCGTCATGCGACGCTCCTAAGGGCGCTGCAACGGAAGTCATCCGACCCGCCTAACGGCGCTGCACCGGATCTGGAGTACCAGCATTTGAAACGTAATCTTTTTTGCGCGGCCGGCGCCGCGCTTGCGTGCGTATTGGCTGCATCAGCGGCGGCGCATGACGGACCAGGGCACCACGCGCCGGTGCTGGCGCCATGGCAGCAGGCGAGCGAGTGGCCGGACCGGATCGTCGTCACCTTCGAGGGCGATCCTGCGACCAGCCTGAGCGTCAACTGGCGGACCGCTGCTTCGGTCACCGCGACCCGGGCTGAGATCGCCCCGGCGCTGCCGGATGCCCGGTTCGACCAGCAGGCGGTTTCGGCCGCCGCTCAGTCAGAGCAGGTCAGCCTGGCCACGCTCGAGCTGGCAGGCATCCAGATCCCGATCGAGCAGAATGCGGGCCTTTCGCCCGCCGGCTTCCATTCCGTGCGCTTCGACGGGCTGGAGCCCGACACGCTGTATGCCTATCGCGTGCAGGGTGCCGAGGGGAAGTGGAGCGAGTGGTTTCACACGCGCACCGCGCCGCTTTCGGGCCCGATCCGCTTTATTTATCTGGGCGATGCGCAGAACGGGATCGATTCGCATTTTCCCCGCGTCGTCCGCGCCGCATTCCAGAAAGCGCCCGATGCGCGCTTCATCCTCCACGCCGGCGATCTGGTAAACCGCGCCTCGCGCGATCTCGAGTGGGCACAGTGGTTCCGCGCTTCCGGCTTCATCCACGGCATGGTCCCGGCCATCCCGGTGACCGGCAACCATGAATATGATCGCCACGGCCTGACCGAGGAAGACCGGCAGCGGGCGCTCTCCATCCTATGGCGCCCACAGTTCCGCCTGCCGGTGGACGAGACGCTCTCCGCCGAACTCCACGAGACGGTCTACGATGTGCGCTATTCGCAAGACCTGCACGTCTTCGTGCTGAACACCAACAGCCCCGACATGGCCGAGCAGGCGCGCTGGCTCGATGCCAAGCTGGCCGCGAGCGATGCGACCTGGCGCGTGATCACCGGGCACCATCCGGTCTTCTCATCGGGCCGCGACCGTGACAATCCGCGGGTGCGTGACGTGATCCTGCCGGTGCTGCTGAAGCACCGGGTGGACCTCGTCCTGCAGGGGCACGACCACACCTATGCTCGCGGCACCGTGGGGGAAGATCCTCAGACCCCCGCCCGCCGGGCTGCCACCGGCGCCGACGGGGTCACGACGATGTTCGTCAATTCTGTATCCGGCGCCAAGCAGTACAATTTCAGCGAAAACGGCTGGGACGAATACGCCCCCACCGGTGTGGAGCTTAACCGCCAGGCGGAGAACACACAGTTCTACCAGATCATCAGCCTCGATGCCGGCGCGCTGCACTACACCGCCTACACTGCCGACGGGCAGCTCTATGACGAGTTCCGGCTGACCAAGGACCAGGACGGGTCCAAGACGATCGCTCCTGAGACACCGGGGTTGCCCGAAACCCGCAGCTTCACCAACACGCTTCCCTATTCGGGCGTCCAGAACTGACGGCGATGCCCGCCCTCTTAACACGAAATCCTCGGAGAATCATAATGACGGGTCACCCCGCCTGTTCGCGTGCCCTGCTGCTTGCCACGACCGGTGTCGGTCTTCTCGCCAGCCCCGCTGCCAATGCTCAGACCAGCAATGCCTCCCCCCCCATGATCCAGGTGGTCGATCGCACCGGTCAAGCTGAACTCGGCGAGATCAGCGGCGTGGTTGTGGACGCCTCGGGTGGGTTCATCAACGGCGCGGAAGTGGAGCTGGAAGGCTCCAACGTCGTGGCCCGGACCGACACGGAAGGCCGTTTCCGCCTGACCCAGGTTCCGGCCGGCACCCGCCAGATCACCGTCAGCTATATCGGCCTGCCGAGTGAAACCCGGGCCGTCGAGATCCTACCCCGGCAGACCGCCGAGATCAGGGTGCAACTTACCAGCCAGAGCGCTGGTAATGCGATCGTCGTCATGGGTTCGCGACCCATCGCTGAATCGGAAGCGGCCGCCTTGCAGCTCCAGCGCTCGTCCACCTCGCTCGTGAGTGTGGTGGCGGCCGATAGCATCGGCCGCTTCCCCGACCAGAACATCGCCGCGGCGCTGAGCCGACTTCCCGGCATCGCGGTGCAGCGCGACCAGGGGCAAGAACGCTTTGTCAGCCTACGCGGCGCGCGCCCGAACTGGACGACGATCTCGTTCGACGGCATCAACGTGATCAGCCCGGCCGGCCGCACCACGCGGTTCGACACGATCCCCTCGTCGATCGCCAGTGCAGTGGTCGTCCGCAAGGCAGTGACGGCGGACATGCCGGGTGAAACCGTTGCCGGTAACATCGACGTGCGCACCCGCGGCGCCTTCGATTATCCCGGCTTCCGCATGGCGGCTGATGTAGGACTGGGCTTCAACGATCTGGGCGGCGGGCTGCAGTACAATGCCAGCGGCTATGTCGCGAACAGGTTTCTGAACGACACGGTCGGCATTCTCCTGACAGCGTCGCGCTACGAGCGCGACATGATCACTGACAATTACGAGGGTGGCTGGACCGAGCGCAACGGAATGGTCTGGAACAACAACAGCCAGAACAAGCTCTATCGCCTCACCCGCAGCAATACGGCCTTTGGCGGCAAGCTGGACTGGCGCCCCTCGCCCGGTCACGAGTTCTTCTTCAGTTCCGTGCACACCGAATTCCGGGACGACGAGCTTCGCAGCGCCTACGTGTTCGATGTGGACGATAGCCGGAACGGGCCAGGCTGGGCCGACCCCTCCACCGGCAATACCCCGTTCCAGGGCACGATCTTCGGCGTGGAGATCGACTCGACGCTCAACAGCAACTCCTCGCGTCAGCGCATCTTCACCAACACGCTGGGCGGTGACCACCTGCTTGGCGCCTGGGAAATCGACTGGCGGCTGAACTTCACCAGGGCGCAGGCCGATTCCCGTCCGCCCTTCCAGTCAACCTGGCGCAGCCCGGCCAGCCCGCTCCTGCGCCCCACCATTGAGTACGACCTGACCGACCGGACGATCAACAATCTGCGTCTTTTCGAGACAATCGGCAATCCGGACGGCAGCTTCAGCAGGGGGCCGGAACGCCCGTTCATTTCGACGACAGAGCTCGATTACGTCACCATGACCCGCGGCAATGTTCGGGACGAGACCAATGCCTACACGGCACGTCTCGATTTCAGCCGCGATCTCTTGCTGCTTGGCACGGAAACGACGCTGCAACTCGGCACCCAGTACGACGATCGCACGAAAGATTCCAACCGGGTCACGCTGGAAGCACGGAGGGCCGACCTTGTCGCGGCCGGGATCGTGCCGCCGACGATGCAGGATTTCGCCATCAACGATCCGTTCAAGGGCCGCATCCCGCTCCGTTATGCCTTCCGCTACTTTTCCAACGAGGGCGGGACGGACCTGTTCGACAGCTTTATTGAAGCTGGCGCCACCCGTGTTCAGCCGAACACCACCGAATCAAACTATTACAAGGTGAACGAGCGGGTCATCGCCGGCTATCTGATGGGCACCAGCTTCTTCGACTGGGGCAATGTCGTGGCCGGAGCGCGGGTGGAGAATGTTCGCAACGAGAGCGAGGCCAATATCCAGACCACCGCCAATGGTTCCACGGTCTTCACTCCGACCAGCCTCTCGGCCGATCACACACTCGTGTTTCCCAGTGCACACATCAATTGGGACGTGACCAACGACATGAAGGTGCGGCTATCGTTTAACACCGGCGCGGCGCGGCCGGACTATACGACGCTGCGGCCCAACCTCTCCTTCAGCGACGTAAACGAGACGGTTTCGGGCGGCAACCCGCTGGCAACGCCGGAAAAGGCACGCGGCGTCGACCTCTATTACGAATGGTACATGCCGTCACGCGGCTTCCTCTCGGCCGGCGTGTTCTACAAGGAGATCACGGACGTTCTGTTCGGCATCGAGCTCGACCAGTTCGGCCTCACCCAGTTCGATACGCCCGAGTTGCGCCGCTCGACCTACACCTACAGCACCACGGGCAATGGCGGCAGCGGCACGCTCAAGGGCCTGGAGTTCGCCTTCTCGCAGCCTTTCGAAGGGCTGGTCCGCAGCCTTGGTGGGCCCGATTGGCTGGGCGGCTTTGGCATTCAGGCGAACCTCACGCTGAACGACACGGAAGCCACCACGCCCGACGGCAGGACGGTGGAGTTGCCCGGTTCGTCGGACATGGTCTACAATCTGTCCGGCTATTATGAATATTCCGGTTTCTCGGCGCGGGTGAGCTGGCAGGAGCGCTCGGCATGGCTTGATGCTCTCGGCTCCAACCCGGTCGTCGGCGATCGGTACTGGGATCGGGTCGGCCGGCTGGACCTCTCGATGCGGTACTCGATCAATAAAAACGCCGAGCTATACTTCGACGCCAACAACCTCCTCGACGAGCCGGGCATCCGCTATGTCGGTGACAGGGCGCGGGTGACGGAGTTCGAGACATTCGGAGCCCGATACATGTGGGGCGCGCGCTTCAATTTCTGATCCGCTCGCGATCGATACAGGACACCTGGCACCATGAAGATCCATCGCAGCGCACTGCTCGCCAGTGCCCTCCTCGCCTCTCCGGCCTTTGCTCACGGCGGTCACATCGTGCTCGTCGCGCCGGAACAGGTGGAGGTCGCCGGAACTGCCGCTGACCCCAGCGGCGATCCCGGCGGGCGCGAATGGCTCGCCGGGGATCACCACGTCCACAGCGAATTCAGTGCCGAATACGTGCCCGTCCCGGGTGATCCCAATGCCATACCCACGCCGCTGTTCGGCCGCGACGGGTTCTATTCGATCCAGAAAAACGCCGAGATGGCGCAATCCTATGGCTTGGCGTGGATGGTATCGACCGATCATGGCGGGCCCAATCACTCCCAGATCAACCATGACATCGCCTATCCATCGCTGGTGGAATCGCGCCGCGCCGTTCTGGGCGTGTTGCAGTTCTTCGGCATGGAATTCGACACGCCCGACGGGGATCACAGCAGCTTGATCATGCCCATGACGGAGAGCGAGCGCGCCCAGTTGCGCGAGATCGAGGCTGGCTTTTCGCGCCGCGAGGCGCACCCGGCCGACCCTTCGCGCGATACGCCCGAAAAGATGATTGCCGCGCTCGAAATGATGCGCGACCAGCCACTGCCGCCAGTGCTGTTCGCCAATCACCCCTCGCGCTCGGCGACGGATGCGACGACTTACGGGCGCTACGATCCGGCCGAGTTCCGCAATTGGAACGACACCGCGCCGGGCGTCGCCGTCGGCATGGAGGGCGCACCCGGCCACCAGGCCGCCGCGCTGAACCCGGACGGCACGATTGATCCCGAAGGTCCGCGCGGCGGCTATCGCCGCATCCCGACCATGGGCGGGTTCGATCCGATGACCGCCCGGCTGGGTGGCTTGTGGGATTCGATGCTGGCCGAGGGGCGGCGCTGGTGGATCACCGCCACGTCGGATTCGCATCGCCATTGGAGCGAGGGCGGCAGCGATTTCTGGCCGGGCGAATATTCGAAGACCTTCGTGCATGCGCGGCGCGACTATGGGGACCTGCTGGACGGGCTGCGCAACGGCCGTATATTCGTCGCCACCGGTGATCTGGTTTCCGAGGTGGATGTGCAGGTCACTGGCGCCGGTGCGCAGGCGGCGAGCATCGGCGGCACCTTGCAGATCGCTGCGGGCGAGAACGTGACGGTGGAGATCCGCGTACGCGATCCGCAGGTGCCCAATGCCTCGGGCGACGATCCCAGCGTGGCGCGGGTGGACCTGATCGCCGGGCGGGTAACCGGGCCTGCGGCGGATCGCATGGCAGACCGCAACCCGACGACCCAGGTGCTCCGCCGCTTCACCGAAGCCGATTGGGTGCGGGAAGGCGAGCTGTTGGTGATGCGGCACGAGCTCGGCGCGGTGGGCGAGCCGATCTACATGCGGGTGCGGGGCACCAACACGCAGGAACTCGAGCCCGCAGCCGATCCCGCCGGCGAAGATCCGTGGGCGGACCTGTGGTTCTACGCCAACCCCACCTTTGTCGAGATCGAGGGGTAGAGGGGGCCGCCCTCGCTGCCGAGGAAACGCATGGGTGCGAGAGGCTGCTTTACCAGCGCCAAAGTCCGACAAGTAGCCGGTTTGATACCATCGTCGAGGCAAGGTGCCCCTGCCAAGAGCTACCGCTCCACTAGAGCAATTCGGCAAATTGTAGCTGTCCGAGCCGCCTTCGGAGCGTGCGTCTTTGATCCAGGCGAGCCGCGGTGCGGATGACATGTTCGCGACCCCATGAGCCCCTCGATACGCCCGGATCCCAGCCGGTGCCCTCGTTCCGCACGCTGCAGATGCCGCGGGAGCATCATTCGATGAACAGCACTTGCGCAATCTGCCCATGAGGAATGAGACTGGGCCGCCGGCTGCTCGGCGTTTACCGCATCAGCGATCACGCGCAGTTCGGAAACCTAACCGGAGCGTTCGGCGTGGCGCTGCACGAAAACCTCTCACAACGGGCTTTCAGCCAAGCGGTAGACGTTGTTAGCCTTGTTGCCGCCAACATCGTGCGCAAGCGGCATTGCAGGTCTTCGCACAAGAAGGTGCTGTTCCTTCGATTGGCCAATTGGCTCCCAACATGCGGCGCTAGAGTGTCTCGCGTGCGGGGCCATATCTGCAACCTTCAAGCTGGAACCATCGTGGGCGCTTAAGGTTTGCGGCACGACCTTCAGCACCCGCACGCTCGTGCATTGAAATGACCTCCTCTCTGCCTCTCTGCGCGCCCAGGGTTGACCCTCGAAATCACTCTGATGTCTCCATCTGCTCCCGCGTTTCCGCTCCGGTCCCTCCACACCCACATTGACCGACCCGCAAAACGCGCTAATCCCGCCATCCTTCGCGCAAGGGGCGGTTAGCTCAGCTGGTAGAGCATCGCGTTTACACGGTGATGCACTGGATACCGGAAACGTCTGAAATTAGAAGCTTTTCGCTGTTCAGCTACATCAGCTTCGGGACTATTTCAGCATGCGCCGCGAACTTCAGCGTTGAATTTACAATGATGGCTATACCCATGCGCGGACGCTGAACACCGACCGGGCTTTTAGCATGACGAGGCTCGGCGAGATATTCGGGACCTTCTGCCACAGGTTCGACAAGCGGGTCTTGCACTCTCAAAACGTAAGGTCGTTGCCCTCCGAAGTCAGACTACAAGCAATTGCTTCCCAGAGCACTTGGAAGCCCACCAGCCGGGCGCGCACGAATAGCTCGCGTGATGGGCGTCTCATGGCAATTCGTCGATCGCCGGAGAGCACGCTCCACCGCCCTCCGCACCCAGCCGTTCGATCCAGTCCTCGTCGGGGAGGCTGCATTCCCAAATTCGCCTCAGTGTGAATGATCTCGTGTGCGCCGGCGGAGATCGCTCCAGTCCGCTGCCAAAGGCTGGCGGCAGGTTGTTATCGACGAGAAGCTTCACACCGCCTCGCCCCTGCGACTGTGATATGAAGTCGGCACATTGGAGATTGACTGGTGGTTCAAGTCCTAAGCAGACTGGTTATTGGCAGGAATCAGTCCGAATGAGCTTCAAACTTAGAAGGTTCCTCGATAGCAATAATGCAGCGCAGCTACCATCGCAGTGATTCCGAAATTCTCGAGTTTTGACCCGGCATATTGGAAAGGGAGTGGTTTTGGGGCGGGTGATGAGCTGGCACAAATACATGGGCTGCACCCTGGGCCAAGTCATTGCGCTAAGCCGCCTTGTGCTGGCGAGCGTGTTCCTATTGGCGATTTATATTGATCCCTCTCAGCCAAAAGCGGCACCCGCCGCCGCCTATGCCATCTTGGCCGTCTATGTGGCGTCGGCCGCGGCGATTGTGCTGTTCACTTGGCGAGACTGGTGGCCGGACTATCGTTTGGCGTGGCCCGCGCACATCCTCGATCTTGGTGTCTTCGCGATGGTAGTGTTCTCAACCGAAGGGTCACCAGTCCATTCTTCACTTTCTCACTTTTCCTGCTGCTATCCGCGGCGATGCGTTGGGGCGGCCGAGAGACCGTCCTGACTGCGCTTGCCGTCAATCTACTGTTTCTCCTTTCCGGCGAGGCAGCGGCGCTGGCGATGCCGGGCGAAATAGACTTACAGCGCCTGCTGATCCGTTCGAGCTACCTGGTGGTCTTATCGTTGCTGTTCATCGTATATGCCGCCGGCACGCATGACGATAAGGGGTACATGCTGCAGGCGCGGGTGCGCGGGCATTTCGGGCTGCCCCGCCTTATCGAGCTTATCGTTGAACACGTTGCGGGACGACTCGGCTCAACAAATGTGATCGCTGTCTGGCGTCGTGAAAAGAATTCCGATCGGCAAGGATCTGCGATCCCGCAAGTCTGCTGTCTAGGTGCAGCTGGTTCTATGTCGATGAAGGTACCTAGTGACGTGCTATGGCAGGTTCTAGCGGACAGCGCCTCCCAGCCGTTCTTATTCCACGCCGAGAAGGGGCGGGTGCTGCTGGCCGGCCGGGACAAGGTCACAGCGGCACGAGTTTCGCAGCATTTGGCGCAGTTCCTTGAGCGCCGCAGCTTGGCGACGGGGATTGCCGTTCCCATTGATTCGAACAATCTACATGGCATTATTTTCGCTGAGGCAGAGGTCTCAGTGGATGATCTGCGAACAGGCACACGGCTCGTCGAGGAAGCTGCCTTCATGCTCGAACAGGGGCTGTTGAACCGGCTGTCGGAGGAAGCGGCGGCGGCGCGAACGCGTTTGGCGATCGCTCGCGACCTCCACGACAGTGTCGCACAACTGCTCGCCGGATTGTCGTTCCGGCTCGAAGCGCTAAAACGCAGTGAAAAAGCGGCTCTCGAACTTCGGGATGAGGTCGAACTCCTGCAACAAGAGCGCGCTACTGAGCAAGATTATGTGCGATCGCTGATTGCCGAGCTCAGAGAGGAGGATCCGCCGCGGGGCGAGGTCGTCCCACAGATACGTCGCCTAACCGATCGACTTGCCCACCAGTGGAGCATTAATTGTCTTTTCGTAGACTCTGGCGGCGTGCGGCCCGCCTCGCTCCGCACATTTGGACAGGAAATCGAACAGATGGTGCGTGAAGGGGTTGCCAATGCGGTGCGGCACGGGAAGGCTGATCGGGTCGAGATCGGGCTCACAGGGCAACTGCAGTCGCTTGAGCTGACAATCGCCGATAATGGCTGCTGGCTTCCGGAGAACGGTGACGGCGCCACCCGGGTGCGGCCTCGCTCGCTTGAAGAACGCGCACAGGCGCTCGGGGGAGCGCTCGAGGTTGCATCTGGCGAATGTGGCACCACGATCCGCATTCGCCTGCCGCTAGAGGCGTCCGGATGAAGCGCGTGCTGATCGCGGACGATCACCCGATCATGCTCTCGGGCATCGAGCGCCTCCTATCAGGTGCCGGATTCGATATCGTCGCGAAACTCGACGAAGGCGCGCGGGTCCTTGTGGCGATCGAGACCCACCGGCCGGACGTCGCCGTGCTGGATGTCGCGATGCCTGGCCTGAGCGGAATCGAGATACTGCGCCGACTGCGAGACGCGGAGACAACGACAAGGGTCGTGCTGTTGACCGCGTCGCTCGACGACGACGCGCTGCTCGAAGCATTGCATTTGCGGGTCGATGGCATTGTTCTCAAGAAGGGCGGCGAGCGGCTGCTCATCCAATGCCTAGAAAAAGTCGCCGCGGGTGGCCACTTCATCCCGCAGGAACTGCTGGTGCGTGCCTCGGTGTTACGGAAGAGCCGTGAGGAAGATCCACTTCGCTCACTATCAGACCGGGAGAGGGAGCTTTCCGAGCTCGTGGCCCATGGGCTGCGCAATCGCACGATCGCTCACGAGTTGAACCTGACGGAGGGAACCGTCAAAGTTTACCTCAACCGCATCTACGAAAAGCTGGCCGTAGCCAATCGCACCGAACTGGCCTTGATGCTGGCCAGCCAAAGAGCCGGGGGGCGCCATACCATTGTCCTAAAATGGGACTAATCAATTGTTGTAAACTGAAAATGAAACTGGAGTTGCCCAAAGTTAATTCGCGACTCAACGCAGGAGTACTACCCCACCCGTTAACCTCCGGGTAACCAAACAGTTACTCGAAGGCTTACCAGTTCAAACTGGATGGGACGGTTCGGACGCCGATCTTGAGTTCTGCTCTGGGGGGGCAGCAATCAGTGTTTGGCAGCCTAACGACATCGCAGGTGATTTAGGGTCGGCCGCCGAGGTTGATATAGACTCCGATTTGCAGGGCCCCGGCGCCGATGAACCGGACGGTCAATCCGTGTTCTTCACGAGCGGGCGGCGCTTTCCGCGCGACCCTCTAAGCTGATCTGCCCCCTTCTGAGTGGTCCGAAATCTTTGTTATTTTGGATCATGGAGGAGATTGGAAATGGGC